>Ga0075364_10000715_pt1 | contig 17338 bp, 14 predicted proteins | sample EndMetdeltDD1764_FD_71517 | JGI IMG/M metagenome (GOLD analysis project Ga0075364, IMG submission 71517) | Populus endosphere microbial communities from Tennessee, USA - Endosphere MetaG P. deltoides DD176-4 | ecosystem: Host-associated > Plants > Roots > Endosphere | place: USA: Tennessee...
TCAGCAGACTGCCCGGCAGCCCAATGGCCAACATCATGGCGATGGCCCCCACCGCACTGAGCACAATCGCCAACTGTCGGGATTTTCGCCAACACCATACCAACCCCCAGCCCACCAGGAACCAAACTGCCAAGCGTACCGTACCCCATCCAGGTAGTTGGTCTTGTGGCAGCGCGAATTGTCCCCGGCTTTCAAGCCAGAAGCCCTGTAATTTCAGCACGTTTATAAGCTGCATGAATGCGTTATCGCCCGCTGTGGCAAATGCTTCGGTATGTGCTTGATCAAACTGTCCTACGGTGTGGGCCGTTTCATTTTGTCCGAGTGCGAGCGGGATGAGCCAGTACCCGCTTGCCAGGATAAACACGCCCAGCCCCGCCAGCCCTAAGGTTGCATATTTTCGGAGCGCCTCGGTATTATGGCGCTGCTGCCAGCCAGCCATACCCAGTATGACAACGGTGATGACAAACAAGCTTCCCAGGGTATGTATGGAAATAATACTTACCGCCAACGTAATGCCAATTACCCAGCCCAGTGTTTTGTGCGACGGCCGGACAATGAACTCCAGCAATGCACGCACGAAAAACGGTACCAGCGCGTACCCTAACAGTACGGCGTACTGGCCAGCTATAAACCGCGAGTACGTAAACGGGTTCACTGCATAGAAAATGCTGGCTGCATATATTGCCCATCGCTGGTAGGTGGCAGACACACCCCACTCGCCAAAGAAACCACTCACGCGCGTGAAAACACTTTTGGAGCCTGTAGTCTCCAAAAGATGTTTTTCGGCTCCGCTTCGGTTGAGTTTCCTTGGCGAGTGGGGTGTGTCTGCCTTCTCGGCGTGGTGAGTCTTTGAAGCGAGCAGGATTTCCAACAGGCGGTGCATGCCGATGGCGGAAAGCAGTGGTATGGCCGTAAGGATGGCCTTCTCGATAAGCTGGCTGGGGATTATTTGGTTGAGGACGAAGAGCAGCGAGTGCCACAGATAGTCATTGGTGATATTTTCCGGCAACCGAAGCTCGGGCGTGAATACTAAGTCCACGGTCAGGATGTAGCCAGGCAACAACAGCGGCAGCATGATGGCCGCAGTCAGCAGGACGTATGGCAAGTAACGCTTCATGGTTTTCATCGCCGTCTCCTCTGCTGCCATTTGCGACGCAGGGATTGGTATGTCGGTGCGACTTCCCTGCTGCTCAACAGCAGGTAGGCCCCGCAGCCAAGTACCGCAGTCCAGCTGACCATGGCGGCCACGCCGAACCAGCGTTGCGGAGTAAATTCGGCGACCAGTCGCAGGTCGTAGGTGCCGTCACTGTTGCGGGTACACCCGGCTGTGTTGTCTTTACAGATCTCCGCAGGGTCAACCAGCCATCCATTGCTGTAGTTGCTTGTCTTGACCGATGTGCCGATAGCCCCGGGCAGGGTGTTTGGCAACCATCGCGCCAGGGAGTTAGTGCGGTTGCTCTGCATTTCCAACTGCCACTTAGGGTTGTAGGACTCGCTGATTGTAAGGAAGAATGGCCCGGCAGCACCTGACACATTGATGTCTTTGCGCGTGGGATTGCTACTGGTGAACGTAGTTTTTTCCGGCGCTTGCAATTCGTGTTGGGCAGGCTGCGTAACGTAGAAGCGGTCGTTAAAGTCAGGCAGCGGCACAAGCCGGACATTGTCGTAGCGCACCGTAGCGCGTTTGCCTGAGCCAACAGTTTCAAATGCGTACAGATACAGCGTAGCTACTGATGCGCGGGCAGGAGCACGCACTTTAACCGTGGCATGGTGCCAGCCCGAGCCCTTGTCGCTGTCGAGCTGCTCACGTGTAACCGTTGTTTGCGGGTCGTCAAAACTAACGGCATAGCCGTACTTGTCGGTGTCTTTTGTCTGGTAGTCAAAAGTAAGCAAGTAATCCGTCTCCTCGTTGACGTTTGTAGTGGTCCGGGTACAGGCGTCGTGACGCCGGGCAGCTAGCTCCAGCGCCTTTTTGCCATCTGAACCTTGCTCTACGATACTCATATCGATGTCAGGTCGGCTGTCATATTGATTACAGTCTGATACTTGTTTTTGCCATCCACCCCGTTCAAAGGAGGAGTTAGAAATCAGATTACTGTACTCATAGCCGGTTTCGATAAAACTGAACGTGTGATCGCCATCATCTGTTTGCACGAGCTGTTCATACGGGTTTTTAGGTGCCGGCAGTACGGCGTTGCGCACGGATTCCAGCCGCATTAGCCCAAGGTTGTCATATCGATTGATGACGGCTGAGTCGCTGTCCTGCTCAAGGGCATACAGGAAAAGGCGGGCCTGCTCTGTCGAACGCGGCGTATGGATCAGCTGTGTTGCGGTGTGCCATTTTTTATCGGTGATTGCCCGGAAGCCTTTGGCGAATTTTTTGTCATCACTGTTGCCATACGACAGGAAGAAATTGGCAGTTTGGGCATTCGGGCTCTGGTAGTCAAACTGCAACAGATAGCGGGTATCGCTCTCCATTCGTACGACGGTGTTGGTGCATGCATCATGGCTCGAAGTTTCAAGCTCGAGTGCGGTTTTGCCGTCGCTGGCGTTCGTTGTCGGGCGCATAGCTACCCTGCCGTTGTTGTCGTAATTGTTGCAGTCAGCCACCTTTTCCCGCCACAGACCCTTCTCGAAGGAGTTGTTTTTGATGAGATTGCCATCAGCTGCAGCCACCAACTCTATTGCGTCGCCCGACTTGCCTACTCCAATAGTGTGTTCTCCTTCACTGAGCGGCGTAATGGTATTGCGGAAACTTACGTAGTGCTGTTTGCCAGGGGTGATCGTGGTGTTCATAATCTCCCGATCTTCGGCTGCGGTGCTAATCGTGCGGCCATCCATCTTGAGCTCACTCGGAGAGCCAGCTGTAATAGTGAGCTGATTGCCGCGCAGTGTGTAACGAAGCAGTGTGTACGAAGTATTGGCATACAGCGTGCTCTTGCCTGTAATGTCCTGGCTGAACGTCCCCTTTTCCCGATCGACATCTGTGGCTTCGGGGCTGCTAAACAATGGGGTGAGTTTGGTCGTATACTTGGCGTCGGACTCGCTCTGGTCTATGTAGTCCAGGGGGATATCCAACGCTTGCCGGGTAAAGGTACCAGCCTGCTGGGCGTCTGCGTCTTCAGGTAAGCTGAACATACTGGCCGTACTGTCGACCCGGGGTTCAGGGTCGGTTACTTCCAGGATGTGCTCGTTGACCTGCCGCAGCTTGCCCGGATTATTGGCGAGTAATTTAGCAAAGAAGTCGGGGTCGTTCTTGATCAGGCTGACGTCGTTGTTGTATACCGAGGCGGGTACATAGCGGTCGTAGTTCGATTCATAAATATCCGAGAAGTCGAAAATATACTTGATGTTGTAGGGCCGCAGAATATCCACGTCGTAGCTTTGCAGGAGGCGGTACTGTACCGAATCCTGGAATTCAAACGGTGCTACCGCATTCTTCACGAAATCCTGGTGAGCAAACGCCACAAAGCTGTCGTGACCGCTGTTTTTGAGGGGGAACATATTACTTTCGTCCTTGGATATGTGGTTGAACGAGTACTTACCAAAGAACGGATATGCAAGCGTGCGATACTGCCCTTCCTGTTGATCTGCAAACTCCTTAAAGGGAGCAAATTTCTCACGGACGGTAGCAAAGCTGTACCCTTGGGAATAATATTGGAATTTGACGCCCACGATCAGCAATGCCACCGGTATGACGCCCACCAACAGCCATCGCCAGCCGCTACGCTGCACCAGCCTCGCGATCAGTACCAGTGCAGCCAGAACGATTACCGGCGCAAAGTGGCCGACTTCACGGAGCATCGGGTACAGGGCCGTAACAGGCCCTAGATTGACCATCTGATACAAGCCTGTGGCCATGAACATCATGAGCGCCATGAACACCAGCAGCACGAGTATCGGCATTTCCTGCTGCTTGCGCCGTACTAGCAGCCAGAAGAGACATACAAATAAGGCAGCATGCCATAACAGCTCATAGAAGGCATAGAACTTGGATAGCAATGTCCCCTTAGAAAAGCTAAACGTGAATACGCTCAGAAAGTCGCTGCTTGCCGCCGTTTTAACGGTTGCTTGGGCAGCCGTGCTGCTTGTTTCGCTGGCACTGATAGCTCCGGTGACAAAGTTAGCTAGCCACACTGCATGTATCAGCAGCGGAATGACGAGAATTGGGGCCAGATATTTCCAGTTGACCAAATGGCGATTGAACGCAAAAAAGACAATCAGGAAGAATGCCCCTATTACAAAGAACTGCATCTGCACGCCCATGGCGGCAATAAACAGTCCGGTAATGACAGCACTCCGGAAATCCTTGCGGTAGTAGTGCAGCAGGAAATATACGAAGAAGATAAAGATAACGAAGGCTACCAGGTAGTTGATGTGCCCGGCAGTATATTTATAGAAAATCGCAGGATTAATGAGCGCCAGCAGGCCGATGGCAAACGCCAGCCATTGCCGGGTATGCTGCCGGGCCAACAGATATACTCCGAAACTGCCGGAGGCAAAGATAAGTATCAGCATGCCATATCGGACCAATTCGGTAGGCAGAAAACCAAATAGCGCGATTATGAAGCGCAGAAAGTAATCTGACGAATAATTGAGCGGGCTCCCCATATCTTCGGCGATCCAGCTGGAAGATTTGTGGGTGAACAGCGTCGAGAGCTGGTCGTTGAAGTATGGGAATGACCAGTCCCAGTAGTGTCCGAGGCCGCCATGGATGCCCCAAAAGAAGATGGTAAATATGGCCAGGTAGCTCAAAGCAATCCAGGTTAATGGAGTACGGAGCCAGCCGAGCCGGGGCTGAGTATCAGTAGTGTTCTTAGAAGTACGTTGCAACAAAGTCTTTGTAGCCTCCCTGCTGTGATGCAATACGTTGTTTCGCGGCGATGAAGTCATTCCGGACACTTTGGTGGCGTGTTCGCATGTCGTGCAGCGTCGCCTCCAGTTTGCCCGGGGTCAGATCATCCAGCGCGATACAATAGTGCTCCAGGCCGTTCCCGCCAAAAAATTGGGCCACCTTGGGGCGATATGCAATCCCAAGCGCAGGCACACCCGCTAACAATGCGATGATGCTGGCATGCAGACGGGCTCCGATCAGGATGTCGACCTGACGCAGGTCGTCCGTATAGTCGCTGAATTCGCGGCCGCTGGCGATACTGATATCGGCATCGGGCAGTAAGCGCTCCAATTCGGCTGATGCCCAGACGTCATCGTGTTCATCCTCTGGCGATGCGAGCATCGGAAACAGGACGATGCGGTAATGACTGCGCGGCAGCTTGCGCAATACTTCTGCCAAAGTAGCAATTAGCTTGGGAAATGTTTCCTGTGGGTTTGGCAGGTGATATAACAGCGAAACCCCAATGGTAAACTTTGTGGTGCGCTCGGGCGTAGTGGTTACGGGCAGCGTGGTAACAAGGTCAGGCAGGACGCGTATTTTGCTTAGCCCGAGGACGCGGGCGGAGCGCACTTCCCTGACTACAATCCCTTGAGCCAAACGGGCCGACAGCCGAGCCAGAAACAACGAATATCCTTGCAGTGCGCCAATACCGCATCCCAGATAGTGCACTTTTTTGCCAGTCAAACGTGCGATCAGGTTAACGATCACCATTTTGTAGAGTGACTGCCGGGGGAATCGGTCGCCGTACAGTTCAACCCACAAGTCGCCGCCGCAATACACGATGTGGCGAATGCGCCGGAACACGCGTAGTTTTTGCAGCAGATCCTTGGCACCTGAGGTGGCAATGGTGGACACCTGGCCCTTGACCGCTTCGGGCAATAGCGAGTCATTAGTAGAGTTAATAAATAACTCATGACCTTTGAACAACCGGAGCGCGGCCAGCAAAAATGCGTCGTCACCGATGTTGCCACGGCCATACGAGCCTAACAGTAAAATCGGGTCTTTGGTGGTCTGTGTCATTTGGTCAACTCCATTACAAAGCGGTATTCTTTGGCCGCGATAGCGCCCCGCTCAAAGGCGGCGGCATGGTCGACCAGGGTTTGCTGCACCTGTGCATAAGCGGTTGGGTCGCTACCATAGATGGCCAGCAAGTCATTGACCTTTTTGGCGAGTTGGATAGTGTCCTTCAGCGGCACTGTTTGCAAGCGGTCGCCAAAAGGAACGTTATACACTGGCAGATCATAGGCCACGGCCGGGGTGCCGGTGCTCATACTCTCGGCGATCACAATGCCCCAGCCTTCTTCTATGCTTGGCAGGACGAAGAGCTTGGAGCGATTCAACAGATCGAATTTCTTCTTTTCCGGAATAAACCCAGTTAGCTCCACAGACAAGCGTTTTTTAGCGATATGCGCACGCAAACGGTGTTCCTCCGGACCTGCGCCGACCATCACGGCCTTAAAACGCGGCACGATGGGTTGCAGCGTTTCACAGACCGCCAAAAAGTCATCGATGCCCTTTTGGGGCACCAGTCTTCCGCAGAACAGGAGTGTAATGTCCCGTTTTTCATACGGCAGCGGTTTGATTTTCGGGGTGTTAACAAAGTTGCTGGAAAGCAGCATGGGCTGTTCGAAACCACGCTTTCGCAGACTGTCGATGACCTGCTGGTTGACGGTTATAACGGCATCGAATTCATTCTTGATAAGTGAAAAGCAGAACTGCTCCTGCATATTTGCCAGCATAGTGTTTATGCCGCGTTCCCGGGGCATTTCCTGCACGATGTGGTGGATGTACACCACGCGTACTGCGCCTGGCGCCCGCCGTGCGTGACCCAGCACCGGCCATACGTCGGGTAGAAAATGAGAACCGGCAATAAAGACATTGCTTGTTTCATGCAGCGGCAGTGGTACACGGTTGCCCCGCCCCGCACGCCCCAGGAACATCAGTGCTGGGTGCTTAGCTGCTGTATCAGGATATGTAACCTGCTGCAACTTAGCCGTCTCGGAATATGCTTTTTCCTGGCCATCCCCATCAGCGTGCACTAAATACAGAGGCTGCTCGGGATGGTTGTCGTTTATCCATTCACAGACGCCGCCGGTGTGCATATCCCCGCCTGATACGTCGCCGGTAAAGCAGTTGCGGTATACAAAGATATGACTCACCGTGCAGCCTCCATACTGCCACGCCGCTTAGCCGCCAGATAGCCGATGCCGCCAAAGCCAAATTCACACGTTTTCATAAAGAGCATACCTATGCCTTTTACTGGGCTGCGGAACAGTCTGCGCGGATGCGAGAAAAAGAGCTTGTAGCGCTGGATCGGCCCAGCTTGGGCGGTCAGCTTTGAATCGATGTTGTTCTTCCGCAGATAGGCGGCAGCTAGTCCGGCATAGTAATATTTTTTCTTCAATGTCTTAACCAGGTTCAGGTGGCCTTCGTTGTGATAAATGAATTCATCGATGCGGCCCAAAGGCGCACGGGCGGCAACCCGATTGGAAAGATCCCAGTCTTCACCGCTTACCAACTCGCTGTCGTAGCCGCCTACTTCCTGGTACATCTTTTTTTCAAAGAAGCGGGCGGCTTCCATCCAGTCGATGCCGACGTAGAATGAACGCTCCAGACGCTTGCACTGCGCCCAAAACCCTTCCCCGAATGATTCTTCCGGAATGATGACGCCGCCTAACTGAGGGCGTTCCTGCACTGCTTTTACGCAAGCACTGATTACACCTGGCGCGAGTTCCATGTCCGAGTCAATGATTACGACGTATTCTCCCTTGGCCTGCTCAACGGCGTAGTTGCGCTGGGCAGATCGTTCCGGCCCTTTGTTGAACACCAGGTTGGTATAGTCCAGGGCTATCTCTTTGGTGTCGTCTGTCGAGTTGTTGTCTACAACGACGAGCTCCGTGCGCTGGTAATCCTGGCGTACGATTGAGGCCAGGCAGGCGTTGAGGGTGGCGTGGTTGTTGTAGGTAGTTACGATAATGCTGACAAGCGGGTCGGTCTTCATGCTAACTCCAATGCTGTTTTAAAATCACGATAACTTTGATCGAAAGTGATGTCCTTGCTCCATTCCCAGGCGGCCCGGCGGATTTTTTCGTAGCGGCGGCGGTTGCGAAGCATATCGGCAATGCCTTCGGCGAGTGCTGTGGGCGTAGGTTCACAGATAATGCCGGTTTTGCCGTGTCGGACGCTGTCGCGAAGGCCATCTACGTCGTATACGACTGCGGGCGTACCTTGGCTCGCCGCTTCGGTGACAACCAATCCCCAGCCTTCTTTCACTGATGTCACGGCAAATACATGGCTGCGCCGCATAAGCTCCGTCTTGCGGCTGGTGCTGACCCGGCCCTCTACGGTAATGTCCTTGCTGTATGGGCTGGCGGCAATCTGTGCCAAAACCCGTTCGCCATATTCCCCGCTGGTGTCCCCAGCCATGATCATTTTGAGTTCAGGTATGTGCGCCTTGGCCGCTTCAAAGGCCTCGATCTGGTCAAGGGTCCGCTTCATGGCCCGCATCGCCCCCAGGCTCAGCAGCGTGGGGTGTTCGAATTTTTCCTGGCTTTGCAAGTCTGCTACCGGTTCTATCTCGATGCCTTCCGAGATGATGTAGGCCTTATCGGCTTGGAAACCGAACTTTTGCATGTCGTTGCGGGTGCTATCAGATACGGTAATTAGGCCCGCCTTGGCTTTGCTCAGCAACCGCAGCGCTACCGGCTCTAACATGTGGTAACCAATGCTGCTGAACGGCTTTTTTAACTCATGGAACCATACTTCGCGCGCCAGCTGGTGGCAAAAAACGTATCCCTTCGACGTGCCCTTAAACAGGGCTCCAAAATAAGGTGCGGTGTTAACTACTTCAATAACAACGTCATATTTATTGCGCATATTTTTGAGGTAGTGGGCCAAGGCCTGAAACGGGTGCAGATAGCGGTTGCTGCCAACCCGGATAATCTCTATGCCATCTATGGTCTCGTAGGGCGCTGCGCCTGCATGACGTACGGTCAGAAACGTTACCTTATGGCCATCGGCCACCAGGCGATGGGATAATTCACGTAGGACTGTCTCTGCACCGCCTGCCTGTGGGTGGGTGTAGTCTTTCCAGGTAAACCAGAGAATGTTCATCAGGCCGGCTCCTCGTGGCTCATAGCTTCAACTCGTTGGCCGCCGACCATAATCGCTTCGTCTTCCTTGCGCACTACATACAACGGCCGGTTGGTGACTTCGGCATGGATGTGGGCAATGTACATTGCCACCAATCCGATGCATGCCAGCACCATGCCGATCAGTACCAGGATCAGTACTGCAAGCAGCGCAGTACCGGTGATATTCCAGTGCCACGGGTCCTGCAGCGGATAGGTCATAACCAACAGGAAGATGCCCAATGGAGCGGCGGTTGCCAGAATGAATCCTCCCAAGTAACCGGCTAGCTTAAGGGGCAGCAGACTGTAAGCAGTAATCGAGTTGAACGCCAGTTTGAACAACTGCCGATAGCCGTAGGAAGCTGTTCCCGCTTTGCGCGGCGGCGCCTCAAAGTGGATGTAGCGGCGGCGGAAACCAAGCCAGTCGATAATGCCCCGGGTGATACGGTTGTGCTCGGTCATTTCACAGAAGACGTTGATCACTTTTTTGTCGATTAAGCGGTAGTCGCTGGCGTGTGGGGTGATATTCGTGTGTGAGACCATACCCAGCAAGCGGTAGAACATATCAGACGACCAACGCTTGAACCGTCCTTCGTATCGGCTGTAACGCTTGATGCCGACTACTACGTCCGCACCCTGTCGCCAGGCAGAAATGAATTTGTTGATGAGTGACGGCGGATGCTGCAGGTCGGCATCCAGAATGACTGCCGCACTGCCGTTGGCGCTGTGAAGACCAGCACTCACCGCAGCTTCTTTACCAAAGTTGCGGGCGAATTCAATGAGTTGCACGCGCCGGTCTTTATTAGAAAGTTTTTGAATAAGTTCAGTGGATTCGTCGCTGCTCCCATCATCTACGAAAATGAATTCAAAGCGATACGGCAGCGCCCGGGTGTGCGTATTCAACTCCTGATAGAGCATCGGTATGTTCGGTGCTTCATTGTGGATTGGTACAACGACGGATATGAGTTGCTTGAGCATGACAATTTCTCCTATGCCTTGTTAGCATTTACAGCAAATGCGGTTTTTATTTTGCTGCCCACCATCCAGAGGGCAAGTATTCCGAGCATGGCGCAACTGCCAGCCAACAAGCCGTTAACGACTGCGGCCGGACTGCCATGGTTAGCAAGCATCAGAGCATAGGTTATGAGGCCGCCCAGAATGGCAACTGCGGCGATCACATATTTTCGCAGCGCCAGGTAATAGGTAACGAACAGGTTAAGTACCGAGATGACAAAGATGGCCAGGCTTAGCCGTGGGAGCAGGTCCGCCATAGGCGTATAGGATTCACCCATCAGATTGCCGATGACCGGCCGCGGGAACCATATGAATATGACAAGTACGGGTAATGAAACAAGTGCGAAGAGCGCCAGCGATTTGACCAGTAGCATGTAGTTTTCACGCCCGGTGTTGCGCAGCTTCACGGCTGGCATAAGTACCAAGGCGATAGAGGCGGTGAGGAAGAAAATAACGCGTGCGGCACTGGCGACGCCCGCATACAAACCGGCGGTGTGCGCGTCGAAATAATGCTTGATCACGATGATGTCGATGCTGTACTGCACCGTAATAACCAGCGAAGCGACGAGTACGAGTGCCGCGTAGCGCAGCTCCGGGAGCAGTAGCTTAATATCCGGCAGCCGGAAACGACGCTGCTGTTTCTGCAGGCCAAGACGTAACGACCACCACACTACCAAGGCACATGCCAATGACTGGGCCAGTAGCAGGCCGCCGATAGCTCCTGCGGTGCCTAAACCGGCCGCGACCAGCGCCACTGAGCCGAGGAGTTTTGCAGCCGAAGCAGTTATATTTGCCCCTGATACCAGGCCGAAGCGCTGTTTACCGCGCAAAAACGCACTGCGCAAACTGAACGGAATAGTGGCCACTAAGGCTACCGCCAGCAAAGCAAACGGCCACGCTGATGTAAAGTGCAGGAAGTCTTTCAGGGTTGGCTGCAGCACGATAGTTACAACCAATAGCCCTACTCCCACCCATAAAGCAAGCCGTTCAAACTCCAGAACCAGATTGTTGCGCTGCTGGTCATCTTCGGCATTGGCAACGATGTTTACAGTCACGAGGCTCAAGACGCTCAAGAAGATGCCCAGCTGCAAGAACAGGGATATCAGGGTCTGCACCTCGCCGAAAGCTGCTGGCTCTAACATCCGTCCCAGGACCGGATAATACAAATAATTCAGAGCCCCGACTGCAACGGATCCAAAGAAGAAAACGGTATTGTGTCTCAGAAATTGGCTCGCACGAACCCTGCCCAGTAGTTGCATGGGCTGCTCCTAACGTTGTTTAAAATTCTAGTGCGGTCTCATTGTGTCACAGGGAGTGGAAGGAGTTTGTAAAAATTCTCACAAGCTTACGTAGAATGTTCGAATCGGGGTAACGATGCACGGATCCCTGCCGCTAACGTACCCAGGTGCTTCCAGTAATCCGGGCCCAGTACTGCGGCCGGCGTCTCGACGACGGCGTAAATGTGTGCGCTGTCAGGTGCATGGGCATTCACTTCTGCCAGTACATCTCCTTGGGGCGTATCGATCATATCGCCGTCGAGTGCCCGACGGAGTTCGGCGGGATCGCCTCCAAAATCAGGACGCCAGGCCATTTGTAGCTCCGAAAGCCACCCGTAACGAGCCATCCGCCCGGCCATCCGAGCAGGTTGGGGCAATCTGTAGCCGCCACGTTCCATCATGGCGTGGTGACTGTCAAAGACAAACTCATCAAACTCGCCGCGCCAGTCAGTAACCGCATATAACGCCTCCAGTGTCTCACTAAAATCGGTGAGCGGTACATTAAGGGCAGCCAGATGTTCCGCTGTTATTTGGAAACGTAGCGGCCCGAAGCGGCCGCTTTCCCGGATCGCCTGATAGTCCAGCTGATGGCGGCGCGGCTTGTCGCCCAGGTGCTGTTCATTGGGATGAACGATCACCGGCAGTTTGCGCCCCGCCGCCTTTTGCACCCGATCAAGCCGGTCGAGCGACTCCGGCAATCGGGGCAGCATGGCAATAATTGCGGCCTGCTTCCCTGTTGCTTTGGCGGCGTGGATTACGCCGCCTTCTTGTTTGCCGGCCCGCCAGGTTTCAGGCAGGTCGCCATACCCGTTGCTTTGCCAAGATTGCTGCATAGAATGAATAAGGCCGCGGGCAGCCAGCGAGCGAGCAAGTCCACGATGTGCCAAGCTTTTGGGATGGAAGTTTGGCACATCGTTCCATTCAATGCCATCAAAGCCCGCACGTTCTACTTCACCCGCAATCCACTCGGGACTGCGGGTGAAGGCGTCGCGGAACCCCACATTAAGATTAGAAACTGCAAGTGTCAGACGAGGCACGGCTATGGAAGATATGGGTCAGACTGTTGCGCTGTCCTGTTAATCGCTTCAAGCGGAATGTCCTTGAGGTTGCGTCCCAAGCCAGGATATTGTGAATCCTTCCTCTGCAAGAAGTTGTGGATCCTTTTATTGAGCGCTTCATCGCTTCGTATCATGATGCCTCCCTTCTTTATGCGCGTTCATGTACTCCTATAGTAGCCCTCCGGTTTGTTCGTGTCCGTGAAAAATAACGCACAAAACATGTTAATTTTCTTACAGTAAACGAACAGCAATCGGTATATTATTGGTAAAATCATAGTTGTACGTATGAAACGCTCAGTGAAACACGTAACGACCACCCTTCGATCAACAGGGGCTTGGATCAAACATCACGCCAGATTACATACACTGGTTGCGATTGTTGTGTTCAGTATTGGCCTTGGAGCCACGGTATATTATTGGAATAATCTGCGCCACAGCGTGGAAGCCGATATGGATAGTGCCTTCGACCGCCGCGCACAGGCCATTGGCAACGCCTCGATGTCACGCATGCAGCTGTACGAGAACTTCTTGCGCGGTAGCGCCGGGCTGTTCGTAGTGTATGATTACCTGCCGCAAAGTGACTGGGACGAGTACCATCAGCCCTATGACATTAAGAATAAATACCCTGATATCGAAGGTATCGGTTTGAGCCGCTACCTGACCAAAGCACAGCTGCCCGATTTCGTAGAATGGAAAAATACACACGAAAGCGGTACTTACGAGATATTCCCCGCTGGTGACCGTGACGTGTACGTGCCCGTCTCACTAAATGCACCGTTCACGGGCAACAACGGCAAGGCCAAAGGTTTTGACGGATACACCGACCCGACCCGCCGGGCTGCCATGATCAAAGCGATTGAAACCGGTCGCCCTGCAGTATCGGGCAAGCTCGAGCTCGTGAGCGAATCGCGCCCGGACCGACCCTCATTCATTCTATATATGCCTATCTACAAGCGCGGGCACTCCATAAGTACTGTCGCCGAACGCAAGGCCGCAATCATGGGGTTCACATATATGGCCATTGATGCCAGCGCCTTCGTGGACGCTGTACTTGCCAGCGCTCAAGGTACACATATCGCCCTTAAACTATCGGACCCTTCATCAACACGTGATGACAAGGTTTTATATGAAAGCCCTGATTTTGACGTAATCGCCAGCCAGGACGGATCCCGGACAGAAAAACAGCTCATGGAAGCGTATGGCCACCGTTGGGTCGTAGAATTAGCCGCCTCACCTGACATTATCTCGTCGTATGAACGGCAGCTGCCCGGCCAAGCAGTGTGGCGCGGAATCCTGTCTTCCATGTTTTTCGCTGGCCTGGTGTGGTACCTGATTACAGATCGCGAACGTAAGTATGCCCGCCAGAAGCAGGAGGAAGTCCAGACTGCAAAAGATGACCTGCTGTCGCTGGCCTCACACCAACTACGTACTCCAGCGACTGTGGTAAAGCAATATGTCGGAATGCTGCTCCAGGGCTACGCCGGTGATCTGACCAAGCAGCAGCTGGATATGCTGAACGATGCTTACGACAGCAATGAGCGCCAGCTGGAGATCATCAACCAGCTGCTGTACGTTGCCCGCCTTGACGCTGGGCGTATTGTCCTCCGTCACGAACGGACAGACCTGTCCAAACTCCTCCGTGAGGTCGCCCGCGATCAAAGCGAAGCGGTCGCCGCCCGCAGCCAGCAGTTGCAGTTCAAGCTGCCCAAGCGCCCTGTCTGGGCGGAAGTCGACCCGCACTATTTGCGCATGGTGTTCGAGAACCTGCTGAGCAATGCTATCAAGTACACCCCGGAGACGGGTAGACTCACCATGAACATCCGCAGGAGCCCGGGTCAGGTCGTCATCAAGTTGAGTGACACTGGCGTGGGGATTGAGTCCAGCTTGCAAGATAGTATCTTTGACAAGTTCACGCGCGTTGAAAACTCACTGTCGACCGATGTCAACGGCAGCGGCGTTGGGCTGTATTTGACCAAACAGATCGTGGAACTGCACGGGGGCACTATTGAGGTCCGCTCAGTTCCTGGCCAGGGTTCCACCTTTATTGTTCGTATTCCCGCCCATGCGCCCAAGGGAGAGGCCAGTGCATAAAGTGTTACTAATCTGATAGACTGGTAATACCAGTAGAAGGCACGGTATGACTGCAAAGCGACGGATATTGATTATCGAAGACGAACGACTGCTCCGCGAGGCATTTACCTTTTTGTTACGCAGCGAGGGTTTTCTGGTTGATACCGCCGATAACGGCAAGAACGGCTTAGCCAAGTTGGCCGCCTTCCAACCCGACCTGATATTACTGGACATGCTCATGCCGGTGATGGACGGAGTGACCTTCCTGCAAGAAGCTGAATTGCTTGCTAACTACCCTTCCGTCAAGGTGCTGATGCTCAGTAATTTGTCTGATCCGGTATCATTAGAAGACGTCCAGAGTTACGGCGTTACGGCATCTATACTGAAAGCCGACTTATCGCCGGCCGACCTGGCGGCAGTCGCCAAGAAAACACTATCGGTGGGCTTATAACGAACGTGAAATAAGGGATACGAAATATGGCAAAAATAGCAGTAGTTGAAGACGAGATGAGCCTGGCACTTGCCTACCGGACCATTCTGGAAAAGCACGGATATGAAGTGGTTTTGGCCCATGACGGTAAACAGGCCCTCGAGATGGTGGCCAAGGACAAACCCGACCTTATCCTGCTGGATATGAAAATGCCCCACATGGGCGGGCTGGATTTCCTGCGCCAGCTGGACGCTGAAACGGCCGGCAAAGTGATCGTATTCAGCAATCAGGATACCCAGGACGACATCGACGAAGCCTTCCGGCTTGGCGCGCAACACTACCTGCTCAAATCATGGGCAGCGCCACATGACCTTATCAGGGTCGTCAAAGAAGGTCTAGAGACCTGAAATAAGGTTTTCGTCGTTCCGTAATTGCAGCAGCTTGGCTTTGTCCAGGCTGTATGTTTGTTGCTTGTAGTCGACTACTTTTTCCTTGCGTAGCCGGGCGATCTCGGTAGCAATGGTTTCGCGGGTAACACCCAGCATGTTAGCCAGGCTTTGGTGGGTTAAGCGTATCTGGATTTCGGACTGCCCTTTGCCGGTATCCCGTCCAAAACGCATCATCAGATAATGCAATATGTGGATCAGCTTGTCTCGTGACCGGGGCTGCTCCAGGGCGTTGATATGCACGCTCGCGCCCACGTATAAGCGCATAAACCGCTTCAGTAAGTGGTTGGCGAACGCCGGCGTTTCCTCGACCTTTTTAACCAGCTCCTGCCGTGGTACGGCATAGACGGTGCAGTCGCTAAAAGCCTCGTAAAAGTAGTATGCGACTGACGCTTCGCCCAGAAACCAGGCTTCCGGCAGAATATCGTACTTGGAGCTGAGTGATACCAGCTGCTCTTCACCCATAGGAGAGATGTTATAGGTTTTGACTATGCCGGAATGCACGATATAGGCATAGCGCGGCACCTCTCCCTGGAACAGGAGCGTCTGGCCTTTTTTGAATTTGCGGATTGGATAGCTGCGGAGCAGCTCGTCTAACTGAGGCAACGGTGTATTCATCTGTAGTGAGTGAACTCCTACCCCTATTGTACTGCATATTTTCAAGAGGCGCTATTTGTACACAGCTAAGCCACAGATTTTAGTATGAACGACATCAAAATAACAACTACTGCGCGTTGCATTCAGCAAGGGTCGGCCTATAATAAACAGTAGCAATGCATGTGCTGGCCGACCGCCTTCCTACATGCAGGCTTATGTGAAATTACGGGAGACATACACACTGGCAATCGCCAAGCGTCCCTGCCATCCTAACAATCAAGCTAGATGTTCTGGTTCCGGATCAAGTACTTTGGACGGTTACTTATCTTTATCCAGACCACTCTATTCAAAACCGTTCAAATCGCGTGAAAACGCACCTTTAACAAATTTGTAACTTATTAGGAGCTTGACCTATGAGTAACCGTGTAACTATTAACAAAGAAGTAGCCGTAACCGCTGTGTACTTTCAGAACACAAGACAACTGCAAAGTTTCCCTAAGCGGATCGAACTCGAGGGCCGTGAATACACCTTCATGGAATCCGGCCTGCGCTACCTGGTACAAAAGGGCCACCAACTTATCCATGTCTTTGACATGACAGACGGTGTCGCTAACTACCGGTTGAAGTTCGATACACAGCAGAAACTGTGGACCCTGGTCGACATTACCGAGAGTCCCCGTGCCTTTGCCTAACGGCAAAGCAGTGACCGGCTGATACCCCTGCCTTATGCGCAGGGGTATTTTTATTAATCCTTAGATTACGATTCCTCAACGGTCATTACCCCGAGGTTAGCTTGCGCCAGCATGATGGGCGTGTGGGATAGCCAGTACAAGTCGGCTGCTATACTAGCGTTTTCAAAGTAGCTTAAATCCATTCGCATGGAATCGGTGCGTAATGTATCAGAAAGACCGCGGTAGTGGTGGCGATGAATCTGACTTTCTCCAGTTATGCCAGGCTTTGATTGTCGATACAGTGGGAGCCAGTCATCAAATAGTTTTGAGTCGGCATCACGATATTTATCCAGGTCTTCCTCCAGAATGGGACGCGAACCGACCAGTGACATGTCGCCCTTCAGCACATTTACGAGCTGCGGAATCTCATCAAGCCCCGCCTGGCGTATAAACTGTCCGAATCGACTAGCTCGATGATCAAACGCACCAAATGTCCGCCACCCGGCAGTCTTGCCAATTGTGCCGGCTAAAGTTCTAAATTTGTAAGTTCTAATACTATCTTGCACGCCTCCGGAACGCTCCTGCACAAAGAGAGGATTTGAACGCGTGTCTACTGCTAAAGTTGCGCCCACGACAGCAGCAAGAGGTGCAATGCTGGCAGAAATAATGGCAGCTCCAATGACATCCAGGTTTCTTTTCTGTTTGCTGAGTAAATATTCCGGACCGATAGTGCGCGTCATGAGGAATATAT
>Ga0075364_10000716_pt1 | contig 17323 bp, 15 predicted proteins | sample EndMetdeltDD1764_FD_71517 | JGI IMG/M metagenome (GOLD analysis project Ga0075364, IMG submission 71517) | Populus endosphere microbial communities from Tennessee, USA - Endosphere MetaG P. deltoides DD176-4 | ecosystem: Host-associated > Plants > Roots > Endosphere | place: USA: Tennessee...
CTACCGGATCGAACTGCCCCTGGAAACGCTGGCGGGCGGGCCGTACTTGCTGACGATCGACGCCTCGGCCGGCCAGTCCTCGGCGCGGCGGGGTGTGCGTTTCTCCGCTCAATAGGCCTTTCTCTTTTTCTCCAGATCCGCGCGCACCTTCCAGATTCCGCGGCAGAGCTGCGCGATTACGATTCTGGCGTAGGACAAACCCCGACGCGCGTGCCCGTACCCGCGAGGTGTAGACTCAACGCTCTGGAACGCGTTCCCACTCTTTCGGGCGGACTGGTCCTCGTCGTCGACGACGCTCCGAGCAATGTCGCGGTGCTGCAGCGGCTCCTCACGCGCGACGGCCACACGGTGCTGACCGCCGCCGACGGGCTGCAGGCTTTCGACATCGTGCAGCGCGACCGTCCCGAGATCGTCCTCACCGACGTCATGATGCCGGGGAAGGACGGCCACGAGCTGTGCCGCGCGATCAAAGCGAATCCGGCGACGTGCCTGACTCCCGTCGTCCTCGTGACGTCGCTGAAGGGCCGTGAGGAGCGGCTGAAAGGCATCAACGCCGGCGCCGACGATTTCCTGATCAAGCCGGTCGACGCGCACGAGGTCCTCGCGCGCGTCCGGTCGCTGCTCCGTCTCAAGCGCTACACCGACGAGCTCGACACGGCCGAAGCGGTCATCATGAGCCTGGCGCGGGCGGTGGAAGCGCGCGATCCCTGCACCGAGGGCCACTGCCAGCGCCTGTCTCGGTTCGGCCTTGCGCTCGGTGCCAGGCTGGGACTGCCGGCGGACGATCTCTCCGCGCTGGCGCGCGGCGGCGTCCTGCACGATCTCGGCAAGATCGGCATCCCCGACGCCGTGCTGCTGAAGCCGGACCGTCTCACGCAGGCGGAATACGAGGTCATGAAGGCGCACACCGTGATCGGCGATCGTCTGTGCAGCGAGCTTCGCTGCCTGCAGGCGGTCCGCCCGATCGTCCGTCACCATCACGAGCGGCTCGACGGCTCCGGGTATCCGGACGGTCTCAAGGGAACGGCGATCCCGATGCTCGCGCAGATCATCGGCGTCGTCGACGTCTACGACGCGCTCACCACCGAACGGCCGTACAAGCATCCGGTGGCGCACGCGCTGGCGGTGGAAGCGCTGTTCGACGAGGCGGCGAAGGGCTGGCGCGACGCCACGCTCGTCACCGAATTCGTGGCCGCGCTGGACGACGTCGAGATCGAGCGGGACGAGCGGGACTGATGGCCGAGTCGCGGACGCTCGGCAAGCGCCTGCACCGCGGGTACTACCTGCTGGCGGTCTTCGAGGTCGTCACGGTCGCCGGTGCGCTCTATCTGGCGCACCAGATGACGCGCATGTTCGACGAATCGCTGGAGGCCAACCGCGCCTGGCAGCAGCGTGTGCGCGCGTACGCCGCGCTCGACGAATCCCTGGCGGACGTGCGGCCGCCTCTCGACGAATTGTTCGTGTCGGAGAACCTGCCGGAAGAACGGCGGCGCTTCGCCGCGGCCCTGGCGACCTTCGACCGCCTGGCCGCGACGGCGCGGCAGGAGGCGCTGCAGGGGATCGAGGGGGAGGCCCGGGCGCTCATCCAGAGCGACTTCGACGAGATCGAGCGGGCCAAGACGGTGATGGTGCAGGAGGCCGGCCGCGTGTTCGAGGCGTTCACCCCCGAGCACACCGACCGCGCGGCGCGGATGCTCGGCCTCGCGGAGCAGTACCTGCTGGCGCTCAGGAGGGCCACCGTCAAGCTCCAGGACGACGCGCTCGCGAGCAGCGTGCAGACGCTGGAAGCGCAGGAACAGGCGGCGGAAGCGCTGCGCGGATCCGAGACGGTGGTCGGCATCAGCATCGTCGTCATGGTCATCGCGGCGACGCTTTACGGCCGGCGCATCTCGATCCGCATGCAGGCGGCGGACGAGGAGCTCGATCGTCATCTCGCGGCCATCGGGGAGAACGAGCGCGTGCTGCGGCAGACCGAGGAGCGGCTGCAGCTCGCCGGGCGCGCCACCAACGACGCGTTGTGGGACTGGGAGCTCGGCCCGGACGTCGTCTGGTGGAACGACGCGTTCGCCACGCTGTTCGCGCGCTCCGGCGAATTCCCGTCGCTCGAGACCTTGAACGCGCTCATCCATCCCGACGATCGCGACCGGGTCGCGCGGAGCCTGCGGCAGTTCCTGTCCAGTCCGTCGGACGTGTGGACCGCCGAGTATCGCATCCGCCGCGCCGACGGGGCGTACGCCTGGGTCCTCGATCGCGGGTACGCCATGCGCGGGGAGGACGGCACGGCGCGGCGCATGGTCAGCTCGATGCTGGACATCACCGAGCGGAAGGAAGCGGAGCGGATGAAGTCCGACTTCGTGTCGTTCGTGAGCCATCAGCTGCGCACGCCGCTGTCGGGCATGAGCTGGATGCTCGAGCTCGCGGCCGACAGCGAGGGCCTGCCCGTCGTCGCCCGCGACTACATCGCCGACGCGCGGGCCTCGGCGGCGCGGCTGTCGACGCTGGTGAACGATCTCCTCGACATCGCGCGGCTCGAGAGCGGACGCCTCGTCGCCGCGCCCGAGCCGCTGTCGCTGCCCGCGCTGACGGCCGCCGTCGTCGCCGAGCTGCACCCGCTGGCGTCCGAGAAGGCGCTGGCGCTCGACGTGTCGAGCGACGCCGGGATGCATCGCGTCTCCGCCGACCCGCAACTGATGCGGCAGGTCGTGACCAACCTGTTGTCGAATGCGGTGAAGTACACCCCGCGCGGCGGGAAGATCGCGGTCGGCCTCATCGAGCACGACAGCACGGTGACGTGGTCGGTCACCGACACGGGCGTCGGCGTCCCCAAGGACGCGCAGCCGCGGCTCTTCGAGAAGTTCTACCGTGCCGGGAACGCGGTGGCGATGGAGACCGAAGGGACCGGCCTCGGCCTGCACCTCGTCAGACTGATCGTCGAGCAGGCGGGCGGCCGCGTGTGGTGCGAATCCGAGGAGGGCCAGGGCGCGACGTTCGCCTTCACCCTGCCCGCGATCGCGATCGAGAAGGAAGTGACATGACTGCAACCGGACGCATACTTCTGGTCGAGGACGACAAGTTCCTCCGGCGCGCCTCGGAAGCGAGCCTGCGTCAGCGCGGCTTCGACGTCGTCACCGCGATAGACGGCGAGGAAGGGCTTCGTCTCGCCCGCGAGGCGCCGTATCCCGACGTCATCCTGCTCGACCTCCTGATGCCGAAGATGTCCGGCATCGAAGTCCTGCGCGCGCTCAAGACCGACGAGGCGACGGTGAAGATCCCGGTCGTCATCCTGTCGAACTCGTCGCGCGCCGAGGACAAGCAGGAGGCGACGATGCTCGGCGCCGCCGGCTACTACGTCAAGGCCAACCTGTCGCTGAAGGCGCTCGCGGCCCACGTGAGCGCGCTCATCGAAGAGCATGCCTCCCGCGGTTGATCTCGAACGCCTCGCCGACTTCTCCGACGGCACGGAGGAGGGCCTGCGGACGCTCGTCCGGATCTTCCTGGAGGACATCTCCCAGATGATCGGCGAGCTGCGTCGCGCCGTGCCGCGCGGCGACGCCGCCGAGATCCGGCTGCTCGCCCACCGCAGCGCCGGCAGCTGCTCGGCCTGCGGCGCCGCCAGGCTGGGGGAGCTGCTGGAGCACCTCGAAGAGGCCGCCCGGAGCGGCCGCCTCGACGGCAGCGCCGGAATGATGACGGCGATCGACACGGAGCTCGATCGGGTTACTCTGTTCCTGACCGACTATCTCGCATCACTCGGAAAGACGGAATGAAGCGCATATTGATCATCGACGACAACCAGATGGTGGTGAACCTGTACCGCAGCGCGTTCGCGTCTGCGGGATTCGGCGTGGAGTTCGCCAATGACGGCGAGGCGGGCATCGCCGCGGCCAGGCGGATGCCGCCCGACGTCGTGCTGCTCGATCTGATGATGCCGAAGATGAGCGGCGTCGACGTGCTGAAAGCGCTGCGCCAGGATCCGATCCTGTCCGACGTCCCGGTCATCGTGATCTCCAACGCCTACACGCCGGACCGGATGGAGCAGCTCTGGAGCGCGGGGGCGACGCAGATCCTGACCAAGGCGAGCACGCGGCCGAGCGTGCTCGTCGATGCGGTTCGCACGGCGCTCGCGCCGAAATAGCCGGGTCGCGAATCGCCTCGACGACGTCGAGTCGCGGCAGGCGCGCGGAGGCCGTTCGCGATCGCGGGAACTCCGGCGGCGGCCGGGCGTATAGTTCAAATAACTATATGCCCGATCCGCGCGACCACCTCCCTCTCAAGCCCGTCGATCTCGAGCTCCTCCTCGCGCTGGCCGACGACGACATGCACGGCTATGGCCTCGTGCAGGCGATTGCGGCGCACACCAACGGCCTGGTGCAGCTCGATCCGGGCAACCTCTATCGCGTCGTCAAGCGACTGCTCGCCGAAGGGCTCGTCGCGGAAGCCGGTCAGCGATCGGCGCCCGACGAAGGCGGCGAGCGGCGCCGGTACTATCGCATCACGCCGCTGGGTGGCCGCGTCCTCACGGCGGAACTGGAGCGGCTGCGCCTGCTCGTCAACGCTCCCGGAGCGCGCGCCCTGGCGCGCCGGTGGACGTCATGAAGGCGTCGATGCTGTTCGAGGTTCTTCTCGCGCTTTTCCCGCGCGGCTTTCGCGACGCGTTCGGTGACGAGATGCGGACGGTGTTCGAGGCGCAGCGCCGGGCCGCGCGCGCCCAAGGGCTTCGCGCCGTCATCGCGCTCTGGGCGCGCACGATCGCCGGCATGACCGGAGCGGCGTGGAGAGAGCGCAGGCCGGCACGGCCGCCGCGCCGGCCACTCGTCGAATGGACGGACGTCCGCTACACGGTCCGACGCCTGGCCGCGACGCCGGGATTCACGCTCGCCGCGATCGGCACGCTGGCGCTGTGCATCGGCGCCAACCTGACGATCTTCGCCGCGGTCCACTCGATTCTCCTGCGGCCGCTGCCCTTCCCCGGCGCCGATCGGCTCGTCACGATCTACAACACCTATCCGCGCGCGAATGTCCCGGACGACGGCGCGTCGGTGGCGAACTACTACGAGCGCCGCGGCCGCGTCGCCGCGCTGCAGAGCGTGTCGCTCTACAGGACCGACGCCGCCATCGTCGGCCAGACCGGCAGCACGGAGCGCGAGTTCGTGATGCGGGTGTCGCCCGAATTCTTCACCACGCTGGGCGTACCGCCGATGCTCGGCCGTGAATTCCGGGACGACGAGATGACGTTCGGCGACGATCGCGTCGCAATCCTGACCGAACCGTACTGGCGGCAGCAGCACGGCGCCGATCCCGCCGTCGTCGGACGGGCCATCCGCATCAACGGAAATCCCGTCCGGATCGTCGGCGTGCTGCCGGCGGGATTCACGTTCCTGTCCTCGAGAGCGCGTATCTTCCTGCCGCTCTCGTCAGGCCCGGACGATCGCGAATCGTCCCGGCGCCATTCGGGCAGCTCTTCGAGAATGATCGCGCGGCTCGCGCCGGGCGCGACGGCCGCTAGCGCGCAGTCGCAGGTCGACGCCTACGACGCGACGCTCGAGCGCAGCAATCCGCAGGCGGCGATGATCGCCGGCGCCGGATACCGCTCGGTCGTCGTCTCGACGCACGCGCGTCACGTGGAGTCGGCCCGTCCCGCGTTGCTGGTCCTGCAGGCAGCCGCCGCCGCGCTGCTGCTGATCGGACTCGTCAACGTCGGCAATCTCTTCCTGGTGCGCGCGGGCAGCCGCGCGCGCGAGCTAGCGGTACGCCGCGCCATCGGCGCGCGGGCATCGCACATCGCGGGAGCCGTGCTGGCCGAGACGCTGCTGTTGAGCGCGGCCGGCGCGGCGGCTGGTCTCGCGGTCGCGGCCGGAGGCGTCACGTTCCTCGGCCGTCTCGGGGCGAGCCGCCTTCCGCTCGGCAGCCAGATCTCGATTGACGGCACCGCCATGCTCGCCGCGGCAGCGGCGGCCGTCGCGATCGGTCTCGTCCTCGGCCTCGGAATCGCCGCGCACCAGTTGCGAAGCAGCGCGGGTACGGCGCTGCGCGCCGACACACGCGGCGGCACGGCGGGACGGCGGACGCAGCGCGCGCGCTACGCGATCCTCGTGACGCAGATCGCCCTGTCGTTCGTGCTGCTGTCGGGTGCGGCCCTGCTCGCCTCCGGCCTGCAGGCGCTGCAGCGAACCTCGCCTGGATTCCAGCCGGAGCGGCTCCTGACCGCGCAGGTGTCGCTGCCGTGGATGAGATATCAGACCGACGCCTCCCTGCAATCGTTTGTCGACCGGATCCGCGCGGAGCTCGGGAGCGTGCCAGGCGTCGCCGCCTTCGGCATCGCCACGAACATTCCGCTCAGCGGGAGCACGATCAAGAGCGCCGCGACGATCGCCGGGCGGCCGCTTCGTCCGGGCGAACTGCCGCGCGCGAACTATTCGTACGCCGTCGCCGGCGACTACTTCACCGCGATGCGGATTCCGCTCGTCGAAGGGCGGTATCTCGGGCCGGACGAGATCGGTGCGGCGGCACGCGTGTGCGTGGTGGACGCGGACTTCGCCTCGCGCGCCTGGCCGTCCGGAAGCGCGCTGGGTCAGCGGCTCTTCCTGGGTGGGACGGCGGGCCGGCCCGAAGAAGCGTTCGTCGTGGTCGGCGTCGTCGGGGCGGTGAAGCAGGCGGCGCTGTCCGAGCCTGACGGCGCGGGCGCGGTCTACTACCCGTACAGCGACCGCTTCGACCGCTCAATCTATCTCGTGGCCCGCACGACGGTGGCGCCCGACGCGCTCGTCGCGGACCTCCGGCGTATCGTCCGCGGCATCGATCCCGAGCTTCCCATCAACAACGCGCGGGCGATGGACGCGCGGATCGACGACAGCCTCGTCACGCAGCGATCGCCGGCAGTCGTCGGCGTCGTCTTCTCGACGGTCGCGCTCCTGCTGACGGCGCTCGGCACGTACGGCGTGCTCGGCTATGCCGTCGCGCAGCGCCGCCGCGAGATCGGCGTGCGCATCGCGCTCGGCGCGCGCCCCGCGCAGGTGCGGCAGCAGTTCGTCGGCGTCGGGATGCGGCTGCTCGCCGCGGGGATGGCGCTCGGCCTGTCCGGATCGTGGGCGGCGGAACGCGCGCTGCGAAGCGGGATCCAGGGCCTGCCGCAGGGATCGCTCGGGCCGATGGCGATCGCGGCGTCCGTGATGGCGGCCGTCTGCCTGGCTGGCTGCCTCGTGCCGGCGCGGCGGGCCGCGCGGATCTCGCCGATCGAAGCACTGGCGAGGGAATAGAAGATGGGTCTGTTCGCCATCCTGCTGCGGCTCTTTCCGCGCGCATTCAGGGATGCGTTCGGCGGAGAGATGCGTGAAGTGTTCGAGGCGCAACTGCGCGCGGCGCGCCTCTCGGGACGGCGCACCGTCGCGCGGTTGTGGTTCCGCACCATCGCAGGCATGGCGGCCGCCGCGTGGCACGAGCGGCGGATGCCGCGCGAGCGGCGCCGAGGACCGCAGTGGCGACAGTCCCTCGCCGGCGACGCGCGGCAGGCCGTCCGGGTCTTCGCCAGCGCGCCGCTCTTCGCGGGCGTCGTCATTGCCACGGTCGCGATCGGCGTCGGCGGCGTCGCGACGATTTTCAGCGCCCTGAATGCGATCGTCCTGCGGCCGCTGCCGGCGACGACCGAAGGGGAACGGCTGGTCGGAATCGACCGCCGGACCGCGGACGCGAGCGAGGGCGTGTCGGCCTCCTACAGCCTGTATCGTCACGTCGCAGGGCACGCGCGGTCCCTCGACGGAACGGCGGCCTGGGCCCGCGTCGCGCTCACGATCGCGCGTGGCGGACACGGTTTCGCGGCCACCGGCAACATCGTCAGCGGAAATTACTTCTCCGTGCTGGGCGTGCGTCCGGCGACCGGACGCTTCTTCCTTCCCGACGAAGACCAGACGCCGCTGGCGCATCCCGCCGTGGTCGTGTCGCATGCATTCTGGCGGGAGCAGCTCGGGGGGGACCACTCGGTGATCGGGAGCCTGGTCAGCGTGAACGGCCGCGAATACCGCCTCGTCGGCGTGGCGCCGCCGGGTTTTCGCGGCGTCTTCACGCCGATCAAGATTGACGCCTGGGTTCCGCTGGCGGCGCAGCCGCACGTGAGCCCGTCTCGCGATCTTCGCGAGACGCCGTGGCTGTGGATGTTCGGGCGGCTCCGAAGTGGCATGACGGCCGAAGCGGCGCGCGCCGAGCTTTCCTCGCTGACCGCGCAATGGGTGCGGTCGAGCGGCGAGCCGCCGGCCTTTCGCGGCTACACCAGCGTGCGGCTCACCCCGCTCACCGGGCTGCCGGACGATGCGCGGCGGGCGCTGCTCGGATTCGGCACGCTGCTGCTCGGTGCATCGCTGCTCGTCATGCTCATCGCGGGGGCGAACCTCTCGTCGCTGCTCGCGGCGCGGGCCCTGTCGCGGCGCCGCGAGATCAGCGTGCGGGCGGCGCTCGGCGCCACCCGGGGCCGCCTGGTGCGGCAGCTCGCAGCCGAAACGATGCTGCTGTTCCTCCTGGGCGGCGGGGGCGGCACGCTGCTCGCGTCAGTCGCGACCGCCGCGCTCGAGCGGTTGCCGCTGCCGGCGGACGGCGCGTTGTCGCTCGAACTGTCGCCAGACTGGCGCGTGCTGGCGCTCTCGCTGACTGCGGCGATCCTCGCCGGCGCCATCTTCGGTGCGGCGCCGGCACTCCGCGGCGCCAGCCTCACGCCTGCCACGCTGCTGCGGTCGACGTCCGCCACGGCGGGACGCCGGACGCTCGCGTCGAACGTGCTGATCGTGGGGCAGGTCGCATGCACGCTGGTGCTGCTCACGGCCGCGGGGCTGTTCGTCCGCTCGCTCGCCGCGGGAGCCGCGATGGATCTGCGTCTCGATCCGCGCGGTGTCGTCGTCGCGGCGTTCGACACCGAGGCCTATGGCTACGACGAACGGCAGGGACGGGCATTCTACGAGACACTGAGGCGGCGGCTCGAGGCAGCACCGGGCGTCGAGCGCGCGAGCTTCGGCACGGTGACGCCGCTGACGTTTTCCGGTCCCGGCGCCGTGGCAACCGTCGAAGGCGTGACGGCGACGCCGGCGCGGCAGATGCCGGTGCTCTACGCCGCGGTGGCGCCAGGCTATCTCGACGTGCTCCGCATCCCGATCGTCTCCGGGCGCGACTTCACGACGGCCGATGCCGCGAGCTCCGCCGCGGCGCTGGTCAACGAGACGTTCGCGACCCGCGCGTGGGCCGGCGACGCGATCGGCCGCACCTTCACCATGGACGACCGCCGGCTCACGGTCGTCGGCGTGGTGCGCGATTCGAAGTACGTGCAACTGGACGAGCCGGCGAGGGCGTTCGTCTATGTGCCGCTGGCACACCAGCGGCAGAGCGCCTTGACGCTGTTCGTTCGCGGGCGGGGCGACGCGCCGCCGCCGGCGGGAGTCGTGGAAGCCGAGACGCTGGCGATCGATTCACGGCTGCCGCGGCCGATCATCAGCACCATCGCTCACGAGATGGATGTCGTGCTGCTGCCGCAGCGGGTGGCAGCGATCGTTACCGGCGTGCTGGGAGGGCTCGGATTGCTGCTCGCCGCCGTCGGACTCTACGGCCTCGTCGCCTACGCGGTTCGCCAGCGAACGCGGGAGATTGGCGTACGGATCGCGCTCGGCGCCGGCGCGGGAAGCACCGTGCGCCTCGTGCTTCGCGGCGGGCTGGCCCTGATCGCGGCGGGCGCGCTCATCGGCATTCCCGCGTCGATCGCCGCCGGCCGCCTGCTCGAACAATACCTGCTGCAGATCAGCCCGATGGATCCGATGGCGATGGGCGCCGCCGTCGCCGGCCTGACGGCCGTCACGCTCGCCGCCGCCTATGTGCCGGCGCGGCGGGCCGCGCGGATCTCGCCGCTCGAGGCGATGCGCGACGCGTAGGGATCAGGCGACGAGTCCGTTCACGACCGCGTAGTGAATCAGTTCGGCGCTGGTGCGGAGCTTGAGCTTGTCGAGGATGCGCGCGCGGTAGGTGCTGATCGTCTTCACGCTCAGTCCCAGCTCGGAGCTGATCTCCGACACGGTGCGGCCGGCGCCGATCATGCGCAGCACCTGGTACTCCCGATCGGAGAGGGTCTCGTGCTTCGGCGGATCGGCCGCGAGCCGCGCGGCCTCTTCGAGCTCCTGCGGTACGTAGCGGCCGCCGGTCAGCGCGACGCGGACGGCACGCACCAGATCGCGCGGGTCGGCGCCCTTGGTCACGTAGCCGACCGCGCCGGCCTGGAACGCACGCTGTGCGAACTGATCGGCAGGGTGCATCGAGACCACCAGGACCGGGACGCCCGGGAACTCGCGGTGCATGCGCCGCAGCAGCAGCAGGCCGCCGTCGCCCGGCAGCGTGAGGTCGAGCAGCACCAGGTGATACGACGTCGAGCGGAGCTTCTCCAGCGCCGTGACGCCGTCGACGGCCTCGCCCACGCGCAGATCGGGGAACTCCCCCGTCAGCACGCGGCCGATGCCCTGGCGAACGACAGGATGATCGTCGACCAGCAGGACGCTACGCATGCGCCCTGGCACGTCCGGCCGCGCGCACCGTCCTGCGCACGTCCGGGCTGGCGTCCGGAAGGATGACGAGCACGCGGGTACCCCGCCCGCGCGCGCCGGTGATACGCACTTCCCCGCCGAGCGCCAGCGCCCGCTCGCGCATCCCCAGCAGACCCATGGTCCGCGGATTGTTCACCTGTTCCTCGGTGATGCCGCGGCCGTTGTCACGAATCTCCATCATGGTCAGCGCGCGCTGGCGGGTGACGTAGATCCACGCCGTGCCCGCCGCCGCGTGCCGGGAGATATTCTCCAGCGCGCCGATCAGGATCCGGTAGAGCGCCGTCAGGCGCGCGTCGTCGAGGTCGATCGACGACGGCCGCGCGCGCACGTGGCTCCGGATGCCGGTGCGCTTGCTGAAGAGCGACGCTTCCCACCGGATCGCCGGCACCAGCCCGAGGTGATCCAGGACCGGCGGCCGCAGCGCGGTGGTGAGCCGGCGCAGGGCCGTCACCCCGATGTCGGTGAGGCCCGCGGCCGCCTGCAGCCGATCGACGACGCCGCGCATGGCCGGCAGCTGCGATTCGCGGAACTGCGAGATCGCCGCGCCCAGCTCGAGACGGATGCTCGAGAAGAGCTGCCCGAGCTCGTCGTGCAGCGTGCGCGCGAGCTGGCGCCGCTCCTCCTCGCGCGCCTCTTCTGCGAACGCCGACAGCTCGCGGAGCCGCCGGCTGGATTCGCGCAGGCGCTGCTCGAGCTGTCGCCGCTCGGTCACGTCGCGGTAGTGCCACATGTGCACCGTCGATCCGTCCGGCGCGGGCACGGGCACGTAGTCCCGGTCGAAGATGCGGCCGTCGGCGAGGACGACTTCGAACCCCAGCTGCGGCTCGCGCCGCTGCCGCAACTCGGCGGTGAGGCGGCGGTAGACGTCGCCGTAGACCGTGAGGTCGCGCCAGAGCCGCTCCCGCACCACGTGGGCGCACGTCCCCAGCAGCTCGTCCGGGGCGGACAAGCCGAACATCCGCGAGAACGCGACGTTCGAGACGATGATGCGGCCGCCCTCGTCTTCGGCCATCACGCCGTCACGCATGTTGGCGATGAGGCCCGCCAGGAGCGGGCGATAGAAGTCGTCCAAGCGGGTTCAATTCTCTCAGTCTTGGACTGACGAAGTGTCGCCAATTTCGTGTTTGTAGGACGAACACCTACATGGCCAGGGACCTTGGTCCCTGGCTTGACATCTATCAAATGTCGATATATCAATTGTCGATACATGACGTCCGCCATCGTTCACATCCTGCTGTCCCTCGCCGAAACCGACCGCCACGGCCTCGGCATCGCCGCCGACGTGAAGACGTTCACGGCGGGACGGGTCACGCTCGGGCCGGGCACGCTCTACGGCACGATCAAGCGGCTCCTCGACGACGAGCTCATCGAGGATCTCGGCGCGCCGCTCGCCGAAGACGACGACCCGAGGCGGCGCTACTACCGCATCACGGCGAAGGGACGCCGGGCGCTCGAAGCGGAGATGCAGGGGCTCACGTCGGTGCTGGGCGTCGCCCGGCGCCGCCTCAAGACGTCATGACGCTCTATCGCGTCCTGCTTCGTCTGTATCCGCGCGCGTTCCGCGAGCGGTTCGGGGCCGAGATGCTCGCGCTGTTCGCGCAGACGTCCGCCGCCGCGCCGCGGACGCTCCGCGGACGGCTCGACCTGTGGCGCTCGACGCTCGCCGATCTGGTGCCGTCTGCGGCGCGCGAGCGCCTCCCTGCACGAAGGAGCCTCTCCATGAGCCAGACCGCGACCGACTTTCGACAGGCGTGGCGCGCGATCGCGCGCGCTCCGTTCCTCGCAGCGCTCGTCGTCCTGCTGATGGCGCTCAGCATCGGCAGCACGACAGCTGTGTTCAGCATCGTGAATGCCGTGCTGCTGCAGCCGTTTCCCTTCGCGCGGCCCGATCGGCTGGTCATCGTGTGGGAAAAGCGAAGCCCCGAGAACATGCGCAACACGGTCGCGGGCCACGAGTTTCCGGCCTGGCAGGCCCGCGCCCAATCGTTCGAACGGCTCGCGGCGATCGCCTTCGACCGGGAATACAACCTGACCGGCGCCGGCGATCCACTGAAGCTGACCAATGTCCGGACGACGTGGGAGTTCTTTCCGCTGATGGGCGTACCGGCGCAGATCGGACGCGGATACGTCGCGGACGAAGATCGGCCGGGGCACGGACAGGTGGCCGTGATCAGCGATCGCCTTTGGCGCGCCCGGTTCGCCGCGGACTCGTCGATCGTCGGACGCTCCATCGAGTTGAGCGGGATTCCGTTCACGGTGGTCGGCGTGATGCCGCCGGATTTCCGGTTCCCCGCCGGCGAAGGGGGCGCCGATCCCGACGTCTGGACGCCGATCGCCGAGCCGATTCAGAACTACCGCGGCCGGCACTACCTCTCGATCGTCGGGCGGCTGAAAGACGGCGTCACGATCGCGCAGGCGCAGGCGGAGATGAACGCGGTGGCCGCGGGCATCAGGAAGGACGAGCCGAGGCTGAACAACGGGCACGACGTCAACGTGCAGCCGCTGCACGGCGAGATCGTCGCCGGCGTGCGCGAGGCGCTTCTCGTGCTCTTCGGCGGCGTGGCGCTCGTGCTGCTCATCGGCTGCTGCAACGTGGCGAACCTGCTGCTCGCGCGCGCATCGTCACGCCAGCAGGAAATCGCGGTCCGCATGGCGCTCGGCGCCGGCCGGCTTCGCCTCGCGCGACAGCTGCTGGCGGAAGGCGGCGCGCTGGCCCTGCTCGGCGGCGCCGGCGGCGTACTGCTGGCGGCGTGGCTCATCGCGTTCGCGCGGGCGTCGGCGCCGGGCGACGTACCTCGCCTGCAGTCGGCGCAACTCGACGTCACCGTGCTGGTGTTCGCCGCCGGTGTCAGCGTGCTGACCGCGCTCGTCTTCGGGCTGGTGCCGCTCGCGCAGGTAGCGCGCGTCGACGTCTCCGATCGGCTGAAACATGGATCGAAGGGCATCGCCCGTCCGCTCCGCCAGCCGCTGCGTCGCGCGCTCGTCATCGCCGAAGTCGCCCTGACGGTCGCGGTCGCGACGAGCGCGGGCCTGCTGCTGCAAAGCTTCGGAAAGCTGATGCGCGTCGATCCTGGCTTCCGCTCGGACGGTGTCCTGGCGGCCGACGTGTCGCTCCCGACGCGATATCGCGCCGTTCCGGCGCAGCGGGCCTTCTTCGACGAAGCGATCGCGCGCGCGAGTGCGCTGCCGGGCGTCTCGTCGGCGGCCGCCACGAACATGGTGCCGCAGGGCGCCGGACGCTCCGGCATTGCCGTCGCGATCGAGGGACGGCCGGCGCTGCCGCCGGAGCAGGAGATCCCGGTCAGCTTCCGCGTCGTCTCCGAACGGTACTTCAGCACGCTGGGCATCCCGCTCACAGCCGGGCGGGAGTTCACGCCGCAGGACGCCCGCGTCGCGGTCCCGCTCATCCGCTGGTTCCCCCAGCAGCCGATTCCCGCCGGGTTCGACGAGCCTCAGCCGGCGCCGGTGGCCGTGATCAACGAGCGCATGGCGCGCCGCTTCTGGCCGGGCGAGAGCCCGCTCGGGCGGCGGTTCACGGTCCTCTCGAGTCCGCTCATCACGGTGATCGGCGTCGTGAAGGACAGCCGGAACCATGCGCTCGCCGACGAACCCTGGCCGGAGTTCTATCTCACGCATACGCAGGAGCCGCAGGCGAGGATGACGCTGCTGCTGCGCGCGCCGGGCGGTCTGACCTCGCTGCCCGCGCCGCTGCGATCGGCGATCTGGTCGATCGATCGCGACGTGCCCGTGGCCGGCGTGCGCACGCTCGCCGAGATCGTCGACGGAAACCTCGCGCTCTTCCGCGCGATCGTCTGGCTGATGGGGGCGTTCGCCTTCGTCGCGCTTGCGTTGATGGCTCTCGGCGTCTACGCCGTGGTGTCGTACACCGCCGCGCAGCGTACCTATGAGATCGGCGTCCGGCTGGCGCTCGGCGCGCAGCGCGGCGACATCCGGCGCCTCGTGCTCGTCAACGGCGCGGGACTCGCCTTACTGGGGATCGCTCTCGGCCTCGGCGGCGCGTATACGCTCGCACGCCTCTCGTCCAGCATGCTCTACCAGATCGAGCCCGGGGATCCGTTGACCTACGCGTTGCTCTCCGCGCTGGTCCTCGCGATCACCGTCGCGGCCACCTGGCCGCCGGCGCGGCGCGCTCAGCGCGTCGATCCGCTGACGGTCCTGCGGACGGAATAGGCGATCGACCGCGACGCTTCGGCGCGCGGGTCTACGGCGCTCCGCGGCCGCGCTGTCCTGACGGCAACGCCTTGCGCGGCAGCTTCTCATCGCGCATCGCGGCGTTGTAGGCGAAGATCGCCGCGATGGTCGCCTGCTGCACCAGGTCGTCGCGCTGCACGCGGTCGTAGGTGTCCATGTTCGAGTGGTGCGAGCGGGCGTTGTACTCCAGGCGATCCTGCACGAACTGGAAGCCCGGCAGCCCGACGTTGTCGAACGACACGTGGTCGGTCTGCGAGACGCTGCGCGGCCCGAGGATCGTGACGCCGAGATCCTTCAACGGCGCGATCCACTGCTCGAAGATCGGACGGACCGCGAGGTTGCTCTGCATCCACACGCCGCGGATCCGGCCGGTGCCGTTGTCCAGGTTGAAGTAGGCGGACAGCTTTCCGTGCTCCGGCTTGAGCTGCATCGACTGCGGATCGCCGAAGTGAGCCAGCACGTAGGCGCGCGAGCCGAGCAGCCCCTGCTCTTCTCCGCCCCAGAGCGCGACGCGAATCGTCCGGCGCGGCTTCAGGCCGAGCGTCCGGATGATGCGCAGCGCCTCGAGCATCGCCGTCGATCCCGTCGCGTTGTCGGTCGCGCCCGTCGCGAACGGGTGCGAGTCGAAATGCGCGCCGAGCATGACGACTTCGCCCGCGAGATCGGTTCCCGGAATCTCGCCGACGACGTTGAAGCCTTTCGTGTTGTCGTGGAAGCGGACCCGCACGTCGAGCTCGACCTTCACCGGCACGTCGTGCTCGAGGAGACGCACCATGCGGTTGTAGTGCTCGACCGCCAGCGTCACCTGCGGCACGGCGGCCGTCAGCGTGCGCGCCACCGTCCCGGGAAACACCGTCCCCCCGTCGGGACGCTGCTGGTTCACCGACAGGTTGCTCCCCATGTTCGCCGTGTCGGTGTCGCTGCCGCGGTCGAGCACGGCGACGACGCCCTCGTCCTTGTAGAACTGCTGCAGCTTCGCCTGGAACTGCTGCGCGGTGCCGCGCCCTCCAGGCTGATCGGCATCGTCGGCGGCGGCCGTGTCGCCGCGCCCCACCGGGCCTCCGCCGCGGCCGCCCCGGCCGCGCTGCGCGGGGACGGGCGTCGTCTCGGCTTCCTTCGCCAGCTCGCCGTCCATACGGACGATGAACGGCCCCTCCAGCATGCGCACCGCGCGCACCGGCTGGGCCAGGACGATCTTCCCTTTGAGCTGCCCCTTGTATTTCGCGAAGTCGGCTTCGGTGGCGATCGCCGCGCGGACGACGTCGGCGGTCACCGGTCCGTCCGTGCCAGGCGACCACGTTTTCGGAAGTCCGATGAGCGGCTGCACCTGCGGTGAGATCAGATGAGCGCTGAAGCGATCGAGCGACCAGCTCCGGCCGAAGTCCCAGTCCTCGCGATGGACGTTGGCCAGGCCCCATCCGGTCATCTGCTTCATCGTCCACGCCCCCGCCTCGTCCATCGCGGGCGATCCCGTGAGCCTCGGCCCGTAGCGATCGGTGAGCCAGAAGAGCGTCTCCATCGCCTGCGATCGATTCAGCCCTTCGTCGCGGATCTGCGCGATGGCGGGATAGTCGAGCTTCTCGCTCTGCGCAACCGGAAACGCCGCGAGCGCCGCGATGAAGAGGACGAGGATCGAAGCCTTGCGCATATGCGCAGGATTCTATACTCGCCCGTCGCTAGATCGCCGACGCGATCAGTCCGGCGGCCGTGAGCAGCGCCGCGATCACGATCACGGACATCGCGATGAAGGTGGCCTGGACGACAACCGCCCGCCCCTTGAGATAGGTGTAGCGCATCGACGCCAGCAGCCCGACGAAGAACGGCAGCGACGAGAGCGCCTCGACGACGTCGTTGCGCGGGAACCGGACGACGAGCGCCATCCACGCGAGCGTCAGCGCCAGCGTCACGAGGATGGTGGTGGCGCCGGCCTTCCAGGCGTCGGCGCGCGAGATGCCCGAGTCCGCCGTCCGGGCGCAGTCGAGACGCAGCACTCTGCTCAGCATGGTCTTCTCCTCTTCGTTGGTGGACGGTGATGCCGCGGACGCGGCCGCCAGTGTGACGCCGGGATGGAGCCAGACGTCGATCGCGCCGGCGATCAGATCGACGGCGATGCGCAGCGAGAAGCCGCGGCCCTGGAGCAGCGCGGCCACCTCGTCGCCGTAGCGGCGCCGCCAGGGGCGCGGATAGAGGCGCAGGATCCAGGTCACGCGCTCGCCAGCCTCCGCTGGCCGACGCGCGCGACGGCCTGCAGGCTCGCCAGCCGCGCGCGCAGCGCCTTCTCGCCGAGCGCGGTCAGCTTGTAGGGATTGCGGCGGTCGTCACTGTCGAGGCGCTGGATGAGGCCGCGCCCTTCGAGACGCGTGATCGCGCCGTACAGCGTGCCGGGCCCGAAGCGGACGCCGCTGACCTGCTCGATGTCGTCCGTCATGGCGTAGCCATGCTTCGACCCGTCGGCGAGGCTGATGAGAATCAGGAGGGCGGGTTCCGCGAACCGCCCGAAGTCGTCCAGCTCGTCGTCGTGTCTGCCCATCTGCTACGTCCTGAGT
>Ga0075364_10000717_pt1 | contig 17306 bp, 16 predicted proteins | sample EndMetdeltDD1764_FD_71517 | JGI IMG/M metagenome (GOLD analysis project Ga0075364, IMG submission 71517) | Populus endosphere microbial communities from Tennessee, USA - Endosphere MetaG P. deltoides DD176-4 | ecosystem: Host-associated > Plants > Roots > Endosphere | place: USA: Tennessee...
GCACGAACGTGCCGCTCTCCTTCGTCCGCGTGACGAAGTACATCGTCTGCGACGGCAGATCGATCACCGGCGTGCCGCCGATCCCGATGTTGCCGGCGAAATCGACGTAGGTGCCGCACGCCTGACCGACGTCGGTGCGCACCACGGGGACGATGCCCGCGGCGGGATTGATGTAGCTGGTCCGCCAGATGGGAGCGGTCGCGGCCGGATTGTCGGCGTCGAACGCGTAGACGCCGTTGCTGTTCGTCGTGACGAAGACGACGTTGCGGACACCCACGCCGGGGATGTTCACGCCGTCCACGAACAGCGGCTGCCCGTAGATCTCGTCGTCAACCGTCCGCTCGAACAGCTTGCCGAACTCGCTGACGTTGACGTTCGTGGTCGTGAGAATCGTCTCGGTCAGGTTGGCGCCGGTGCGCGCGGCGTCGTTGTGCTGCGTGACGACGCTCGTCTGCGCGAACGCGGTCTCTTGCAACAGGAGTGCTACAGGAATCGCGAGAAGGACAGATCGTGGACCCATGCGGACGGCCGCATCTCAAGAACCGCGCCACCGTAGGGACCCTCGTGTTTATGCGGCGTTGCCGCGCGCGCACGGGTGTGCGATCAATCCGTTGTGCAATCGAAACCGCAAAAGCGTCAGGGGAGAGTCCCGTCGAGCTGGGAGTGGCCAGGATCCTGCTTCATCATTCCGTCACGAACCATGCCTGCACTGCGAACCTCGAGCATCCCCGACACGATGAACGCCGCGGCGATCGATCGATTCGGTCCGCCCTCAACCCTGACGCTCCACCGGCTTCCCGTGCCTGAGCCGGGCGCGCACGAAGTGCTGATCGCGCTCGAGACGGCAGGCGTCGGCATCTGGGACGCCTCGATTCGCGATGGTTCGTGGCGCAAGCCCGGCCGGACGCGGTTCCCCCTGATACCGGCGATCGCCGCGAGCTATCCACTCGGCAAGGCGGCGCAGGCGCACCGCCGCCTGGATCGCGGACGGATCCTCGGACGACTCGTGCTGCAGCTGCGTCGCCGCAGGTAACGGCCGTTTCAATGCAGCACGCAATCGACTGGCACCGGATGTTCGTCCCGAGCGGAAGTCTCGTGGAGCTGGTGATCCGCGGATCGCTGATGTACCTGCTGATCCTCGCGGGATTCCGGATCTTCCGGCGCGACGCCGGATCGTTGTCGGTGTCGGACCTGCTGGTGGTCGTGCTGATCGCCGACGCCGCCCAGAACGGCATGGCGGGCGAATACCATTCGCTGACGGAAGGAGCGGTGATCGTGGCGACGATCTTCGCCTGGAACTACCTGCTCGACTGGCTCGCGTATCGATCGTCGGCGGTCGCCTGGCTGCTGCACCCGCCGCCGCTGTTGTTGATCCAGCGTGGGCGGATTCACTTCAAGAACCTCCGCGCGCAGCTCATCACGAGGGCCGATCTGATGGAGCAGCTGCGCGAGCAGGGCGTGGAAGACGTCGCGAGCGTGCGGAAGTGTTTCCTCGAGAGCGACGGCAAGCTGAGCGTGATCCGCGAAGACGCAACTGAGCCGTCGCCCCGCCGCAAGGAGGCCGCGCACTGACGAGCGTCACGTCGAGCGCGGAAAGGATACGCGGAACGCGGCGATGCCGACGAGCAGTACGCACGGCGCCAGGATCCACAGAGCCGGGAAGTAGGAGCCGGTCCAGGCCGCCGACTTCGCGAAGATGACCGGGCCGATCGCGGAAGCCAGGACCGTCAGCATCTGCGCCGCGCCCTGAATGCGTCCGAGATGCGCCGCGCCGAACGCGCGCCGCCAGACCGCGAAGAACATCACCGTGATCATGCCCCCGGCGAGTCCGATGAGAACCGCGAAGAACCAGAGCTGCGGCAGGGTCGTCAGCACGGGCAGCGCGCCGATCGCGATCGCGTAGAGCAGCATCGCGATCCCCAGCAGCCGCTGCATCGACCAGCGGAGCGTGAGCCACCCGCATGCCAGCTGCCCGACGAGCGCGACGATCGACGTGCCCGCGAGAAAGCGCACGTAGGTCTGCTGATCGAAGCCACGCTCCGCCAGCACGGCCTCGTTGAACAACCCAAGCCCCGACGAGACGAGACCGAAGAGCGCCGTGGCGCCGCCGAACACCCAGAACGCCGGCGTCTTGAGCGCCTCGGTCAGCGACAACCCGTCCGTAGCGTCCGGTGCCTCATGCGCCGTGCCCTCCGCGTTCGCTGAGGCGATGGCCTCTTGTGATTCGTAGGCGGGACCTTCAGGTCCGGGAACTCGGCGATCGCGAATCGCCAAGGCGACGATCGCGGCGCCGATCAGTCCAATCGCGATCTGCGCCCAGGCCGTGCGCCATCCGTTCACGCGGACGGAATTCCCCACGGCGACGAACGCCGCCGCGAACATCACGCTGAGCAGGAAGGCATACACGCCCATCGCGACGCCGACCGTGCTGTCGAACGACTTGCCGACGGCGGTGACGCTCGCGACCGAGAGCGCGCTCTGGCCGAGGGCGCGCGTCGCGAGGACGAGCACGAACACCACCGGCCACGCGCCCTCCATCCCGCTCATCGCCCACACGACGGCGGCGAGCAGCACGATGAGACCCGCCGTCGCGACGCGCAGCCCCACCCGATCGAAGACCCGTCCGATCGGCAGGCAGATGGCCGCGCCGAGGAGCGTGGCCCACAGGTTGATGTTCGCGTAGCTGACGCGATCGAGGCGGAGATCGGCGAGCATCGGCTCGGTGATGAGCCCGAGCCCCTGCGTCCGGCCGGGCAACGTCGCCAGCATCACGACGGCCGCGACGACGACATTCACCCACCCGGCCCGGTTCACCCACATCGGCCGTCAATTAGACCATGCGTCACGATGCCCATGGTCCGGGCGCCATCCCGCGGACGAATGCACGATCGCGTCGAGTGCCTGCGCGAGCCGCCCCCGCACGGACTCGCGCGGCAGCGGCAGGTTGCCCATGAACGCGCGATGCGCGCGTTGCGCGCGATATGCGGGCTGGCGCGGCGGACGGCGAAGATAGCGCTCGGCGAGCTCCGGATCGAAGTCGTAGAGCACGGTTCCGTGGTGCAGCAGCGCCCGCCGTCCGCGGCGCTGCGCATTTCCGGACACCTTGCGGCCATCCCACGCGAGATCGGTCATCCCGATCATCGCCAGACCCGGCACGTCGAAAGCCGTGACGAGATGCCGGTGAACGAACCGGAAGCTTGCCGCGACATCCGCGAGGTGCGGCGTCGCCTCGAGGCTCAGGCACACCGCATAGTTCAGGCAGCCGGGGCCGATGACCACCGCGCCTCCGCCCGAGCGTCGTGCCAGGATCTCGATGCCGTCGCGGCGGCAGGCGTCCGCGTCGATCCACTCGGCGGGACGATTGCTGCGGCCGAGCACGACGGCCGGCCGTGACGCCTCCCAGATCGCCCGGAGAGGACGGGCGCCGGCTTCGACGGACTGGTACATCCCCCACTCGCGCGCCAGCCATTCCTGCGCCGAAACACTGGTATCGTCGTCGTCGTAGCGATTCATGCCCATGCCCGAGGTACCGATCTATCTCGACTGCGCCGCGACGACGCCCCTGGACCCGGTCGTGCGCGACGCGATGCGGCCCTTCCTCGACGAGGAATTCGGCAACGCCGGCAGCCGGACGCACGCGTGGGGACAGCGCGCCAGGGCTGCGGTCGAACAGGCGCGCGATCGCGTGGCCGCCGTCGCGAACGCCAGCCGCGGCGACGTGATCTTCACCAGCGGCGCCACCGAAAGCAACAACCTCGCACTTCTGGGCATCGCGGGCGCGGCCCCGGGACACGTCGTCTCGACCGCGATCGAGCATCACGCGGTGCTCGGCCCGCTGGCCGAGCTCGAGCGGCGCGGCGTTGCCGTGACCTATGTCGAGCCCGACGCCGGCGGCGCCGTCACGTGCGATCGGATCATGGCCGCCGTGAGACCCGACACGCGGCTCGTCAGCCTGATGCACGTGAACAACGAGACCGGCGTCGTGCAGCCGATCGAGCGGATCGCCGATCGGCTCGAAGGCTCGGCGACGTATCTGCACGTCGACGCGGCGCAGAGCTACGGCCGGGAGCTCGAAGCCCTGCGCCATCCGCGCATCGATCTGATCAGCGCGAGCGCGCACAAGATGCACGGGCCCAAGGGCATCGGCGCGCTGATCGTGCGGAAACGGAATGGCGTCCGCCCGCCGGTGCAGCCGCTGATGTTCGGCGGCGGCCAGGAGCGCGGCCTGCGGCCCGGGACGATGCCGGTTGCGCTCGCCGTCGGCTTCGGCGCCGCCGCCGCGCAGGCGCTGGCCGAGCGGGACGAGCGCAGGGCGCGCTGCCTGCGATTCCGCGAGGCGCTCCTTGCCGGCCTGGCGCCTCTCGATCCCGTCGTCAACGGCGACCTCGCACGCATGGCACCGCACATCGTCAACCTGTCGTTCGCCGGGCTGGTGGCCGAAGTCCTGATCGACGCCTGGCGCGATCTCGTGGCGGTGTCGAACGGCGCCGCGTGCTCTTCGCAGAGCTACGTCTGCAGCCACGTGCTCGGCGCGATGCGCCTGCCGCGGTGGAGGACCGACGGCGCCGTGCGGCTCTCGTGGTGCGCGTCCACGCCGGAGCCGGACTGGGCCGCGCTCGTCGCGGCGGCGGCGCGGTACCGCCAGCTTCCACAGGCATCGGCGCCATGAGCGAGGCGCGTACTGAGTCGGTGTACTATCGCCGTTCGCGGTTCACGACGCACCTTCCGCGTGATCGGCGCTACTCGCCCGCCCACTACTGGCTGTCGGAGGAAGATCCCGGGATCTGGCGTGTCGGTCTGACGAAGTTCGCGACGCGCATGCTCGGCGATGTCGTCGAGCTCGATTTCAGCGTCGAGGTGGGGACGAGCGTCGTGCTGGGTGACGAGATCGGCAGCATCGAAGGGTTGAAGGCGGTCGCCAGCGTGTTCGCGGTCGGATCGGGGCGCTTTCTCGGAGAGGGCGCGCCGTTGCGCGGCGACGTGACGCTCATCGAGTCCGACCCGTACGGGGCCGGCTGGTTGTATAGACTTCAGGGAACGCCGGGACCCGACACCGTCGACGTCGACGGATACATCGCGATCCTGGACGCGACGATCGACCGGATGATCGACAGCCGGCACGACGACCCGGCGGACGACGTCTCAAAGGACTGACGCGCATGCGGGCGGACTACGTGATGGTCGGCGGCTTTCTCGGCGCTGGGAAGACGACGGCCCTGCTGCGCCTGGCCGAGCATTTCACGGCGCAGGGGCGGCGCGTCGGACTGATCACGAACGACCAGAGCCAGGGCCTCGTAGATACCTCGATGGTGACGGCGAAGGGCTATCCCGTCGAGGAAATCACCGGCGGCTGCTTCTGCTGCCGGTTCAACTCGCTGACCGAGGCGTCGGACAAGCTGACGCGCGAGGCGCGTCCGGACGTGTTCCTCGCCGAGCCGGTCGGCAGCTGCACGGATCTGCGCGCCACCGTCCAGTACCCGCTTCGCCGCCTCTACGGCGACGACTATCGCGTCGCGCCGCTGAGCGTGCTCGTCGATCCCAGGCGCGCCGCGCGCATCCTCGGGCTCGAGCAGGGCCGGAGCTTCTCGCCGAAAGTGCAGTACGTCTACGAGAAGCAGCTCGAGGAAGCGGACATCATCGTCGTCAACAAGAGCGATCTGCTGAGCGACGCGGAACGCTCGGCGCTCGAGGATGCCCTGCGCCGGCGGTTCCCCCAGGCGCAGGTGGTCGCGGCCAGCGCCAGGACGGGCGCGAACCTGACCGACTGGTTCGATCGCCTGGGCGGCGCGCTCGACACGCGCCAGGCGATGGACGTGGACTACGACACCTACGCCGAGGGGGAAGCGCTGCTCGGCTGGTTGAACGCCACCGTGGACGTCGCGTCGCGCGCGCCTTTCGACGGCAACCTGTTCCTCGAGCGGCTGGCGCACGCCGTCCAGAGGCGCCTGGCCGCCGATGACGTCGAGATCGCGCATTTCAAGATGACGCTGTCGCCCGACAGCGGCGCCGATCTCGCGGTGCTCAACCTCGTGCGTACGGATGCGCGCGCCGAGACGCCGCACCGGCTCGCCGAGGATCTCTCGCGCGGCGAGCTGATCCTGAATCTGCGCGCCGAAAGCGATCCCGGGATCCTCAGGCAGGTCGTCCTTGCCGGCCTCGACGAAGCGTCCGCCGCGTGCGGCGTGTCGCCGACGATGGTGCACATCGAGCATTTCCGGCCGGGCCGTCCCCAGCCGACGCACCGGATGGCGGCCCCATGAGCGCGCCCCGCATCCTCTATTGTCATTGCGCCTTTGCCAGGGTGGTCCCGGCCGACGTGAAGAGCGCGGTGCTCGAGGGCCTGACCGGCGCGAACGTCGAGTTCGACGCGGTTCCCGATCTCTGCGAGATGTCGGCGCGCCACGATCCGCGCCTTCGCGATCTGGCCGCGCAGCAGCCGCTGCACGTGGCGGCCTGCTTTCCGAGAGCGGTGAAATGGCTCTTCGCCGCCGCCGGCGCCGAGCTCGCTGCGGATTCGACGCGTGTCTGGAACATGCGCACGGAATCCGCCGACGCCGTGCTGAACGGCGTCCTCGAGCGGACGAGCCCCGCGGAGTCCGTTCGATGAGCCTGGTTCCCGCCTCCCGTGCGCTCGTGATCCTGCGCGGCGGCGACGAGGGGAGCCTCGGCGGCGCCGAACGGGCGCGCGTCGCGCAGCTGCTCCTCGAGCGCGGCCTCGAAGTCGCCTGCCGGCGCGATCAGGGGGTGGACGCCGCGGATCTCGGAAGCGACGCGCCCGAGGCGCTGGCCGCGCGGCTCGCCGGCGGCGCCGGCGGCGCCGGCGCTGGCGCCGCACCGGCCGCGTGGAAGCCGTGGTTCCCGGTCATCGACTACTCGCGCTGCACGAACTGCATGCAGTGCCTGAGCTTCTGCCTGTTCGACGTCTACGGCGTCTCCGCCGACAAGAAGATCCAGGTCCAGAACCAGAGCAACTGCAAGACGGAGTGCCCGGCGTGCTCCCGCGTGTGCCCTGAAGTGGCCATCATGTTCCCGAAGTACCGCCACGGACCGATCAACGGCGAGGAGGTGCACACCGACGACGTGCGCCGCGAAGCCATGAAGGTGGACATCTCGGCGCTCCTCGGCGGCGACATCTACTCGATGCTGCGCGACCGCAGCGTCAAGGCGAAGTCGCGCTTCTCGAAGGAACGCGACGACGATCGCGCGCTGAAGGAGCGCCAGAACTGCCTGGTCGCGCTGAAGGCGTCGCGCGATCTCGACATTCCCGCCGAAGTGCTGGCCGCGCTGCCCTCCCCGAAGGAGATCCAGGCGAAGGCCGAGGCCGCGCGGCTGCGCGCGAAGGCCGCGATCGAGGGCGCCGCCGCGCCGTCCGACACGGAGCGCGACTAGCATGCTCGTCGCACTCACCAGACGCGTGCTGACGGAGACCAGGCCCAAGGTGATCGCCAAGTTCGTCTACAACTTCGGCGTCAAGGGCGTGCGCTCGGTCGAGATGCACAAGCGCCGCCGCAAGCGCGGCGAGAACTTTCCGCCGTTCCTGTTCATCTCGGTGATCTCGAGCTGCCAGCTCCGCTGCCAGGGCTGCTGGGTCGACGTCGCGGCGCCGTCGCAGAAGCTCTCGCTCGAGGAGCTGAATCGCATCATCGACGACGCGAAGGCGCACGGCAACGCCTACTTCGGCATTCTCGGCGGCGAGCCGTTCCTGCATCCGCAGCTGCTCGACGTCTTCGCCGCGCACCCGGACTGCTATTTCCAGGTCTTCACCAACGGGCAGCTGATCACCGACGAGATCGCACGCGAGCTGGCGCGGCTCGGCAACGTCACGCCGCTCCTCAGCATCGAAGGATCCGAGGTCGTCAGCGACACGCGCCGCGGCCGGCTGCAGGTCCTGAACAAGACGCTCGCGGGCCTCGAGGCCTGCCGCCGCGCCGGCCTGCTGATCGGCGTCGCCACCAGCGTGTGCCAGACGAACATCGAGCTGGTGTCGGAGGCCTGGCTCCGCCGCCTGATCGCGATGGGCGCGCACTACGTCTGGTTTCACACCTACCGCGTCGTCGGGCCCAAGCCCAATCCGGAGCTCGCGCTCCGGCCCGAGCAGGTGCTGGCGGTGCGCCGCTTCATCGTGGAGATGCGCTCGCGGCTGCCGATCGCGATCGTCGACGCCTACTGGGACGATCGCGGCGAGGCGCTCTGCCCGATGGCCACTGGCATCAGCCACCACATCGGGCCGGGCGGCCACATCGAGCCCTGCCCGGTGATCCAGTTCGCGACGAGCACGGTGCGCGACCGCGCGTCCATCTACGAGACGATGACGACCTCGGCGTTCCTGCGCGACTTCCGCGACGCGGCCGCCGGCGCCACGCGCGGCTGCATCGTCCTCGAGCGCCCCGACATCGTCCGCGACCTGGTGATCAAGCACGGCGCCGTGGACTCGACGCAGCGCGGATCCGCGATGGCGGAGTTCGAGGCGATGGTGCCGCGGATGAGCCAGCATCAGCCGGGGAACGAGATTCCGGAAGACAACTGGATGTACCGGTTCGCGAAGAAGCACTGGTTCTTCGGCTTCGGTGCCTACTCCTGAGCACACACGCATGCACACGACCAGGAAGCCGCTCCGGCTGATCCCGGACATGCCGCAACGGCCGCCGCAGGCCAACATCCCGCAGACGCTCGACGAACGCGAGCGCCTGCGCGCGATCGTGCTGCGCTACGTCGACGAGCACCGCGACACGCTCGTGCCGCCGCTGGTCCTCGACGAGCTGAAGCTCTGCGCCGATCGCGTCCTCGAAGCCGGCGGCGTCGATCCGGCGTACCGCGACTACGTCGGCGTCCTGATCAGCAACGAGGTGTGGACGGACCAGCTCGCGACCGTGCCGTTCGATCGCCGGCTGCTCCTCTTGCCCAAGTGCCTGCGCGTCGAGGACAAGTGCCCGGCGCCGTTCGACGACTTCGGCCTGCTCTGCAAGCAGTGCGGACTCTGCACCATCCAGGACCTCCAGGAGGAAGCCGAGCGGCTCGGCTACGCCGTGCTGGTCGCCGAGGGCTCGGCGCTGGTGATGGCGCTGATCCAGTCCGGCAAGATCGACGCGATCGTCGGCGTCAGCTGCCTGTCGGTGCTCGAGCGCGCGTTTCCGTACATGGAAGCGGCCGCCATCCCCGGCGTCGCGATTCCGTTGCTCCAGGACGACTGCCGCGACACCGGCGTCGACATCGACTGGGTGTGGAACGTCGTGCACCTGACGAGCGACGACAAGACGCGGCGGCTCGATCTCGACGAGCTGCGCCGCGAGGTCCAGGCCTGGTTCGAGCCCGACACGCTCGAGCGCATGCTGGGACCGGCCGAAGGCGAAGCGGATCGGATCGCGCGTGAGTGGCTCGCCGCCGACGGCAAGCGCTGGCGGCCGTTCCTGACCGCGTGCGCCTTCAAGGCGCTCCAGGACGATCCGTCGCAGCCGATTCCGGAAAGCGTGCGGCGCGCGGCCATCGCCGTCGAGTGCTTCCACAAGGCGTCGCTCGTCCACGACGACATCGAGGACCAGGACGATCGCCGCTACGGCCGCGACACGCTGCACGCGCTGCACGGCGTGCCGATCGCCCTCAACGCCGGCGACCTCCTGCTCGGCGAGGGCTATCGTCTCCTGGCGGACTGCGGCGCGCCGCCGCAGATCTGCGCCGAGATCGTCCGCATCGCCGCGGCCGGACACCGCGAGCTGACGATCGGCCAGGGGGCCGAGCTCTCGTGGATGCGGCAGCCCGCCGCGCTGACGGCCGAGCACGCCATCGACATCTTCCGGCGCAAGACGTCGCCCGCGTTCGAAGTGGCGCTGCGGATCGGAACGGCGCTCGGCGGAGGTCCGCCGGAGGCGCATGAGACGCTGCGCGAATACAGCGAGGCGCTCGGGATCGCCTACCAGATCCGCGACGATCTCGAGGATCTCTCGGCTCCCGAAGACGAGACGGCGGGATTCACGGCGCCGTCGCTCCTGCTCGCCCTCGCGTGCGATCGGGCAAAGCCGTCCGCGCGCGATCGCGTCCTGGCGCTGTGGCGCGGCGGCGCGACGAGCGCCGCCGATCGCGAGGCGTTCAAGGCGACGCTGACGGAGCTCGCCATCGAGGAGCGCGCCCGCGGGCTCCTCGAGGCCTACAAGGAACAGGCGATCAGAACCTTGCCGTCACTGCAGAACGCGAGCCTCAAGGGTCTTCTCAGGAGGGTCGTCGGGAAGGTCTTCCGCGTCGAGATCGAGGGCTGGTGCAGTGAGTTTGAGACTCGAAATGCTGCAGGTCGCCAGGCTGGCGCCCCGGCAGCTCGGTGAATCGCGCGATCTCGTCGCCGGCTTCCTGCGGGCGCACCTCAACGCCGATGGCAGCTTCCAGAATCGCGCCGGGGCGAGCGATCTCTATTACACGGTGTTCGGCCTCGACAGCCTCATCGCGCTCCAGGCGCCCGTACCGATCGAGCAGACGGCGTCGTACCTGACCCGCTTCGGCGACGGCGCCGAGCTCGACTTCGTCCATCTCGCCTGTCTGGCGCGCGGCTGGGCCGCGCTCCGGCTCACGCCGGACGAGGCCACGGTCGAGCGGATGCTCGCGCGGGTCGAGACGTTCCGCAGCGCCGACGGCGGCTTCGACACCGTGCCGGGCTCCGACCGCGGCACCGCCTACGGCGCGTTCATGGCGCTCGGCACGTATCAGGATCTCGGCCGCGACCTGCCGTCGGCCCTGAAAGTCCTCGAGTCGCTGCGGCGCCTTCGCGCGCGCGACGGCAGCTATGCGATCGCTCCCGATCTGCCGTTCGGGCTCACGCCGCTGACCGCGGCTGCCGTCGTCGCATCACGGCATCTTGGCGGCGAGGCGGATCGCGCGGCCGGCATGTGGCTGCTCGATCGCTGCCACTCGAGCGGCGGCTTCTTCGCGTCGCCGGATGCGCCCATGCCCGACCTGCTGTCGACCGCGACGGCGCTGCACGCGCTCTCCACGCTGCACGTCCCCATCGGCGGCATCCGCGAGGCCTGTCTCGACTTCGTCGACTCGCTGTGGACGAACCGCGGCGGCTTCTTCGGCAACTGGGATGACGATGCGCCGGACTGCGAGTACACGTTCTACGCACTGCTCGCGCTCGGCCATTTGAGCCTCGAGCCGGCATGAACGGCCGTCCCGGCGCCGGTGTCGATCGCGCGATCGAAGACCTCGTTCGCCGCCTCGAAGAGGCGCGCGCCGGCGGTGACCACTGGGAAGGCTTTCTGGCGAGCAGCGCGCTGTCGACAGGAACCGCGGTGCTCGCGCTTCACCTCGCGGCTGCCACCGGACATCCGCGCGGATCCGATCTTCGTCAGTGCGTCGATTCCGGGGCCGCGTGGCTCGTCGAGCATCAGAATGGCGACGGCGGATGGGGAGACACCGTTCGCAGCGCGACGAACATCAGCACGACAGCGATCGTCTGGGCCGCGCTGTCGGCGATCCCCTCGCCCGGCCCGCATGCGGCCGCAGCCATCGGGCGCGCGGCCGAGTGGCTCGAGCGCGCCGCTGGAGGCAGTTCGCCCGAGGCGCTGCGCACGGCGATTCTCCGGCGGTACGGGAAGGACCGGACGTTCTCGGTGCCGATCCTGACCGTGCTCGCGCTCGCCGCGAAGCTGGGTCCCGAGCCGCGCGCGGCATGGCGCACGGTCCCGCAGCTGCCGTTCGAGCTCGCCGCGTTTCCGCACCGCTGGTTCAACCAGCTCAGTCTGCCGGTCGTCAGCTACGCGCTTCCGGCGCTGATCGCCATCGGACAGGTCAGGCATGCGTGTGCGCCGTCGCGGAATCCCGCGACGCGGACCTTGAGGAACGCCGTTCGCGAGCGCACGCACGGCGTGCTGCTCGAGATGCAGCCCGAGAGCGGCGGCTACCTCGAAGCCACGCCGCTGACGAGCTTCGTGGTCATGTCTCTCGCGGGGATGGGTCGAGGCGACAGCCCCGTCCTCGACAACGGCGTACGATTCCTGGTGGACTCGATGCGCGCGGACGGCAGCTGGCCGATCGACACGAACCTGGCCACGTGGGTGACGACGCTCTCGATCGGCGCGCTCGCGGACGCGGAGGCGCTCGGGCACGAGGATCGATCCGCCGTTCGGAGCTGGCTGCTTCGTCAGCAGAGCGTGCGCGAACATCCGTTCACGCACGCGGCGCCGGGCGCATGGGCCTGGACGCCGCTCGGCGGCGGCGTGCCGGACGCGGACGACACGGCAGGCGCGCTGCTCGCGGTGCGGGCGCTCGGCGAGCCCGGACAGGCGGACGTCGCCGCCGCATCGGCGGGTGTGCGGTGGCTGCTCGGCCTGCAGAACCGGGACGGCGGCATTCCGACGTTCTGCCGCGGATGGGGCACGCTGCCGTTCGACCGCAGCGCTCCGGAGCTCACCGCTCACGCACTAAGGGCATGGAGCCTGTGGTACGCGTACGTCGACGCATCCCTTCAGCACGATCTCCGCCGCGCGGCGGATCGCGCGCTCGCCTTCCTCGTCCGCGTCCAGCGCGAAGACGGCGCATGGATCCCGTTGTGGTTCGGCAACGAGCGCGCCCCCGGCGAAGACAATCCCGTCTACGGAACCGCGCGAACGCTCGAGGGCCTTCACGCGGATCTCGTTCGCGGCGACGCGCGCGCCGCGGCGGCCCGGACGCGCGCGACGGCATTCGTCCTCGGCGCGCAGAATGAAGACGGCGGCTGGGGCGGGGACCGCGGCGTGCCGTCCTCGCTCGAAGAGACCGGGGTCGTCCTCTCCGCGTTGTCGCTGGGCGGAACGCCGGCCGACGAGCCGCGGCGGATCGACGCGCTCGATCGCGCCGCGGCGTGGCTGTGCGGGAAGACGCGCGAAGCTCCTCCGATCGCCAGTCCGATCGGCCTGTACTTCGCGCGCCTGTGGTACTACGAAGAGCTCTATCCGATCGTCTTCGCGCTCGCGGGCCTTGGCCGGCACCGCGCCGCGACGCGCTACTCGCGGTGCGGCGCGCAGAGCATGCCGTTGTTGTAGTTGTCCATCAGCCGATGGACCGGCTCGCCGATCTTCCACGCGTAGCTGGAAGCGGCGACGCCGCTGCCGGCAGGACCGTAGGTGGTCATCCACGCCTGTCCCGCGGTGATGGCTTCGCTGACACAGGTGCTGTCGTTGCCGACCTGGACGTTGAGCATCGCCGAGACGAGCGAGGCGAACATCGTATAGGTCTTGTCCTTGGTGACCGGCGTGCTCATGACCGCGATCGCCTCCGCCACGGTATACGTCCTGGTGCCGACCGTGATCGAGCTGACCGGCCATGCCTCCGGATGGTTCTTCCAGTAGCCCGGCGTACCCGTGCCGGGGTTGCTGAAGCCGGACTGGGTAAATCCGAAGTCGGTGCTGGAATCACCGTTCGGGCTGGTCAACGTGAGATGCGCCACGCTGTTTCCGAGGCCGTCGGGAACGCCGTCGCTGTCGACCGTGTCGTCCGACCCCTGGTTGGCGGGCGACGCCGCCGTGCCGGGTGGTATCTGCACCGATACCGTGTAGCTGACCCCGGTGGGCAGGAAGTCGCTTTGGTACAATCCGTCGCTGTTGGTCGGCAACACGACCGTCACCGTCTCGCCGGTGTCGGGTGACGTGTAGGTGATCGTGACGCTGGCGCCGGAGATGCCGGTCTCGCCGGCGTCCTGGATGCCGTTGTTGTTCGCGTCATAGAACACCGTGCCGCAGATACCCGCGGAGGCCGGGCATCCCGTATCCTCCAGGCCGGCCGTGTTGGCCGCCACCGCCGCCAGCGGCACGAGCGCGAGTGCCAGCGCGGCGGTACGCACATGCTTCAACCGACCCTGCAACAGCTCCTGCGACTGCGTCTCGAGTTTGTCTTGAGTTTCCTGGGACATGGCTCATTTCCTCCGGGATGTGGACCGACGAGTGAAGTTGACGGACGCGAGATCGGCCGGTACGCTCGGGCGGTGCGCTTCCTGCTGGTGAACAACCACTGCATCAGCGATCCGAGTGCGGGAGTGACGCAGAGCCTGCGCACGATCGTCGAATGGCTGGCCGACGCCGGACACGAGTGCCGGGTGCTGACCACCGCGAGGTTCGAGAGCGCGGTGACGTTCACGATCGAGGAGCACCTCGCGCAGCGGGGCGTCTCCGTGCCGGCGGGTGACGGACCCGCGGTCACCTCCGGCCGCGCGCGGCCGCGGACGGCGAGCCGCCCGATCGCGCGGTACGCGGTGGGCCAGGCGCCGGTGACGCTGCTGCTGACGCAGCACAACGACGAGACCCGGCCGGACCGCGCCGAGGCGGCGCAGTACCTCGGCCTGCTCGACGCGCTGCTGCGGGACTTCGCGCCCGACGTGCTGATCGCCGCCAACGGGCACCCGATGATCTTCGAAGCGATGCGCGACGCGCGGCGGCGCGGCGTGACGACGGCCTACGCCGTCCGCGGCTACGGGTACGACCGGCGCGAGTACTTCGCGGACGTCGATCACGTCTTCACGTGCAGCGCGTTCCTGTCCGGCGTCTACCGCGACCGGATCGGCCTGGCCAGCACGCCGCTCGAGCCGCCGCTGGACTGGTCCACGGTGGTCGCGCCGGCCGATTCCCGCGCGTTCGTGACCTTCGTGAACCCGTCGCCGCACAAGGGCCTGTTCCTGTTCGCACGCCTCGCCGACATGCTCGGCTCGCGCCGTCCCGACATTCCCGTGCTGGTCGTGCAGTCCGGCAGGAGCGCCGGAAACCTGAACGCGATTCCCGGCATGGACTTCAGCCGCTATCCGCAGCTGATGGCCGCACCGCCCGTCGCGACGCCGCGCGAGTACTTCGCGCTGACGCGAATCCTCCTGGTGCCGTCGATCTGGGACGAGCCCTTCGGCCGCGTCGCCGCCGAAGCCATGGTCAACGGCATTCCGCCGATCGTCTCCGATCGCGGCGCGCTTCCCGACGTCGTCGAGAGCGGCGGCGAGCGCGGCGGCCTGGTGCGTTCCGTGCCCGAGTGGATGACGCCGCAGGGCACGCGCGTGCCGGCGGAGATCGAGATCGAGCCGTGGTTCGAGGCGGTATGCGAGCTGTGGGACGACGCCGGCAGCTACGAGAGCCTCGCCGCGCGTGGACGAGCGATCGCCGGCGACCGCTACAGTGAAGCAGTCGCGCGTGCGCGGCACGTCGAGTACTTCACGTCGCTCCCGTCGCGCGGCACGCCCTTCGCCACGCACACGATCCCCCAACGGTGACTTCGCCATGAATCCGGCGGAGCCGTTCTGCTACATCAGTGCCATGTCGATCGATGGCACGATCAGGCGGCATTCGCGGCCGATTTCGAATCCGTCGCCGGCGTTCGCGGACGGAATCGTTCGCGCACCGGCGATTCTCGTGCGCGTGTCTTTACCATTTCAGACGTAGTGCCTTACCGAATTCACGTTCGCGACGCGACCGATGCGCTGCTCGATCAGCTCGTCGATCTCGGCGCGCTCGACGCCGAGCGCGCCGAAGACGGCGGACTCGCGGCGTTGATGCCCGACGCCGTCAGGCCTGAACGGGTGACCGCGGCGTTGGGACGCGACGTCACGGTGTCGCCGGCGATCGGCCGCGACGCCGGCTCGGTGTGGATCCTGAGTCCGCGCGCATTTCGCGTCGGACGCCTTCGGATTGCGCCCGCCGGAAGCGCCGCCGAGCCGGACGCGCTGCGACTGCTCGACGCGGAGGCGTTCGGCACGGGACTGCATCCCACGACGGCGCTCTGCCTGGAAGCGCTCGACGAGATCGTCGCCGCGGACCGGCCCGATCGCCTGCTCGACGTGGGGACGGGCTCGGGCGTGCTGGCGCTCGCGGCGCTGAAGCTCGGCGTTCCGCGTGCGGCCGCGATCGACGTGGACGCCGAGGCCGTACGCGTCGCCGGGGAGAACGCGCGTCTCAACGGGCTCGACGAACGGCTCGACCTCTCATGCGGCGGTCCGGAGACGATCGACGGATCGTGGCCGCTCGTGCTGGCGAACGTGCTGGCGGCGCCGCTCGTCGAGATGGCGCCCGTCCTCGTCAGGCGCGTCGGTCATCACGGCCGGCTGGTCCTGTCCGGCATTCCCCGCTCCGTCGAACAGGACGTCGTCCGCGCCTACCGCCATCTGGGCATGCGGCACGTGGCCACCGCGTCGCGCGCGGACTGGATCGCCCTCCGGCTTCAGGCGTCATGGTGATGTCGACGCCTGCAGTTTCCGCCTTCAGGCGGAACGTGGGCGCGTTCGGCATTCCGCCTGAAGGCGGAAGCTACACGGGACGACGAGAGCTCTATCTGATCTTGAAGAGCGCAGACGAGGGATCGTCCACGAACGTCTGCCACGCCGCCTGGATGCACGCCTGCTGCGGCGCCGTGAGCTTCCACGACAGCGGCGCGCTCTGGCACACGGGCGTCCGATCCGTCCCCGGATAGTCGAAGACGTAGGGCACGATCCTGATCCCTCGAGCGGACCACTTGTCGATCAGCAGCTTCAGCACCTGCACGCCGCCCGCCCACTGCGCAAACGTGCGCGCCTGAAGCGCCGCCGACGGAGGGGCCGTCATCTGCCATCGCCAGCCTTGATACTTGATGGTGCTGTCGAGTGACGGCATCGCGGGGTTGTCGTCTCGCAGCCTCGTCAGCAGCGGCGAATCGGAAGACGCCAGTCCGCGCGCGATGACCACGCCCACGGTGTCGGGCGGCGACGTCCTCCAGATTTCCTCGAGCGCATCGTCCAGCCACTGCGACAGCGTGACGAGGCCGTAGACGTCGTAGTAGCCGCCGTCGACGAGATGGAACGGCTCGACTGTCGTCCCGTCCAGGTCGAGCGCGAGCGCCGCGGCGGGACTCACATAGGGGAATCCGGCGGAGAGCCGGGCGGCGGTGACCGCCTTCAGGCCGGCGTCGCGGGCCGGCGCGGCGTCGCCGGACGACAGGCGGAGGACGCGATTGGCGCTTTCGACGGCGGGATATTGCTTCGCGCTCCGATCGAAGGTGCGCCGGTACGCGTTGGTCGGAAACTGCGTCGTCGCAAAGGCGAGCGGCTGGCCCGACTCGACGATGGTGCTGTTGAACAGGAACGCCGGGAACGGCTCCGGCGCACGGCCGCGGGCGAACTCGCGCGCACGCTCCGACCATCGCCGCAGCGTGGCCCCGGATCGCGCGGCTTCGGGGAGCCGCTGCTGCCAGCTCTCCTCGAGCGCGGCCCCGCGATCGCGGCGCGATCGCCACCCGATCACGCCGAAGACGTCTCGCCGGACGAAGGAGGTCGCGATGTCGTCGAGGCTGGGCTTGAGCGCCTGTTCGGCGACCTGGTGAAGATCGGTCGCGCGCAGGTA
>Ga0075364_10000719_pt1 | contig 17297 bp, 8 predicted proteins | sample EndMetdeltDD1764_FD_71517 | JGI IMG/M metagenome (GOLD analysis project Ga0075364, IMG submission 71517) | Populus endosphere microbial communities from Tennessee, USA - Endosphere MetaG P. deltoides DD176-4 | ecosystem: Host-associated > Plants > Roots > Endosphere | place: USA: Tennessee...
GTTCGTGATGCCCTCGATCCCGAGCACCAGCACCAGCCCCGCCAGCGCCATGCCGCGGGCGGATGGCCGGCGGGCCGCGAGAAACGCGGTCACACCCGACAGGACCGCGAAGAGCACCAGGAGCCGGAAGTCGGCGATCCACCGCCAGCCCTCGGCGTGCGCCTCCACCTGCCTGGAGGCCGCATACAGGCGCAGCGCGATCAGCAGCGCGGCGACGGCCGCGCCGCTGACCACCAGCGTCATCCGGCCGGCGCGTCTGCCCGCGATCGCATCGACGCCCAGCGCGGCCAGGATGCAGATCGCGTACGCACCCAGGATTCCGAAATAGGCGCCGTAGTGCAGCGTCCGCAGCCCGGGAACGTGCTCCACCCATTGCACGATCGGCCATCCGAACACCTTGGCCAGCGCCAGCCCGCCGGCGATGACGACGCCGATCTTGAGCGGACGGACGCGAGGATCCGCGCGCGAGAGCAGGCCCGTCATCGCCAGCAGCAGCGGAACGACTCCCGTGTAGTAGAGGTGCTGACCGCGCTGCGCGAGCGGTGGATCCGCGTAGACCGGCGCGCCTCCGTCGATGGTCGGCGACAGCAGCTGGAAGACGTGCCACCGGTCGAGGGTGTCCATCGCGGCCATGTCGTAGAAGCGCGCGATGTGGGGCGAATCGGCCAGGGCGAGAAAGCCCGGCACGTAGGCGACCGAGACGACGGCGAGCGCGACGCCCGCGCCCGCGGCGAACCAGCCGGCGGTCGCGGCGCGATCGCGCGCGGATCCCACCGCGAGCGCCGCCAGCACGTACGCCACGCACGCGCCGAAGACCTGCGCGAGGATCGGGGGAAAGGACGCGAGCGCGACGAACGCGGCCGCGGCGGCGAACTCAGCCGCTCTCCGCCGCGACGGCCGCTCGCACAGCCGCGCGGTCGCCAGGAGCGGCAGGGAGAACAACGCGATCGGTTGTCCGAGACTGAGCGGCACCGTCTGGATCACCGCTCCGGAAAACGCGAAGGCGATCCCGCCGGCCACGGCGGCTTCCCAGCTCAGCCCGCGCCCGCGAAGCAGCCGGTAGGTCAGGACGCCGGATGCGACGACGAGGAGGAGCAGGTAGGCGTTGCGCACGATGCTGCCGTTGCCGAGCAGCACGACGAGCAGCCCCGGAGGAAAGAGATAGGACGGTATGAGCGACGCGAACAGCGGCGCGCCGCCGCCGGTGTACGGATCCCAGAAGGGAAACTGCCCGCGCGCCAGGCTGCGGTGAAGGAACTCCGCCGCCGGTTCCATCTGAAGCGTCGCGGCGGCCGCGTCGCGGTAGTTCGGGTACGCGATCAGGTTCCGGCGCGACCATTCCTGCGGGGGGACGAAATCGGGCCCGTAGTTCTGCGGCAGGTGGCGGAAATCGAGAGGGTTCGCGTTCTCCGACACCACCAGCGACTTCCCCGCGAACACGACGTTGGCGAACGCGACGGCGACCAGCGCGACGATGACCGCGACGGCGGCGGCCTCCTGGATGACGATGCGGCGGGATGCCGTCCGGCGTTGCGGCGCCGGCCACTCCGGGATTGTGCTGGTCACGCGAGTAGACGATCATATCCGCGGCTGTGTTGACGATCCAAGGTGGGCTCGAGCACGAAAGCGTCCTTCCCCGGTACCTGTCCTCCCTGCGCTTCCCGGAGATTCTCGTCCTGCAGGGATCGCCCCTGCTCGGCGTCGCCTTCGCGGTGCGCGGCGCCGTCGCCGAGAGCGCGGGATCGCTGGCCCTCCTCGTCGCGGCCAACGCGTGCCTGGTGGCGCACATCTTCGCGCTCAACGACTGGGCCAACCTCCAGCCCGATCTCCGCGACCCGCACAGGGCTGCCGGCGTCTTCACCGCGAGAGGCGTCGGCCACCGGCAGATGGGCGCCCTGACGACGGGCCTGCTGATCGCGAGTCTCGTGCTCTTCGCGCTGCTCGGATCGACGGCGCTCGTCATCGCGCTGGGGATCGCCGCGCTGAGCGCGCTGTATTCGCTGCCGCCCTTCGGCTGGAAGGGCCGGCCGCTGCTCAACTCGGCCGCGCACCTCGCCGGCGGGGCGCTGCACTTCCTGCTGGGATATTCGCTCGGCGCCGGCATCGATCGGTCCGGCGTCGTCATCGCCATGTTCTTCGCCGTGACCTTCACCGCGGGCCACCTGATGCAGGAGCTGCGCGACTACGACGGCGACGTGCGGAGCGGCGTCAGGACCAACGCGGTCACCTTCGGCAAGCGGCGGACGTTCGCCGCGAGCCTCGCGCTCTTCACGCTGTCGCAGGCGCTGCTCTTCGGGCTGGCGCTCGAGGGCACGATCCCGCGCCCCGCCGCGGCGCTCGTCGTGCTCTATCCCGTGCATCTGCGCTGGTCGCTCCAGACGCTCGCGGACGGTCTCACGTATGCGGGCGTCCGCCGCCTGCAGGCACGCTACCGCGTGCTCTACGCCGTCATCGGCGTGGCGCTGATCGCCGCCCTGTGGGTGGCGCCGTGATCGCGGCGTGTACCATCGCGGCCGGGAACCGTCTCGCCGCCGCGCGCGTACTGGCCGAGTCGTTCTTCACGCACCATCCCGACGGCTCGTTCACGGTGCTGGTCGTCGATGACGAGCCGCGCGATATCGCGCCCGCCGGCGAGCTCGATCGGCGGATCGTGTGGTGGCGCCTCGCCGACCTGGGGCTCGACACCGCCGAGATCCACAGGCTCGCGGGGATCTACGACGCCGCCGAGCTTTCGACCGCGGTCAAGCCGCTGTTCCTGAGCGTCCTGCTGCGCGCGCGCAAGCCGGCGGTGATCTATCTCGATCCGGACGTCCGCGTGTTCGGATCGCTCGACGATGTGTCGCGACTCGCGGACGAGCACGGCGTCGTGCTCACGCCGCACGTCACCGACCCGATTCTCGACGATCGCGGCGTCGATGCGCGATTCGCGCAGATCACGGGCGTGTACAGCGCCGGGTTCGTCGCGGCCGCGCCGGCGGCGGAGCCCTGCCTCGCGTGGTGGTGGCAGCGGACGCGGCGCCGCACGCTGAACGGCGAACAGGCGCAGGCGTTCACCGACGAACGATGGATCGACGCGATCCCGTCGTTGTTCGGCCATCACCTGCTCTCGGATCCCGGCTGCAACGTCGCGTACTGGAACCTGCACGAACGTCCGCTCACGCGTGCCGCCGGACAGGTGCACGCGCGCGGCGTCCCGCTCCGGTTCTTCAACTTCGCCGGCGGCGACCCGGGCGCGCCCGGGCCGGAGCAGCCCCGCATCCTGCGCGGCGAGCACGCGGTGGCGGCGACACTGTACGAAGACCATGCGGCGGCGCTCGACCGCGCCGGCGCGGCCGCCTCGAGCCAACGCGGCTACGGCTGGGACGTCAGCGCGGACGGCGTCGCGATGACCCGCCGGATCCGGCGGCTCTACCGGTCCGCGCTGGTGGCGGCCGAGCGCGGGGAGGGTCCCGAGCCGCCCGACCCGTTCGATCCCGCGCATCCCGATGCGTTCACCGCCTGGCTGAACGCGCGCGATCGACTGGCGGCGCCGGCCGATGCCGCCGCCCCGATCGCGGACGCTCCGCCCCTCGCGACCGCAGGCGCGGCCGCCCGATGGACGCCGGTCACGTGGCGCGACGTGAAGGTCAGCCTCCTCATCGCGCTCTGCTGCCTGATCGTCTACAACGCCAACGGCCGATCGATCAGCACCGGCGACACCTACGCCGCGCGCTACCAGCCGTTCGCGCTCTGGCAGCACCACACGCTGTTCCTCGACGAGATCGAAGCGGTCACGTCCCAGGGACGCGAGCGGACGACGACCTGGGAGTCGCCGTCTCCCGGCGCCGCCTACTGGATCGTGCCGGCGCGCGACGGCCATCTGGCGTCGCTCTATCCCGTGATCGTGCCGGTGCTCGTCACGCCGCTCTATCTGCCCGCCTTCACGTGGCTGTCGCAGCAGGGCTGGACGGACCAGCGCATGGACGCGGCCGCGCGGATCATGGAGAAGCTCGCCGCGTCGTTCGTGACGGCGCTGTCGGTCTCGATCCTGTATCTCGCGCTGCGGCGGCGCACGAAGACCTCGATCGCCGTGCTGCTCGCCATTGCGTATGCGCTCGGCACGAGCACGTGGGTGATCAGCAGCCAGGCGCTGTGGCAGCACGGCATGGCCCAGTTGTTCGTGGCCGGCGCGATCCTGCTGCTCACGGGACCGTACACGCTGGCACGAGGCGTGACCGTCGGCCTGCTGTGCGGCTTGATGACGGCCAACCGCCCGCCGGACGCCATCCTCGCGGCGGCGCTGGGCGTCTACGCGCTGTACTGGGCGGGCCGTCGCGTTGCGATCGTCATCGCCGCGGCGGCGGTGCCGGCGCTGCTCGTGCTCGTCTACAACCTGACGGCCATCGGGACGGTCTCGGGTGCGTACGGCCTCTTCGGACATGCGCACTACTTCCTGCGCCACGATCCCCGCGCCGGTCTCCTCGGGCTGCTCTTCAGTCCCACGCGCGGGCTGCTCGTCTTCTCGCCGTTCCTGATCTTTCTCGTGTTCGCCTGGCGGTACCGGCCGCGCGATCGCGACGAGCGGTTCCTCACGATCGCGCTCGCCGCCGGCGCGATCGTGCAGCTGGCGGTCTACAGCGCCACCGACTGGCGCGGAGGCATGTCGTGGGGACCGCGCTTCCTGACCGACATGCTGCCGATCCTGATCTGGCTGCTCGCGCCGATCGTCGCGGCGCTGGGCCGTCCCGGTCGCGCGCTCTTCACGGCGGCCGTCTGCGCCGGGATCGCGATCGAAGCGATCGGCGCCTTCACCTACACGGGCGTGACCGACACCGCGATCTTCGCCGGCGCCGACGGCGGTCCCGCCAAGCGGACGGCCGCCTGGGAGTGGCGGAACGCGCCGTTCGTCGCGCCTCTGAAGTACGGGATCGCGCCAGCGGATCTCCTGCGCCCGGTGCGCGGCTCACTCGACATCGTCGAAGCCGACGGCCTCGCGACCGACACCATCGCGATCGGACAGAACGTGATCGTCAAGGGCTGGGCGCTGGCGGGCCGCGACACGCCGGTGCAGGTCGCGATCACGATCGACGGCAGCCAGACGACCGCCATCCGGACGTTCTTCGATCGGCCGGACGTCCGGGTCGCCTTTCCCGGCACGGCACCGGCCGGCTGGAGAGTGCCGCTGCCGACGGCCGGGCTCGCGCCCGGCGAGCACCGGCTGTCGATGTACGTCTGGGGTAGCAAGCAGGGAGATTCGAATTTCATCGCCAGACGCACGTTGACCGTGCGGCCCAGCGACGGCGACCTGAGCGCCAGCGCCCTGACGGCCGCGGCGCGGATCCGCGAGCACCAGCAGGGACCGGGCTACTGGCTCACCGCGTTCACGCGCGCGCCGCGCTTCGAGCAGCCGCACGACGAGATGAACACGTTTCTCACGTCGCTGCTCGCCGACCTGACCGAGCGGCTGCCTCCCGCCGCGGGTCTTGCGGACAACGTGCAGCGCGCGCGCCGGCATCTCACCGCGCAGATCGAAGGCAACGGACTGGTGCGCTATCACGGCCTGCCCGACGGCCCCGGCATCGGCACGCTGGGCTGCGCGATCACGCCGGACACCGACGACACGGCGCTCGTCTGGCGGATCGCTCCCGCACAAGATCGGCAGCGCCTGGCCACGGCCCTGACGACGCTTCGCGAGTACCGGACGGAGGACGGCCTCTATCGCACGTGGCTGGCGCCGCGGAGCGCGTATCAGTGCCTCGATCCGGGCCGCGATCCGAACCCGGCCGACGTCACCATCCAGATGCACCTGCTGCAGCTGCTCCTCGCGGAACAGCCGGCGGACGGGCGCGCGCTGTGCGACGCGCTGGGCCGGCACATCGCCGAGGATCGCATCTGGGTGTACTACGAGAAGACGCCGCTGGTGCCGATGCTGCGCGCGCGGGATCTCGAGAAGGCCGGCTGTCCGCTCACGGTGCCCGCGTCACGGATGCAGACGTCCGTTCCAGGCCAGGACCTCTGGATCTCCGTCGTCCGATTGTTGCTGCGCGCGACGCGGACCAGCGATCCGCGCGTGGACGCCGCGCAGGTCAACGCCGTGCTGCGCACGCTGGCCCGCGACGACTTCGCGCTGGTGCGGCAGAGCCCGCCGTTCCTCTACCACAACGATCTCACCGCGACGGTGCCGCGCTACTACTGGTCGGCGGACGTGGGCTACGCGCTGTGGCTGCGGCTGGCGTACGAGACCGGGCAGGTCGCGCAGGTCCGGTAATTCGCGCGTGTCCGGTCAGCGCCGACCGGCGGCGGCGGCGAACTGATCAAAGTATTTGGTCAGCGACGCGACGCTCGACCGATACTCGTTGGGTCCTGCAAAAAGGACGGGCGAAGGTGGTGTCTATCGGACCAGGCCGTTCGAAAAGGCGTTGAACGCCAGGCCGAGGCCGCGCCGATCGATCGGCCGGCCCGCCTGCCGCGTCACGCCGGCGTAATAGGCGGGATAGGTCCACGCATCGATCGCACTGACGACGTCGGCGGCCTCGGACGTCGCCTCGACGATCAGCTCGGCGCCGCGGCAGTCGCGCAGCGGCGCCTCGAGATCGACGCGGACGTATCGAAACTGCTGCACGTCGCGTGCGTCGATCCGCGCGCGGCCCACCACACGGCCGGCGGCCGTCACGGACACCTCGAGGCTGCCGGTCGTCCGGCGCTGCGGCGGCCGCGAGACGGCGAGGCCGACATCCACGAGCGTGTCGACCGGACAGAGCAGATGCGCCCGCACCGGCGTGGCGGCCGTAATCGTCGCCGGCTGACCCTCCTGCCATCGCGGCGCCATCAGGGCGTCCATCGGGTCACGATACGGTCCGAGACGCGCCGCCCGCAGGTACGCGGCGTCGAGGCGGATCTGCGCCACCGGCGCCACGACGAACGTCGCCGCCGCGCTTTCGTCGGGTTGCGTCTCGATGGTCTGCAGCAGGTAGGCGCCCCGCTGGCGTTCGCCATGCCAGATGCGCGAACGCTCGAAGCCGGCCATGTTCGCCGCCATCAGCCCGACGCCGATCACGGTGGTCAGTCCGCCGACGATCGCGTTGCGGGCGCGCAGAGACGGCAGGCAGACGAGGCCGAGATACGGCCCCACCAGCGCGAGCGTCGAGTAGCCCACGTACTTCGACTCGAGCCCGGGAATCCCGCCGGTGTGCGAGCGTCCGATCGCGACGGCCGACGCGCACCCGACCGCGACGAGGCTGAGGGCCACCAGGCCCGCATGGCTCTCGCGCTTGCGGCAGATCCACACCCCGGCCCAGAGCCACGCGATCGCGCCGATCGTCATCACGCCGAGCGCCCGGGCCCACAGGACGTCGAAGGCCGAGAGCGGCGAGCCCAGGTTCACGAGAAACGTGTCGGCCGCCTGGAGAATCGCCGCCGGCGCCGACCAGTCGACCGGGACCATCTGTCCCGGCCTGTGGTAGCGGCGGAAATACGCGTAGAGGCAGCCGAGCAGTCCGGCGCTCCAGACGATCCACCGCCGCGGCGTCTGGCGCGTCATCACGAGCACGAACAGGCCGATGGGCGCGATGACGATGGCGTTCAGGGTCGAGACCAGCGCCGCGCACGCGCACGCGATCGCGGCGGCGAGCGCCTTCCATGTGCGCCGCTGGAGGAAGACGATCGCCCAGATCATGCCGGCCATCGTGAAGTAGTGGCAGGTCATGAGCCCGTAGAGGATGTTCATGTACTGCGCGAGGCTGCAGAGGAGCAGCGACACCGGCACGAAGTACGCCGGATGCTCTCCTCCCGCGGCGCGGTACAGCTTCCAGAGGCCCCACGCGATGAGCGCCGTCAGCGCGGCGCTGACGTACATGTCGACGATCGGATTCCAGCCGGAGATCCCCGCGTGCGCGAAGAACAGCATCTTCGTCCAGACGATGCGGTGCTCGTTGTGCTGCGCCCAGATCCAGTAGAGCCACGGCCTGCCTTCGCCGATCTCCCGGAACGCCCGCACGTAGAAGAACTCGTCCCAGAGGAACATGCGGCTGCCGAACGCCGTCACGGCCGCCGCCTGGAGGACGGCGGGCAGCAGCACGAGCAGCAGGACGTGGAGTCGCCGCGCCGGCGGCCGGGCGATCGCGGCGTCGGTCATGCGCTCACTCGACGGTCACGGGCACGACCAGCGTCGCCGCCCCCTTGCTCTGGAACCAGACCACCATCTCCTGCAGCAGCTCGAAGGTGACACGGTATTCGCCCGGCTGATCCGGCGCGTCGAGCGGGACGAGCAGCGTCATCGTCTCGCCGGGAGAGACCGGGTGCGGGAAATCGGCGCGGCGGCTCGGCCTGCCCGCCGGCGCGGCGGACGCGGGCGTCCACTCGTACGCGAGGCGCACGGCGTAGCTCCCATCGTGTTTGGCGGGATCGGCCGCGACGACGTCGGGCCACACCGCGTCGCCGAGATTCGTGAACGCGATCCGCACGTCGGTCGGCGATCCACGCGATATCACGGGGGGCACCGTGTGCGACTCCCAGCGGACGCGAAATCCCGAGGCTGGCAGGGCCTTGCGCGGCGCGGCCGGCGCGGCCGCGGCCGCGCGCTCGGGACGAAATCGCGCCTTCCACCCGTCGCAGGCGGCGACGGCCGGCAGCAGCACGAGCGCGAGTCCGCCGATCGCGATCGATCGCGCACGGCGGCGCATGATCACAATGTTCGGGTGCCGTCCGCGGCGTTGAGGTAGTAGGCGGACTGCGGGTTCGCGACGGCCGCGCACTGGAACAGCGCGCGCGTCGCCACGCGGGCGATGCGCTCGACCTTGAACTCCGTCTCGCCGAGCATCGCCTCCACGCACGCGACGTTCGGTCCCCAGTAGTTCGTGGGATCCCCCCCGCAGCTGGCGCCCGGGAAGAACTGCATGATCGGGAGCGTCGTGAGGCGCGAATCCATCCGCGCGAGGGACGTCTGCGAGCCGTCCGGCAGGGACAGGACGTCGTCGATCACCAGTGTTTCGAGGTACATCCGCCCGGAGCAGAGGCTGCGCACGATGCGCAGCGCCCGGATCGGATCCGGCAGATGGTAGAGGAGTCCCAGGAAGAGCACCAGGTCGAACGTACCAAGCTCCGCGGGCGACAGATGGTACAGGTTCGCCTGCCGGAAGGTGACCCGCGACCCGAACAGCTGCGCGACAATGGGGAACCCGGTGCGCTCGGCGGGCATGTAGTCGACCGCGAGCACGTCGGCGCCGCGGCGCTCGAGCTCGAACGAGAAGAAGCCGTCGCGCGCGCCGATGTCCAGGACGCGCATGCCGGAACAGTCGGCCGGCAGCTCCAGCATCTTCAGATTCTGGGGAGAGTCGTTGATCCCCGGGGTGATGATGCCCGGACGGACTTCGATCCGGTGGTACCAGCGCGTATAGGCGGCGACCATCGCGCGCGCGTCCGCGTCACTCAGCGAGGCCGCCATCGACGACCAACTATATTCCTTCTGCTCTTCAGCTTCCATATAATGCCTTGTGTTTAGTGGCTTCCATCCGTATCGAATCGATCGAATCCCTGCCGGCGGCAGCTGACTGGATCGCGGGGTGCGGGATCGATCTGCCGCGTGTGAACGAAGCGAACGAGGGGAACATCCTCGACATCGGCGGCTGGGTCGTCGGCCGGCACACGAACGTCGTCAGGATCGAGATTCTCCACGATACGCACCTCCTGACGTCCATGCCCGTGCTGCTGGTGCGGCCGGACGTGACGAAGCATCTGGGCCTGGCCGACGAGAGTCTGCCCACCGGTTTTCAGCTGGCGCTGAACACGATCGGCCTGCCGGCGGCGTTCCAGCTGTCGGTGTGGGCGTGGCTCGCCGACGGCCAGCCCGTGGAGTTCGCGCGCCTGCGCGGCACGCACCCGGTGCTGCGCTCGGCGTTCGCGCCGTCGCTGCAGCCGCTGTCGGTGACGAGTCTCGGCCGGACGGGCACGACGCTGCTCATGCAGATGCTCGCGGAGCATCCCGAGATCTGCGTGCACCGCGTCCATCCCTTCGAGACGCGTCTCGGCGCGTACTGGATGCACGTGCTCACCGTCCTGAGCGGGCCGTCCAATCATTTCAGCTCGTCGCACCCGGATCGGTTCCAGCACGAGCGCCTCTTCATCGGCAACAACCCGTATGCGTGGGTCCCCGGCGTCAGCGGTCCGGCCCAGCAGGCGTGGTTCGGCGGCGAGGCAGCGGTGGAGCTGGCCGCGTTCTGCCAGCGGAACATCGACGCGGCGTACCAGCGGATCGCCCGCGATCAGGACGAGGCGCCCGGCCGCTTCTTCGCGGAGAAGAACACTCCCACGTATGCGGCGCGCCTGCTCTCGCACGTGTACGGCGGCGCGAAGGAAATCGTCCTCGTCCGTGACTTCCGCGACATGATCTGCTCGATGCTGGCGTTCGACTCGAGACGGCAGACGCGCGACTTTCAGCGCGACGACTCGGGCGTCGAGGCGTTCACGGTCCGGATCGTGGACGAGTTCCGGCAGCTGGTCGCGGCCCGGACGGAACGGCGCGGATCGGCGCTGCTGCTCCGCTACGAGGATCTCATCGCCGAACCGCACGCGAGCCTGCGCCGCGTCGCCGAGTACGCCGGCATCGACGCCTCGCCGCCGGTGGTCGAGCGGATGGTCGAAGCCAGCCGGGTCGACGACGCGGCCACGCGCGCCCATCGCACCAGCGACAGCGGCCCGCGATCGGTCGGACGCTACCGCGATGACATGAACGAAGAGCTGCGCGGCCTCTGCCAGGAGATTGGCGGAGACCTGCTGTCGCGGCTCGGATATGCGATCGGCCCCGCCGGAGCGGCTCGCATGGAGGGCAGTGCACCCGCCCGGGTCTGACCGCTCGATTGATGGAAACCGCCTGTACTATCTGCGCCTGCAACTACCTCGCGTATGCCCGCGTGCTCGCGGAGTCGTTCTACCGCCACCATCCCGACGGCACGTTCGTCGTCCTGCTGATCGACGACGAAGATCGGCGGCATGTACCCGACGACGGGCGGATCGTCTGGCGGCGGCTCCGCGACATCGGGCTCGACGAGGCGGAGATCCGGCGCCTGGCGGCGATCTACGACGTCCGCGAGCTCTCGACGGCGGTGAAGCCGCTGCTGCTCCGGCACCTGCTGGACGCCGGGGCCGGCGCGGTGATCTATCTCGACCCCGACATCCGCGTCTTCGACTCGCTCGCCCCGGTCTGGGCGCTCGCGGCGCAGCACGGCATCGTGCTGACGCCGCACACCACGCAGCCGTTCCCGCGCGACGGGTGCCCGGTGAACAGCTTCTACATCCTCGCGGCGGGCGTCTACAACCTGGGCTTCATCGGCGTCGGCGCGTCGGCGCGGCCGTTCCTCGACTGGTGGTGGCAGGCGACGCGGCGCGAGGCGCTGGCCGACGTGGCGAAGATGATGTTCACCGACCAGCGGTGGATCGACTTCGTCCCCAGCCTCTTCGATCCGTTCATCCTGAAGGACCCGGGGTACAACGTCGCCTACTGGAACCTGCACGCGCGCGCGGTGACGCTCGACGGCGATCGCTTCCAGGTCGACGGCGTGCCGCTGCGGTTCTTCCACTTCAGCGGATTCGACGTCGACAAGCCGTGGCTCCTGAGCCGCCATCAGGGCGATCGGCCGCGCGTGCTGCTGAGCGATCGGCCGCCGCTGCGCCGCCTGTGCCAGGACTACCGCGAGGCGCTGCTGCAGGCGGGCATCGGCACCGACGCCGGACGGCGCTACTCGTGGGACATGCTGGCGTGCGGCATCGAGTTCAGCGAACCGATGCGCCGCCTCTATCGCACCGCGCTCCTCGCGGCGGAACAGGGCGCCGGACCGGAGCCGCCCGATCCCTTCGATCAGTCGCGGCCCGGCGCGTTCCTCGCGTGGCTCAACTCGCCCGAGGAAGGCGGCCCGCGCCGCGTCTCGCGGTATCTGTACCAGATCTTTCGCAGCCGCGTCGATCTGCAGATGCACTTCCGCGACATCCACGGCGCCGACGCGCCGCGTTATCTCGAGTGGACGCGGCACGACGGCGTCGTGCAGGCGCGCATCCCGGCGGAGCTGCTGCCCGAGCGGCGCGCGCCCGAGAGCTCGACGCGCGCCGTGCCGGCCGTCCTCGACGAAGGCGTCAACATCGCCGGGTATTTCAAATCGGAGCTGGGCATCGGCGAAGCGGCGCGGCTCCTCGTGAGCGCCGTGGAGGCGGGGCGGATCCCGTACTCCACGATCACGACCGACACGGGGGCGTTGAGCCGCCAGTCCCACGAGTTCGGGAGCCATCCGCAGGGGATCGGGCCCTACGACGTCAACCTCGTGTGCGTCAACGCGGACATGACGCCGCGGTTCGCCCGCGACATGGGACCGGAATTCGCCGAAGGCCGGCATACGGTCGGCTACTGGTTCTGGGAGGTCGAGCAGTTTCCCTCTCGCCTGCACCCGGCGTTCGACGCCGTGGACGAAGTCTGGACCGCGACCGACTTCGTCGCCGACGCGGTGCGCCGCGCCGGACGCAAGCCGGTCTTCACCGTCCCGGTCCCGGTGGTGGAGCCGCGGCGCTCGCCGGAGATCACGCGGCAGCACCTGGGCCTGCCCGATCGCTTCCTGTTCCTCTTCAGCTTCGATTTCCTGAGCGTCTTCGAGCGGAAGAACCCGCTGGCGCTGGTGCGCGCCTTCGTCCGCGCCTTCGAGCCCGACAGCGGGCCGATGCTCGTGATCAAGACGATCAACGGCCACATCTGCCTCGGCGATCTCGAGCGTCTGCGGGCCGAGATCGGCGACCGTCCCGACATCCGCGTCATCAACGACCACTACACCGCGGCGGAAAAAGACGCGCTCGTCTGGCTGTGCGACTGCTACGTCTCGCTGCACCGATCCGAGGGGCTCGGATTGACGATGGCGGAAGCGATGGCCGCGGGCAAGCCGGTCATCGCGACGGGCTACTCCGGCAACATGCACTTCATGACGCCGGCCACGAGCTTCCCGGTCGACTACGTGCTGACGCCGGTGCCGGCCAGGTGTGAGCCGTACCCGGAAGGCGCGCTGTGGGCCGATCCCGATCTCGATCACGCGGCCCGGCTCATGCGCCTGGTCTACACGCAGCCGCACGAGGGGACGGCGCGAGGCGAGCGCGCCCGCGCCGAGATTCTCGCGCGGCACGGCGTCGAGGCGTCGGCCGCGGCGATCGCGCAGCGGCTGAAGACGATCCGGCGCGATCGGAGCCGGAACGCGGCGACTGCCGGCCCCGCGGCGGCCGCGCCGCCACCGCCGCCGCTGCCCGCGCCCGAGGCGCCCGCCGCGCCGGAAGCGATGATCGCGCTCGAAGCGACGCTCGCGCGTCTCGATCAGCTCGCGACGCCGCGCATCACCGTCGAAGGACGCAGGTTCCGGCGGACGAGAACCGCCTTCCAGCGCGTGCTCTACCGCCTGCTCCGGCCCTTCTGGTTCCAGCACCGCCAGGTGCACTCGGAGCTGGTCGGCGCGCTGCTGCAGGTCGTGCGCGGACTGCACCACGAACGCGAGGCGCGCGCCGCGAACGAGCGCCGGTTCGCGCAGCTCGCCGGCACCGTCGCGTCGGTCACCGGCGAGGTCGGGCGCGTCGAGACTCAGCTGGCACAGGCGATCGACGACCGCGCGCGCCAGACGAGCAGCGCCGTGCAGGGCATCGCCGTGCACGTGACCGAGCTGCAGCGGATCGGCGACCTGTCGGTCGAGCGCCTGGGCGCGCTGGACGGCCGCGTCGAGCGGCTGACGGCCGGCCTCGCCGACGTGACCGCCGCGGCCGCGGCCTTGCGCGAAGACGGGACCGCGAGGCTCGAGGAGGCCGCGGCCCTCGCGAACGAGCTCGCCGGCCTGCGCACGCTGTCGTCGATCCTGCGGAAGGACGGCGCGGCGCGGCTGGCGACGCTGACCGCGCTGACGGCGGACATCGCGAACCTGCGGGCCGCCTCGACGCAGGTCAAGGCGGATGTGGACGCCCGCATCGCCGCGCTCGGCGGAAAGGCCGTCGAGACGGACGCGAGCCTCGCGTCGCTCGTGGCCGGGACCGGCATGCTCGACCGGCGCGTCGGCGCGCTCGAGCCGGGACTCGCGTCGCTCAGCGCGGGGACCGAGACCTGGTTCAAGGACGCCGCCACGCACCTCGCGGGACTCACGCGCGTGATCGGCACGATCGAACGATCGCTGGCGACGCTCGAGCAGCGGCTGTTCGCCGTGCCCTACATGGCGGATCCGGATCATTTCCGCGACCGCGACACCGACGGCCGTGAGCGCCTCGGCTACGGGGCGACGAACGGCAACGGCGGGAACGCCTTGTATGTCGGCTTCGAGGATCTGTTCCGCGGTCCGCAGACGATGGTCCGGGATCGGCAGGCCGTCTATCTTCCGCTGCTCCGCCCGGCGCCGCACGTCATCGACATCGGATGCGGGCGCGGGGAGATGCTCGATCTGCTCGAGACCGCGAGCACGCCGGCAACCGGCGTCGACATCGATCCCGGCATGATCGCGATCTGCCGCGCGAAGGGGCATCACGTCGAGCAGATCGACGCCCTCCAGTTCCTTCGCGACCGGGGCGAGCGATCGCTGCCCGCGATCTTCAGCGCCCAGGTGATCGAGCACCTGACGTTCGAGCAGCTGCAGGCGTTCCTCGCCCTCTGCCGCAGCCGCCTGCAGCCGGGCGGCACGGTGGTCATCGAGACCGTGAACCCGCACGCGCTCGAGGCGTTCAAGACGTTCTACACCGATCTCACGCACCAGCGGCCGATCTTTCCCGAGGTCGCGCTGGCGCTCTCCCGGCAGGCCGGCTTCGATCGCGCGCACGTGATCTTCCCGCACGGCACGGGCACGCTGACCGAGAACCGCCGGACGCAGGGAGAATACGCCGTCGTCGCGACGGTCGAACACCACGACTGACGCCCGGTCGTGCCGCAAGCCTGGATGCAATGGCCGTCCGGGTTGTGGCACACTGGTCTCCCCCTTCAACTCAGGCAGAGAACCGCCGGCGCCACCGGAACGGGTGCGCCGGACTGCGAGCATGCCGTCCATGAGCACCGACATTCGACTGCCGGCCGAAGTGAAGTACGAGGCCGAACTGACGGCCCTGTCGGCCGCCGACACGGGACAGAAGCCGATCGGCTGGCGGCTCTCGCCGCGCGCCGTCGAGGCCTACGTCATGGGCGCCGACAAACCGGTGAACGGCGTCGCCATCACGCCGAAGTACATCGGCAACCGATCGCTGGTGCAGGTCGCGATCGCGACGCTCGCCTCCGATCGCGCGCTGCTGCTGACGGGGGAGCCGGGCACGGCCAAGAGCTGGCTCTCGGAACACCTCGCCGCGGCGATCAGCGGCACCTCGCGCCTGATCGTGCAGGGCACGGCCGGCACCACCGAGGAGCACATCAAGTACGGCTGGAACTACGCACTGCTGCTGGCTGAAGGGCCGTCGCCGAAGGCGCTGGTCCCGTCGCCGGTCTATCGCGCGATGCAGGGCGGCCAGTTCGCGCGTCTCGAAGAGATCACGCGCACGGCCTCGGAGATCCAGGACGCGCTCATCTCGATCCTGTCCGAGAAGCAGATCGCGGTCCCCGAGCTCGGCGAGATCCTCCCGGCGTCGCGCGGCTTCAACATCATCGCCACCGCGAACTCGCGCGACCGCGGCGTCAACGAGATGAGCGCCGCCCTGAAGCGACGGTTCAACTTCGTCACCGTGCCGGTGGTCGAGGACCTCGACCAGGAGATCCGCATCGTCACCAAGCGTGAAGCGGAGCTGCGCACCGAGTACCAGGTCGGCGTGGAGCCGCCGGCCGAACTGGCGAAGCTCCTCGTCACGCTGTTCCAGGAGCTTCGCGCCGGCGTGACCAAGGACGGCGCCACGAAGATCAAGCCGCCGGCCTCGGTGCTCTCGACGGCGGAAGCGATCAGCGTCCTCTTCAACAGCACGATCCTCGCGCAGCACTTCGGCAAGGGCACGGTCACGCCCGACGATCTCCTGCGATCGATGATCGGCGCCATCGCCAAGGAAGGCGCGGAAGACGTCAAGACCGTGCGCGAGTACTGCGAGACGGTCGCCAAGGCACGGGGCGGGCTGTGGAAGGAGCTCTACGCGGCCGGCCGGCAGCAGTTGAAGGACTGATGCACCTTTTCCCTGTCCGCCACCATTCGCCGCGGGCCAGCGCGGTGCTGCGCGGATTCCTGGACGCCGTCCAGCCGGACCTCGTCCTCGTCGAGGGTCCGTCCGACGCGACGCCGCTGATGGACGTGCTCGCCGATCGGGACACCGAGCCGCCGGTCGCCATCCTCGGCTTCCGCACCGACGGTACGCCGGGCTCGTCGCTGTGGCCGTTCGCGAGCTACTCGCCGGAATACGTCGCCATCCGGTGGGCGCAGACACACAGCCGGCGCGCGGCGTTCATCGACATTCCGACGGGAACCAGCCTCGCGTCGCCCGAACGCCACGAAGACGGCCTCGACGGCGAGGCCGCGGCTGACGGCCCCGGCGGCGAAGCCGCGGGCGACGCCAACGACACGCCGCCGCCCTCGATCAACCAGTTGTGCGTCGAGCGGACAGGTTACCGCTCGTTCGAGGAGTTCTGGGAGGCGTCGTTCGAGGCGCCTGCGCACGACGCGGACGGCTTCCGCGCGGCGCTCGTCGCGTATGCCGACCTGATCCGCGCCGAGAACCGCAACGCGTTCCACCGCGCGCGCGACGCCTACATGACCCGCGAGATCGAGGCGCAGATCGGTTCGAGCGCATCCGACAACGTCGTCGTCGTGCTCGGCGCGGCGCACGCCGCCGCGATGGCCGCCGGCGACGTGGACCGGTCGCTCGAAGCGACGCTGCCGGCGCCGGTGCCTTCGTCGGTGACGCTCATTCCCTTCAGCTTTCCGCGCCTTGCGCAGCAGCTCGGCTACGGCGCCGGCAACCGCGCGCCGCACTTCTACCAGCGCGCGCACGACGCCGGCTGCGACTACCACAGGGCCACGCTCGAAGCGCTGATCACCTTCACGGAGCATCTGCGGCTGCGCGGCTTCGCGGCGTCGCTGGCCGACACGATCGAGGCGTATCGCCTCGCGATCCTGCTCGCCGACGTGCGCGGAAAATCAGGACCCGGGCTCGACGAAGTCCGCGAGGCGGCGGTCGCGACGATGTGCCGCGGCGACGCGACGCACATCGACTCGTTCCTCTGGTCCACCGTGATCGGCAGGAACGTCGGGCGGGTTGCCTCGCGGATCGGCCGCAACGCGCTGCAGGACGAATTCTGGCGCGAGGTGCGCGAGCGCCGGCTGCCGGGAACGGACGCGCCGGAGACCTTCGCGCTGCACCTCAAC
>Ga0075364_10000720_pt1 | contig 17297 bp, 12 predicted proteins | sample EndMetdeltDD1764_FD_71517 | JGI IMG/M metagenome (GOLD analysis project Ga0075364, IMG submission 71517) | Populus endosphere microbial communities from Tennessee, USA - Endosphere MetaG P. deltoides DD176-4 | ecosystem: Host-associated > Plants > Roots > Endosphere | place: USA: Tennessee...
GCGCCTCGAGGCGCTGCGAACGGAGGTTTCCGAGAGTGTCCGATATGTGATCGATGCCACCTATCTGGTCGCATTTACCGATCGTGCCGAATACTTCGCATCCAATCGCACAATCGAGAGGGATAAGCCTCTCAATTGGGTGCGTGCTTCCGCGATCGGCGTCAAGAAAGGGTGCAAACCTGTCCTCCTGGACGGCTCTATCTACTTCGTGTCGCGTGATGGTGGCCGCCTGTATGCGGCGGACTATGATGCTGTTTCCGAAGCGTTCAAGCCTGTCCCCGTGAACGATCTGAACAATGACATTGTTTCTGACATTCGGCGAATGGTGGTGCAGCGCAAGAGCGGGAAGATGAGTACCGATCGGTTGTTGCTGCTGCGGGAGGATGGGCGTCTTGTCGCGTGCGCGACAAATGTAAGCCAGGACATCAGCCTTGCTGCATGTGAGTGGCCGATCACAGACGGCGGGGTCGTTCATGGGGTTTCGGTGGATGGCCTCGATCGCGTTTGGCTGACCGTCGAGCGCAACGGCGTCTATACCCGTGAAATGCTGACGGAAGCGGATGAAAATTTACTGCAGCTTGGCGTTTTCGGCAGCACGGATCTCGCCGGCCAGATATCGGGGTTGTCGCATTTCAACGGCCGTTCGGTATGGGCTGAGATTGAGAACGATTTCCACGGTCCTTTCGTCGTGACGGGCGGCGTTATTCAGACTGGCATTGCGGGAAAGCCATCGATCGTCGGCATTTGGACCGCGCCCGTATATGAAAGCATGCCCTACGTTCGCGTTCTTCCGAATGATGAGGTTGTGCGTCGGCCGGGCAAGGTCGTTTCGGTCCGTCTCTATCTTGAAGACACCACGAGCATTGCGATCGGTGCCAATGGCCGGCCCCCGCGCGAGGTTGCTTTGCAACGAATGAGTGATGATCTGGCTGCCCCCAAGGCAGGTTTCACGGGTCACGTGATCGTGCCAGGTCTCATCGGTGCCTGCATGGATCCGACACTGACGATTACGCAGCTGCGGCCGGGCCGGTTGCGGGTGCGCGACTATATTGCGGGGGTGAAACTGTAATGGAACTGGCGACTAGCTTTGTGACGTCTATTTTTGGCGGCGGTGCATCTACGGCGGCCGCCGGCGCTGCTGCAGGCGGTGCTGCGACAACTGCAGCAGCAGCTCCTGCAGCGGCGGGTTTTTCACTTTCCTCCTTGCTGCAGGGAACTGCCACGGTTCTCGGAATGGTTCAGTCCATTAATGCTGGCAAAGCGGATGCTGACGCTGCGAATGCTGCAGCCGACGACGCGGCGCGAGAGGTACCGCTGGAAACGCTCCAGGGTATTACCCGACGCACGGCGCTGAAAAAGGACATGATGGATAGCATCGGTCAACAGGACGTCGCCTACGCTGCGTCTGGTGTCGACCTTTCCTTTGGCACGCCACTACAAGCCCGCAATGATGCATTCCGGCAGGCTGACCTTGGCCTTACCTCCGATGTGGGTACGGAGCAAACCCGTATCGGCCGCCTGCAGGAGCGCCAGGTGGAATATCGAAAGAGGGCATCGAGGGCGCGGCAGTCTGGCTTGTTCAATGCTGCCGTCATCGGCCTCAAGGGCGCAACATCCACCGCAGACAGGTACTGACATGGCAAACAGACGGCTGGATCCCGTATCTTACAAGCCCTTCCACACGCAGCCTCTTTTGAGTGAAGGGTTGCTTTCCGTTGCCCGCGAGGGCGGAGATCTTGAGCGCAAGGTTGCCGCCGGCCTTGCGCGTGTCGCTGACGAGTTCGGTCAGCGCGCTGACCGCGAGGCGGAACGTGCCGGTGAGCTCGCCGGCCGTCGTGCCGCGATGGAGGGTGCGCCCACGGCCTCCACGATAACGGGTGGCGGATATAGCGGCGAGCAGGTTTCGGGCGGGGTGCGTGTGAAGGTCCCGCCCGCCCAGCTGCGGACCATGATCGCGGATGCGGCGGTGCGTAACGGAGTTGATCCGCATGCTTTGACCGAGATCGCTGGCATTGAAAGTTCATTCAATCCGTATGCCAAGAACAACAACTCGTCAGCTGGTGGACTATTCCAGTTCGTCGACGGAACGGCAAAGCAATACGGCCTTCGCGATCGCTTCGATCCTGCCCAGGCCTCTGACGCGGCCGCACGTCTCATGCGCGATAATCGAGATCATCTCCGCAAAACTCTTGGTCGTGAACCAAATGCCGGAGAATTGTATCTCGCGCATCAGCAGGGTTCCGGCGGTGCTTCCAAGCTGCTGGCTAATCCGAATGCCTTGGCGGTTGACGTTGTTGGCCACGACGCCGTGCGTCTGAATGGCGGCTCCGCTGACATGACGGCCGGGCAGTTTGCGGGAAAATGGATTTCCAAGGTGGCTCCGGGTGGCAGCACTTATGACAAGCTGCCTTCCGCGTCCTCAGTTGAGCCAGTTTCCGTTACGCCCGTTCGGGAAGAGGTAACGATCACGCCTGGCAAGTCCGGCACGTTCCGTCCGTCCGGCCGCGACACGGTATACGGTCGCGCTTTCGACGTGAAGGGAACCCGGACTTACCTCGAAATGGCCGATGCTGCCATGGTCCAGAACCAGCAGGCGGTTTACGACGTCTATAAAGATGATCCGGCGATGCTCGAAAAAGCATTGTCCGAAAATCTGACGGCAGATCTTCGCGATAATGTTTTCGAGGAAATCGCTCCGGAATATACGATTGCTTACAACAAGCGATCGGCGGCGCTTTTAAGTAAAGCCAGGGCGGACCAGAAAGAGCGAGCTGACGCCGCCAACCGCATCGACTTTCTCGGCCGTGTTGACGAGCTTGAAAATCGCAAAAGCCAGCAGCTCGCCGGCCTGAAAATGGATGATGACGCTGCTGGGGCTTCTCTGGCAGACACTCAATCGACAATCGACGCGCATTATGACAGCGCCGTGGCGCGTGGCGTCCTGACGGCTCCGGAGGCCGAGAAGGCCAAGCGCAAAAGCCGCTCGGATCTTACCGTAGGTTTTTACACGAAACAGGCGGCGACGATGAACGCCGACCAGATCAAGACGATGCGGGCCGATATGCAGCGCGATTATGCCGCCGGGAAACTGGATGGCGTGACGGCCGATGACTGGGATGCGATCGATAAAGGCTTGACTGGAGCCGAAAGTGCCCGTCGGACGCAAGACACCAAATCCAATGCTGATCTCGAGAAGCGTGGCGAGGAGATGGCAAAGCGCATAGCCCGTGGTCTGCCCGTGGGTGCTGACGAATTGGCCCGCTTCCAGCTCGATGCCGGCACGGCCCCGCGCGGCAAGGAAATCGTTTCCTCGACGCTCACGCGGATGAAGGTTTCTGACGCCATCCGGACCCAACCGATCGGCGAGGTGGAAAAATCCGTCAAGACGATCTTGGGCGAGAACGCCACGGCGGATGATATCGATTTTGCCCGCAAGGCGATCGCCGATCATCGCAAGGACCTGCAGAGCGATCCGCTCGGTGTAGCGGAGCGGTTCGGTGTGCTGCCGGTTTCGGAAGGGTTGCCACTCGATGGTGACATTGATCCGGCTATGGTTTCGGGCGCCTTTTCCGAGCGTATCAATGCATCAAACGCGGCCGGGCAGCATTTCGGGGTTTCGCCGCGATACTTCCGTCCGGGGGAGGCCGAGCAGATCGAGGCGGCGGTAAAGGCGGATCCGGCCAAAGGTCTGGCGATCGCCGCTGGTCTCGTTGACGCTGCCGGCCGTGATGCCGATCGGGTGTTGCGAGAACTGGGTGAGACGGCACCCGCCGTTGCGCTCTCTGGCGGTCTGGTTGCCGCCGGCGGCAATAAGCAGGCCGCGCTCGATCTGATCTCTGGTTTCGGAAAAAGTCCGGAAGGCAAGGCGTATACGGACATTCCAAACACGAAACGCATTCCGGTTGCGCAGAAGATTGCCGGCGACGCTTTGCAGTTTTCGCCTGCAGAGGTCAACCGGCTGGATGAGGCGGCCGCCGCGATCGCGCGCAAGCGGCTTTATGATGCGGGCATTGATCCCAAAAAGGATGATGCGCGGCCGTTCTATGAAAAGGCTTATCAGGAGGCTGCTGGTGCGACCATTTCAAACGGAGTGCAATACGGTGGCTTCACCAAGTACGGCGGAGGTTTGCTGTCTCGCGCGCGGCAGATCCTCGTGCCGCCGTCGATCCGCGCCGACAAGTTCGGCGATCTCATTGATGCGCTCGAGGATGGTGATGTGGGGCAGGTGACGGCGAAAAATGGTCGCACCTGGACAGCACGCGACTATAAAAAGGCAACGCCGATCGCGGTCAATGGCGGATACGCCTTCGCGCTTGGTGACCTTTCTAGCGGCTCGCCGCAGTTCATCGCAGACAAGGATGGCAATCCCGTCGTGCTCGATCTCGCCGGCATGCGCGGCAAGCTCGGTGCACGCGTCCCGGGGGGCTATCGATGATCCAGCTGCCCAATGTCACTGAGCTGCCGGCCAGCCGCTCGAACGGTCCGGAGAGCTGGGGCGAAGCCTGGACGAAGGCTGCCGGCGCCACCGATGAAACCATGCGGCTGATCGAGAACACCAACGCCGACTATTACGGCCTCGAAAAAGCTTATGAGGAGCGGATCAAGCTTATTGCCGACATTACCGGCCAGACTCTGCCCAATCCCATGCGTGAGGCTGCGGCGGTGGATCTCGACCCTGATCGAGCTGCCGTCATGGCGATGTCACTGGGCGGTGGCGGCACGGCATTTTCGTCCGTAGATGATGAGAGCAGGGCCTCCCGCGAGGAAGAGTTCAACACGAGGGCGCTTTCCTTGTCCGGGAAATATCGGCAGGAAATTGAACAGGTTTTGTCGACCAGTGTTGAGGAAGCGCACAACCAGGTGATACGCGACGCTGAGAAGGCATCGCAGGAAGCTCTTAACTCTCCTGAGCTCGGCGCGGCTGGCCGGTTGGGCGCTCAGCTCGCCGGTGGTCTGCGAGGTGCCGCGCGAGATCCGACGCAATGGGGCATGGCCATGTTTGGTGCCGGCGGTGCGCAATCGGCGACGGTTGCTGGCCGGATCGGTAAGACCATGCTGACTGAAGCGTTGTTGAATGGCGGACAGGAGCTGGTCCTGCAGGGATTGAGCCAGGAGCGCAAGCGCTCGGCCGGCCTCGAGCACGGCATGACGGACATGCTGCAGAACGCTGGCGTTGCCGCGGTCTTCGGTTCGCTGTTTGGTGGATCGATCCAAGGCGGTGCGGAACTGGCTCGGGTTTACCGCATGGGCAAAGGCGGCGAAGAGATCGCGGCTCGTGTCCTCGATGGCAGCCCGCAACCTGGCGATATCGAGGCCATGGCGAAAGCCATGAATGTCGAGCTCACGCCGGAAAAAGTTGATCTCATCAATCGCAGCTTCGAAGAACGGGTGCTCGACGATTACATGGTGTCGTCTGATGCGACACCAACCCAGATCGAGGTTATGCAGGCGGCTGAGCGCTATGCGGCGGATCCTGACAATTTTCCGCCGCCCGAGATCGTCGAGCGCATGCTTGCCGAACAGGAGGCCGGCCGGTTGCTGACGATGCGCCCGGATGACTATGAGCGGATCTATAGCGGGGATGCGAACGCGATCGATGATATCGCCGAGACGTTTTTCGCGTCTGACGTTGCCGATGCATCGCGGCGCATCGATGCTGCGGCGTCGCGCGTAGAAGCGGCGGCCGCCAGTGTTTCGGATCGTGCGGTTTCACCCCAGCCGGCGTCGAGACAGGCGGATAGTCCTGCGGGGGGGGCGGCTCCGGTGGAGCCTCTGCAGGAGCAGGCGATCCGGCCCCGCGTCGTTTCCGAGCCACTTGATGAGGTCAGCATGCGCAATGCCGAGATCCGCGCCGGCGAGCTCGCGGAACCCGCGCGCGATCGTAACGGCAACCCTGAAAACTACTTCGACTTTATGGCGATCGAGGATGGCGACGGCAAGGTAAGCGTGGTTTCCGCCCGCGAAGCCCTCGAAATGGCGTCCGAACCTGAATTCCTCGCCGATCTTTTGGAGGCATGTAAACTATGAGCTTGCGTGATTGTCTGGCTTCCGCCGTTGCGCAGGGTGCGATCAATTCGCGCCAGGCGGATGAACTGCACCGTTATTACGATGCCCGCTTTAACACCAAGCGCACGGCCATGCCTGAGCGTGAGGCGATGGCCGCTGCGCGTGACGAGGTAGCGGCCGCGTTGCGCGCCGACGCCAAGGAAATGCGGCGGCAGGTGCACCTGACGGAAGGCGCGCGCAAGGAACTGGCGGACTTCGTTGAAAACTACCGCGACAAAAAAGGCCGTCCGGACAAGCTCGATGCCGTTCTGTCACTCATGATCCATAATGGTTACAAGGGCACCCAGAGCATGGCCGGCAAGGCCAATGCGATCATCGCCATGGCGCATCGCCAGCTTTCGGAAGTAATGTACCATTTCCGCCGCTCCAAGGGGCTCGGCCGCCGTTTGAACAAGGTGGACATTCCGGATCTCATCACGGCCATGCATGGTGAGGCGGTAAGCAATCCAACGGCGAAGGCGCTGGCCGGCGCTCTCTCTGGCGTCCTCGAGGATCTGCGGCTGCGTTTCAATGCTGCCGGTGGCAATATCCCTAAACGGCAGGACTGGGGCATTGTGCATAGCCATAACCGACGTGCGATCCGTAAGCTTGGCCGCACGCCGGAGGAGGCGCGGCAGCGCTGGAAAGATTTCATCCGGCCGTTGCTCGACCCGGAACAGATGACCAATCCGAACACGGGGGAGGTCATCGGCGCCAATGGTCTCGATAGCTCGCTTGATTATGTGTTCGAAACGATCACATCAGACGGCTGGGCGCATCGGCGGCCGGAGGGCAGAAAGTTCGGCAAAGGCAAGGTTGCCAGCAAGTACCAGGACAGCCGGTTTCTGATCTTCAAGGATGCCCGGAGCTGGTTGGCCTATAACGACAAGTTCGGCAGCAGCGATGCGATCGGATCCATCTTTAACCACATCAACGGTGTATCGCGGGATATTGCTGCGATGGAACGTTTCGGGCCGAACCCGGATGCGACCATGGAATGGCTGAAACAGGCCGTGCAGGTCGATATCGGAAAGCGCCAGTCCGGAGCGCTCAACATCGAGGGCGTGAAGGTGCCCGGCATGTCTGCGATCAAGATGGCCGAATATCGCGTTGACAGTCTGTGGCGGGCTTTGCGTGGCCGGGAAACAGTGCTGGACGCGCCGGCGCAATGGGCGGGTGATATTCGTAACCTCGCCACGTCGGCGGCGCTCGGATCGACCGGCCTGCTTGCTGCCGCGACGGATCCGTTTGTGGCGGCCGCCTCGCGCCGCCTGGCGGGTTTGCCGGTCGTTCGCGGCTTCGGTGGCATCCTCAAACGTTTCGCCAGTGACGGTGATCGCAAAGCCATGGCGCGCCGTGCCATGATCTGGGACGATTACCTGCACACCATGAATGAAAGCGCGCGCTTTGTTGATCAGATGTTTGGGCATGAATGGAGCCGCTACCTCGTCGATCGCTCTTTGACCTGGAACGCGCTTTCGCCCCTGACTGATGCCCGCAAGCGCCTCGAGGCGACGGCCTGGCATGAGACGCTTGGTGGCCTGGCTGAAAAGGATACGGACTGGATCGACCTTAATCCGCTGCTGCAGAAGGCCATGGAGGGTTTCGGCATCACGCCTGACGATTGGCACAAGATGCGCGCGGGCGTCGACGACATGGGCTTTCTTGATCCCGGTGGTGTTTTTGAGAAAACCGGTGATCGCGCGCTTGCGGAAAAATATGCTGAGCTGATCCAGCAATGGCAGGAGCGCTCCGTGCCTGCCGGAGATCCGCGTATCAAGAGTGTGCTGACTGGCAAGGTGGAGCGTGGCACCATTCTGGGCGAAATTGCCGAATTCGGTTCCCAGTTCATGAGCTTTGGTATGAGCTTCACGGCGCGACAGATGGAGGCGATGTATGTCTATTCCATGCTGTCCAAGAGCGTCGGCGGGCGGATTGCACGTGGATCCGGATATTTTGCCGCAATGGCTATCCCTCTGACGATGGGTGCGGCGATGTACACTCAGATCCTTTCTGTCCTGAACGGGAAAGACCCGGAGGATATGACGGAAGGAAAATTCTGGGTGAAAGCCTTCGTCAAGGGCGGCGGCGGTGGCCTGTTCGCTGACTTCGTCGATAAATCGGAAAACCGTTACGGGCAAAGTCTTGTGGCGACGCTCGGTGGCATCGGTGGCGCGTTTATCGCCGATACCGCTGATCTGACGTTGAAAGGCGTTCAGTCGATCATTTATCCGGAAGAGCAACAGGTCGGTCGAGCTGCGGCAAAATATGTCGGCCGTTATACGCCGATCCTGTCTTCGCACCCGGCAACGCGGCATTGGTATCGCCGGGCCTTCGTCGACCAGTTGCAATGGCTGCTGGATCCGGACGCGGATAAAAGTTTCAAATCCCAAAAGGCTAAAGCATCGCACTGGTGGGAGCCCGGTGAGTTGACGTTTAAGCGGCTGCCAAATCCTGGGGCGGTTATGGGGGCCGAATAGCACAGGGCGGCGGCCGCACTGAACGTTACTTGGCCACCGTTACGCTCTGTCTGATCCAAAATTTCAGGCGGGGCGATTATGGCTGAAAATCCTTATCCTATTCCACGGCAACTGCGGCAGAGTGGAATTCTTTTCGGCGATGGTGGGGACACTTACGGGCCGTTCGATTTCGAGATTTTCGATCCGGAGGATGTTGTTGTTTGCGTTCGCCCTGTCGATGCCCTGCGGTTTGTAGAGGCTGTCGGCATTGTCGTTACAAAAGTGAATGGCAATACGGCACTTAACCCGCTGGACAATTTCAGGATCAAGTTCCCTTCCGGTGTGCCTAACACAACGCGTTACGTCGTGCTTTCATCCCGTATCGCTGCACGGGCCGCCGGCGTTATTTCTGGCACGAGGATCAATCCGGACGCCCTGGAGAAAGAGTTTTCCAAGATTGCTACCCAGCAGCAGGAGTTGAGGCGTGATCTCGGCCGGGCAGTCATGGTGGAGTTTGGCGAGGACGGACTTGTCATCGATGCCGGCATTCAGGATGGCGATACGATTATGAGGGAGGGTGACCGATTTGTTGCCGGTCCTAATTTACCAAATCTCGCCGACGAGTTGATTGCAGAAGCAGCTGCGGAGGCTGATAGGGCGAAACAGGAGGCGGACCGATCGGATCTGCAAGCTAACCGCTCTCGCCGCGAGGCTGACCGCGCCGCCGGCTACGTCAACGATATCGTGTCGGAAAAGGAAGTGCCGATCACAGCCACCCGTAACGGGATGGAGGCGTTGCAATTCCCTGCCGGTATGAACTCATTGGAAACCCGTGGCTATGCGGCCATGGGCGACGGCGGCGGTGCGGAGTACAGGCTCGCGGCATCAGAGCCTGCTCATGGGTTGAAAGTTCAGTCTCAAGATGGCTCTTGGTGGGAGGCGGTGACAAATGGAGGCGTTAATGTCGCCATTGTCGGAGCTTTTCCGGGCGCTGATGTCACTAACCGCGTTCAAGTAATAGCTGACTACTTGGCCCTTAGGGGCGGCGGTGAAATCCTGTTTACCCAACCGGGAACCTACACGATTTCCTCGGTAAATCTCTACGGGAAGACTTCCGTTTTTGTGGGCGATGGCGTCACGCTACAGCACAAAGACGACGCCACCACGCCAATGTTCTTGGCGCAAGGTTCCAAGTCAGGCGTTCAGCTTCCCATTGCCGCCACTGTGCCAGCGGATGCAACTAGCCTCCAACTGGTTGATGCGTCGAGCATCTCTGCTGGGGATTGGATCATTCTCAAGGACACGACAGACTACTCTACTGATGGCGCTGCTGTCGGGTACAAGAGCGGTGAAAGCCTGATAGTCAAAAGCAAGGCAGGCAACACGCTTAACTTTGATCGGAAAATCTTTGGGTCTTTCCAAACAGACCGTGCATATACCGCTGCTCGTGGTGCTCACGTCGAAAAGGTAACCCCTCTTGCTAGTATAAGGGTTTATGGACCGGGTTCGATTAGGGGGCATCAGAATTTCAACGTAGGGCCTTTGGAGTTCAAATACGTAGACGATGTTGCCGTCGAAGGCATTCGAATTTCTAATTTTGGCGGGTGCGGGGTTCTCTTCAGGACTTGCCGTAACATTGTCGCCAAGCCGCGCCACGTATCGGACGGTCGAAACGATGTGGGGGAGGGTTTCCCTGGCTATGGTGTAGCCATATGGGGTGCCTGCGATATTGTTCTTGTAGCCGACATGTCAGGGACTAAAACAAGGCACGTGTTTACCACTATGGGCGGAGCTGACGGTGCCTCTACCAGTGTTCATGTTGATCGTTGTCAAGCCTACGAGAATGATTTCACGGCCTTCGATACCCACGAGGGCGTTCACGACATAACATTCTCAGACTGCAAAGTGCGCGGCGGTAACGCCGCCAATAGTGCCGGAGGTTTTTTTAGCCGTGCGCCGGAAACGCGCTTCTTGGATTGCGAAGCTGTTGGCGTACCGGGGAGAGGAATTGGCGCAGCAGGTCAAGCTCTACGTTTAATTCTCATTCAAGGTGGGCTTGTAGACGGAAGTGGTGGCGATGGTCTCGGCATTCCGGCATCGTGCGATGTTCTCCGGATTAATGGTGTTGATGTATGGCGAAGCGGGGGAAATGGCCTTACGCTCATGAGTGGCGGCCCCAACGAAAACTTCCCTTCTGTCATAGATATTTCTGACGTGAATATTAGGGGTTTCGGTCTTACCGTAGCCAATCGTTCTGGCATCAGCGGGACAACGACTTTTGCGTCTGTGGTGAATATTGACAACGTGACCGTCGATGGCGGTGGCGGTAGTGCTGCACGTGGTGTTTACATCACAGGTTCGTTCGTGACCGGCAAGGTAAGCAGGGTAAAAGCACGCGGAGCCTACAGCATTAATCCCGTTCAAGTGCCTTTCGCTATGGATGGCATGGATCACGAGATTGACGGGGTTCCGACAAAGCTAAACGTCTCGATCCCTGATGATGGCGTGTATTTCCTTAAGGGCGCGTCTAACACCCATGTCCAATATGCAATATCGTGCGCCGGATCTGGGTCAAGCCTCCCCAACGGTATTTTCAGTGCCAGAACCAGTTCAGGCCCTCAGTGCTTTGGCGTTACTTCTTTTGGCGCGAACGTGGAATTTAAGACTGGCCTAGTCCTCACAGGCACAACCGGAACTGACGGAAATATGACCATTTCCGCTACGTCAACGGGCATATATATTGAGAATAGAACAGGAGGTTCCGTAACTATGAATATCAGCGTCGCTCCATCGTTGCGACGTTAGCAATCAACAGGTCCCATGCCACGGCTTGACTCTACTAGAACGTGCCTTTATCCGTTCAAAAGCAGTATCAAATATACAACTTTTTAACGGTGGATTTTGGGGGCGGCGAGGGATGAAGCTAGCTGATCAGGGCGAAATTGATCTCATAAAAGCATCGGGAATGTTCGATGAACCTTGGTATTTGAGGCAGTACCCAGACGTGCAGATGTTAGGGCTGGACCCTGTTGAGCATTATCTATGGCTCGGACATCGACTTCAGCGAAGCCCGTCCCCTAAATTCAACGTTGAAAAATATCTTAAAGATAATCCATCGGTCGAAATGGGAAAAACCCCGCCCCTGCTTCATTTCCTTCAAAAGAGCTCCATGAGCGAAAACTCAAAAGGAAGCCAACAGACTAAAGCTGATTCGCAAACACTTAGCCCCAGAGATTTGATTTCTGGATCAGAGTTCTTTGACGTGGAATGGTACAGAAAAACGTATCATGGGCATGTAGGTGAAGAAGATTGCGCAGATCACTATCTGCGCATTGGCAGTGGGTTAGGCTTCGACCCTGGACCAAACTTCTCAACTCTGCGCTATTTAGAGAATTATCCGGATATTCGTGCAGCCGGCATGAATCCTCTCTATCATTATATCCTACACGGAAAAGCCGAAGGTCGTTCTCCGAAGCCCGATCGGCGTCCTCGAAAACTGGGCGTGCTAAGGTTGTCGCATGAGGAAACAGGAAATCCGGACACGATTCTGAAGTTCGATGATGGCGCGCACTATGTTCCAGGAATATCTTCTGAAAAAATAGCAATTCATGTGCATCTTTACCACACCGAGATGGCTTCTGAGATAGTCCATTACCTTTGCAATGTGCGTCATCCCTTCGTGTTATTGGTGTCCGTACAGCAGACCGAAGATATTGATGCGTGGCGATCGTTCTTCTTGTCTAGGGTCTCGGCCGTCTCTGACGTGGTGGTAAGGGCGTTCGAAAACAGGGGACGTGATGTTGCGCCCTGGGTGGTAGGCTTTGCGGATATCATTAAACAAAGCACGCTGTTTTGTCATATCCATACGAAGCGCTCGACGCATAACAAGTCTCACGGCGGTTGGTTTCGATTTCTTTCGCACACAACATTAGGCTCGATAGGGGTTGTCGACGGCATACTGAACGTGTTCAGAGCCAATAGTGATGTCTCGGTTGTAGCGCCATGCTATTTCTGGACGTTACGCAATCAGCCAAACTACGGGAAGAACAAGCCGGTCGTAAGTCACCTTTGCGACAAGTTGGGCATAGATGTGCCCGATGTTTGCCCCGATTATCCGGCTGGGTCATTTTTTTGGGCGAGAACATCAGTGCTGGCTCCGCTTTTCAAAATTGACCTTGGTTGGGAGGATTTCGCAGAAGAAGGCGGCCAGAAAGACGAAACCATTGCTCATGGGATCGAGCGTATTATGGGTATCCTCCCAACAATAACTGGTACTCGCTTGCATATGGTTACGGTTGATGTTGCCTTCGATCTGCTGCGTTACGTAGATAATGCGAGAAAAAGGATTGCGAGTTCGGTTAGAGTTCCAGAGGTAAATTTACACCCAGCCCCGTCCGGCAAGGTGGCGATGTACTCGTGCGTATCTGGCGGATATGAAGCGGTTACGTCCCTCGCGAGTAGTGCAGAAACGGACAGATATATATTCACAGACGACGAAACCGCCGCTGTCCCTCAAGGTCACACTAGGCGCGTATCGAATTACATCAGCCATATTCCAGTCCGCACAGCAAGGTATGTGAAGACTCATCCGCACCTGTGGTTTCCTGATTATGACTATGCAATCTGGATAGACTCCAACGTGCATTTCTTCGGCAATGTTTCTAAGTACATTAAAATGTTAGACGAAGCGGATGCGGACTGCGGATTTATTGCGCATCCCACACGAAACTCGTTCATTGATGAAACTAAGGAGCTTATAGAGGAACGGGTTATCACTAAAGATCGCGAGGTCATGGAACGGCAGGCGGAGCGATATGCTGCCGACGCGAAAGTTGTAAGTTCAAGGCTTCTGGAAACCAACTTTTTCATTTGCCGGCCCAAATCTCCTAAAGTTGCGGAGTTCATGTCTGTTTGGTGGGGTGAGATAAACCGTTTCACACACCGTGATCAGGTGAGTGTGAATTATGCCATAGAGAAGTCGGGTATAAAGTGGATAAAACTACTACCTGAAGGCCGATCTACAAGAGATTCCGAAGACTTTGTGCATTTTGATCACAAGGCTACAAATAGATCTCATTTTATCGAGATGTTACGGAGATAAAACGTGACCCACGATCTAATAATTTGCGTGCACAACGGGTTCAATGATGTCCAAGCGTGCCTCAGTAGCATTAAACGGCATTGGAGCGCCAATCTAAGCAAGCTGATTGTCGTCGATGATTGCTCTGATGCCGAGACGAAGGGCCTAATAGCCGAGCATGAACAGATAATCGAGAATATGACAGTCATCACGCTTGACGAACAGCACTTCTATACCAAGTCGGCAAATATAGGACTGAAGGCAAGCAGCGCGGAGATTCGGACGTTACTGAACAGCGACACGATCGTCACCGCTGGTTGGTCTGATTCAATCCGGCGAGTTTTTGAGACCAGCGACTTCATTGGTGTCGTCGGCACCTTATCCAATGCTGCAAGCACACAGTCGTTACCGTTCATAAAAAGCTCTGCACAACAGACCGCTGTAAATTCGCTACCGCCTGATGTGAGTGTGGACGAGTTTGCGGAATTCGTTAGGGTGGCGGGGATGGATCGGCTTTCACCGTATGTCCCGTTAGTCCACGGCTTTTGCCTGAGTATTCGCGGCAGCGTATTCGAGACTATCGGTTACTTTGACGAAGCCGCATTTCCTAATGGTTATGGAGAAGAGAACGACTTCTGCTTTAGAGCAGACGATGCCGGCTTCGTTTTGGCGATTGCCATAGACACTTTCATATTTCACGCCAAGTCCAAAAGCTACACTTCGAATGAAGAACGCATCGCGTATATGAATTCAGGAATGGCGAATTTTGCTGCCAAGCATGGTGCTGATCGGATTAAATTGGCTGTTCAATTCATGGAGGACAACCCCCACCTGCAGTACATGAGGGACCGCGTACTCGATCGTTGGCCAGAACATTACAGTGCTTGATGTCACATGGAGACTGGAAGGGTGATGGCTCGCATCGATTGGAATCATATTGTTGTGCCTGCGGACATGTACATCGGGTTTTATGCCCTCTCCAACCATTATTGTACTGTTGGAGCCTTCATCTACAACAGCCATATGGCCTCTCCATTGAGCAAACGGCGAGTGGAACTCTGGCGCGCTGTAGAGTCGTACAGATAGCGGCACGTCGGGTGGAATCAGTTCTCTAATAGGCTGAGCAGATGCTTGATCGGTGAAGCGGCAGGACTGTTAATTGACGGCGCCTCGGCCAGCGTCCCATAAAGGGCGTTCACTATTTCCGTTCGTTCTAGGGTTTTCGCTTCAATCAAGGCATTGATGAGTGTGGATATTATAGCGGTTTGTCCGGTGATCACACTCAGAAGTTCCTCGTTGGTCAATTGCTGCTTCATCGGTATCTCCGGCACGAGTCTAGATTTTTCATTTTAACCGTCTCACTACTAGCAGGATCATCGCAACGCAAACAACTGCCGTTGGCCAAAAGTCCGTTGTTCCGTCCCACGACCAGTTCCAGAAATAATCCCCGTCACCAAGCGCCATCATCTAGGCTCGCTTTAGCGGGCCTTTTCTATGTGCTTAATAAAACAAAAGAGGCCCGTCGCACGCAATATGGCGACGAGGCCTCATGCCGCGGCCTGTTTCAGGGGACGCGCGGCGGCATTTCTTATTGTCGCTGACGATAAGTTGCAACCTATCTGAAATCACAATCAGGGGAACAGTATGGCGACTGTACGCGAGGTACAGCAGCGCTTGACCTCTGTGCTTTGCGTCGAATGACCTGAAAGCGGATATCGTGGCACGGAAGAGCCGGTGGCTGAGCCATGGGCATTTGACCGTATCGCCTCGCGTTTACCATGGATCCAGTTGAAAAACCGGAGCCATTTTCATGTCTGTGAAGCTGCCTGACACAGTGCCGTTGCATGCGCAAAACCTGCTGGATTTCATCGGTGATATTGAAGCGCCGCAGGGTTACGACACGATATTTGGAAATCGCCAGGGAAATCTGCCCGTCCCGCTCACCCAGATGACCTATGGCAACATCATCGACGCCCAGGCGAATTGGGGAAATAAAACATGGGTCAGAGGTAACTGGGGTCATAAAACTGCATCTAGTGCTGCTGGTCGCTATCAGTTCATGCGCGCGACCCTGCAGGACATCGCCAAAGAAGTGCGGACGATCGATGGTCGGACAATCTTCTCACCCGGCCTGCAGGACAGGCTGGGCTACTACCTTCTTTTGCGGCGCGGGTATGCCGACTTCATCTCCGGCAAGCTCAACCTGGTGCAGTTCGGGTTGAACCTTGCTAAGGAATGGGCGAGCTTTCCTGTGCTTTCCGCTACAAAGGGGCAGCATCGGGATGTGACGCGAGGTCAAAGCTATTACGCCGGCGACGGTCTCAATAAATCGCTCATCAAGCCGGAACAGGTCGAACAACGCCTGCATCACGTCCGCGAGCTGGTGGCGCTCATGACTGAGGCGGATACGCCGGCGACGATTTCGCCGAAGCCTTCCAAGGCGAAGCCGAGCGCGAGCGACACTGCGACAGCGACCGTGGACGCCGTCAAGCCAAAGCCGGTCCGAAAATCCGGCCGGTTCTGGACATGGCTGCTTACGGGCGGCATTTCGAGCGCAACCATAACTGAGAAGCTAGGGGCGTTTCAGCTCGACTGGCGTGTGCAGATCGCATTGCTGACGGTTGTCGTAGGTTTCGCCGTCTACGCGATCGCCGCTATGCCGGCGGTTCGTCGAGCGCTGGGTATTGATGATGCTTGACCGTCTCAAGACCGCGCTGATGGCGATCGGCGGGGCCATAGCCGGCGTCGCCGCTACTTATACCGTTGCCTCGCTTGTGATGGTGCCGGCAGCGAAGCGGGAAGGCAAATCCGCTGCGATCGCAGAAATGGCCGTGGCGGCCGCCAAGGTCGAGATGCAGAGAAAGGGTGATGATGCGAGCCTGCAGACCAAAACAGATTTTCAGCTTTGCGTTCTTGGCCTTCGCAGCAACGGCCTGCCAGTCGATGCCTGCGACCAGCTGCGCGGGTTGGGCGAAAAATAATCTTTCGCCTTCCGGCTTGGTAGCGTTGATCGCTGCCGATCGGCCAGGTGCTGAGAGGGTGATTGGTAATGACCGCAATGGGCAGCGGCAGGGTTGCTGGAGCTAATGCCCATTTGACGGAACCGGCATAATGCCAAAATGCTTATAGAAACTGTGATGCGAAAGCGCTGGCACGATGACCGTAACCGAATTTCTCGACGCAATTGGTATTAAGCTGGGCGTGCTGCTTGCTGGCCTTTTCGGCGGCGTCCTGCGGGCGCTTTCACGTCCGAATGTCACCTGGAAGGAGATCGTCGTGTCGCCGGTCTGTGGCGGACTAGCGGCCGCGTATCTCACGACCCCGTTATTGCATTACCTCTACAGCATCAACTGGCCTTTGCCGGATGATCCAATTGCGACGATGAACGCGGCCGCATTCCTGACGGGCGCGAGCGCAATGTGGATTTCGGATCTCGTTATTTCGAGGTTGATGCGTTGGGCTGGCGGAAAGCCGGTCTAAAACGGGAGAAATCGCCCGTGCGACATGTGCGACATTTATCAGTCGCAAAATGTCGTAAACAAGTCGCACAAAGTCGTAAGACCTTGATAAATAATTGATTTCATTGTGGTTTTTGGTGAGAGCGCAGGGATTCGAACCCTGGACCTACTGATTAAAAGTCAGTTGCTCTACCGGCTGAGCTACGCTCTCCCGTGTCGGGGCTGGGATGCCCTTCGGAAGTGCGCGGAACATAG
>Ga0075364_10000721_pt1 | contig 17273 bp, 13 predicted proteins | sample EndMetdeltDD1764_FD_71517 | JGI IMG/M metagenome (GOLD analysis project Ga0075364, IMG submission 71517) | Populus endosphere microbial communities from Tennessee, USA - Endosphere MetaG P. deltoides DD176-4 | ecosystem: Host-associated > Plants > Roots > Endosphere | place: USA: Tennessee...
ACTCGTTTTTATAGTTTACACACTTTTGTATTACCTCTTCTTACTGCCGTATTTATGTTAATGCATTTTCCAATGATACGTAAGCAAGGTATTTCGGGTCCTTTATAACTTTATTCCTTTTATTCTGCTGTGCCTGGGCATGAGTAGACTGCTTTCCTTATCTGTATTCGGTACATTTTCTTGTTTAAGATAGAAGGTCTTCCCTCATCACCTGTCCCATTTGACAGTTATTCCAAGAGTCTATGAGCAGGAAGAGGTTTAGGAAGTTTTCAAGCAAGAAAGGCAAGTCTTGGCTACGATAGGGCTATGATTCCCATAGAGAAAGAAGAGTTTACAGCTACCGGCACCGACTCGAACTAATAAGAGCTACCTCACCACTACCTACTAGTGCCTTCCTGGTCTGGATCCTGTTGCCGAAGCTCATAATTCCGGCTTTCTGCACGAGATCCTTGTAGGTCTCTGACCCTTCTATTCTAGGTTTGAAGGAAAGCAGCGGGTTGTGTTCCGGGGGATAAAAGGGTCCCATTCTCTGACTTGCTAATCAGAAGAACTCCTACTCCTACTTGCACGTGTCATGGGCACACCCCTACCTCACACAGGATGGAGCTCGAATCCCATCGTTTTCCAAGAGACCCGAACCTAATCTCGAAAAGCTCTGGGCATGCCGGCACGGGTTATTTCCACAAATGGGACTGGTTATCCTACGTTCTATTGAGTGGGGACTTCACAACTCGCTGGTTGATCATCATTGGGAGGTTTCTCCAGACACAGAGGCTAGGAACATTCTTCTCTTAACAGATGAAAGGGGGAAACTTGGATCTTCTTAATAAGAAAGAAAGAAGTGATTCTCTTTTGACGGCCTCTGCCTTCTCCAATCCTGAAGCTGTAGGCTAGGGTTTGATGACAAGTGAATTTCCCGCTGTTTTGGTCTTGGAGCTTGGATGAGGACCCTTGCTTTAGTCAAGCCAGGCTTTCCCATTCCATTTCATTCATTAGTGATCTCTGGACCATGCCCGGGAAAGAAGAGTAGGACCCAAAGATCTCAGTTTGCCCTAGAAGTAGCTGCTACCGAAGTTCTAGTTGTCTGAGTTCCCGCTTCCTGAGTTGGAGTTGAGGGCGAAAGAAGCTCGTACTCTTTCTCAGTTCCCGGGGATACTAGGTCTTTTTCTTAGGCAGAGCTCTCTCTGTCTTTCGTACTTCCAGCTTCCATAACTAGTTATTTGCGGAGCTTTCTTCTTTCTATTTCAACTGGGATGTTCTACCTTCTTACAGGAGCAGAGGGTAAGGAAGGCTGCCTCAATGGCCCTTTTTTCGAAGTTTTTAAAATGCGGAAGTCAGAAGAGCACCTAGAGAAAAAGTAGAAGAGAGGCCTCTTCTCAGCAGCAAGGCAGGAATCTCTCTTTAAACAACAGCCCTTTCGGTTAAGAGGTCTGGAACAGGAAAGAAGGAAGACGTCTTTGAGTTAGTAAGTTGGTAATCCAGTCTTTTCTTCTTCCTTTAACAGAAGTAACTCTGTCTATCTACAAGGTGGTATTAGACCTCTCTCTCCTTTTCTTGAATAAGTCAGTCTTTCGATCTTCTAAGAGATCAAGAAGACGTAGGAGAGAGAGCTTCCACCATATAGAGGAAATCCACATCTCGACCAGGAGATAGAGCTCATCTACTACACCTTTCTAATAAAGAAAAAATATCATTTCTTTTCAGCCTCTCTGGAAAGAAGATCCCAATAGCCGGGCTCAATCAGGAATGAAGTTAGTTGACATCTTTCAAGGTCCTAGTTCATTCTCTGAATGAGGGAGAGAGATCACTATCTCTAGGGTAAGGCAAGGGGAGGCTGAGCGGAAATCAATCATTCTGAATATTCACACGGGAAACATCTCTTTCTGTCTTTTCTACTTCTCTTTCTGTGGTCTTTATCTAAAGGAATGGCGAAACAAACCCTAGCCGGGGGTACATCGGCATAGGAATACGAAGTTGTCTTATGGTACTACTCTCTCCTCGAGATCGAAGCTCTATGCTGCCGTACGTGCGGTTAACCACGATTAATGGTATTTCTTCTTTTCATATGATGTCATATGAAGTATACTTTTGTGAGGGTAGAAAGTACCCTTCAACGACCTGGGAACCACTCAAAATGGAATGACTCTTATATAACCTATAACCCCAACATTTATAAAAAAAGGCATTTTTCGGGGAATAGCCCTCTTCGAATCATAACTTAGAACACACTAATTGGAATTACTTAAGAGACATGCTAATAGAAGAGCACCACCGAACACTGTGGATCCCACACCCTTATAAACCTCAGACTGCATGGCTTTATTGCACTCGTTAAGACAGTGCTTAAGTGTTTTAGCTCTATCAAGAGGTTCGAATACCGGCTCTATCAAAGCAGGAACACTGTCTTGATTCAGGCAATCAGAATCAAAGATAGATAATATCTCAGGCGGCCATATGATATGCTCAGGAAGTAAACCCCACCACACAGTAAGACCTAGAGCCATAGATTGAAATATAACTGAATTCGAGAGCTTAACACCGAAAGGTGAGCCAATAGAGCGAAGACCACCCATAGAGATTTCTTTAGATAATTCGTTTGAAAACCTGAATCAGGTAAATTAAAACAACTTAGGATTTTATACGGAGAACATTCAAATGATCGAGCGGAGAGAACCCATGCAAAGACTATCCATACCAGGCGTAGTTTTCACTATCTTATAGCCCTTCAAAGCAGTACTACGGGAGGGTTGTTTTTGTATAAGCGCTGCCCCCAAAGAAAAAGGATTATGATAATTAGGGTCCAGCGGAGAGTAACGGATATTGTGAGGACTAACCCGGGTAGAAGGCGTACTACTAGTAAGACTAGGGTAATATTCCCGCGTGGTGTAAACTTATCAACGGGAACACGCACATCATGCCTAATAGTAGAAAAAGTTGAATTCATGTTACTTAAAGTAGAGTGAGGGATACCCATAGAATGGAGACTTTGAAAGAAATTTTCTATTTCAAAAAGAAGAATTTATTCTAAATAGATAAAATTTATCTTTTTAGATATAAAGAATATTCGAAAATCAAATTTCTTTCATTGAACTTTATACAGTTGATCCAGCAGAAGCAGGGGTGGTAGTACCTCGCCCCGGATCCCTTCCAGTTTGAAATTCATAGCCTTAGACCCCGTTGGCTCAGCAGCATCAGTAGCAGGGGTATAGGCGGAACCCATTTCAATTGATCCATATACGGAGCCAGAGCCAGTAGTTTCACCCGCGGCATAAGTACCCATTAATGAAAAGAAAAGCGGAGGCGGAGGCCTGCCACCCTGGGAATTAGGTAATTGATGTCGCTCCTAACTGTGTTGAATGTAGAGGAGTGAGTACTTTCATTCTTAAAAAAGCTTTCTCAACGCGCCTTAGATGCTTAGTATATCGCCCTTCGTCGATCCTTTTTGAATAGAAAGAAATAGGCTGGCTGTGTGAAAGATGCGCAGGGGTGTTTTCACGTCTCACCGTAGTGCCCGGTACAATGCATTGAAAAGGTTCAGTTAGATAGTTCGGGTACAGGCTTAGAAAAAAAGATCGAGAGGTAGATAGGAATACGTTATGATCGATCAAGACCCGCAGTTCCTCGGTTAGCTAGTAAGATAAACAAGGAATGCCTACAAGGTGGAGCATAAGAAGCAGGGGAGGGCCATCAAGTATCGCGTACACTTGGTGAATCTTAACTTCCAGACGTTCTCACAGCTCATCCAAGCATAGCATCTTGAAGGAGAACTATTGCAGAATAATGGAGGTAGGCGGGTATGCCTTAAGAAGACAGCTTCTCAGCGTCAGGATAAGCGGAATAGTAGAGACAGCAGAAGGGGCTAGTAAGAATATGTAGAGTATCGGCACTGCGGAACCCCAATCTCTTTCTGGTTTAGTGAGATAATGATATAGGCAAGAGCATGTAGGGCAATGACCTCTTTCTTTCCTCACAACCAAAGCTACTTATTACGATATAAGAAGACAGCATATAACCAATTGGGGAATGGTATAACTAATGTAGTGGTTGGTAGTGGTGAAGGCGCTGTCAGCGGCTTCGATCCGAAGGCGTAACTCTTCCCCTCGGAACGGAATTTTTATTTAGATGTTGTCTCCCTCACTCTTCTCTTCCGCCTTCACTGAGACAAAAGAGTGAAGTCAAGGCTCCTTCCGTAGACTAAAGAATAGGTACTTACGAGAATGAGTAGTTGCGAGCTTTAATTCAAGCCGACTCTTGCCAATTACACATTTATTTTTACTAGGATCAGTTTCCAACCCTCTTTTCGTCAACTGAGGTATCGAATTTTGCGTGGACTTCAGTATCAGTTGTTGTGGAAGCGATCCGCGCTAGCCTATTACGTTTTTCAGCAGCAAGCTACGATCGACTCCTACTTACTTTAAGCTTCTCTCTCTTCCGATGGTACCGTAAACAGGTATCTCCTTTGAAGGAGACGAAATGAATAGAATGCTTTTTACTAGATATGAAGCAACTTTTAAGATTCTTAGAGATATATGGAAGTCGTTTAGATCAGACCCGTGGCTTAATCATACAGATATTTTACTATTAGATTGCGTCCGACCTTCTCGCTTTCGAGGTAGATGCCTATCCCCTAAGCAAAAGATAGCGTTATTTGCAATGAAACTCCCAACTAGAATAGAATGCGGGAACGACGCAAGATAGATGGAAGAGGCAATGACTCTTCTCGGGAGAGGGTCAAAATACGATAGCGTAGCTGCTCCTACTTCTAGTGAGAGTGACCCCGGATAGAGGATCTTATATTGGTACGCTTTCGCAATTGCAGGAATAGATCCACTAAAGGAAAGTAGCTTGATTGATTCGAATCACGCGAGTGACAAGGGAGAGGGAAACGACAGTTTGTGCTCGACCGATAGAGTCGATTTGAGTGCTCGACCATAAGGGATGTCACTCTTTTCCTTTTCTTTTCGCTAAGCCCTCTTTATTGAAAGCGGAAAGTCGGACCATCAATGATCGGAGACGCAGTGACCAAAACACCTAAAAGGGGAAGTTCGTTTTATTATTTTTGAATTATGCCTCTGTATGACGGATTGATTGATAGTAGGAACGATACAAGCATATGTGCGCGTCTCAAGACATGAGGAAAATGAAACAAACCCCTCATAACATTACTTATCACTTGATCAATCACAATCTTAAGCTGAAAGAATCCCGGAAACTACGGAAAATTAGTGTTTTCCATCTCCGCCCACAATGCCCCTTTAAATACGTTCCAAAATCTTTCTTGAGGACTCTGACTCTGTCTATGAAACAGTAGAAGGGGGAGATTCGCTTTTGCTCAGTAGGAGCTTTTACTACTACTACTGCCTTTCTCGATCCAATGAAAGTTTGAGTTTGGCTTTGCCATGGTATGTGAGGAAAGCGGGGGGATATATCTCTTAAAAGCAACTCTTTCTAGAGAACAACGATAAGGTCAAGCAAAGCGCTCCAACGAAAGGGGCGCAGCGCGCACATAACTCCTTGATGCTTGATTTTTAGACCTAAAAATCTTTTTCCTGCTTTTTCTTACTACCATTTCTCATCCCTTTTTCTTCACTTTAAGAAGATCAGATAATTGTGTTATAAGCTCGGGAGAACTAGGTCTTCTTATTCTTTTCTGCTACGCTTATCCACAAGTTCCATAAGTGTGAGCAGTACGAGCGGAAAGGCTCCCATACTGTTTGGTGTAGGGCAGGGGGCATAGATGCCAAACAAACCTGACCCCTCTCTATCTTAGTAGAAACGAGAAAGCGTTGCATAGGAAGACAAGAAAAGAAGCGGCAGAGGCAGCAGAACAGAGATGATTCCCCATCGCTCTCTTCTTCCTAAAGCCAATTCTTCACTCAACGGACTTGAACCGGAAAGATTTTGCTTTCTTATGATGACCTACTCGAGAGAGTACGATACATCGGTGTAAAAGATTGAGCGGAATCTGCTATTGGGTTAGCCATTTTCGTTATTACTTTCCGAGTCCGAGGGACTATTGCTGTAGAATTTATTAATAGCATTCAAGGTTAAACATGACTCCTAGATAGTTACCAAAATACGAAGAGAACGAAAGGAGAAGAGAAGAGATTTCAACTATAATAACAGATCACAATTACGAGAAAGAATGGATACCGATGCCAAGAGAAAGGGAGAGGTAAATGTTCATGACGGCTAGCCCTTTCTACCAAGAAGAACGGGTATTTATTTACCTTATGGGATACGATGGACCCCACCTCTTACCTCTCTTTTCTTAGTAGATCGGCCTAACAAAGAAGGAGGAGTTCCGCTCCCATCTTGCTGTCTGTTTCCAGGGGCAATAGTGTAACAACTGGGCTTTCAGACCCTGACGTAGATACATTTTTAGATGAATAGTCAAATCCAGATGAACCGGGGGGAACCTGACTCAGCAGAGCTGGCTGCTTCATAGCCTTCGGCCGGCTCGAAAAAATGGATTAGAGCAGGACCCTTAAACCTAATCCTTCTATAGAAAAATGATTCTTTCTCCTCGCATCGACATTTGGGGATGGGCTTGTTGAACCATCGACTCCAGGACCGTCGTGTCCTGCCGCTTTACCACTACCCTAAACGAATAAGTAAGTAAGTAAGATTTCCTCGTTCTGCTATGCCTATCTCCGTTTTAGGAAATTTTGCTTTTGAAAACGGAATATGCGAGAGTTGGTTTCTCTGACTCAGGAGCTAAGGTGTTCGCGGATCTAAGTGGGGAAAGTCTTCCTCGTAACCTCTTTCGTGTTGAACTCTTTTCTCAGTCTCAGGAGGAATAAGATGAATAATCTGCTCTCACGAGCGGAGTCGTAAGAAAACGTTATGATTTTCGGGGTTAGCGGGCTTACCTCGTGGAATGGCCGTTGAATGGCCTCGGAGTGAACGGGGGTACCTCAAATAATAAATAATACTTTCTTTTTTTCTTCTTTGCTACCTTTAGGAGGTCTCCGACTTCTATCTGTGACATTACCATATGCGTGCCGTTCAATTAGGACTTCCTCAAGTCCAGTAGCACGTTGAGAGAGTTCATCGAAAGTAGTAGGGCCTCCAGCAATCAAGCCCGGGCGCAGTTCAATGCGGATTCCCGCAATACAAATTTATCCCAATTTCTCTTCTGGGATAGATTCTGCTAACTGATTTCGTGGGAGAAAGGCTTGCTAATAAACGGAATTGTTCTATAGCTCAACCGACCCCTCGGGTTTTCTTGTTTACTACGCCGTAAATCTTCCGACGTGATAGATTTCCTCAAAGAAGGAAAGGAGCATAATAACTCAAACAACTTGTCTCAGGACCTAATAGATCCCGCTTTCAGTCTGGAGCGGAAAGCGTTCCTTCGGAGTGGGAACTGCTTGATAAGCAGCTTTTCATGTCAAAGAGGATAACACTGCCGCTCTTTCTGGTTTCATTCAACTGCCACTAAACCATATGCTTAACACATATCATGGGAGGTGGGATAGAGCTAATTCTGGGATCGAATCCATCTCTACGCAGAAAGATCTATGCTAGGATGACACCGCTATCCCACTGATTGATGGAGCCGTATGACATGAAAAGCCTTTTCTTTATTTCATTGAAATTGGCTTGGTCTTATTTGAGCCGAGAGTGAGGTGCTTCTTATAATAAGTTCAGTATGCCAGAACCATATGGCAAGCAAGAGCTAATGTTATGCTTTCAATAAGAAGGAGCAGCTTTCCGTTTTCTATTTTCATTATGTTACTCCTCTTGTTGATCTAAAACTCGTAAGTAAGGTTACGGTTCTTTCTCTTTCTCCATCTATCTGAGTTGAGCTAGAAGCAGTTAACAAGATTAGAATGACTTCTTTGTTTACTTCTTAAATGAGACGGAAAGGTTGCTGAAAGTCTATCTCAGATGTAGGACAAGTTGACTGGAAGGTAACAGTGGAAAGCAAGTTCCTGTTTTGAATTCACTCCAGATCAAGAGTGAAATGATGACCTTAACTTGGGTACGCTCACAGAGAAGAGGTTCACATCCAATCAGAGCTCATAGGGCACAGGGAGCTTACAGGTCACGGCTACTATTATACATCTTTATATAGCAAGAACGTGTGAATGAACTGACAAAGCCGGAGGTTGTTCTCTTTTTCGTAGTTGCTTGTAGTAATCTTTCTTTAATCGAGATTGGCTACGTAAGAGGGAAAGACTGCACCTACCCCGGCGAAGGGCTATAGATGTAGTCTTTTCGATATGGATATCGGTATGAATCAAGATGGTGAACTTAGTTTGAAACATAGTGGTTATTGCACCACCCGCCCTTCTATAGAGCATTTCGTTGGAAGCTGTACTGTAAGGCAGGCAGCAAAAGCTGTGTCCGTCAGATAAGTTCGAAATAAAGAAATTCAGAAATCAAAGTCGGGAGAAAGGGCACTATCCCTTCTTTTCATTGAGTGAGATTGAATGAAGGGATCGGGAACTCAACTATCGCTGAAAAGAAACCCGTAATTTCTTTCTGCATTGAGGCGGGGTGATAGGGGCAACCTTCGAGCCAATCGAACCAATCAATCATAATTCACAAATTGGACCGAGCATCGGACATCAAACAGAACACCAATAAAGCACCCCCCTTGATTTCGTTCCTCTCCTCTCGATTCAAGGCAATGGACTCTCAGTCCTGCTTTTGTTCCCTCGACCGGCTCCACTCCGAATCCACCATCGCTGGAAATCCAGTCTATATAGAAAGGAATGCCATCCATCTCCGGCTATCCCTGAACCCCAAGCAGGGGATAACCTGCCACCCTCTACTCTATCTCTTGGTATCGAATCCCAAGCTCTCGAACCTTGCCCCCGACCCAAATCCTACCCGTTTTCATATGGGCCAAATGGAAAAAGTAGACTTCCGGATGCCCGCTTAGAGGGAGAGTTGGATGGGCACACACCGTCAGCTATATGTGGATGGAATTCGGTGGGTTCAGGAGGGCCTTTCTTAAGGCAAGCACTAGCTCCCTCATATCAGCAAAATGGTTGCAAATCAATCGATTTGGATGTCGACCGGCCGGGAAAGAGGCCTTTCCCATGAAAACGTCAGCTATATGGAAATGGAGCAAATGAACCTCCTCTGACCCTGACGGAACGGAACGTAATTTAAATAGCGATCATACTATCCAATTTCCATCCATCCCGCACCCACGTCCGAAAATACGTATATAATAGTAGATTCACTACCGCCTCCATACTTATTTAATACGTCTTTTTCCCACATTAATAAGTACCCCTGTTTCCTTTAAAACGCTAGTGCCCGGATCTCGTTCTCCTATCTTTGATACTTCCTTAACGGTAGCTTTAAAGGACATGTAACGTGCGTAGCTTGTTCCACAATGAAACGGCAGGTATCCCCATCCCCTCACCTAATACCCGCTACTCAGGGTTGAAAGTAGCTAAATCGCCTGTATAACAGATCTACGAATAGCCAACGCCTCTAACAACGTATTTAAGGGGGTTCCTTACCTTAGGCACCTTCACATCTACATCTACTTATAACAAGCACGTACACACAAGCAAGCTTGAATCCTGTTATCTTAACTGAGAATGCCGTTACTTATAGCCTTTTAACGGCAGCTACACATTGGTCGAGACTCACACGACAGTCGATACTCAGGATTTCGTTTAGCTAAGTGGCCTGTAGACTAGAATAGTCAACCTCACCCTAATTTAACATCTGCTTGAACTCCCGATCTACTTTTAAACAAAAAACTTCTCGAGGTATATGAATTCCCTGGTTACTTTCTTTCCAAAGCCCCGCATGAGCAAGCCAAGCTACTCACTAAGACTGCCCAAGCTACTCATGCCAAGCAGCTAACTTCGAGACAGGCAAACTTCGAGCTAGAACTAATGGATTAGCATTAATAGTCAGTTCCCCGGGGGGATTTCTTTCCTATGCTTGCTGGCTAAACAGAGTTGCCTTCCACACGCCTTCTTACTTTCACTTACCGGACCGGATAGTTACGTAGGCACTTGACCTTGAGTCTCAGGTTCAAGTCTCAGTTCCGCTTGAACTGTACTCGCTAACGGAAAAGCAGTTGTTTTCTATAAGTCGATTCCAAGACCTTTTTTTCGATTGGGTATGATATTTGCCCTACTCGATGAGAGTACCGCTTGCTAACGAAAGTAGTTTGTCTACTAGCTAAAGTTTCCTCTATCTTCTGTTCTGCTTGGCTTGCAACAAAGAGCTTGACTTTCAAGTAGTACTTCCCGGAACAATCAAAGAAGTAGCTTTTCTTCGAGTGCCGAAACTGTACGCATCTCCCGACACTTCACTAACGGTTTTCTTTCTCTAAGCTAAGTCACTTGAACAAAGACCTTCTTACCTTTAGGGCTTTCCCGACTGCCTTCCTTCAGATTCAAAGTCTCTAAGTGGCGCTTCCCCTCTGCCAATAGTACCTCAAGAGATCTAATAAGTATGCCCTACCCTAAGGCGAGTTCGAATAGCCGAGCAAGGGACGGCCCCACACGAGTAATGGCTACGGCCCCAGCTAGGCGATAAAAACTGTCTTAAAATATGTCTTGCTGTTATGAGCTGTAAGCCCCCGAGATATCCCCACCAAGGCCCGTTCAAAGGCCCCTACAGGAAGCCACTTGAACGAAAGTTCAAGAGAAGAGAGGAGGAAGCCACTTTAGCCGAAAGTTCAGGATAGAAAAGCAACTTGACCGAAGGTTCAGGATCTGCAATTGAAGAGAGCGTCAAGCGAGGAGATGAAGAATCAACAGAATCCACAGCTGCTGCCACCGTTGCCTCTGATCTCGCCAACAGAGGATGAAATTCATATCTAGTTCCGTACCGTAAAGTAAAGTGAATTCCGTGTAGTCACGTGTAGGAAGGGCCGAAGCCGAACAACCTGACGCGCGTAGGCTTTTAAGCCGTATCTCCTTGATTTGCTGGCTATAGGAAAGGTGAAGAATGGGCTGTAAACACAAGAGACCATAAACTACGGTTCTGTATGTATGGAGAGGGAGACAGGGTGGAAGGTGGTCCAAATAGGAGAGCAGCTTTTTTGCCCACTTCTCTTACTGATGTGGCATTTTTCCTTCTTTCAAGGAGGTTTCGGTTTCTTTTTCTCGTCGTCTGTATTAGGTATCGGTTTCTCTTTCTCGTCGTCTGTATTAGTCACCTCTGTTGGTTCTTCTTCGATAGCATCAATAAAATGGCACTATTGGAAAAGATGGTAGAATAATCGGCTTCTTGCACAAGCCCGTCAAAGAGGGCATTCGATAGCATCCTCTTCTGGGCATCTAGATCGATTCCTAAGACCCTCTTATGCGCTACGTCCTACTCCTACTGCTGATAGATGCGTCGACTCGCTTGACTGCTTTCCTGTCTCAACAATAAGATAAGAAGGGAAATCAGTCCTGCCTAATTTCTTATCCTCCGTATAGTCAAGGGCGTATTTTCTGTATTCTCTCCCCCTTCTCTGTGCGCACCGGTAATTCCTTCACAGTTCAAACTCCCTTCGACTGCTAACTCTTAGCAATATCCTTTCTTATATACTTGCAGTTCAGTTCCAAGCCTTACCTTAGGGCAATGATAAGATAAAGAACCGCTCCGCACCTTCCCTATGTGCAATGCAAGAAGTTCCTTAACAACTCACTAGCATCCTCCTCTGGGCATCTATCTAATAGATGTGTCAAAGAGCGTATTCGTCGCAAACAAAACAACCTATTCAACTAGTTGCATTCTGTAAGAACAAGAGCGTATTCTCTGCATCTTCGATTTCCTGGTATTCAAAGGGGCTACGCGGCCAGAAAGAAAGAAAGAAATCCTGCAACCCGAGGATATTGTTAAAGCATAGTTTCACCCTGAGCAATGAAGATAGGGAACTTGCCCAAACCAATAGCATGATTACAAAAGCATACGCTTTGTTCTTACGAAGACTAACCGGGAAGGATGGTTTGCAAGGAGGTCTACTGGCAGAGCAGAACCTCAGGCCCTACTACCAAAGGACAATATCCGCCGAGCCTTGATACAATCAAACGAGGATTCATACAGCATTCCTACGAAAGAAAAGAGACTATGAAATCCGGGATTCCGAGTTAAGGACGAGCGAAGGAAGACATATATACCCCTTAACGGAATGCAAGCCATAGCCTCTCCAGACAATCACTTACCTTACCGAAGCTACAAACGAACAAGAGGAGGCCAAATACGAAGGTGCAATGGCTACAACGGGGAAGGATCCTCCCAGCAAACACTGTTCCCTCCAAAGGCTTTCTCAGCCGACGATGGAAGCAAAAGATGACTCGACCAAAGCCGTTCCCAAAGTTATTAGGGAGAAGTTCCCTTAACTGAATGAAAGTCACAGCTCAGTCGAACTTCCTAATCCAATCCACATGAACCTTAACAACTTAACCACTAATGATTGAAAAATTGCTAAACCAAGACTCCTTAGCGAACAAGAATTTCCTTATTTGATGCAAGATTCTATACACGTACCAGTTACGCGAACCAGCTCCATCATCCACATCTCATATGCCATTGGCGGGGGTCCCATTCGTCATGTGCCCTTTTACGGGATCCCATTCCCAGTAAGTAGACTTGAACCCATACCCTTGATTCCCGCCTTGAGCCTCAGCCCGAAGGACCAAAGGTTGCTGTTTGGTCTGGATAAGCAGGCAGGGACAGGCTCCTCGAGCAGATACCATTACAATGGAGAAGCTCATCTTCCCATTACCGGCGGAGAACTCAAGGGCTCCAAACTCCTTAGGTCTTGTTTTGTAAGCTTGAAGCTTTGAAACCTGTCGAGATTAACCTCCACTAACCTAAGCTTACCAGATCAAGTAGATCACTACCGAAACCCGTACCGTACACGCTGCTTTCTCGGCTTCGCCTCTTTCTGACAACGCCGACCCTCCCCGTACGCTTTGAGGGACTGAGCCTTCGGATCCCACCTTATTGGTCTTCTTTCCGCTGTCGCTGAGAAATGCCCTCCTTTTGGCTTCGCCTTGTGGTCAGAACCGAGACAGATGGTTTTGGTACAGAATAGAAATGTCACCAAAACCGCCTTATCAGTGGATCTCTCTCCGTCCTATCGTACCTCTAGCAAACAACAAAGATGAACTTCGAGCTGCTGAACCGGGCATTGAACAACGGTATATTGTTTTTCTGCTTGTTTTGGAAGCTTGAAACGACAGACAAGTGGTGACTATGAGACGGCTTGCTACTGAGCTTCTTGTGTTCCATCTTTCTTTATTGTGGGGTCCGCGCAACAAGAGCGCTTCCTCTTTTTCTTTGCCACCATGAGACGTCGCCTTCACTGGTTCTTGGGGGTTGGAATAGTAGGCGAGCTTCCCCGCCTTGTTCTCTGCGGTCATTCTCGCTGTCCTTGCTGGGACAGCCATTAAAGGGTTCGTAGATTGCTATCGGCTATGATGAAGTGCTTTTCTTAATGAGGAGTGAATTTCAAAGAAGGAGATTTTGAAAAAGGGCAGATCAGAAAGACCGCAAATGTGGACCAAGTCAGTACATTGCAGTCAGCAACTCCGAATCAGAAAGGAGTCAACGCCAGAGGGCAGGCACAGCCGGTCGTGCAGCCTGTTATGCAGCCTGTTCAGCCAGCGATTCAACCGCTTGTATTACCAGAAACCGGCAGTTCAACAGAATACTTCAGCCAACATTGTCAGGCATCAGCAGGTTCATCCGTCCAGTTTGATCACCAAGCATTATGTAAACAGACCAGAGAATGGAAATTCTTCGGTCCAGGAACCGCTTATTGTGAGAAAGGCTCAAAGCATTACTACAGTGGAAGTACAAAGGCCGATAGAAGCACCCACATGTCAAGTACAGTCGATGGTTGAAGACAGGAACCTCCAGAAGCAGACGGCAGCATGCGTGTATGATGACATCTTCGACGAAGACTCCTTTTATTTTTAGATAAAGCAATACATTGTTCCACTTGAGAAGATGAAGGCCAGAAATGCACCATCAACCACAGTACAATCTCCACCGCCATCAGCATTGCCATTTCCGCATAATTTGGTGAATCCGGCCTCCAAGATCATAAAGTCTCCGCCACCATCCGAAGTTCCACAGCCACGGGTTATCATTCCGCCATCCAGCGTGTCGACGAAAGAAGCTTGAATTTCAATGCAAATTATAGCAAAGTTAGAGACCCTCATTGTACTGGTGGTACTATCCAAGTAGAGAGGATTCCCAATGTTGCTTCCTAGGTATTCCATTCCTTCCGGTGTCCACAGAACCAGAGGAACATTATCAAACTTAACCCATATTGGGATACTAGCAAAGCTGCTTTTGGAGAGATGCTCTCCCGGTTGGTTGGCATTTCTTAAGAATCAAAAGCTTCCCAGCTATATGGTATGGTCCTACGCCTAGGACAGCATTGCAATTTTCTTCACTCCTCAATTTAAAAACATAGAAGCCATTATCAAGGAGCATGACATCTTCAAGAGCTTGCTCCCAAGTCTTAGAAGCCCATTCTTTCACAAGATTCAAAGGGAGTGCTCGGTCAAGGAAATACCCTACCACAACATTTTTCCATCTCTTATAGCCTATTTCTGTAATCCCATTAGGTATGTTAGCTGGGCTCGGGCATTGATCGATAGTACACCTTTCTATTCCTATTCATTTTCTTTATTCCAATTTGGCTGGTTCACCCGCATTGGAAGTCTCGGATGAAGCTCAGATATTTCACCAGAACATGAAGTGCTTAGAAAACACATTTCATAGGGTTGCCGGACCCTAGAAAGAGTGAGAAAATCAGTTGACTGGCTCACGTAGTACTAGATAGATACTTGACTTCCTTCAGAGAAATACATTCCCTAGAAAATGACTGACTCTCATGGTTCGCTACTGACTTCCTTCAGTGAGGACTTACCGATCACTCCATTGGAACTTCGACTGATTCTGCCACAGAACTAATCCCGTGCCAAGTGGCTCAATAGACTCTCTCTTTACCTTCCCCATCTGACCCACTCCTCCTTCTGCGGAATCCCCTTTATAACTAGACTCGTGCAATTTCTAATCAGTGGCTTCCTTCCTTGAGATATCGCCCATCGCCTGAGATGGAGCCTAGCTTTCTGACTGGGCAAGCAGAATGTTGTCCCCAATTCTCCTTCCCTCAACAAATGCCGTTTGCTGCTTACATCCGCGGTGGGGCAGGACTGGCTTGATCCTATTGGCAATGATCTTGGAAACGTGTTCAGTTCTTTATATCACCCCTCGTCCTTTTTGCTTGCTTTATGGTGCCTACTAGTCGATCAGTCCAATCTTATCTGCGTTCATCCCCCGCTGCTTGTTCTGCTTAAGATTTTTAGGTTCTCTATCTCATATAAAAAATGGTACCAAGAATTCTTATCCATAGCGTTCTGTCAGATAAAATATGTTATACCAAGTTTGACTTCTTTTATAACATATTTTATCTGACAGAACGCCATTTCTAAGATAAGAGATAGGGTACTCCTTCCAAGCTTCAGAAATCGATTCTGCCTCTATTTCCGAGCGAGCCAAATGCAAAGAACCCAAGTGAGTAGATCTGGTTACCTTTTCTAATACGTAATACGAGGAGGCAATGAATATGGAATGGTTGTATACCGAGGCAATGCTATTCTTCTTTTCAGACAAAAGCCTATTCTTTATGGTGTGCCAGTTGTTGATCATAATCCCTAAAGAGGTGACGGGGGCGGAAAGTCAATCAGATAAGATAAGAAGATAAGGGACAAGAGATAGCGATTCCGTGGTTCGGCGGGTAGAGGAGATCATTTCTACTTTCGATATACTTCACCGCGTCCCACCTAGTTGGACCGGAATGGACTTGTTCCCCCGGAGAAGACGGAGAGGCCTAACAAAGGGCCTGATCAACCAAAGACTGACGGAAGAGGTTTTTATTCCTAACAGGCTAATTGAACAGGCGCCGAAAGCAACTGTACCGACGCGGTTCAGAAGCTACAGCCACTTAATTGACAGATGAAGGTCAGAAGCTTCCCCTATCAATCAGGGGAGGGACTAGATTGTTAAGTTTAAGAAATCCCTGACCTACTTGACTTGTTCTACCTGACGCCATTGTCCGATCTGGATTTGAAGGCAGGTGGGCTTGAAGTCAAAGAAAGAAAGCAACTGGAGTTGAAAGAATGGGGCCTTGATTATCTATTCTATCCCGCAAGGCCGAGATTAGTGATTCTCGTCGCTAAGCGAAGACTCTAACAGAACAGAGTAGCGTACCAAACCAAAGGGCAGTCCCGTCGGATCAAAGGAAGGTCAGACTAGCAACGGACGAAGCGGGTGAAGAGCTTAGGTATAGAAAGGGACAAAGAGCTTAGCCGCCAAGCGAAGGGGCAAAGAGGCTAGGAGCCGAATGGCCACTTGACTATCTACTACTAGAATAGAATAATGAGTGTGATAGCGCCAGAAGAGAAGCTATCAGCAACTGTCACACCAGAATGAGCTGATCGGGTAAGCACGGAGAAAGCTTGCGGAGAAGCCTTCACACCCCAAACAGTTGAGGGAAGAGAGGCGAAGCCAAGGGGCACGAAAGCAAGTGTCAAGTGTAGGTCTCCCATTCTTCCCCTGAAACCGGCATGGCTACAGTCAGACAGTCTAGATAGAAGATAAGGGTCGAAAGAAGAAAGTCTAGACTTTTCTCTTTTTCATAGTGAGAGCTGTTTGGTTATTAGTCACTTTTCTCGCTCCTCAAGAAAGACGGCTAGAAACTTCCTATTAGGAATGGCTTCCTTTCAGGTTGTGTTGTTACAGACCAGACTGTTCTAACAGGGCAGGGGAGACGGAGAAGTAATCTCATACAGTACAGCTATGATCGGGCAATAGCGCAGATAAGATCAGACTGAATGTGTGAAGGATATGGTTCTGGTTCTCTTCTGTCCCGTTCCTTCAATCAAAGAAGATGACATGCCCAGGGCTAGTGCCAGCGCATAGTCAGAGTCTTCCCTGCGTGCCTAACATCCACTTCTTCTAGTCGAGTGCCTTGCGGCGCCTTTAACCATGAGAGAAGGCGATACCGAAGAGAATAACTCAATGTCACTGGCTACTCCATCAACTCAATTTCGTTGCGTAAGTGAGGATGCCAGTCATCATAGTCTGAACTTGAAATCTTTCGTAGGCTCATCTCGTCGATTGGCATTCCGATCCTGGTCATTCATAGTTCATAGATAGTCGGCACTTTTAGTCATAGGCTAGCGCCCATTCCTGATAGCCGCAGCTCTGCCCCTTCCCTATTCCATTAAAGAATGAATGGGAATTGATCTGACAACGGCTGGGCAAAATCCATCTCT
>Ga0075364_10000722_pt1 | contig 17267 bp, 17 predicted proteins | sample EndMetdeltDD1764_FD_71517 | JGI IMG/M metagenome (GOLD analysis project Ga0075364, IMG submission 71517) | Populus endosphere microbial communities from Tennessee, USA - Endosphere MetaG P. deltoides DD176-4 | ecosystem: Host-associated > Plants > Roots > Endosphere | place: USA: Tennessee...
GTCCTGCTGTAAACCTAAGAATGGCCTGACGACGGGTTCGCCCGAACGATCAAGGCCCGAGGAGACAACGTGGTCGATGCGAAAAACGCAGACCTCGGACAGTCGCATGACGCCAATACTTTTCCGGCGTTGATTGCACTGCACGAGCGCGCGCGCGGGGCGCGCCCTGCCATTCGGGAAAAAGATCTCGGGATCTGGCAGACCCTGACCTGGGCCGACGTGGCGCAGCAGGTGCGCACCCTGGCGCATGGTCTGGCTCACCTGGGTATTGCACCCGGCATGCATGTCGCGGTGGTCGGCGAGAACCGGCCGCGCCTGTACATGGCGATGATGGCCACCCAGATGCTGGGGGCGATTCCGGTGCCGCTCTACCAGGACGCCGTGGCGCAGGAAATGGTCTATGTGCTGCAGGATGCCGAGATCACCGTGGCGGTGGTGGAGGACCAGGAGCAGGTCGACAAGATGCTGGAGGTGCGCGCGCAGTGCCCCGCCCTGCAGCACGTGGTCTATGACGATCCTCGCGGTCTGCGCCACTACGCCGACCCCATGTTGCTGGCCTACACCGACCTGCTCGAACAGGGCCGCACCCATCATGCGGCGCATCCCGAGCATGTCACCGCTGCCGCCGCCGCCGTGCGGCCCGACGATACGGCTGCCATGTTCTACACCTCGGGCACCACTGGCAAACCCAAGGGCGTGGTGCTGACCCATCACGCGCTGATCGACCGTGCGCGTGCGGTGGCCGAGATGGAGCGCCTGACCGATCGCGAGGACGTGCTGGCCTACCTGCCACCGGCCTGGATCGGCCAGAACATGTTCTCGTACACCCAGTTGCTGGTGTCCGGCTTCACGGTCAATCATCCCGAGTCGCCCGACACGGTCGCGCTGGACATGCGCGACATCGGTCCGACCTATTACTTCGCGCCGCCGCGGGTGCTGGAGGGCCTGCTCACCCAGGTGATGATCCGCATGGAAGACGCGAGCCGTCTCAAGCGTGCCCTGTTCCATCGTGCGATGGCGCTGGCGCGCCGGGTCGGCACCCGCATCCTGGATGGCGAGTCCGTGTCGGCGCTGGACCGGCTGCGCTACGGCTTGGGTAACCTGATGATCTACGGCCCCCTGCGCAATGCCCTGGGCATGAGCCGGGTACGTGTGGCCTATACCGCCGGCGAAGCGATCGGTCCGGACCTGTTCGTGTTCTACCGCTCGATCGGCATCAATCTGAAGCAACTCTACGGGTCGACCGAGACGTCGGTGTTCGTCTGCGTGCAGCCCGATGGCCACGTGCGCGCCGATACGGTCGGACCGCCGGTGTCCGGGGTGCAGATCCGCATCTCCGACAACGGCGAGATCCTGGTCAAGAGCCCGGGTCTGTTCAAGACGTACTACCGCAACCCGGAGGCGACGGCCGAAACCCTGACCGAGGACGGCTGGTTCAAGACCGGCGATGCCGGCTATCTGGATCCGGACGGCCAGCTCAAGATCATCGACCGGGCCAAGGACGTTGGCAAGCTGGCCGGGGGCGAGCTGTTCGCGCCCAAATACATCGAGAACAAGCTCAAGTTCTTTCCCTTCATCAAGGAAGCGGTGGTATTCGGTGCGGGGCGCGACGAGGTCTGCGCCTTTATCAACATCGACCTGGAGGCCGTGGGCAACTGGGCCGAGCGCCGGGGCATGCCCTACGCCGGGTACACCGATCTGGCCGCCAAGGAGCCGGTCTACGAACTGATCGCCGACTGCGTGCAGCAGGTCAATGCGGATCTGGCACAGGATCCCAAGCTGCATGCCTCGCAGGTCCATCGCTTTCTGATCCTGCACAAGGAGCTGGATCCGGACGATGACGAATTGACGCGTACCCGCAAGGTGCGCCGCGGCTTCATCGCCACCAAATATGCCGTGCTGATCGAGGCGCTGTTCGATGCCCGGCCCTCACAGTTCATCGAGACCGAGGTCAAGTTCGAGGATGGCCGCGTCGGCAGCATTTCGGCCGACGTGCGGATCGAGCCGGCGCGCACCCACGCGCCCCAACTGGCAAAGGCGGCATGATGACGAATCAGGATTCACGCAACACGCGCATCGCCGATGTCATGCTCGACATGCGCAACATCTCGCTCTCGTTCGGTGGCGTCAAGGCGCTGTCGGACATCTCCTTCAACGTACGCGAACACGAGATCCGGGCCATCATCGGCCCGAACGGCGCCGGCAAGAGTTCGATGCTCAACGTGATCAACGGCGTCTACGTCCCGCAGCAGGGCGAGATCGAATTCCAGGGCAAGCGCTTTGACCGGATGACGCCCCGGCGCGCTGCCGAAATGGGCATCGCACGCACGTTTCAGAACCTGGCGCTGTTCAAAGGCATGAGCGTGCTGGACAACATCATGGCCGGCCGCACGCTGCACATGAAGCAGGGGCTGTTCGCCCAGGCGCTGCGCATCGGACCGGCATTGGCAGAAGAGAACCGGCATCGCGAGTTCGTCGAGCACATCGTCGACTTCCTGGAGATCCAGGCCTCACGCAAGGTGCCGGTCGGCCGCTTGCCGTATGGCCTGCAGAAACGGGTCGACCTGGGACGGGCGCTGGCCATGGAGCCGCGCCTGTTGCTGCTGGACGAGCCCATGGCCGGCATGAACATCGAAGAAAAGCAGGACATGAGCCGGTTCATCCTGGACGTCAACGACGAGTTCGGCACGACCATCGTGCTGATCGAGCACGACATGGGCGTGGTGATGGACATCTCCGATCGCGTGGTGGTGCTGGACTACGGCAAGAAGATCGGTGATGGCACACCCGACGAGGTGCGCAACAACGAAGACGTCATCCGCGCCTATCTCGGCGTGGATCACTAAGGGGAGACCGGCATGGCATTTTTTCTGGAGACCCTGTTCGGCGGCTTGATGAGCGGCATGCTCTACGCCCTCATCGGGTTGGGGTTCGTGCTGATCTTCAAGGCGTCGGGCGTATTCAATTTCGCGCAGGGCGCGATGGTGCTGGTGGCGGCACTGGCCATGGCCCGCTTCTCGGTCTGGATTCCCGAGTGGCTCGGATTCGAGAGCCTGCTGCTGGCCAACATCCTGGCGTTCGCCGTGGCGGCGCTGATGATGTTCGTGCTGGCCTGGCTGATCGAGCGCCTGGTGCTCCGGCATCTGGTCAACCAGGAGGCGACCACCTTGCTCATGGCCACGCTGGGGATCAGTTACTTCCTGGACGGCCTGGGTCAGTTCACCTTCGGCAGCTCGGTCTATTCGATCAACGTCGGCATGCCCAAGGATCCGTGGTTCGCCTTCGAAAGCATCTTCGAAGGCGGTCTGCTGATCAGCCTGGAGGACCTGACGGCGGCAGGGGTGGCGGCCTTGCTCGTGCTGGCGCTGGCGCTGTTCTTCCAGTTCACCGGCACCGGACGCGCCTTGCGTGCGGTGGCCGACGATCACCAGGCGGCGCAGTCGGTCGGCATTCCGCTGAACCGGATCTGGGTCATCGTCTGGTGCGTGGCGGGGCTGTGCGCACTGGTGGCCGGCATCATCTGGGGTTCAAAGTTCGGCGTGCAGTTCACCCTGGCCACCGCCGCCCTGCGGGCCCTTCCTGTGGTGATCCTGGGTGGCCTGACCAGTATCCCGGGCGCCATCATCGGCGGACTGATCATCGGCATGGGAGAGAAGCTCTCGGAGGTCTATCTTGGCCCGTTGGTGGGCGGCGGAATCGAAATCTGGTTCGCGTACGTGCTCGCGCTGGTCTTCCTGCTGTTCCGTCCCCAGGGGCTGTTCGGCGAAAAAATCATCGACCGGGTCTAAGGGGGAAGCATGTTTTATCGCGAGAACGGACAGTTCAAGACCTCGTACCGCGCCGACCAGCAGATTTTTCCGATCCTGCAGGATCGGGTGTTCATCGCCATCCTGCTGGCCGTCGCCTTCGTGGCGGTTCCGCTGCTCAGCAGTGACTATTTTCTCAGGGGGATCCTGATCCCCTTCCTGATCCTGGCGCTGGCAGCCGTGGGGCTGAACATCCTGGTGGGCTATTGCGGTCAGATTTCGCTGGGGACCGGCGCCTTCATGGCCGTGGGGGCCTACGCCGCCTGGAACCTGGGCGTGCGCATCCCGGCCATGCCGCTGGTGCTGCAGATCCTGGTGGGCGGCGCCTTTGCCACATTGGTGGGCGTGATCTTCGGTATTCCCAGCCTGCGCATCCGGGGGCTGTATCTGGCCGTGGCCACGCTGGCGGCACAGTTCTTCGTCGACTGGGCGTTTCTGCGGGTGCCGTACTTCACCAACTATTCGTCTTCGGGCAGCGTGTCCGTGCCCGCGCTGACCGCGTTTGGCCTGCCGGTGCAGACGGCCGTGCAGAAATACATCTTCGTTCTGCTGTTCGTGGTGGTGTTCACGCTGATCGCCAAGAACCTGGTGCGTGGCGCACTCGGCCGGCAGTGGATGGCGATGCGCGACATGGACGTGGCCGCAGCGGTGATCGGCATCCGTCCGGTATACGCCAAGCTCACCGCGTTTGCGGTCAGCTCGTTCATCGTCGGCGTGGCCGGCGCGTTGTGGGGCTTCATCCACCTGGGCTCCTGGGAGCCGCTGGCTTTCGACCTGAACCGCTCGTTCCAGCTGCTGTTCATGGTCATCATCGGCGGGCTGGGCTCCATCATGGGCAGCTTCTTCGGCGCGGCGTTCATCGTGCTCGTGCCGGTGGCATTGCACAGCATTCCGCGCTGGTTCGGCGTGCCGCTCTCGGTGGATACGGTGTTCCACATCGAACACATGGTGTTCGGCGCGCTGATCGTGTTCTTCCTGATCGTGGAGCCGCACGGCCTGGCGCGCCTGTGGAGCATTGCAAAAGAGAAGTTGAGGATGTGGCCGTTCCCGCATTGATGAATTATCCCGGCGCAGAATCGGGACAACCCTGGTGCCTGGCACCGACCTGGAGGTAATGGAGATGAAACGCGCAATACGTAACGTGACGGCCGCGCTGGCCGTGGCCGCAGGTGCGATGGCCGCCGTGCCCGCATCAGTCGTTGCAGCCGAGCAATTCGTACCTTTGCTGGTGTACCGCACGGGGTCGTTCGCTCCCCTGGGCATTCCCTGGGCAGACGGCAAGCTGGATTATCTGAAACTGGTCAACGCGCGCGACGGTGGCGTCAACGGCGTGAAGATCGTGTACGAAGAGTGCGAGACGGCGTACGCCACCGATCGCAGCGTGGAGTGCTACGAGCGGCTCAAGGGCCAGCGCGGCGGAGCCTCCGGCTTTGACTCGCAGAGCACGGGGGCCACCTTTGCCATCAGCGACAAGGCGATCATCGACAAGATTCCCGTGGAGACGATGGGCTATGGCCTGTCGCAGTCGGTCGATGGCACTGTCTTCGAATGGAACTTCCCGCTGCTCGGTACGTATTGGACCGCTGCGGACGTGATGATCCAGGACATCGCCAAGAAGGAAGGCGGGGCGGACAAGCTCAAGGGCAAGAAGATCGCCCTGATCTATCACGACTCGCCCTACGGCAAGGAGCCGATCGCGCTGCTGCAGCGCCGGGCCGAGCGCGATGGTTTCCAGCTGCTGCAGTATCCGGTGACCGCGCCGGGCGTGGAGCAGAAATCGACCTGGCTGCAGGTGCGTCAGCAGCGTCCGGATTACGTGCTGCTCTGGAGCGCGGGCATCATGACGCCCACGGCCATTCGCGAGGCGCAAGCCGTGGGTTTTGCCCGCGAGAAGATGTATTCGATCTGGTGGGCCGGCTCGGAAGGCGACGTGCGTGACCTCGGCCAGGTGGCCAAGGGCTACAACACGGTCACCATCCACAACAGCGCGGCCACGGGCCGGGTCTACGAGGACCTGAAGAAATACGTCTACGACAAGAACGAAGGCTCGGACGCCTCGGGCAAATCCACGCTGGGCACCATTGCCCACACGCGCGGCATGATGATCTCGATGCTGCAGGTCGAAGCCATCCGTACCGCGCAGGAAAAGTTCGGCAAGGGCAAGCACATGACGCCGGAGCAGGTGCGCTGGGGTTTCGAGAACCTGAACCTGACGGCCGCGCGCCTGAAGGAACTCGGGTTCGACGAGATCATGCGCCCGGTGAAGACCTCGTGCAACAACCACATGGGTGATGACTGGGCCCGCATCGCACAGTGGGACGGTGGCGCCTTCAAGGTGGTGTCCGACTGGTACCAAGCCGACAAGTCCATCGTCGATCCTCTGGTGAAGGAAATGGCCCAGCGCTATGCCAAGGAGAAGAACATCACGCCGCGCACCTGCGGTTGAGCGTGAGCACGCGCGCGGACACGACCGTCCGCGCGCGCTCGTCACGCCCCGAGCACCGGGGCGAAAGGGAGAGACATGAATATTTCGGCAGCCGATGCCCAGCCCGTGACGCTGGCACCACCGCCTGTTGCGGCGCAGGCGGTCCCGGAGACGCTTTTGTCGGTCAACGGCATCGAGGTGATCTACAACCACGTCATTCTGGTGCTCAAGGGGGTATCCCTGGTGGTGCCCGAAGGACGCATCGTCGCCCTGCTCGGGGCCAACGGTGCAGGCAAGACCACGACATTGCGTGCCGTATCCAATCTGTTGCGCGGTGAGCGCGGCGAGGTCACCAAAGGCAATATCGAGCTGCGCAACGAGCGCATCGAGCGCCTGTCGCCGTCGGACCTGGTCAAGCGCGGCGTGGTCCAGGTCATGGAAGGGCGCCATTGCTTTGCGCACCTGAGCGTGGAAGACAATCTGCTCACCGGTGCCTACACGCGCAAGCTCAGCCGCAGCCAGACCGCCGAAGCACTTGAGCGGGTGTACACGTACTTTCCACGCCTCAAGCAGCGCCGTGGCAGCCAGTCGGGCTACACCTCGGGTGGCGAGCAGCAGATGACCGCGATCGGCCGCGCCCTGATGGCCGACCCCAGGATGATCCTGCTGGACGAACCGTCGATGGGGCTGGCGCCGCAGATCGTGGAAGAAATCTTCGAAATCGTGCGCGACCTGAACCAGCGCGAAGGCGTCAGTTTCCTCCTGGCCGAGCAGAACACCAACATCGCGCTGCGTTATGCCGACTACGGCTACATCCTGGAGAATGGCCGCGTCATGATGGACGGCGCGGCCTCGGCGCTGGCCGAGAACGAGGATGTCAAGGAGTTCTATCTCGGTATCGCGAGCGGTGAACGCCGCAGTTTCAGAGACACCAAATTCTATCGCCGGCGCAAGCGCTGGCTGGCCTGAGATCCGGAGGCGCAATGACGCAGTTCTATGACGCATTGGAGACGCGTGCCCCGGACGTGCGCGAGGCCGCGCTGATGGCGGCCTTGCCGGGTGCCCTGGCGCACGCCGTGGCGCACGCGCCGGCCATCGCACGGCAACTCGATGGCATCGACGTCAGCACGGTTCGCACCCGCGCCGACCTCGCCCGGCTGCCGGTGTTGCGCAAGAGCGAGTTGCTGGCCCTGCAGCAGGCGGCGCGCGAGCAGCACGGCGATCCCCTGGGCGGTTTTGCCGCCATCGGCTGGGGCGGCGCGGCGCGCGTCTTCTCCTCGCCCGGTCCGATCTACGAACCGGAGAGTCGTCGCCCGGATTACTGGCGCTTTGCACGCGCCCTGTATGCGGCCGGATTTCGCGCAAACGAGCTGGTCTATAACTGTTTCAGTTATCACTTCTCGCCTGCAGGCTCGATGATGGAGACGGCCGCCCATGCATTGGGATGCACGGTGTTTCCGGGCGGAACGGGCCAGACCGAACAGCAGGTGCGGACCATGCAGGATCTGTCGCCGAGGGGATATGTCGGCACGCCCAGTTTCCTGAAGATCATCGTCGAACGGGCCGAAGCCATGGGTGTGCCGGTCACGTTCAAGCAGGCTCTGGTGTCCGGAGAGGCCTTTCCGCCCTCGCTGCGCGACTGGTTGCTGGCGCGCGGTATCGCGGGCTATCAGGCCTATGGCAGCGCAGATCTGGGCATGGTGGCGTTTGAAACCTCCGCACGCGAGGGGCTGGTGGTGGGCGAGGACATCATCCTGGAGATCGTCCGGCCGGGCACGAACGATCCGGTGCCCGACGGCGAAGTGGGCGAAGTCGTGGTCACCACGCTGAATCCGGACTATCCACTGGTTCGCTTCGGCACGGGTGACCTCTCTGCCGTGCTGCCCGGGCAGTCGCCGTGCGGACGCACCAACCGGCGCATTCGCGGCTGGCTGGGTCGGGCCGACCAGACCATCAAGGTGCGTGGGCTGTTCGTGCATCCCCAGCAGATTGCCGAGATCGTGCGACGTCATCCCGAGATCACGCGCGCGCGCCTGGTCGTCAGTGGCGCCACGGGGTCGGACACCATGCTGCTGCGATTCGAATGCGCCGCGAACGCCTCGCCTGCACCGGATGCCCTGGCCGACACGGTACGCGATCTGACCAAGCTGCGGGCCGAGCTGGAGCAGGTTGGCGTTGGATCACTGCCCAATGACGGCAAGGTCATCGAAGATGCGCGCAGTTACGACTGACGGCGAGCGGCAGGCCGGTGCTGGGCACGCACGCTGACGCGCCGATCGGTTGGTAAGGATGCCGGGCCATATAACCTGTGGATATATCGCCTGGCGTCTTGCGTAGTTGTGCTTCAGGGTCGGCGGTCGTAATCTTGCCTGCCTCACACACAAGGATTCTCGACCATGCGCGCCATTCGTACCCTCGCCGCCACGCTGTTGTTGACTGTTGCCGGGGGCGTGCATGCGGCTACCTTGGATGACGTGCGCCAGCGCGGACATGTGGTCTGCGGCGCGACGACCGGCTTCGCTGGTTTTTCCTCGCCCGATGCGCAGGGTCGTTGGACCGGGCTGGATGTGGATCTGTGCCGCGCGATCGCCGCAGCGGTCTTCGGAGATGCGACCAAGCACAAGATCGTGCCGCTCAACGCGCAGCAGCGCTTCACCGCCGTGCAGTCGGGCGAGGTCGACGTGCTCACCCGCAACACCACGGTCACGCAGCAGCGGGACACGGCGCTCGGCCTGATCCACGCGGGTATCAATTTTTACGACGGCCAGGGTTTTCTGGTGCCCAAGTCGCTCGGTGTGAAAAGTGCCAAGGAGATCAATGGCGCATCGATCTGCCTGCAAACCGGCACCTCCAACGAAAATACACTGGCCGACTGGGCGCGCGCCAACAAGGTCGAGTACCGCCCGGTGGTGATCGAGACCTTCAATGAAGTGGTCAACGCATTCATCGCCGGACGCTGCGATGTGTTCTCCACGGACGCTTCGGGCCTGGCCTCGATTCGCGCCTCGCGCATCGCGCAGCCTGATGATTACGTGGTGTTGCCCGAGATCATATCCAAGGAACCGTTGGGACCCTTCGTTCGCCAGGGCGACGACGCCTGGCTGAACATCGTGAAATGGTCCCTGTCGGCCATGATCGAGGCCGAGGAATACGGGGTGGACTCGCGCAACGTGGACGCCCAATTGAAGAGCCCCAACCCCAATGTGCAGCGCATCCTCGGCGTATTGCCGGGTAGCGGCCGCAACCTGGGGCTGGATGAGAAGTGGGCCTACAACATCATCAAACAGGTGGGCAACTATGGCGAAAGCTTCGAGCGCAACGTCGGCCAGGGCAGCGCACTGAAGATCGCCCGTGGCCTGAACGCACAGTGGACCCAGGGCGGCCTGATGTACGCGCTGCCGATTCGCTGATCACAGTCGTGCGCGCCGCCTACGCGCTGCGTTTCGCGGCAATCGCATTGCCCACGCGGCTGGACCGGCGGCCCAACTGCCCGGCCATCCACAGTCCGGTATCGACCGCCGCGTCGAAATCCACGCCGGTATCGATATCCAGGCCGCGCAGCATATAAAGCACATCTTCGGTGGCCACGTTGCCGGTTGCGCCCTTGGCATAGGGGCACCCTCCGAGTCCGGCGACCGACGTGTGCACAATGCTGATACCGCATTGCAGCGCGGCCAGGATGTTGGACAGCGCCTGGCCGTACGTGTCGTGGAAATGCGCCGACAGGTGTCGCGGGTCGATCTGCTCGGTGACCGCCTGCATCACGCGCTGGACCTGTGCCGGCGTACCGACCCCGATGGTGTCGGCGATGTCGATTTCGTCGCAGCCCAGGGCCATCAATTGCCGGGCTACCGACACCACAGCCTGCGGGTCGATCTCGCCCTCGTAGGGGCATCCCAGCGCACAACTGATCGCGCCACGCAACCGCAGTCCGGCCGCCTTGGTGGCGCGCGCCACGGGCTCGAAGCGCTCGATCGACTCGGCAATCGAACAATTGATGTTGCGCTGGGAGAATGATTCGCTGGCCGCACCGAAGATGACGATCTCGTCGGCCTGGGCGGTCTGCGCAGCCTCGAAGCCTTTCATGTTGGGCACGAGCACCGAATACACCCGACCCGGATCGCGCGTGATGCCGGCCATCACCTGTGCACTGTCTGCCATCTGCGGCACCCACTTGGGCGACACGAACGAGGCCGCCTCTATGTTGGGAAAGCCGGCGGCCGTCAGTCGGTTCACCAACTCGATCTTGGTTGCCGTCGGCACGATCTCCGATTCGTTCTGCAAACCGTCGCGCGGCGACACCTCGACGATCTTGACGTATTCGGGCAGTCTCATGTGGTCTCCTGATCTGGCTTTCTGATGTCGTCATATTAGCGCCGCTGCGACTGATAGCGTCCATCGCTCAGCCTGACCACGTGGCCGCTCAGCGTGAGCGCGAGCAATTGGGCACTGAGCGTATCGAGCGAGCGGCCCGTGTGGCTGATCAGGGTGTCGAGCGACACTGGATCGGCCGCCATGGCACGCAGCAGTGCGGCCGCCTCCGGGTCGAGGTCCGCGACCGCCGAGTCCGACGATGCTGAAAGGGGCGATCGTGCATCCGGTTGCCCGGTCATCTCCAACAGCGTGGCGGCAGGGAATTCTTCGAGGATGTCTTGCGCGGTCTCGACCAGTTTGGCGCCCTGTCGGATCAACGCATGGCAGCCGCGCGCCAGCGGCGAATGGATCGAACCGGGTATCGCAAAGACTTCACGACCCGATTCATTGGCCAGGCGTGCCGTGATCAGCGATCCACTGCCTGTCGCGGCCTCGACCACCAGCACGCCTTGAGACAGGCCCGCCACGAGTCGGTTGCGGCGGGGAAAATGCGCCGCCCTTGGCCCCCAGTCCAGCGGCAGCTCGGACAACAGCAGGCCCTGGCATTCGATCCGCGCGGCCAGATCGGCGTGTGCTCGCGGGTAGCAATGCAGCAGGCCGGTGCCCATCACCGCCACTGTGCTGGTGCCTTCGCGACCCTCGGCAGCACGCGTCTCTGCCGCCGCGAGTGCGCCTTCGTGCGCGGCCGCGTCGATGCCACGGGCCATGCCGCTGATGATGCACACGCCGCGCGATGCCAAATGATGGGCGAACGCATGCGCATTCTGTGCGCCGTGCACGGACGCATGGCGCGCGCCGACGATCGCCAGCCCCGGTCGGCGCAGTGCAGACAGGTGTCCTGCCGCGTACAGCAGCAGCGGCGGGTCGTTCAGCGTCAGCAGATGCTGCGGATAGTGCGGCGAGTCCTGCGGCACGAGATGGTGCGGCGCCTGCTCACACCACCGCATGCACAGATCGATGTAGGCCTGCACGTCTGCCGGTGGCGGCGAAGACAACACACGGGCGCGCGCCGGCGTGACGTGGGCCGCCAACTGGTCGCAGGGGCGGGTAAACACGTCCTGCGGCGTACCGATTTCGCGCAGCAGTGTGCGGCCCGATGCGGGCGGACATTGCAGCGAGAGCCGCAGCCAGGCGGCAAGTGAATCAGGGCAGGTGATCGGTGAGCGCATACGGTCAGTTTGCGCGCCTTCACCCTGTCATGGCCGAGCACCGTGATCAATTTGTCCTATTCGATATCAGCACGGGATTGATTTATCATGAGGGCCTGATTCCCGTGCATTGACCGCGCCGTCGCGGCAGGCACTGTGCTGTACCCAATCGATATCTGTCATGGCCTTGCTCCCTATTCTTCGTTATCCGGATCCCCGACTTCACAAGGTGGCCCAGCCGGTCGCCGCAGTGGACGATCGCATTCGCACGCTGGTGCGCGACATGGCCGAAACCATGTACGACGCCCCTGGCATCGGCCTGGCCGCCACCCAGGTGGACGTGCATGAACGCGTGGTGGTGATCGACGTTTCCGAACAGGGCGACGCGTTGCAAGTGTTCATCAATCCGGAGATCACCTGGTCGTCGCAGGAATGCAAGACCTACGAAGAGGGCTGCCTGTCGGTTCCGGGTGTGTACGACGAAGTCGAACGTCCGGCCAGCGTCAAGGTTCGCGCGCTCGATGCCGAGGGCAAACCTTTCGAGATTGAGGCCGACGGTCTGCTGGCCGTCTGCATCCAGCACGAAATCGACCACCTCGATGGCAAGGTCTTCGTTCAATACCTGTCCCGTCTGAAGCAAGATCGCATCCGGACCCGGCTCAAGAAAGCCGAGCGCGACGCGCAGCGCGCGTAATCGTCCGGAGCACACGCGATGCGAATCATTTTTGCAGGAACGCCTGAGTTCGCGCGAGTCGCACTCAGTGCCATTCTGCAGGCCGGTCACGAGGTGCCGCTCGTCCTGACCCAGCCCGATCGTCCGGCCGGCAGGGGCATGAAACTGAACGCCAGCCCGGTCAAGGTGGCCGCGCTGCAGGTCGGCAGCACGGTCATCCAGCCGCGCAGCCTGCGCCTGGACGGCAAGTTTCCGGACGATGCCCGCGCCGCCCAGGAGGCCATCGCGCAGAGCGGGGCGGACCTCATGGTGGTGGCTGCCTATGGTCTGATCCTGCCGCGATGGACCTTGCAGGCCTTGCCGCATGGCTGCCTGAACATTCATGCCAGCTTGTTGCCGCGCTGGCGCGGCGCAGCCCCGATCCAGCGGGCCATCGAGGCCGGTGATACCGCGACCGGCATCACCATCATGCAGATGGATGAGGGCCTGGATACGGGTGACATGCTGCTGTGGCGGGACATCCCCATCACCGACACGCATACGGCGGCTCGATTGCACGACGAGTTGGCCGAGCTGGGTGGAAAGAGCATTCTGGCCGCGCTCGAACAGGTTGACAGCGGCACGCTGGCACCGGTGGTCCAGCCCCAAGAGGGCGTGACATACGCCGCCAAGCTGGATCGTGCCGAAAGCCCACTCGACTTCAATCAGGATGCCGTCACCTTGGCGCGGCGCATCCGGGCCTTTGATCCGGTCCCAGGCACCACGGCACCGTTGCCTGGGCTGACTGAGCCGGCCAAGATCTGGGCCGCCCGTGCGCGCATGGATGAGTCAGCCCGTCGGCAGGCTGCCGCAGCGGCCCCCGGCACCGTGCTGGCCGCCGGTCCGGAGGGCATCGATCTGGCCTGCGCGAACGGCATCTTGCAAGTGACCGAACTGCAGCGTCCGGGCGCGCGGCGTCAGCCGGTGGATGTCTTCGTTCGCAGCTGGCAGCGCTGATCGCTCAGCTCAGAAGGGTGTGCAGGATGTCCGCGGGCTGCTCGAACAGCACGTCAGGCGCACGCGCACGCAACGCATCGGCGTGGTTATACCCCCAGGCGACGGCGCCCATTCTGACGCCGCAGGCACGTGCCGCATCGATGTCGCGTATCTCGTCGCCGATCAGCATGGCCTGATCCGGCGCGCAATCCATTGCCCGCAGCACACGCGTGAGCTTGTTGGCCTTGCCAAACAAGTCCGTGCCGCACATCGTGCGCTCGAATCGCTCAGCCAAGGCGTCGCCCAAAATGCGGCGCACGTTCTCTTCCGAATTCGAGCTGAGCAAAACCAGCCGCACGCCTTGCGCCGCCAGTCGCTCGAGCACCTCCTGTATCCCCGGAAATAGCGCAATGGGGGCCTCGCTGGCCTGCATGCGCGCACGCATGTGCGAGAGGATGCGCGGTGCCTTCCAAAGCGGAATGCCCAGTGCGCGCAGCACGCCGCGCGCATCCTGCAGACGCAGCGCCGCATGCTCGGAGGGGTCAGGCGCGCGGAATCCGTATTGCGTGGCGACATCGTGCAGCACGGTCTGGAACCAGGGGTAGGTATCGGCCAGCGTGCCGTCGAAGTCGAACACCGCCACTTTGCAAACGGATGTCATTGCTGACCCGGCTTGATCCATTTGGAGACCGTCGGCGGTTCGTACGATGCGAAACGCGTCAACAAGGTGGCCGGATCGTCCGCGACCACCAGCATCTCGCGGTGTTGCGGCTGCATGAATCCGCTGCTGACCACGCCGTCCAGGAAGGTCGCCAGGGCGTCGAAGTAGCCATTCACGTTGAGCAACCCGACCGGCTTCTGATGAAAGCCCAGCTGGGCCCACGTCCAGGTCTCGAACAGCTCTTCCAGCGTGCCCGCTCCACCCGGCAACGCCACGAAGGCGTCGGCCTTCTCCACCATCATGGTCTTGCGTTCGTGCATGGACTGCACCACATGCAGTTCGGTCAGTCCCAGGTGGGCCAGCTCCTTGCGTTGCAGGGCTTCGGGCAGCACACCTACGGCGCGGCCGCCAGCGGCCAGCACGGCGTCGGCCACCACGCCCATGATGCCGACGCGCGAGCCGCCGTATACCAGTCCGAGATCGCGCTCGACCATGGCCCGTGCCAAGGCTTGCGCCTGCTCGGCATATGCCGGATCGTTGCCGGGATTGGAACCGCAATACACACAAATATTCTTCAAAGCCATGACACCAGATCCTGATCAATGCGGGAGTAATCGTCCTCGGATTTAACCATGTCGTGCTCGCTCGATCCTCGCCGCAGCCCCTTGAACGGCCGGTAGGCACGCTTCATGCTCAACACCCTGCCTTCTCATTGACGAACAGGAGCCCGACATGGATCAGGCCATCAACCCGAACACCAATACTCAAACCGGCCGCTTCGAACTCGACGTCGATGCGATTCGCCGCCGTGCCCGCGAAGGCGTCGAAGACGGTGCCGTGACGCAGGGCTATCGTGGCGATCGCGAGACCGTGCTGCGTCTGCTCAACGAAGCGCTGGCGACCGAGGTGGTCTGTGTGCTGCGCTACAAGCGCCACTATTTCATGGCCAAGGGCCTGAACGCCGAGCCGGCCGCCGCCGAATTTGCCGAACACGCAGCCGAGGAGCAGGAACACGCCGACCGTCTGGCCGAGCGTATCGTTCAACTGGGAGGCGCGCCCGACCTGTCGCCCAAGGGTCTGCTCGAACGCAGCCACTCGGAGTATGTCGAAGCCGACACGCTTAAAGAGATGATTCGTGAAAACGTCATCGCCGAGCGTATCGCCATCGACAGCTATCGCCAGATGATTGATTACATCGGCGATACCGATCCGACCACGCGCCGCATGCTGGAAGACATCCTGGCGGTCGAGGAAGAGCACGCCGACGAGCTGTCGGACTTCCTGGAGTAAGACTTAGATTGTGTCGCCGTACAGATCGTATTCGTCGGCGTCCATGATCTCTACGTTGACCAGATCGCCCGGTTTGAGCGTGCGATCGGTCGACACGTAGACGCAGCCGTCGATCTCAGGCGCGTCCGCGCTGGAGCGTCCAACCGCGCCGTCGTCGTTGACTTCATCGATCAGGACTTCAACCGTACGGCCGATCTTGGCCTGCAGGCGAGCGGCGGAGATGGCTTGCTGGTGCGCCATGAACCGTTCCCAGCGATCCTGCTTGACCTCGTCGGGCACGACATCTTCGGCCAGGCTGTTCGCCGGTGCACCCTCGACCGGTGAGTACTGGAAACAGCCCACGCGGTCCAGCTGCGCTTCGCTCATCCAGTCCAGAAGATATTGGAATTCTGCCTCGGTCTCGCCCGGGAATCCCACGATGAACGTCGAGCGGATCGTCAAGTCCGGACAGGCCTCGCGCCACTTGTGGATCCGCGCCAGGGTCTTGTCCTCGAATGCCGGACGCTTCATCAGCTTGAGGATGCGCGGCGAGGCATGCTGGAAGGGAATGTCCAGATAAGGAAGCACCTTGCGATCGGCCATCAGCGGAATGATTTCGTCCACACTGGGGTACGGATAGACGTAGTGCAACCGTGTCCAGATGCCCAGTTCGGACAGTGCATCACACAATTCGGTCATGCGCGTCTTGACCGGCCGTCCATTCCAGAATCCACTACGGTACTTCACGTCCACGCCGTAGGCGCTGGTGTCCTGCGAGATGACCAGCAGCTCCTTCACGCCCGCGCGCGCCAGGCGCTGCGCCTCGTCGAGCACGTCGCCCACCGGGCGGCTGACCAGGTTGCCGCGCATCGACGGGATGATGCAGAAGCTGCAACGATGGTTGCAGCCTTCGGAAATCTTCAGATAAGCATAATGGCGCGGCGTGAGCTTGATGCCCTGCGGCGGCACCAGATCGATGTAGGGGTTGTGATCGACCGGCGGGGGCGCGGCTTCGTGCACGGCACGCACCACCTGCTCGTACTGCGCCGGTCCGGTCACGGCAAGCACGCTGGGGTGTACCTGACGAATCACGGATTCTTCCACGCCCATGCAGCCTGTCACGATGACTTTGCCGTTCTCGGCCAGGGCCTCGCCGATGGCCTCCAGCGACTCGGCCTTGGCGCTGTCGATGAAGCCACAGGTGTTGACCACGACCACGTCCGCATCCTCATAGGAGGGCGATACCACGTACCCCTCGGTGCGCAGCTGCGTGAGAATGCGTTCAGAATCGACCAGGGCTTTCGGACAGCCCAGGCTGACGAAACCGACTTTGCGGGAAGACATGGAAACCTCGGGAGAACGGGCCGCCTGTCGGCACGAGCCGGGATGCAGGCGAGCGGCGCAGGGTGCGCACTAGGGACAATCTGGAATTCGAACGGGTATTTTACCGTGCATGACGCCTGAGGGTGAGGCAAGGGTGTTCTGTTCAATCTGCCAGCGTCGTGTCCGCCCCACGCACCCGAGCGAGTACCATACGGGTTTGGCCCCGGGTCGGGGCAATACGAGTGCCGTTTCATGTCTACTGCTTCCCCGCGTCAGAGTGCGCCCCTCTCCGTCTATCTCCTGGCGTGTGCCGAAGTCGTGCAGGCCGTGCAAGCCGGTCAGTCCATGACCGAGGCCCTGGTGGCCGTGCCATCCGAGTTGCGCCCCGCCGTGCAGGCGCTGTCCTTTCACACCATGCGCTACCTGGGTTGGGCGCGCGCGGTCAAGTCCGCGCTGATCACCCGGCCACTGACCTTCAAGCCGCTCGACACCCTGATCGAGGTGGCGATCGCGCTGCTCAAGCCGACCGACGCCGCTTCCAAGGCGGCGATGATCGACTTCGACACGGCCGCCATGCCGGCTTATGCCCCGTACACCGTGGTCGACCAGACCG
>Ga0075364_10000723_pt1 | contig 17264 bp, 12 predicted proteins | sample EndMetdeltDD1764_FD_71517 | JGI IMG/M metagenome (GOLD analysis project Ga0075364, IMG submission 71517) | Populus endosphere microbial communities from Tennessee, USA - Endosphere MetaG P. deltoides DD176-4 | ecosystem: Host-associated > Plants > Roots > Endosphere | place: USA: Tennessee...
CCAACGGCCCATTCCAGTTTTGGGTGACCACGTCGACGGTCGACGATTCGGTAAAGGTGCTGCCCGCCGGTCAGCGGCTCGTCGTCAACGACACCGGCTGTGCCGTCGGCGACGAGGGCCTGCTTGCCTGCATCGACGGGGACCGCCACGGTTTCGTCGTATCCCCAAAGGGCAGTTGGGGGTTCTGACGCACGTTCCGCGCGCTCACCCCCCGTTCACCGCAAGACCGAACGGCTACAGGTTCTGCAGGATCTCCCTGGCCAGGCGGGCGGTCTCCGACGGGGTCTTACCCACCTTGACGCCCGCGGCCTCGAGGGCCTCCTTCTTGGCGGCTGCGGTACCCGACGAGCCGGACACGATCGCACCGGCGTGGCCCATCGTCTTGCCTTCGGGCGCAGTGAATCCCGCGACGTAGCCGACAACCGGCTTCGACACATTGGCCTTGATGTAATCCGCCGCGCGCTCCTCGGCGTCGCCGCCGATCTCGCCGATCATCACGATGACCTTGGTATCGGGATCCTTCTCGAACGCCTCGATGGCGTCGATGTGGGTGGTGCCGATGACCGGGTCACCGCCGATGCCGATGGACGTGGTGAAGCCGAAATCGCGCAGCTCGAACATCATCTGGTAGGTCAGCGTGCCCGACTTGGACACCAGCCCGATCGGGCCGGGGCCACTGATATTGGCGGGCGTGATGCCGACCAGCGACTGCCCCGGCGTGATGATTCCCGGGCAGTTCGGGCCGATGATGCGGGTCTTGTTGCCCTTGTCGACGTTGTACGCCCACGCATACGCGCTGTCCTGCACCGGGATTCCCTCGGTGATGACGACCAGCAGTGGGATCTCCGCGTCGATGGCCTCGATGATCGCGTCCTTGGCGAACTTCGGCGGCACGAAGATGATCGACACGTCTGCGCCGGTCTTTTCGATTGCCTCGACGACCGTGCCGAACACCGGCAGCTCGACGTCGTTGTCGTTGATGTCCTTGTGCGCCACCGTCGTTCCCGCCTTGCGGGCGTTCACGCCGCCGACTATCTGGGTGCCTGCCTTGAGCATCCTGGCGGTGTGAGTGGTGGCCTCGCCGCCGGTGATGCCCTGGACGATGACCTTGTTGTCCTTTGTCAAAAAGATTGCCATGTCAGTCCTTTCAGGCCTTCGCAGCTTCGGCGGCCTTGGCGGCGGCGACGTCGGCGGCCTCGTCCATCGTCCCCACCTCCGTCACGAGTGGGTGGTTGGCTTCGGCGAGGATGCGACGGCCCTCGTCGACGTTGTTGCCGTCGAGGCGGACCACCAACGGCTTGTTGGCCTCGTCGCCGAGGATCTGCAGCGCCTGGACGATGCCGTTCGCCACGGCGTCGCAAGCGGTGATGCCGCCGAACACGTTGACGAACACGCTCTTGACCTGCGGGTCATGCAGGATGACATCGAGGCCCGCGGCCATCACCTCGGCCGACGCGCCGCCGCCGATGTCGAGGAAGTTGGCCGGCTTGACGCCGCCGTGCTTCTCGCCGGCGTAGGCGACGACGTCGAGAGTGGACATCACCAGGCCGGCGCCGTTGCCGATGATCCCGACCTCACCGTCGAGCTTGACGTAGTTGAGGTCGTTCTCCTTGGCCTTGAGCTCCAGCGGGTCGGTGGCGTCGCGGTCCTCGAACTCGACGTGACCCGGCTGCCGGAAGTCAGCGTTCGCGTCGAGCGTGACCTTCCCGTCGAGCGCGAGGATCTGGTCATCGGGCGTGCGCACCAACGGATTCACTTCGACCAGCGTGGCGTCCTCGGCGACGAAGACCTCCCACAGCTTCTGGATCGTCACCGCCGCGGCGTCGAGCACCTCTGCGGGCAGGTGGCCCTGCTCGGCGATGGAGCGGGCGAACGCCAGGTCGACACCCTTGACGGCGTTGACGGGCACCTTGGCGAGCCGCTCGGGCTTGGTCGCCGCGACCTCTTCGATCTCCATGCCGCCTTCGACCGAGCACATCGCCAGGTAAGTGCGGTTGGCCCGGTCGAGCAGGAAGGAGATGTAGTACTCCTCGGCGATGTCGCTGGCCTCCGCGACCAGCAGCTTCTTCACGATGTGGCCCTTGATGTCCAGGCCGAGGATGTTCTGCGCGTGGGTGAACGCGTCGTCAGCGGTGGCGGCGTACTTCACGCCACCCGCCTTGCCGCGGCCGCCGGCCTTGACCTGAGCCTTGACCATGACGGGCTTGCCGATTTCCTCGGCGATGGCCTTGGCGCCCTCTGCGGTGTCGGTTACCCGACCGGGTGTGGTGGGCACGTTGTGCTTGGCGAACAGCTCTTTCGCTTGGTATTCGAAGAGATCCATGAACTCACTGTCTTTGTGCGTTGACTTCGAAGGTTTACGCCCGATGGGCCACGGGGAACTTTATCCACACGCGCCGAAAGCTTCGGCACCGCCTACCGCTCATGTGGTAGATCTCACCGCCGAGTGACAGTGATACAGCTCACAATCCTCGACGGAATATCGGCTCGGGTTGCCACCAACATTGGAATTTGGTTAACGTGCCTCTGGTCTAGATAACGTTCTGGTCACGACTAGAAGGATATTCCGGGTTGGCACAGCACCGTTCGTCGCGTTCTCCGGCTGGAGTTGCGACGACCGCTCGGCACGCGCTGGACGAACCCGAAGCCGCCGAAATCACCGACATCATTCCGTTCAACGAATTTGGCGACCTCGCTGACCTGGACTTTCGTGAAAATAGCGCGTTCGACCGTGAGTCGCAGGTCATCCATGCGCCCGAGCTCGACGACCTTCACGACACCGACGATCTGATCCCGCTGCGGCTGGCTGTGCCCTCGGAGTTCCGCCCCGATCCGCGCGAAGAGCGACCCGCATCGCACGCATACCGCGACAGCTACACCGACACCAGCGACGGCGTCGCCGCCACCGACATCATCGACATCTCCGGCCGCCGCGGCCTGCACCGCAAGCAGGACGTGCCCGTCAAGGGCCGCCTGATGGTCGCCGCGATGGCCGTCGGCGCGACCGCGGCAGGCGCGTATTCCATGGCCAACGCATCCGACAAGCCCCCCGCGGACACCGTCCTTGCCGCCGACCAAAGCACGATCGGTGGCGGGCTCGTCACCGGCTCGGTGGACGGCATGCAGATCGTCTCCGTCGCTCCGGCGGCCAACGCCACGGTGCACGCCGAGGAGATCACCAAGGCCGCCGCGTTCGCGCAGGAGCGCGCCGAGCGCGAAGCGCGGCTGAACCGGCCGCTGTTCGTGATGTACACAAAGGGCGTCTTCACCTCCGGCTTCGGATACCGCTGGGGCGTGCTGCACGGCGGCATCGACATCGCCAACTCGATCGGCACGCCGATCTACGCGGTCGCCGACGGCGTGGTGATCGACGCCGGCCCCACCGCGGGCTATGGCGCCTGGGTCAAGCTGCGGCACGCCGACGGCACCGTCACGCTGTACGGCCACGTCAACACATGGCTGGTCAGCAAGGGCGACCGCGTGATGGCAGGCGATCAGATCGCCACGATCGGCAATCGCGGCAACTCGACCGGACCGCACTGCCACTTCGAGGTTCTTCTCAACGGCACCAACCGGATCGACCCAGTGCCGTGGCTTGCGCAGCGGGGACTTGGCCCCGGCAACTACGTTGGCTAGATGTGAGCGACGGCCCGTCCGATATACCTTCTGAGCCCTCTCCTGATCGACCACACGTCCGGCGTCAATCCGACGGCGCAACACCGTCCACGCCGCTGGCCGCCCAGTCCGAGCCGAAAACCAGCATCATCAGGCGGCATCCGACCGGCGAGTTTCCCGCATTACGCGAGCCCCAAACCAGCTACATCCCGCGGGCCAGGCCGACCGTGGTGGGCGCGCGGCGCCCGGCGCAGGCCAACCCGGCGACGGCCATCGCGACGGCCATCGCCAGCATCCTGACCGGCTGGTCCACCGCGGTCATCGCCACGGACCTGATTACCGGCTGGTGGCGGTCCGATCAGCTGTTCTGCGTGGCCATCGGCTTTCTCACCGCGGTGTCCTCGGCAGCGCTCATCGGCGGGCTGATCGCCCTGCTGCTTCGCCGACGGATGGGCAGGCTGCTGATCGTGGTGGGTGCGGTTGTGGCGCTGCTGATCTTCGCGGGCCTGTTCGTCGCGGGAGCCAAACTCTCACCGGTGGTCTACGGGATCCCCGCGCTGCCGGTGGCCAGCGTCTTGCTGGCGCTGCTGCCTGCCACCCGACGATGGGCCAGGCCCTAGAGCTTCGTCACCGGCGCGTGGTTGTGCATCAGCTTGACCCGCCCGGAGCTGCCGAAGTCGATGAGCGACATCGCCGACTCACCGACGCCGGACACCTCCTCGACACGGCCGAGGCCGTACTTGTCGTGGCTGACCCGATCGCCTGGCTGAAGCACCAGCAGCGGGCGCTTTCCTGCCGCTGAGCGCGACGGCGACGGGCGCGGAGTGCCGAATCGGCCCGCGCCACTGACAGGAGCCGAAAGCGACGGTGGCGGCTCGGTGCGCCGCCAATCGATGAGCTCCTGCGGAATCTCGCGCAGGAACCTGGATTCCGGGTTGAGCATCGGTTGGCCCCACGACGAGCGGACCCTGGCCCGGCTGACGTAGAGGCGTTGCCGCGCCCTCGTGATGCCGACGTAGGCCAGCCGCCGCTCCTCGGACAGCTCGGTCGGATCGCCGAGCGCCCGCATATGCGGGAACATGCCGTCCTCCCAGCCCGTCACGAACACGACAGGGAACTCCAGGCCCTTGGCGGTGTGCAGGGTCATCATCGTCACCACACCGGCGCCGTGCTCGGGCAGCTCGTCGGCGTCGGCAACCAGCGAAACGCGCTCGAGGAACTTCGCGAGCACGCCGGTGTCGGGAATGTCCTCGTCGGCGGGGTCGACCTCACCAAGAGCCTCTGCGTTGGCCAGATCGGTGCTGAATTCGTGTGCGACGCTGACCAATTCGTTGAGGTTGTCCAGCCGCGCCAGATCCTGTGGATCGCTGGATGATTCCAGAGCGGTGCGGTAGCCGGTGCGGTCGAGGACCGCTTCGACGAGCTCGCCGAGTTCACCGTCGAGGCGGCCACGCAGATCGTCGATCAGCTCGACGAAACTCGCTATGGCCTTCTCCGAGCGGGTGTTCAGCATCGGCACCTTGCCCTCGGCAGCGGCCTGCAGCGCGTCGTTGAACGACGCGCCGGTGTTCTCGGCGTACACCGCCACACAGGCTTCGGCCCGGTCACCGATGCCGCGGCGCGGCGTGTTCAGAATGCGCCGCATGCTCACGGAGTCGCCGGGATTGTCCAGCACGCGCAGATACGCGACGATGTCGCGGATCTCCCTGCGCTCGTAAAACCGAACGCCGCCAACGACTTTGTACGGGATGCCCGCGCGGATGAAGACTTCCTCAAGGGCCCGCGACGAATTGTTGGTGCGATAGAACACCGCGACGTCGTTGTAGGTGATGTCGCCGTTGTCGGCGAGCGCGTCGATCTCCTCGGCGACGAACCGCGCCTCGTCGTGCTCGTTGTCGGCGACGTAGCCGACGATGAGCTCGCCCTCCCCGGCGTCGGTCCACAGACGCTTTTCGCGGCGGCCGGCGTTGCGGGAGATCACCGAGTTCGCCGCGCTCAAGATGTTCTGCGTCGACCGGTAGTTCTGCTCCAGCAGAATCGTTGTGGCGTTGGGGAAGTCGCGTTCGAAGTCCTCGATGTTGCGGATGGTGGCACCACGGAACGCGTAGATCGACTGGTCGGCGTCGCCCACCACGCACAGCTCGGCAGGCGCCACGCCGTCCTCGGTCTGGCGTCCGACGAGTTCACGAACCAACACGTACTGCGCGTGGTTGGTGTCCTGATACTCGTCAACCAGGATGTGGCGGAACCGCCGCCGGTAGTACTGGGCGATCTGCGGAAACGCCTGCAGCACAGCGACTGTCTCGCCGATGAGGTCGTCGAAGTCCAACGCGTTGGCGGCCCGCAGCCGACGCTGGTACTCGGCATAGGCTTCTGCGATGATCCTTGGCAGTTCCTCGCCGGCCTCCGAGGCCTCCGCCGCTGCCTGCTCCGGGCCGACCAGCTCGTTCTTGTGGTTGGAGATCCCATTGGCCAGCAACCGCGGCGAGTACCGCTTGGTGTCCAGGCCCATGTCCTTGCCGATCATCAGCAGCAACCGCCGCGAGTCGTCGGCGTCGTAAATCGAGAAGTTGGAGTTCAGCCCCGGCAACAGCGATGCCTGGTTGCGCAGGATTCGCACGCAGGTGGAGTGAAACGTCGACACCCACATGGAGCGGGCACGCGGGCCGATGAGCCCAACCACGCGCTCGCGCATCTCGGCGGCGGCCTTGTTGGTGAAGGTGATGGCCAGCACCTGGCCCACGCCGACCTCGCGGGCGGCCAGCAGGTAGGCGATCCGCCGCGTCAGCACCGCCGTCTTACCGGACCCTGCCCCTGCGACGATCAGCAGCGGCGTGCCTTCATGCTGCACCGCCTGGCGTTGCTGCGGGTTCAGGCCGTCGAGGAGGGCTTCGGCGTCGGAATTGAGATCGGTCACGTGCAAACTCATGTCTGCCCCAACTTACCGCTGTGAAACGACACCTTTGCGCTGGCACGGCCCGGGATGGCACACTCATTGTGTGCTCATCAAGCAGCGGCGATTTTTTTACGGGTACCGGCACGCGGTGCCCGTGGTCTAGCTGCTTCCCAGAGCCCCGCGGTCCGCTTCCGGATCCGGGGCTCGTCTCTTGTGTGAGGCCCGATACCGGATGAGACCAGAACCCCCACACAATGAGGAGCCCGAAATGACTATCGAAACGGAACCCGTGGCCGACATCGACGACCTGCGCTGCGAAATCGACCAGCTCGACTCGACGATCCTCGAGGCCGTCAAACGCCGAACCGAGGTGTCCAAGCTCATCGGCAAGGCCCGGATGGCCTCCGGCGGCACCCGCCTGGTGCACAGCCGCGAAATGAAGGTCATCGAGCGCTACAGCGAGCTCGGCCCCGACGGCAAGGACCTGGCGATGCTGCTGCTACGCCTTGGCCGCGGCCGCCTCGGCCACTAGCGCTTCAGCGCGTCCGTCAGCCACGGGGTCAACCACTTGACCGCCTCAGGGGTGGGGTGCACCCCGTCGGTGCGCATCTTGATGCCGTCGACCTTGTTGGTGTAGTAGCCGTCGGGACACAACTTCTCGTTGAGGTCGAGCACGGTGACATCGCGGCGGTTTCCGATGACACTGCGCAGCAAGGTATTCCAGCGGTCGGCGCGGGACGGCTGATCCTCCGGATACAGGCTGCCGTCGGGCCTCTCGGAGCGGCGGTTGTACGGCTCGGTCGTCACCACCACGCGAGCCCCTGTCGAGGTGAGGATGTCGATCGCCCGCTGCAGCTCGCCACGTAGATACTCGTCGTAGGCGTCGTCGCCGATGTGCTTCCAGTCCCCCTCGTTGACCCGGTCCACGATCTCCCAGCGGCCGACGATCAGCAGCACGACATCGGGCCTGTCATGGTTGATCCGCTGCGACCACCGGGTCGGCCACGCGTCGCATTCTGGCTTCTGATTCAGCGTCTCACCGACATACCGATAGGGCCCGCCGCGGGCGATGCCACACCCGATGGTGGTGTAGTTGGTGAAGCTCAGGCCCGGCGTGGGCGGCAGGTACCGCATCATCGTCCACGCGACCGAATCGCCGAACACCGCAACGCGCTTGGTCCCGGGGGCGAGTTGTCCCGGCGGCGATTTCACCTCGACCGGCACCTCGGGTGACACCAGTGCCGCGGAGTCGACGTCGGGACCAACGGGCACGTCGGCGGGTTTGGCGCCGACGGGCAATACGAGCATCGTTACCGCCGCCGCGGTGGCGGCCGTCGCACCCGCCAAAGGCAGCATCGGAACGATCACCGGCCGCCATCGACGGATGGGCTGCTCCAGCAGCCACCACGACGCCGCGGCCACCGCGACCGTCGCCGCACACCGGATCGCGAACAGCGGCCAACCGGACCAGCCGGTGCGTTCCCCGTTGAGCGCCAAGAAGATCGGCCAGTGCCACAGGTAGACGCCGTATGAGATGGCGCCCAACCACACCAGCGGCCGCCACGCCAGCACGCGCGCGACGGGCCCGTCTTGTTCCAACGCCACCGGCGCGACGACGAGCACCGCCGCGATCGCCACCACGATCAGCAGCCCGCTGCGGAAATCTTGAACATCACCCGTCGCGTGGTGCGCCGCCGCCGCCAACACCGCCAGGCCGATGAACGGCAGGATTCCGGCGATCACGTGACCCCACCGCGTGCGGATCAGCGTGCCACCGTCGTTGAGCACCGACCAGTCGCGCACCAGCAGGGCGGCCGCCGCGGCACCGACCAGCAGCGCCTGCGCGCGGGTGTCGGCGCCGAAGTAGATCCGGTTCACCGACGCGTCGGTGGTGAGCACGATCGCCGCGACGGCCGAAGCGACGACCCCGGCGCTGGCCAACACGAAAACCGCCATTCGAAGTCGCGCCCAGAAAAACGCGGCGACAGCGATCAACAACAGTGGCCAAAGAATGTAGTACTGCTCCTCGACACCCAGCGACCACGTGTGCTGCAACGGTGAGGGCGGAGCGCCCTGCGAGAAGTAGTCGGTGTGCTGGGCGACGAACGCCCAGTTGGACACCCAGAAGAACGATGCGACGGCATCGTCGCGCAGCGTCTCGGTGGACTCGGGTGAGAACAGTTCACGCGCCGCCACCACCGCGAGCACCATCACGATCAGCGCAGGCAACAACCGGCGGGCGCGCCGGATCCAGAAGCCGGCCACGCCGATTCGCCCACTGTTGCGGTGCTCGTCGAGCAGCAGCGAGGTGATCAGGAAGCCGCTGAGCACGAAGAAGACGTCGACACCGAGAAATCCGCCGGGAACGCCGGGGATGCCGCCGTGTTCGGCCAGGACGAGCCCGACCGCGACGGCGCGAATGCCGTCGAGCGCGGGAATCCCCTTAGACCGAGCGCCATGCCGGCGCGGGGCGTCACGGACCGGGCGCACTGCGCGAAGTTTAGGGGTCCCCTAGCGCCGAATCCGGAAGGCGCGCCCGCTACTTGGTCAGCGCGATGTATTTCGTGTCGAGGTACTCCTCGATGCCCTCAGTGCCGCCCTCGCGGCCGAAGCCGGACTGCTTGACGCCGCCGAACGGTGCGGCGGGATCGGAGATCACGCCGCGGTTGACGCCGACCATGCCGGCCTCGATACCTTCGGCGGCCCGCAGCGCCCGGTCCAGCGATTGGGTGTAGATGTAGGCCGCCAGCCCGTATTCGGTGTCGTTGGCCGCGGCGACGCCCTCTTCCTCGGTGTCGAACCCGGTGATCGGTGCGACCGGTCCGAACACCTCTTCCTTGAGGATGCGGGCGTCGGCGGGCACATCGGCCAGCACCGTGGCCGGGTAGAAGTTGCCGGGACCGCCCGGGGCAACACCGCCGACGGCGACTGTCGCGCCGCGCGAGACGGCGTCGGACACCAGATCCTCGACGGTGGCGACTTGCTTGGCGTTGATCAGCGGGCCCAGCGTCGACGACTTGTCCAGCCCCTTGCCGAGGGTGAACTCGCTCATCCGTTTGACCAGTTTCTCGGTGAATTCCTCGCGCACGGAATTGGCCACGTGGAAGCGGTTGGCCGCGGTGCACGCCTCACCGCCGTTGCGCATCTTGGCCAGGATCGCACCATCGACGGCCGCGTCGACGTCGGCGTCGTCGAACACGATGAACGGCGCGTTGCCGCCGAGCTCCATCGACAGCCGCAGCAGTTTGTCGCTGCCCTGTTTGGCCAGTGCCTTCCCGACACCGGTGGAACCGGTGAACGTCAGCTTGCGCAATCGGCCGTCGTCGATCAGCGCCTCGGTGACCGGTCCCGGACTACTGGTCGGCAGCACCGACAGCACGCCCTTGGGCAGACCGGCCTCGTCCATCAGCTTGGCCAGCAGCAGCATCGACAGCGGCGTCTCCTGCGCCGGCTTGACGATCATCGTGCAGCCCGCCGCCACGGCAGGCCCGATCTTGCGGGTGCCCATCGCCAGCGGGAAGTTCCACGGGGTGATCGCGTAGCACGGGCCGACCGGACCCTTGGTGACGATGATTCGGCCGTCGCCCGCGGGCTTCGGCGTGTAGCGGCCGCCAATGCGCACCGCCTCTTCGGCGAACCAGCGGAAGAACTCGGCGCCGTACTTGACCTCGCCCATGCTCTCGGCAACGACCTTGCCCATTTCGAGCGTCATCAAAGTCGCGAGGTCCTCAGCCCGCTCGGTGATCTTCTCGAAGACCGCGCGCAGGATCTCGCCGCGTTCGCGGGGTGCGGTGGCCGCCCATTCGGCCTGTACGGCGCAGGCGGCGTCCAGTGCGGCGATCGCGTCTTCGGCCGTGCCGTCGGCGACGGCGACCAGGACCTCGTCATCGGACGGGTCGAGCACATTGAATGTCGACTTGCCTTGGCGTTCCTCGCCACCGATCCACAGACCGGTGGGTACTGACTTCAGCAGTGCGGTGGTGTCCATACCTTCATCATTTACTCCTTTGTTCAACCGCCCGCATTAGGGTCGAAAACATGACCACCGATTCGCAGCAGATCCCCGATATCGCAGCCACTCCCGCCTGGCAGGCCCTGCAGCGCCATCACGACGAAATCGGTGGTAAAAGCCTGCGCGAGTTCTTTGCCGAGGATCCCGAGCGCGGCACAGCGCTGGCGCTGGCCGTCGGTGATCTGTACATCGACTACAGCAAGCACAGGGTCACGCGCGAGACGCTGAAGTTGCTCATCGACCTGGCCCGCACCGCGGGACTGGAGCAGCGCCGCGACGCGATGTTCTCCGGCGTCCACATCAACACCTCGGAGGACCGCGCCGTGCTGCACATCGCGTTGCGACTGCCGCGCGGCGAGGAGCTGGCCGTCGACGGCCAGAACGTCGTCGAGGACGTGCATGCGGTGCTGGACAAGATGGGCGACTTCACCGACCGGCTGCGCAGCGGTGAGTGGACCGGCGCGACAGGGGAACGCATCAAGACCGTCGTCAACATCGGCATCGGCGGTTCGGACCTGGGTCCTGTGATGGTCTACGACGCGCTGCGCCACTACGCCGACGCCGGCATCTCCGCGCGCTTCGTCTCCAACGTCGACCCCGCCGACCTGGTGGCGACGCTGGACGGACTCGAGCCCGCCACAACGCTTTTCATCGTCGCGTCGAAGACATTCTCCACGCTGGAGACGCTGACCAACGCGACCGCCGCCCGCCGCTGGCTCACCGACGCGCTGGGCGACGCCGCGGTCTCCAAGCACTTCGTTGCGGTGTCGACGAACAAGAAGCTGGTCGACGACTTCGGCATCAACACCGACAACATGTTCGGCTTCTGGGACTGGGTCGGCGGACGCTATTCGGTGGACTCGGCGATCGGTCTTTCGGTGATGGCGGCCATCGGCCGTGAACGGTTCGCCGACTTCCTGGCCGGGTTCCACCTCGTCGACGAGCACTTCAAGTACACACCGCTTGAATCGAATGCTCCGGCGCTGCTGGGTCTGATTGGGTTGTGGTACAACAACTTCTTCGATGCGCAGACGCGTGCGGTGCTGCCGTATTCCAACGACATGTCACGGTTCGCCGCCTATCTGCAGCAGCTGACGATGGAGTCCAACGGCAAGTCGGTGCGCGCCGACGGCACACCCGTGACCACCAGCACCGGCGAAATCTTTTGGGGCGAACCGGGAACCAACGGCCAGCACGCGTTCTACCAACTGATCCATCAGGGCACCCGGCTGATTCCTGCCGACTTCATCGGGTTCTCTCAGCCCACCGACGACCTGGCCACTGCCGACGGCACGGGCAGCATGCACGACCTTCTGATGAGCAACTTCTTCGCCCAGACGCAGGTGCTCGCGTTCGGAAAGACCGCCGAGGAGATCGCCGCCGAGGGCACGCCGCCGGAAGTGGTGCCGCACAAGGTGATGCCGGGCAATCGGCCGACGACGTCGATCCTTGGCACCCAGCTGACTCCATCGGTTGTCGGCCAGTTGATCGCCCTCTACGAGCATCAGGTGTTCACCGAGGGCGTCATCTGGGGCATCGACTCGTTCGACCAGTGGGGTGTCGAACTGGGCAAGACTCAGGCCAAGGCGCTGCTGCCGGTGATCACGAGCGACGCGTCGCCCGCCAAGCAAACGGACTCCTCCACCGACGCCTTGGTGCGCCGCTACCGCACGGAGCGCGGCCGATCGGCTTAGCGATTTGTGTGCGTTTGGGAGCGCTCAGCGAGGATTTCCACATCCGATCTCCTTAGCGATGCATCACTGGCTACCCACGTTGCTGGACACGGCGCCGGTCCTGTGGAAGAGCCCAGGAAAGTCGAGCGCGTAGTTGTCGAGCACGGTGTCGAGTCGGCGTTCGCGATCGGCGAGCTTGACTTCGGCGGCTTGGCGGCGCAGTTCGTCGGTTTTTGCGTCCACTGTGTGTGGTGCCAAGACGGCATCACCTGCTCTCTGTGTCACGGTGCCGTACCTTCGGATGCACCAAGGTCGCTCGTGATGCCTCCGATGTAGGCAATCCGCCGGTGTTCGTCGCCTCGCAGAGGCATATATATGTGGCCACAGTCCAAAATCCATGGGCCGGAACCGGATATGCGCACTACACGGAACCGATTGCAGTATCGACAGTGCGTCATCGCTCCAATTCCTTTCAGACGTATGCCGCCAATAGAGAAATTGTCGCGACCAACTGGCGGTTCCGTAACCGTCGGACAGCCAGATTCCGCTCCTAGAAGGTAAAGGTTTCCTACCCGCCCGGTAAGTAATCAGGGTCCGCCAGCCGGGGTGTGCGCACAGCTCCTGGTCGAGGAGGTGCCAAGCGGAGAGATTTGCCTGATGCCAAGCGGAGAGAATGGAAGCGGTTGAAAAGCCGCCGCTGAAAGCTGCCGCCTGTGCCATCCTCGTGCTCAGGGATTAAGGGGACATACATGATCTCGAGGTTCGCATGGCGGCTGCCCGTCGCACTCGCGTGCATGCTGGTCGCTGCGTGCAGCACGTCCCAACCCGCCCCCTCCGGCGGGGGACCCGAAGGCGGTGGGCCCGAGGAATTGAACTACGCCCGGCAGATGCCGACTATCGCTGCCGGCGACTGGGGCATGCGCGGCACCGTGGTGAGTTCGTCGGACCAGCCGTCGTTTGACTTCAGTGAGCTGCCCGCCGGCGCAACGGCACACACGATGCTCTACCGATCGATATCCGGCGTTACTGGTTCGCCCACCGTGGTGTCCGGCGCGGTATTCACACCTCCGGGCGCCCCACCGCCTGGAGGATGGCCCGTCATCGGCTATGCCCATGGAACCGTTGGGGTGACCCCCGACTGTGCGCCAACCGAGGATTCCCAGCTGCTCGGCGACATCACTTCGGTGGCGATCCAGCTCAATCTCGGATACGCGGTGGCGTACACCGACTACGCGGGACTGGGCAAGTCCGCTGCGTCGGAGCCGGACGCACCCACGTCACATGCTTATCTTGAGCCAAAGTCGGCCGCGTTCAATCTGATCGACGCGGTGCGAGCCGCACGCATGGTGGTGCCGGAGCTTTCGTCGCGCTGGGTGGCATTGGGATCGTCGCAGGGCGGCGAGACCGCCTGGGCGGCCGCCGAATATTTCTCGGCCTACGGGCAGGGCACGGATCTGCTCGGCGCGGCGGCGCTGGTTCCCACCCTGGACATGGCTGGACTCGTTCAGCGGGCCGAAACGTCGACGTTGACCGTCGACCAGACGTATTTGTACCCGAACGTGATCGAGGGTTTGGCCACGGTCGACAAATCAATCGATCCGAACGATTACCTGCACGGCGTTCTGCGCGACGACGAAGCGACCTTGCTTGCCTGCCGGCCGCCGGCTTCCAAGGGCAAGGAGGCCCTAGCCGGCAAGTTCACCGGCTCGGACGCCAAGCCGTCGTCGGCGGATGCGGCCGACCGGTTGAAGCGGCGGCTCACCTCCTATGCACTGCCCCAGCAGCCGACGAAAATCCCGCTGCTCGCGGTCTACGGTGGAGCCGACCAGACCGTTCCCCCGGAATGGACCGAGGTCGCCATGGGCCGGGCCTGCGCGCTCGGCGACACCATTTTGCGGATCCGCATGGAGGGCCAAGGGCATAAACTGGATCCTGGTGCGCTGTTGGGCCAGTGGATCGCCGATCGCTTCGCGGGCGTCCCCGCCGTCGGCAACTGCTGACACGGCGGATTAGCCTGCAGCGTTGATGGTTTCGACGATTCGAGTTTCGTAGCGGCGTGCGACGTTACCAGGACGCCAGGGCGGACTTGGCGGCAGCGGTGGTTGCGGCCGAGCTCGTGAGGCGCCAGTCGGGCTCATCCGGACGCCCGTCGACCTCGAACCAGATCAGCCCGCCGATATCGGTGCCGACGAGCCAGGTGAAGAAATCCGAGATCCAGCGCGCCTTGTCGCCGCCGCTGTCGGCGCAGCCGACCTCGTTGATCCACACCGGTTTTCCGGGCGCAAGCCGGGTGACAAGGGCCACCGTATTGGCGAAGAGTTCAGCGGGCTGGACCCATTGATGGCCTACTCGGTCGCCGAAGTTGTATCCGTCGACGCCGATGATGTCGACGAACTGGTCGCCTGGATAGCACTGTGAAATCGCATCGACATCACCGTTGATGATGACGTTCGGGCACCACACCCACTCCACGCGTTTGGCGCCCGCGTCGTCGAATATGCCACGCACTCTGCGGTAGGCCGCCACGTAGTCCTCCGGCGAGCCGCCTGGTGCTCCCACCGACCACGGGTACCAGTCGCCGTTCATTTCGTGTGCGAACCTGAGCAGGAACCGCCGGTCGTAGGCGGCGGCGGCCTTGGCCCAACTCCTGACATAGTTGTCGTAGCGACCGCCTGCGATCTCTGCGGCCGTGTACGCGGGCTGGTGCTTGCCCGCGCCGGGCTCCCACGGTTCCCACGTCAACTCCGGTGTGCAGCCGCCGGCCGCGGCGGCGTCCAGAAACGCTGTGGGTAACGGTTTTCCCCAGAAGAACGCGTCATAGACGGTCAGCACATCCAAGTGCTTGCCCAATTGCTGGGTGGCGGCCTGCGACCGCTGCACCGTCGCGTCCTCGAGACCGGTTGCCGCCAGCCCGAATAGCCGTGATTGGGTGCGGGGCGGTTCGGTTGTACCCGGCTGGTTCGTCTCGCATCCGCCCGCGGCCATCATGGTGAACGCGGCCAGTGGGATCGACGCGAGCACGCTGCGACGTGACACCACCCTCGCTGTCGGCTCTTCGCGCAAGCGCTCATCGCTGATGCCAGCCGATCCGTGGGGCAACGACACCTCCAAGCCGTGATGTGTTCGCCAGAGACACACCCTACGGGACGCCGGAGTATTGGCCCCGCGGACGTCAGCGGCCGCTCAGGTCGATTCTCTGCTCACGGATCTGTGCTTGGATAGCAGGCAGCAGGGCCTTGACCGCTGTCGCCGTCAGGTGCGATTCGTCGCGGTAGAGCAACGTGCCGTTGCGCACCGCGCGGCACTGGGTTGCTTCGCACAGGTATGCGTTGACGTCCAGCACCGGGATGTCGAGGTTTTCGCCTCGAACCTGGTCGGTGACGATGGGTTCGGTTCGGGGGGCGTTGTTCAGGTCGAAGTCACACTTGGACCAGTCGTCCTCCGCCCCGGAGACGCATTCGGGGATGTTCTTGTTCGGATATGGCGTGTCCCGCAAGTAGATCAGCTTCGCGCCGGTCGTCCGCAGTTGGTTCAGTGATTCATCCCAGGCGGTCTTGAACTCCTGGTAGTCCGGCACGTACGTGGACAGCGAGCCGATCACGATGTATTTGGGTTTCAGCTCGAGGATCGCTTTGATGCTGTCCTCGCGCCAGCCGAGGCAGTCTGACTTGGTGAACGGGTCGGTGCGGCCGTCTCTCGGCTGCAGGTTAGCAACCGGGCACGCGGCCTTGGTGAATTGGTGTAGCCGCCAATTGTTTTCGCGGCCAATCGTCTGCATCACGGGCAGCCATTGCTGCGCGTGGCTGTCGCCGAACAGCACCGCCGTTACGCCGTTGTCCGGGCCGTCCACGCAAGTGTCCGGCGTTTCGCGTTCGCCCAGCGGAACCAGGCACTCGTCGCGCTGGGGCCGGTCGTCGAACGCCTTGAACGGGTTGGGCGTGACCGGTCCAGATGTCACGGTAGAGGCACCGAAAACCGCTTCGAAGCTCACCGGCGCATCGGACGAAGTCGCTCCGCTCGCCCGGTTGACCGCCATCACGCCGATGCCCATCGCCAAGGCGGCGGCCACTACGGTGCCGGTCAGGCCGACGGACAGCGAGGCCTGCAGATTGCGTTTCAGTTCGCCCGACCTCATGATCGGGCGTTCCAGCAGCACTGTAGAGGCCCACGCCATCAGCAACGCGACGACCATCATGCCCACCAGCACCCGCCAGCTGGTGATGTCGGTGTAGCTCTTGAACAGCACCAGCACCGGCCAGTGCCACAGGTACCAGCCATAAGAGACCTTGCCGAGCCACTTCAACGAGCCCGCAGAGAGAAACCACCCCACGGCGGGCATGGCGTTGGTGCCCAGCTGTCCAGCCACGATGATCGCGCCGGTACCGAGGGTCGGCACCAACGCGGCCAAGCCCGGATAGGGCGTCGTGTGGTCATAGATCACGGTGGTGGCCAGCACCGCTGCCAGTCCCGCCCAACCGAGCACCCACATCGCCACTTGCACAGCCATTTTCGTAATCAACCCGGTCAGCAGCGGCGCGGCGACCGCGATGATTCCGCCGACGCCGAACTGCCATGCACGGGTGTGAGTGGCCATGTAGGACATCGTCGGGTCCGCGCCCGTCAGCTTCAGCGACAGGAGCAGCGAGGCAATCGTGACCACGGTGATCCCCCAGCCCACCACCATGCGGGTGGACCACCGGGTGCGCTTCGCCAGCACCGCGAACATGATCAGCAGGACGGGCCAGACGAAGTAGAACTGTTCCTCGATGGAAAGCGACCAGAAGTGTGTCGCAACGCTGTCGTCCGACGCCCCTGCCAGATAGTCCTTGCCCGCGGCGATGAAGCGCCAGTTGGCCACGTTCACCGCGGCGCCCAGCAGGTCGACCGCCTGGCGGAAGATTGACAGCAGCGGCATCACGAACCAGACGGCGATCGACGTCACGACGATCGTCACGGCTGCCGGGGGAATGATGCGGCGTGCGCGGCGAGCGTAGAAGCCCTTGAAGGACACCCGTCCGTTGCGTTCATACTCGCGCAGCAGCAGACCGGTGATGAGGAAGCCGGAAAT
>Ga0075364_10000724_pt1 | contig 17261 bp, 12 predicted proteins | sample EndMetdeltDD1764_FD_71517 | JGI IMG/M metagenome (GOLD analysis project Ga0075364, IMG submission 71517) | Populus endosphere microbial communities from Tennessee, USA - Endosphere MetaG P. deltoides DD176-4 | ecosystem: Host-associated > Plants > Roots > Endosphere | place: USA: Tennessee...
GCACCCGGCTTGACCGACTGTTCGGTCCATCCGCCGCCCAGCACCTTGTACAGCGTCACCAGATTGTTCAGCCGCTCCAGACGTGTCTGCACCAATGACTGCTGCGCGTTGTAGAGCGAACGTTGCGAATCCAGCACCGTGAGGTAGTTGCTGATGCCTTCACGGAACAACTGATCCGACACGTTGTAGGCACGTTGATTGGCGTCGACCAACTGGCGCTGCGAACGGATTTGCTCATCGAGCGTGCCCCGCCCGGCCAGCGCATCGGCCACTTCCCTGAAGCCGGACTGAATGGCTCGCTCATACTGGGCAATGGCAATATTTTTGCGCAGCACGGTCGCATCGAGCTGCGCGCGCAACGAACCGCCCGCGAAGATCGGCACGGAAATCGTAGGCGCAAAACTCCAGCTGCCCGACCCGGCCTTGAACAGCCCACCCAGACTGCTGCTGGCCGTCCCCGCGCTGCCGGTCAGGCTAATCGTGGGAAAGAACGCAGCCCGCGCCGCGCCGATGTTGGCGTTGGCCCCCATGAGCGTGTGCTCGGCCGAGCGGATGTCGGGGCGGCGCGCCAGCAGGTCTGAAGGCAGACCGGCAGGCAATTGGGTCGGCAACAGGTTGTCGTCCAGCTTGGTGGCCTGATCCAGTCGGGCACGCAATTCCGGCGTGAGCGACTCGCCCAGCAGCAGGCCCAAAGCGTTCAGATCCAGCGCAACCAGACGGGTATAGAGCGCATAGTTCTGCTCGGCAGTGCGCACCGACACCTCGGCCTGACTGATCTCCAGCGTCGTGCCGATGCCACCCTCGAAAGCCTGGTTGGTCAGATCGAAGGATTGCCGCTGGCTGACCAGGGTCTCTTCGGTCAGTTTCAGGAGTTCCTGGTCGGCACGCAAATTCAGATAGGCACTGGCCACATCGGCGATCAGGCTCAACTGCGTGGCCTGGCGCGTTTCGTCCAGCGCAAAGAACTCTTGCAGCGCCTGCTCGCTCAGGCTGCGAATGCGTCCGAACAGATCGAGTTCCCAGGTGGGTATGGATGCGCCCACCTGATAGCTGCGGCTGATGATCGATTCTCCGCTCTGATTCAGATCGGCCGGCAAGCGCTGCACACTACCGTTGCCGCCAACGCCCACGCCCGGCAACAGTTCAGAGCGCTGGATACGATATTGCGCGCGCGCCACTTCGACATTGAGCGCCGCCACGCGAAGGTCGCGGTTGTTGGCCAGTGCACCGGCAATCACTTCCTGCAGCAGCGGGTCGGTATAGAAGTCGCGCCAGCCGACATCGGACGCGGCCAGACCGTCTGCCCGGGCCCGAGCCTGATCGGGTGCGTTGTAGGACGCACCCGTCGGGTAAGCGGCTTCAACGGGTGAGGCGGGGCGTTCGTACTTCGGCGCCAGCGAGCAACCCGCGAGGGCCGCCGCCAGGGTCGTCATGCCAATTATCGATTTCATTGCTGATGCTGTCATTTTGATGCTCCCGCAGGCTGCTCATCGACCGGATGATCAGGCGGATTGCGAGTGCTCGTATCATGCTTGTCGTAATTCTCGTGGGCACGCTTGACCTTGAACAGCTTGAGCATCACCACAAAAAACAGAGGCACGAAGAAAATCGCCAGGAAGGTGGCCGACAGCATGCCGCCGATCACACCGGTACCGATAGCATTCTGACTGCCCGAACCCGCGCCAGTGGAAATGGCCAGCGGCACCACGCCCAGCGTGAACGCCAGCGATGTCATCAGGATGGGGCGCAGACGCTGTCTGGCGGCATGCACGGCAGCCTCTTTCAGGCTGGCACCGGCCTCCCAGTGTTCCTTGGCGAATTCCACGATCAGGATGGCGTTTTTGGCCGCCAGCCCCACCGTCGTCAACAGCCCCACCTGGAAATACACGTCGTTGGACATGCCACGCAGCAGCGTGGCGACCACTGTACCGATAATCCCCAGCGGCACCACCAGCATGACGGCTGTCGGGATCGACCAGCTTTCGTACAACGCGGCCAGGCACAGGAACACCACTACCAGCGAAATCAGGTAGAGCATGGGCGCCTGCGAACCGGAGAGGCGTTCTTCATAGGACAGGCCCGTCCACTCGTAACCCACACCCGTGGGCAACTTCGCAGCCAGGCGCTCCATCTCGGCCATGGCCGCCCCGGAACTGATACCCGGCGCAGGTTGACCCTGGATGTTGTAGGACGGCGAACCGTTATAGCGCGACAGCAACTGGGGACCGTAGGTCCACTTGCCTGTGGAGAACGACGAGAACGGCACCATGTCGCCCGCAGCGTTTCGCACATACCACTTGTTCAAATCGTCGGGGTTCATCCGGTCGGCGGCTTCACCCTGGACGAAGACCCGCTTGACGCGGCCCCGATCGATGAAGTCGTTGACATAGGATGAGCCGAAAGCGGTGGAGATGGTGTTGTTGATTTCGTTGATGGAAACCCCCAGCACACGCGCCTTCTCGCGATCGATCTGCAATTCGTATTGCGGCGCCTGTTCCACGCCGTTCGGACGCACCGCTGCAAGCTGGTCGCTTTGCGCAGCCATGCCCAACAACTGATTACGCGCGGCCAGCAAGGCAGCCGAGCCCACGCCGGCACGATCCACCAACTGGAAGTCGAAGCCGCTGGCATTACCCAGTTCAAGCACAGCCGGCGGCGTGAAGGCGAACACCTGCGCGTCGTGGATGTTTGCAGCGAAATATCCCATGGCTGCGCCAGCGACTGCGCCCGCCACTTGACCTGGCTCCTTGCGATCGGCCCAATCTTTGAGTCGAACGAACATGATGGCCGAGTTCTGACCACGGCCGCCGAAGCTGAACCCGTTCACGGCGAATACCGACTCCACGGCATCACCGCGCTGATTCAGGAAATAGTCGGTCGCCTGATCGATCACCTCTTTGGTGCGCTGGGCGGTGGCACCCGAAGGCGTCTGGACCTGCACGAACATAATGCCCTGGTCTTCCTCGGGCAAGAATGCTGAAGGGATGCGCAAGAACAGGAAGGCCATCACACCCAGGATCACCAGGTAAATAAACATCAGGCGCTTGGTGCGACCCAGGCCACGCGACACGGTGTTCGCATACTTGTTGCTACCCGAATCGAACTTGCGGTTGAACCAACCGAAAAAGCCCTTTTTGTTTTCGTGATGCCCTTTCTTGATGGGCTTGAGGATCGTGGCGCACAGCGCCGGCGTGAAGATGATGGCCACCAGCACCGACAGCGCCATGGAGGCGACGATGGTGATCGAAAACTGGCGATAGATCACGCCGGTCGAGCCGCCGAAAAACGCCATGGGCACGAACACCGCCGACAGCACCATCCCGATACCCACCAGCGCACCGGTGATCTGCGTCATCGACTTCTTGGTGGCCTGCTTGGGCGTAAGCCCCTCTTCCTCCATCAGCCGCTCGACGTTTTCCACCACCACGATGGCATCGTCGACCAAAAGCCCGATGGCCAGCACCATACCGAACATGGTGAGCGTGTTGATCGAATAGCCGAATGCACCCAGGACCGCAAACACCCCCAGCAACACCACCGGCACCGCCATGGTCGGAATAATGGTCGCCCGGAAATTCTGCAGGAACAGGTACATCACCAGGAACACCAGCACGATCGCTTCGATCAGCGTGTGCACCACGTTTTCGATCGAGAGGCTCACGAACGGCGACGTGTCGTAGGGGTACTGCACCTCGAGACCGGGCGGGAAGAATGGCTTGAGGTTGTCGATCGTCTTGCGTACTTCGTTCACGGTGTTCAGCGCGTTGGCACCTGCCGCCAACTTGACCGCGAGACCGGCTGCCGGCTTGCCGTTGTAGTACGTATCGATGGAATAGTTCTGCCCGGCGAGTTCCACGCGGGCGACATCGCCCACCCGAACCTGACCACCGGAGGATTCAACCTTCAGCAGAATGTTGCGGAACTCCTCAGGCGTTTCCAGCCGCGTCGGCCCGATGATCGTGGCCGTCAGTTCCTGACCTTTCACCGCAGGCAAGCCGCCAAGCTGTCCGGAGGACACCTGAACGTTCTGCTCGCTGATGGCAGCCACCACGTCCGAGCTGGTGAGGTTGTAATTCACCAGCTTGGCCGGATCCAGCCAGATGCGCATTGCGTAGGGCGAGCCGAACAACTGGAAGTCACCCACGCCACTGGTGCGGCTGATGGGATCCTGCACATAGGTCGCAACGTAATCGGAAATATCTTCCTTGCTCATCGACCCATCGGCCGATACGAAGCCAAGCACCACCAGGAAGTTCGAAGTGGCCTTGGTCACGCGAATACCTTGCTGCTGCACTTCCAGCGGCAACAGTGCTTCGGCCACGGACAGCTTGTTCTGAACCTGAACCTGTGCCGTGTCGGGACTGGTTCCCTGCTCGAACGTCAGCGTGATTTCCATGCTGCCGTCAGCGTTACTCTCGGAGGAGAAGTAGCGCAGGCCATCCAACCCGTTCATCTGCTGCTCGATGACCTGCACAACCGTATCCTGCACGGTTTGTGCCGAGGCACCCGGGTAGGAGACCTGAATGGAAATTGCAGGCGGTGCGATAGCCGGAAACTGCGAGATCGGCAGCGAACGCATCGAGAGAATGCCGGCGAGCATCAGCACGATGGCGATCACCCAGGCGAAAACCGGCCTGTCGATAAAAAACTTTGCCATGTAGATGCTCCCTTACTTGGCGGCGCCGGCGGCGCCCTGGCCCTGCTGCGCAGCCTTGGCGTCAGCGGCCGCCTTGGGATCCATCACTTCGACTTCGGCACCCGGGCGCACGCTCTGCAGCCCTTCGACCACCACGCGATCGCCTTCGGCCAGCCCTTCGGTCACCAGCCACTTGTCGCCGATCGCACGGTCTGCCTTGATTTCACGCAGCTCCACCTTGTTCTCGGCATTGACGATCAGGGCCGTGGGGGTGCCACGCTGACTGCGGGTCACGCCACGCTGGGGAACGAGCAGACCTTTCTCGGCCACGCCACTTTCCACCTTGGCCCGCACGAACATGCCAGGCAATAGACGGCGATTGGGGTTCGGAAATTCCGCACGCAGCAGAATCGAGCCTGTACCCGGGTCCACGGTCACTTCGGAAAACTTCAGCACGCCGGGCTGCGCATAACTGGTGCCGTCTTCCATCGTCAGGGTGACTGCCGCATCGCCCACGCTGTTGGCGCGCTTGATACGCCCGGCGGCTGCGTCTTCCTGCAGGCGCAGCAATTGAACGGAAGACTGGGTGACATCCACGTAAATGGGGTCGATCTGCTGCACGGTGGCCAGGGCGTTGGCCTGGCTGGCGGTCACCAGCGCACCCTCGGTAACATTGGAGCGGCCGATCAGCCCACCGATGGGCGCAAGCACCTTGGTGTAGACCAGATTGATGCGCGCGGTCTCCAGTGCGGCCTTGGCCGAGGCGACATCGGCCTGCGACTGCTCGCGTTGCGAGACGGCGTCGTCATAAGTCTGACGGCTGACCGCACGCGTTTCGGCCAGCGGCTTGTAGCGCTGCGCCAGGACCGATGCGGTGCGCGCTGCCGCTTCCGCCCGCACCAGGGCGGCGCGACGGCTGTTGACTTCGGCTTGATAGAGCGAAGGATCGATCTGATAGAGCTGCTCGCCTTGCTTGACCTCGCCACCCTCGACAAACAGGCGCTTTTGCACGATGCCGCTGACCTGCGGCCTGACTTCGGCAATGCGAAGCGCCGACACGCGGCCGGGCAATTCCGTTGACAAGGTGACCGGTTCGGCCTTCAGCGTCACGACACCGACTTTTGGTTTTCCAGGCGGGGGGCCCTGTGGTGCTTCTTTGCTGCAAGCGGCGAGTGCAAGTACTGCAGCCGAGATGACCCAGGTGGATGCCGCACGAGCGGCCATACGCTTATTCATTAGCTCTTGTCCTAGAAACCAAATTCTGACGCTGGCCACGCGCTCGCGAGTCGCGCCGGTCAACGGATGGTGCAATGCAAAAGAACGCTATTGTCGGCTATCCCACACAGGATACAAATAGACTATTTGCGAAAACATTTTTCCAAATGTGGGACAATGCGGTATGAAACATCTCCAGGGTATCGAGCTTTTCGTCGAGGTCGCCAAGGCCAGCAGTTTCAGTCGCGCTGCGGACACGCTGAACATGCCGAAGTCGACGCTCTCGCGGCAGATCGCCGCACTGGAGCAGGCGGTGGGACTGCAATTGCTCTCGCGCACCACGCGCAAGGTCGAACTGACCGCTGCTGGCAAGCTCTATATGGAACGGTGCGAGCGCATCGTGCATGCGGCACGCGCCGCGCACGAAGAGTTACAAACTCTCGTCCAAACACCGTCGGGACCGTTGCGAATCAACATGCCAGCGGATTTCGCCACAGACTTTCTTGCAGAGGCTTTTGCCGAATTTTCACTGCAATACCCGGCCATTACCTTTCACCTGGATCTTGCTGCCCCCGAACACGCGGGCCAGGTTTTCCAATCGGGAGATGTCTCCATCGAGATAGGGGAACTCCCTGATTCTACGCAAATCGCGCGACTTTTGGGAACTATACCCGCCTACCTTTATGCCTCGCCGGCCTATCTGGAAAAGTTCGGCGAGCCGAAGCATCCGCGCGATCTGGCCAAGCACGACTGCATCGCATTTCGTTCTTCCAACAACGGCGCCCAGCGAACCTGGCCGTTCACCAACGGCGATGAACATTTCGATGTCGATCCCCGAGGCCGATTCTCGGTCAACAGTATCGCCATGGTTCGTCGTCTGGCGGCGCTGGGCGTGGGCATCGCTGCCCTGGTGGAAACCGGCTGCCAGACCGAGCTGCAGGCCGGTACGCTGCGCCGTGTCCTGCCGAACTGGCAGGCCGGGCCGTTCCCGGTTTATGCCGTGACGGACACGCGACTGCTGCCGGCCAAGACCCGCATCTTCATCGAGTTCCTGGCGGAACGCCTGCGTGGCGACTGGCACATCGGCAACACCATCCGGATGTAGGGCTAGAACTGCTCATCGTCGCGCAGAAAGCGCCACTGGCCCATGGGCAGATCGCTCAAGGCCACCCGACCGATGCGCACCCGCTTCAGTCCCACCACCTTCAATCCCACTAGTTCGCACATGCGGCGGATCTGGCGCTTGCGTCCTTCCTGCAGGATGAACTGCAACTGATCGACGTTCTGCCACCGCACCTTCGCAGGCCGCAGCGCCCGACCGTCGAGTTCGAGTCCATGATTGAGCTGCGCAAGCCCGCGCTCGTCGAGTTTGCCCGACACCCGCACGAGATACTCTTTTTCCACCGGAGATGCCTCGCCGATGAGATGCTTGGCAATGCGACCATCCTGCGTGAGCACCAGCAGGCCGGATGAATCGATATCCAGACGCCCGGCCACCGCCAGGCCCTGCTTGTGAGCGCGATCAAAACGACGCCCGCTGCGATCGCCGGCGTACTGTGTCTGGGCGGTGACCAGTGCAACGGCAGGCGTGTAGCCATCCTCGGCCTGACCCGACACATAGCCAATGGGCTTGTGGATCAGTATGGTCGCCCGTGCGGATTGCTTGACCTGGGCGGCACGTTCGAGCGTGATCACCTGGTCGGGGAAAGCGCGTGCACCCAGTTCCGCGACGACCTCACCATCGACGCGCACCCATCCCCGCTCGATGAACGCATCGGCTTCGCGCCGCGAGCAAAGGCCGCGCTCGGACATGAGCTTGGAGATTCGTACTTTTTCCATATCGATCCATCTGCTTTTAAGGCGCGATCTTACTTCGGATGCGGTACAGGTGTCATACCCAAGCCGAGTGCGGCATGCTCGCCACGCACACGCCGACGCGTCAGCCGGCGTTCCGCCGCATTAGAATAGCGATATGGCTGCATATCTTTCCCCCGCGCACTACCCCTGGTCAGGCCACGCTGTCGGCAGGCTCGACACACAAGCGCGGTACTGGCTGTTCCGGCCCGGCGCATTGACTGCCGGACTGCGCGCGCTGGGCCCCGTGAAGCTGCGTGTGACGCGCGAATTTTCGACCGGCCTGACCCGCATGGATAGCATCACGCTGGGGCTTGCGCCGGGCACACCGGTTTGGGTGCGCGAGGTCATTATGGCGATAGGCGGGGTCGATTGCGTGAGTGCACGCAGCATCACGCCCCTGCCTGCCTCGACCGGCGTGTGGTCCGGCATGCGGCGATTGAACACACGCCCGCTGGCCGACATGCTTTACGGCGATCGCGACATCACCCGCAGTGCCTTCAGCTGGCGCCAGCTGGGCCACGGCGACCCCTTCTGGTATGCGGTGAGAAGACACGTGCCCCGCGCCGCGTTGGCCGCCACGCTTGCCCCTGTGCAGCACCAGGCGCGCCCTGCGCTGCTGGCGCGCCAGTCGATTTTCTGGCGACGCAAGCAGCCGCTGCTGGTCCAGGAGTGCTTTTTGCCCGGCTTCTGGGCCATGGCACGGCACGCCTGATTTCACTGCCCTATTGCTACTGCCAGATTTCGGGCTCGATCATCACTTCCCCTTTCTCGCCGCTGAAGTAGACGACACGATCGGAGATATTGACATTGAGCTGCATGTTGCGCTGGGCAAGCTGGCCCAGCGCCTGAGCGCTTGCCTGCGGAATGGCAATCACGCTCAGGTTATCCAGGCGGCCGAGCTTGTCGCGCACACTCTGCCACCAGAGCTGACTGGCGTGACCGCCAAAGCAATAAACGATCACGCGCTCGGCCCGACCACAGGCTTTCTGTATGCGCCGTTCTTCGGGCTGGCCGATCTCCACCCACAGACTGATCAGGTCGGTGAGGTCCTTCTCCCAAAGATCGGGCTCATCGGTCTCGGAAATGCCGCGGGTGAAGGCGAGCTGTTCACTGGCGTGCAGGGCAAACGCCAGCACGCGCACCATCATTCGAAGATCTGTCTCCGAGGGATGGCGGGCGATGGTAAGAAGATGACTGTCGTAATAATGCCGGTCGGTATCCGCCACATTGAGTGTGGCCTTGTAAATCGTTGCGCGTAATGCCATGAGAACCGATCAGATCGCCTCGTCGTCGAGTTCGCCGGTGCGAATACGCAGGGCCTTGTCCACGGGCGTGACGAAAATCTTGCCGTCACCGATCTTGCCGGTGCGTGCCGCGCTTTCGATGGCGGTGATGGCTTCTTCGACGCGGTCATCGGCCAACACCACTTCAACTTTGATCTTGGGCAGAAAATCGACCACGTACTCGGCACCGCGATACAACTCGGTGTGGCCCTTCTGCCTTCCGAATCCCTTCACCTCGGTCACGGTCAGGCCGCTGACGCCGGACTCTGCCAGCGCCTCGCGCACTTCGTCCAGCTTGAATGGCTTGATAATGGCGGTGACTAGTTTCACGTTTGTTGTCCTTGAATGGTTTCTCTGAATCCGTTGGTCACAGGATAGCGCCAATCCCGACCAAACGCGCGTTGGGAAATACGCGGACCCGGCGGGGCCTGACGGCGTTTGTATTCGTTGATGCGCAGCAGCCGGACGACCTGCTCGACGGCGGCCGCGTCAAAGCCCTCGGCCACGATGTCGGCGGCAGGCATGTTGTGTTCGACGTAACGTTCGATGATGGCATCGAGCACGTCGTAGGCAGGCAGGCTGTCCTGATCGGTCTGATCGGGTCGCAGTTCGGCCGACGGAGGCCGCGTGATGATGCGTTCGGGGATGACCTCCCCCTCGCGATTGCGCCACACCGACAGGCGATACACCAGCGTTTTGGCCACATCCTTGATGACGGCAAAGCCGCCCGCCATGTCGCCATAAAGCGTGCAATAACCTGTCGTCAGTTCCGATTTGTTGCCCGTGGTGAGCACGATGGCACCCGTCTTGTTCGACATCGCCATCAACAGCACGCCGCGCGCGCGCGCCTGAATGTTTTCCTCGGTGGCGTCCACGGGCAGGCCCGCGAAATCGTCGGCCAGGGTGGCCTCGACGGCATCGACGATCGAGCCTATGGGCAGGGTGTCGTAACGCACGCCCAGGTTGCGCGCCATTTGCGCGGCATCGGTCTGCGACATATCGGCGGTGTAGCGCGAGGGCATCATCACGGCACGCACGTTCTGCGCGCCGATCGCGTCCACGGCAATGGCCAGGACCAGCGCCGAATCGATGCCGCCCGACAGGCCCAGCACGGCCGTCTTGAAGCCGTTCTTGCCCAGATAATCACGGGTGCCCAGCACCAGTGCTTGATAGACCTGCGCCTCGCTGGAAAGCGGCGGCATGTCGGCCTGGTCGGAGGCGGGCCGAACCCGGCCATGGTCATCGATCTGAACCACGTTCACACCCTCGGTGTAATCGGGCAGACGCGCCGCGACACGACCGCCACTGTCGATCACGAACGAGGCGCCATCGAACACCAGCTCGTCCTGCCCGCCCACGAGGTTGGCGTAGACGACCGCGCAACCCGAGACATCGGCACACTGGCGGGCGATGACTTCGCGCTCGGCATGCTTGCCGATGTGGAAAGGCGAGGCATTGGGCACCAGCAGGACCTGCGCACCGGCCGCCGCCGCGGCGCGCGGCGCGCGGTCGAACCAGATGTCCTCGCAGATGTTCAGGCCGAATCGCACCCCGTTGACTTCAAAAACCTGGGCGGCACCATCGGGCAGGAAGTAACGGCGCTCGTCGAACACGGCGTAGTTGGGCAGCTCGAGCTTGCGGTATTGGGCCACGCAACGCCCATCGCACAGCACGGACGCCGCGTTGTAGATGCCGCCGGCGTCGCGCTGGATGTGGCCGACCACGACGTGCAGGCCCGGAAAGGCCTTGAGATCGGAAAGCAACGCAAGCAGGGCCGCATCCTGGGCATCCAGAAAAGCAGGACGCAGGATGAGATCCTCGGGCGGATAGCCGGGCAACACCAGCTCGGGCGTGACCAATACATGGGCACCCTGGGCATGGGCCTGCTGGGCTGCCGCCAGCACACGCGCGGCGTTGCCCGCAGGGTCGCCCACGTGCGCGTTGATCTGCGCAATTCCTACTCGAACCGTTGCCATATCCGTGTCGCGAGAACGTGAAACGAAAAATTATCGCACGGTACCTGTCCGGCATCCCCGATCCCTGGGCGTGCGGAGCAAAAAAACCGGTGCGCAGGCCCACGCGGTCGTGGCAATCACGGCATCGGTGCGCCGGTCTGGTCGCGCGATTCGTCGCGAATCAGGCCCGACATGCTGATGAAATCCGAGCCCGAGGGCGCCTGATAGAGTCGCAGACCCAGCTCGGGCAGGATCGCCAGCAGATGATCGAAGATATCGCCCTGGATGCGCTCGTACTCGAGCCAGGCTGTCACGGCCGTAAAGCAGTAAACCTCGACCGGGATGCCATCGGACTGCGGCTCCATCATGCGCACCATCATGGACATGTCCTGCCTGAGCTCGCGGTGCTGCTTCAAAAACGCCAGGGCATAGGCGCGGAACGTGCCGAGATTGGTGAGTCGGCGGCGGTTGGCGGGTATGTCGGCCAGCTCGCCCAGCGCACGGTTGGCCGTGTCGATATCGGTGCGCTTGGCCTCGAGATAATCGTGCAAAAGATGAACGTGCACGAGGCGCTCGGCCTGCGCGTCGTCCAGAAAGCGCACGCTCGCCGCGTCGATCCGCATGGTGCGCTTGATGCGCCGCCCACCGGATTCGAACATTTGCCGGAAGTTGCGGTAGCTTTCGGAAAACAGCTTGTACGTGGGGATGGTGGTGACGGTGTTGTCCCAGTTCTGCACCTTCACGGTGTGCAAGGCAATATCCCGCACGAACCCGTCGGCACCCGACTGTGGCATTTCGATCCAGTCGCCTATACGCAGCATGTCGTTGGAGGTGAGCTGCGTGCTGGCGACCAGCGATAGCAAGGTGTCCTTGAACACCAGCAGCAATACCGCCGACAGTGCACCCAGCCCGGAAATCATCAGCAAGGGTGAACGGTCGATCAGGATGGACAGCACCCACACCGTGCCCACCACATACAAGGCAATCTTGCCGATCTGGATATAGCCCTTGATCGACCGCGTCTGCGCGCGGGCCGTCGAGGCATAGGTATCCTGCCAGGCGCTGAGCACGGAACTGCAGGCCGAAAACAGGCAGATCCAGGTCCCGATCAAGGCCACCCGCGTAATCAGCGCCACGGCGCGATCGATGTGCGGCACGCTGGGCGCAAGCAGATACACCACGGCAAACGGCACCGCATACCAGATCTTGTGATAAGCCCGCCGCTTGAACAGTGCGTCGTTCCAGTCGCCCCGCCCCGCCGCACGCAGCAGCCGCCCGGTGATGTGCAGCAGTGCACGGGCCACGACCCACTGGGTGAACAACGCAACCACGGCCACCAGTGCAATGCTGGCAGCCGTTTGCGCCCAGGGCGAACGGGGGAAATAGCTGTCCACCAGCAGAAAAGTATCGTCCAGCGTCATGTTTGTCGTCCGCAAAGACCGCCAAGCGGTCAGGCAAGGAGCATCTTATAATCCAGCCACCATGTCAAAATCCAACACCGACTCCCAGAACCAGTTCGCCAACAAAGGCCAAGCCTGGTCCGCCCGCTTCTCCGAACCCGTCTCCGATCTGGTCAAACGCTACACCGCGTCTGTCGATTTCGATAAGCGTCTGGCCGAACACGATATTCGTGGCTCGCTCGCCCACGCCGAAATGCTGGCCGCGCAAGGTGTCATCAGCGCCCAGGACCGCAGCGACATCGAAGGCGGCATGCAAACCATCCTGGCCGAGATTCAGGCCGGCAAGTTCGAATGGCTGCTCGATCTCGAAGACGTGCACCTCAATATCGAAAAACGCCTGGTCGAGCTCGTGGGCGATGCGGGCAAGCGACTGCATACCGGCCGCTCGCGAAACGATCAGGTCGCCACCGACATCCGGCTATGGCTGCGTGATGAAATCGACGTGATCATCGGCCTGTTGGGCGAGTTGCGCCGTGCCCTGGCCACCGTGGCCCTGCAGCACGCCGACACCATTCTGCCCGGCTTCACGCACCTGCAGGTCGCCCAGCCGGTCACCTTCGGCCATCACCTGCTGGCCTACGCCGAAATGTTCGGCCGCGATGCCGAGCGTCTGGCCGATTGCCGCAAACGCGTCAACCGCCTGCCCCTGGGTGCTGCGGCACTGGCTGGCACCAGCTACCCCATCGACCGCGAACGCGTGGCGCGCAGCCTGGGGTTCGACGGCGTGTGCCGCAACTCGCTGGATGCCGTGTCCGACCGCGATTTTGCGATCGAATTCTGCGCCGCGTCCGCACTGATCATGACGCATATCTCCCGGTTCTCGGAAGAGCTGGTGATCTGGATGAGCCCGCGCGTGGGGTTCATCGATCTGGCCGATCGTTTCTGCACGGGCAGCTCCATCATGCCGCAGAAGAAAAACCCCGACGTTCCTGAACTGGCTCGCGGCAAGACGGGCCGGGTGAATGGTCATTTGGTGGCATTGCTGACCCTGATGAAAGGCCAACCCCTGGCCTACAACAAGGACAATCAGGAAGATAAGGAAGGCCTGTTCGACACCGCCGATACGGTGCGCGACACGCTGACGATTTTCGTGGACATGGCCGCAGGCATCAAGGTCAAACCCGATGCCATGCGTGCGGCTGCGCTGCAGGGGTTTGCCACGGCGACTGACCTGGCAGACTACCTCGTCAAACGCGGCCTGCCCTTCCGTGATGCGCACGAAGTGGTTGCGCACGCCGTGCGTGATTGCGAAGCCCGTGGCTGCGACCTGGCCGATCTGACGCTCGCGGAGCTGCGTGCCTATAACGCCAACATCGACGAAGATGTGCACGCCGTGCTGACCCTTGAGGGCTCGGTCGCCGCCCGCTCGCACATCGGCGGCACCGCGCCCGCACGCGTGCGCGAGGAAGCGCAGCGCGTGCTCGACGCGCAGTAATCGCCACTGGCGTGACGCCGTCGTCCCTGTGTGGGCGACGGCAAAACAAACCTGTTTTTCTGATAGCGAGCGGCCAGCTTGCGCCGTTGCCCTGGGGCGGTTGGGCCTGGCGCGGTCATGTTCAACGGCGTGGCGTAGCCGCGCCTGGTGCTGCCATGTTCGAGCCGGTTGCAAGGCGCCAGCGGCGCCTCACTAGTTGGGTGCACTCGGGCGTGCGGGTGCGGCAGTGGTGCCGGTGCGCGTTGCCGGTGTGGCAACAGTGCCGGCGCGATGGGCAGGCGTGGCGGTGGTTTGGCTGGCAGGCGCCGCCGTGGCGCCAGAGCGACTGGCTGGCGCAACGGTGGCACCCGATCGACTGGCAGGTGCAGTGGCAGTTCCTGAACGCGTGGCCGGTGCAGGGGCAGCGCCAGTGCCAGAACGACTGGCAGACGTGGCATTGGCCGGTGTGCGGCTGACGGATGTAGCACCCGCCCCCGTGCGGTTGCCGGATACTGCGGCGGCGGGTCGTGAGCCGGCCTGGGCCTGTGGCACCACATTGGGCACGGCGGCCCCGTGCGCCCCGGCAGGCGGCTTGGCATCGTGGGGCAGAATGTGCACGAAGACTTCGCCCTCGCGAATCATGCCCAAGTCGCCACGCGCACGCTCTTCGAGTGCGCCGGTGCCGGTCTGCAGATCCTGCACCTCGGCGGCCAGCGCGGCATTTCGTGCGCGCAAACCTTCATTGATTTCGCGCTGCTCGGCCACCTGGCTCTGAAGCGCCCACACACGAAACCACCCGCCTTTGCCCAGCCAAAGCGGATACTGGATCAGACCGACCAGTGCGATCAAGATGACGACGAGCAAACGCATGGTCGGTCCAATCGGTCAGGGATCAGCGCAGGTTGTAGAAGGCATCGCGACCCGGGTAGGTCGCCACTTCAGCCAACTCTTCCTCGATACGCAGCAGCTGGTTGTACTTGGCCATGCGATCCGAGCGCGACAGCGAGCCCGTCTTGATCTGCATGGCGTTGGTGGCCACGGCAATATCGGCAATCGTGGAATCTTCCGTTTCGCCCGAGCGATGGGAAATGACGGCGGTGTATCCCGCGCGCTTGGCCATTTCGATGGCGGCGAACGTCTCGGTCAGGGTACCGATCTGATTGATCTTGATCAGAATCGAGTTGGCCACGCCGCGGTTGATGCCTTCTTTCAGAATGCGGGTGTTGGTGACGAACAGATCGTCGCCCACCAATTGCACTTTCTTGCCCAACTGGTCGGTCAGCAGCTTCCAGCCTTCCCAGTCGTTTTCGGCCATGCCGTCTTCGATGGAAATGATGGGGTACTTGTCGCACCAGGTTGCGAGCAAATTGGCAAATTCCTGCGAGGAAAGCGAAATATTGCCTTCGCCGGCCAGGTGATACTTGCCATCACGGTAGAACTCGGAACTGGCGCAATCCAGGCCCAGTGCGATCTGGGTACCGGCTTCGTAGCCGGCGGCTTCGATGGCCTTGAGTATGAGCTCGATGGCCGCCTCGTGGCTGGCCACGTTGGGCGCAAAACCGCCCTCGTCGCCCACGGCGGTAGACATGCCCTGATCGTTCAGCAGTTTTTTCAGTGCGTGGAAGACTTCTGCGCCCCAACGCAAGGCTTCGCGGAAGCTGGGCGCTCCCACGGGCAGAATCATCAGTTCCTGCATGTCCAGCGTATTGTTGGCGTGCGCGCCACCGTTGATGACGTTCATCATGGGCACCGGCATGCTCATCGGGCCACTGCCACCGAAGTAACGATACAGCGACAGGCCGGATTCTTCGGCGGCCGCACGTGCCACGGCCATGCTGGCTGCCAGCATGGCGTTGGCGCCCAGACGGGACTTGTCATCGGTGCCGTCCAGGTCGATCAGGGTGCGATCGACGAACGTTTGCTCTTGTGCATCCAAGCCCATCAGGGCTTCGGAAATTTCGGTGTTCAGGTTTTCGACGGCACGCAGCACGCCCTTGCCCAGGTAGCGACTTTTGTCGCCATCACGCAGCTCGATGGCTTCGCGTGTGCCGGTGGACGCGCCTGACGGCACGGACGCACGGCCCATGGCACCAGATTCCAGCAAAACATCGCATTCCACCGTGGGGTTACCACGGGAATCCAGTATTTCACGGCCGATAATATCGACGATTGCACTCATTGAACTCAACCCCTAAAACAGATGTAGACAAAGATTCTGCAGCGCATACGAGGCGAGGTTATCCGCAAAAAAAGACCGGCAGACTTGCCTGGTTCGGTGATGTGGTGACCATCAGCTCAAGAGCGCAAGACACCCGGGACATGGGCCCCGGCTGTCTCATGGGTACGCATTGTACTCGCACGCGCGGACTAGCCACGATCCGTTGCGGGATCGGGCGAACCGGCATAAAGCGCGGTGGCCGTGGAGGTCACCAGCGCCTGGTAACGCTCGTACTGCGTGAGGATATCGTGGATGACCTGGGCTGAAGACAGGCCCAGAATGTCGTAACCGCTGCTGCCGTCGGCGAACACCGTACGCACCTGCCATTCGTGTGGCCTGACGCTTTCATTCTTGGTCGCAGCGGCGGTGAAAGTGGCCACCCGGCGTGCCTGTGCCCGCACGCCATAGACGAAGTTACGCGTGCCCTCGGCGTGAACGGTCAGGGTGAGCGTTTCTTCTGCGCTGGCGACCTCGGTGCGCAGGCCCCGACGGTTCAGTTCCTGGGCGACCTCATCGAATGCAGGCTGGGCCACGGTCTGCACGAAACGCTCGGCATCGGCCTGACGGGGGGTGGCCAGCAGAGCACCCAGACGTCGGCGCCAGGGCACTTCCGATCCCGGTGCCGGGGTGGCGATCATGTGGGCACCTTGCAGGCGCGACATGTCAGCCTTCATACCCCGTATCAGGCCAACCACCAGCAGCAACATGATGGCTGCAAAAGGCAAGGCGCTAAGTAGCGTCACGGTCTGCAAGGCAGACAGCCCACCCGCCAGCAGCAACAGCGATGCCGCCACGCCTTCCAGCCCGCACCAGTAAATGCGCTGCCAGACCGGCGCGTCCTCGCGCCCGCCTGCAGCCAGGGTATCGATGACCAGTGAACCGGAATCGGCCGAGGTCACGAAGAAGATGGCCACCAGCAGGACAGCCAGCACCGAAGTGACGCTGGACCAGGGCAAATACTCGAAGAACTGGAACAACGCGACCGAGGCGTCGGCCGCCACATCACGGGAGAGCTCGCCTGCGGCCACACCCATGTCCAGGAAAATGGCGGTATTACCGAACACCGTCATCCACAGGAAAGTGAACAAGGTGGGCACGAGCAGCACGCCGGTGACGAATTCGCGCACGGTGCGACCCCGCGAAATGCGCGCGATGAACATGCCCACGAAAGGCGACCAGGAAATCCACCACGCCCAGTAGAACAGCGTCCAGGCCTTCATCCA
>Ga0075364_10000726_pt1 | contig 17252 bp, 15 predicted proteins | sample EndMetdeltDD1764_FD_71517 | JGI IMG/M metagenome (GOLD analysis project Ga0075364, IMG submission 71517) | Populus endosphere microbial communities from Tennessee, USA - Endosphere MetaG P. deltoides DD176-4 | ecosystem: Host-associated > Plants > Roots > Endosphere | place: USA: Tennessee...
GGGTGCAACGAGATGAGGAGCACGACACGGATCGCACGAGGGAGAAGCCAGGAGCGTCAAAGGATCTTTCTTTAAACCCAATTTGCTCCTGTGCTCCTGTTCTCCTGCGATCCGTCTCCTCGCCTCCTCCTCGTCTCCTGCGATCCGTGACAGGCGCCCCGACTTCAGCGTTCGGCGCGGCGCCAGGCTCGCAGCGCCGGTCACGGTTGCAACGAGATCAGGAGATCAGGAACGGATCGCACGAGGGACAAGCCAGGAGGGTCAAAGGATCTTCTTGAAACCCAATTTGCTCCTGGCCTCCCTGCCCTTCTGCGATCCGTCTCCTGGCCTCCTCATCTCCTGCGATCCGTGACAGGCGCCTCGAGCCCAGTCCGCCGCTTCGGACTGCGGCGGTGATCATGGAGCTCAGCAAGATCAGGAGACGGACGCACGAGGGCAGGAAGCCAGGCGCGTCACGCGTCTGGCGCGGGCCGGACCTTCAGGTTCAGCGCAGGCAGCGTTACCGGCTGCCGGAGTGTTCGTCCTTCCGCGGCGGCTGGACCGCCGCGGACTTGTTCTCCGGGATTTCCTTCGCGATCCAGGTCTTGATGCCTTCGGCGCCCTCGATCTTCTTGGCGAGCGCCTCGGCCTCCTTGCGATCCGCGAAGCCGCCGATGCGAACACGGTAGTAGCTGGCCGCCGCCCCTTCGCCGCGGACGTGATACGCGGGATAGCCCTGGCTCACGTATCGCGTGACGATCTGATCGGCTTCCTCCCGCGTCTTGACCGCCGCGACCTGGATGGAGAATCCGCTGCGCGGCTGCGTTCCGGATGCGGCCGGCGCCGCCGGCGTGCTCGGCGGCGTTGCCTTTGCCGTTGCCGGAGGCACGGCGGCCGGCGTCTGTGACGACACTGCTGGAGTCTTTGGCTGCGCCGCCGCCGGCGTCTGCTGTGGCGGTGCCGCGGGCGGCGTCTGCTGGCGCGGTGCCGCGCTCGCGGTCTGCGGGGGCGGAGTCGTCGTCGCCGTCTGCGCCGGCGGCGTCGCGGTCGCCGTCTGCGACGCCGCGGTCGCGGCCGGCTGTTGCGGGGCCGCCGCTGCTGCCTGCTGCGGCGCCGGCGATGGCGGCGGCGCGCTGGCGGTCGCGGGCGGCGGCGTCCGCGGCGCGGGCGCCGACGGCGACGCGTCGGCCGGACTCGCCAGATACTGCGTGACGCCGAAGTAGCCTGCCGCCAGCAGCGCGATCGCGAGACCGGCCGCAACCGGCAGTCCGACACGGAACCGCTTGCGAGCCGGCTCGGGCTCGGCCACGCTGTCCCACGAGAACTCGTCCGGTCGTCTGGTCTCGCCGGCACCTTCGAAGATCGACTCGGTCACCGCCAGCGCGCCGGAATCCATGTCTCTCGACGGGAACTCGAGGTTCGCGAGATCGGTCAGGTCGTCGAAGCCGTCGCCGCCCCGCGCCGCCCGCGGCGCGCCCGCGGCCACTGCGGCCGGCAGGCGTGTCGGTCTCGGCGAGAACTCGAGACTCGAGAAATCGGAGAACTCGTCGGCCTGACGTGGCGACGATGGCGTCGGTGCTGAAGGGGCTACGGGTGCTGCCGGTGCCGATCGCGCCAACGGCGGCGCTGGTACGGGCGCTGCTGGCGGGGCGGCAGGCGGGGCGAACGGCGCGGCCACCGCGTACGGCGGCTCCGGCGCGGCCACGGAGGGATGGACCGGCGGCGGCAGCCGCGTGCTCCGGCGGCGGATGTCCAGCCAGCGATCGCCGGGGGACGAGCCGGCCAGCGCGGTGAACATGCCGTCGACGCCGGGCAGCGCGAAGTCGAACTGCGCGAGACCGGTCGCCTGCAGCGACCGCAGTTGATCGGGCGGAAAGATCTTCGCGTGCAGCTCGTCGATCGCGGCCACCGTCAGCGCGGCGGATCCCAGGTTGAAGCTGCCCGCGCGCGAGGTGATGCGGCCTGGCTCGCCCACCTGCGCGACATACGACGCGCCTTCCTCGGCGGGAATCGCTCCGACAAGCGTGTTGATGACAGCTGGTGGCATGTTTACCTCCCCAGCTTTTCCCAGTCGGCATCCGGGGCGTCGCGCGCGATCGCCAGGCAGCCGTCGGAGCCGACGAACGCCGGCTCTTCCACGACGGTCACCACGCCTCCACCGACCTGCTGGAGCGCGTTCTGGATCTTCGGTCCGAGATTGCGGATCAACCCGCCGCCCCCGGAGATGGTCACGCTGCGCCGGACCCGCTCCTGGTATTCCGGCGCGACGCTCGCGAGCAGGTCGAACGTCGTTTCCACGATCGGCGGCACGATCGCCTCGCACGCCGTCTGCATCTCGCTCGTGATCTCGAGCGGGGTCGGCACGCCGCGAACCGGGGCCGTCACCACGATCGGCTCCTTCGGCGGATCGCCGACGAACGCGAACTTCTCCTTCCACTCGCGGACCATGAAGATGGTGAAGTCCGCGTCGGGATACCGCTGGCGAACGAGCTTTTCCAGGTGGACGTCGACCGAGTCGCCGGCGATGGTCAGCGTCCGCTGATCCTCGTCGGTGGGATAGCGGCCCTTCATCACGCAGAAGTCCGTCGTCCCGGCGCCGATGTCGATGATCAGCGTGTGCAGGAGCGCGTCGAGCCCGTAGGCGACGGCGAAGGGCTCCGACACGATGATCAGCTTGTCGAAGAGGCCGCCGAGCACCTCGCGCAAATACTGCTTGTTGGTCCGCAGGGCCGCCGCCGGCACGCCCAGGACGGCGCGCACGGGGCCGGACTCCTTGCCGATTTTCGCGCTCGACAGGAGATGGCCGATCAGCTCACGCACGGCCTCGACGTCCTTGTCGGATCCTTCCTTGATCAGCCCGCGCTCGAGCGGGCGCCGCAGATCGAGCATCGTCCGGTTCTCGAGGGCTTCCTTGCCGACGAGCACCTTGCGCTTGAGAATCTTCCGCGCGACGAGGTCCGCCGGCCACCCGACGAAACTGTCCACGACGACGCGCTCGCCGGTCGACGTCGAGATCGCCGTGCGCGACGTCCCGAGATCGATGCCGACCGTGGTTACTTCCTTAGCTGCCATTTCCGGTCTCCTTGCCTCCGTCGCGGGTACTCTCACGCAGGTACCCCTGAATTCCCTCGAACAGCGCCTCGGCGATCGACTGCCGGTACTCGCTCCCGTGCAGGAGCGCCGCTTCGTCCTCGTTCGACAGGCACGACACCTCCGCGAGGATCGCGGGCATCCGCGTGCCGACGAGGACGACGAACGGCGCCGTCTTGACTCCGCGATTCTCGACGGCGCCGTTCACCCGCCGGAGCTTCTGGAGCAGCGCGTGCTGAACGGTTTCGGCGAGCCGCTTCGATTCGCCCTTTCGCGCGTCGAGGTAGATCCCGTCGAGCAGCGTCCGCAGATCCGCGAGCGAGTAGCCCGAGTCGCGGTTCTCCTCCGCGGCGATCGCGTCGGTCCCGGGGTGCTCCGACGCCCCCAGATAGTAGGTTTCGATCCCGCGGCTGCTCTTCGGCGTCAGCGAGTTCACGTGGATGGAGACGAAGATGTCGCCGTGCCCCTCGTTGGCGATGTCCGATCGCTGCTGCAGGGAGATCGTGTCGTCGCCGGCGCGCGTCATCAGCACGCTCAGGCCGGCGCCGGCGAGGCGGACACGGAGGCGATCGGCGATGTCGAGGGTGACCTCTTTCTCGAGGAGGCCGGACTTCGCGGCGGTGCCGTGGCTCGAGCCGCCGTGACCCGCGTCGATGACGACGCGCCGGACCGGAAGCGCGAGCGCCGCGACGTTGACGGGATGCGGGCGCGCATACGACGAGACGACAGGCGCCCGAGGCGCCTGGGCGGCCGCGGGGTTCTGCGCAGTCGCGCTCGCCGTCGCGGCCGGTGCCGCGGCGGGCGTGCCGGAGGCGGGGCTGCCGGTGCCGGAGGCCATGCGGACCGCCCCGACCGAGGCCACGAACACCAGCGCCGCGGCCAGCTGCGGCCCCCACAAAGCGGACATCCGCCTGGCCGGACGCAGCGGTTTCGGCAGGCTCCCGTTCATGGTCGCCAGGTTCTCTTCCACGGCTTCCCGAAGAAGCCGCGCTTTCAGCCGGCTATTGTTCATTCGATGCGACCGATGGCGTGGAGCAACAACCACACCACTCGTACTAAATTGAAAGATAGATAGATCTGGCCGTATTTCTCGGAAATCTCGCCGGACCACGCGGGGAGCGTCTGGTGTCTGGAACCGGCATCTCGATTTTAGACGGACCCGCTCACGGATGCCAGCCTGAAGATCTACCAGTCTGAAAATCTGTGCAGCAGGAGGCCGCCGGCGCCGAGGCCCCGGTCCAGGGGCCCTCTCAGACCACGGGGGAGGTTCGCGGGCAGATGGAGACGTGGGAGGAGGGGATTCCGGCCTCGAGATCGGCGGTCAGCAGGTCGATGGCCCGCTGCACGTCGGCCATGATCTTCCCTCCGTCGAACTCGAGATACACCTCGATGTAGATCTGAGCGCCCGACCGGCGCGTGCGCACGCCGTGGAGGCCGTCGTAGGCGTCGAAGTGCTGCGCGAGCAGGCGGGTGATCTCGAGCTGCAGGGACTCGTCCACGGCGCGATCGAGCAGGTCGTACATCGAGTCCGAGGTGATGACGTAGGCCGACCAGAGCAGGAACCCCGAGAGCACGAACGAGAAGAACGTGTCGATGTAGTTCGCGCCGCTGTAGCCGTGGAAGATCAGGGTGCAGGAGAGCGAGGCCAGGACGCAGTAGTCGCAGACGCTCTTCGATCGGAAGAAGCGCCACTGCGCTTCCATCAGCGGCGACGACTGCCGCCGGGCGAGCTGCTGGTTCTTGAACCAGAGCCAGGTATCGGAGACGGCCGCAAACGCGGTGATCGCGAAGCCGATGACCACGCCGCTCTCGACGATCTCGACCGGCGCGTGAAGGCGGTCGATGCCTTCCATCACCACGATCACGAACGACGCGAGCATCACCGCCGCCACGGCCAGCCCGGAGATGTTCTCGAGCTTCCCGAAGCCGTAATTGAAGTCGTGGTTCCGCCCGCGCGCGACTCTCCGGATGATGATCCAGGAGAACAGGCTGGCGAGCGCCTCCGCCAGGCTGATCAGCATGTCGACGGCGAGCGTCAACGACTTCGCGATGTACGCGGCGATCACGCAGGGGATCAGCAGGGAGAGCGCGAGGAGGAACCCGACGAAGATCGAGCGTTCCCGCTCTTCGTGGGTGACCGGGGACGTCGAGGTGTGCGCGAGACTCACGGCGCGACGAGCATACCGGAGTTCCGGCTCACTCCTGCCGCTTCAGGACCCCGCGCAGCTTGTCCGCGAGCGTTCCAAACTGGTGCGCCTGCGCGTCCTCGCCGCGCGGCGGCGCATCCGGTTCCATGATGGACGCGGCCCGTGACGATCCCTCCGGAACGGGCGCGACGCCGATCCGGCGTTTGTCCACGTCGATGGCGACAATCTCGAACGCGCCGGTCGTGCCGGGCTTCACGTGGCGCTTCCAGTCGTCGGCCCGTCCCGCCGGCGCGAACGTGGAGGCGTGCGCGAGCGCTTCGATCCCGGGCTCGAGCTCGACGAAGGCGCCGAACTCCGCGACGCGCGTGACGCGGCCGGCCTTCACCTGCCCGACTTCGTACTTCTGCGCGACCAGCAGCCACGGATCCTCGGCGAGCTGCTTCATGCCGAGCGCGATCTTCGGCTTGTCCTTCTCGCCGTCGTCGACGCGCAGGACCTTGACCGTGATCTCGTCTCCCTGCTTGAGCACTTCGCCGACGCTGTTCACCCGCGACCAGCCCAGCTCCGAGACGTGCAGCAGGCCCTGCACGCCTGCCCCGAGATCCACGAACGCGCCGAACTCCCGCACCGACGCGACCCGGCCTTCGAGCACGGCGCCGGGGACGATGGCGCGCCTCACCTCCTCGGCGCGCGCGCGCTGATCCTCCTCGAGCAGCACGCGCCGCGAGACGACGAGGTTGCGTCCGCCGTCCTTGTACTCGACGATGCGGAAGGCGTAGACCTTGCCGAGGTGCTGCGCGGGCTCGGTGCGGCCGACGTCGATCTGCGAGAACGGGCAGAAGCCGCGCTGGCGCGCGATGCGGACTTCGTAGCCGCCCTTCACTTCCTGTTCGACCCTGCCCTCGACGGGGAGGCCCGTGCGGAACGCGTCCTCGAGCTGCCGGTTCGTGGCGGCGCCGCGCGCCAGCCGCCGCGACAGCTGGAGTCCGCCGGCCACCGACACGACGACCGCCTGGATGCGCTCGCCGACGGCGACCTCGATGTCGCCGTCCTCGTCCTTCAGCTCGGCGACGTCGATCGTCGCCTCTCCCTTGCCGCCGACGTCCACGAACGCGACGTCCGGGCCGATCGCGACGATCGTGCCTTCGATGGTCTGGCCTTCAGTGAAGCGCTTCTTCGACTTGATCGACGCTTCGAACAGTGCGGCAAAGTCTTCCGTTTTCTCGTCCACGACCCTTCATTCTACGTGGACGGCGTTCGGATCGCCGCCTCGATCTCGTTACTTCGCGTCCGGCGCCCTGGCGGCGTCGACCTTGGCGTGGCCGCGGACCACGCCGTCGCGCTCGCCGGCCATGTCGCCCTGCAGGCGGTCCTTGACGATCGTCAGCGTGAACCTGAACAGCGGCCCGTCGGGCTGCTGCACGGCGAACGTCGCCTTGCCGGCGTCGACCGCGCCCTCCTCGACCTTCCACTGCCGTTCGGGCGGACCAGCCGTACCGGTCAGTTCCTTCCCTTTGTGCGTGAGGTTGAACGTCACCGGCCTGGGATCCCCCTCGGTGCCGTCAGGACGCTGCATCTTGAACGTGCCTTCCCATTTGCCCGTGAACGTCGCTGCGCTCTTCTGGGCGGCAAGGGACGGAACCAGCGCAACGAGTACAAGTGCGATCGCAACCAGAGCTCTCTTCATCACGTCTCCCGGATTCTCCATTCGCCTTCTCGGTTATCGGCTATCGGTTATCGGCCGTCGGTCGTCGGTCGTCGGTCGTCGGTCCTCGGTCGTCGGCCCTCGGCTACTCCCCGCGGAGCGCGACGAGCGGATCGACGCGGGAGGCGCGGCGGGCCGGAATGTAGCTGGCGAGGAGCGCCACGGCCACCATGACGGCCGACATTCCCGCGAACGCGATGACGTCCAGCCGCTGGACGCCGTACAGCAGCGTCTGCACGTATCTCGTGAATGCCGCTGCCGCGAGCACGCCCACCACGACACCCAGCAGCGTCACGCGCGTGCCCTGCCAGATGAACATCCGGCGGACGGCCCAGGGCTCGGCGCCAAGCGCCATGCGGACGCCGATTTCCTGCGCGCGCCGCGTGACGCTGTACGAGAGCACGCCGTACAGACCGACCGCACCGAGGACGAGCGCGAGCACGGCGGCAACGGCCACCATGAGCATCGTGAACGAGAGGCTGGCGATCGCCCGCGTCGCCAGGGTCTTCATCGTGAAGATCCGGTACATCGGCGACTGCGGCGCGACGTCACGGATGACGGCGCGGACTTCGGCGGCGATCTGATCGGCGCGCGCCGACTTCACCACGTACGCCGGAGACGCGGACACGCCGGGCAGGTACACCATCGGGTCGGGCGTCTGACGCCGGAGATCGTCCACCTTCACGTCTTCGACCACGCCGATGACGGTGAACCACCGCTGCCCGCCGGTGGCCTGGCGCACCTTCTGCCCGATCGGCTCCTCGCCGGGAAAGAGGATCCGGGCGGCGGCCTGGCTGATGATCACGTTCGGGAGCCCCTGCTCTTCCTCGACCCGCTCGAAGAAGCGGCCGCTCACCAGCTTGATCCCCATCGTCTGGAAGTACGCGCCGCCGGCGGCGGCGTTGCGGATGAGAGGCGCCTCGGCGCCGCTCGCCTCGATCTTCGGCGTCGTGACGTTGACGCTGCCCGCGCCCTCGTCCAGCGGAAGCGTCGTGATGAAGCCGACGGACTCGACGCCGGGGATTCCGGCGAGGCGCTCCATGAACGTGTACTGAAAGCGAGAGACGGAGGCGCGATCGTTCAGAGCGGGACCGCCGGCGGCGATCTGGAACGTGAAGATGTCCCGGGTGTCGTAGCCCGTGTCGACGCGGCTGAGGAGCCAGAAGCTGCGCATCAGAAGCGCGGCGCCGACCAGCAGCACGACCGCGCACGCGGTCTGCGCGGCCACGAGCACGTCGCGGGTGTAGCCGCCGCGGCCGACGATCCCGCGTCCCGCGTGCTGGACGCTGCCCAGCCTCGCGCCCGAGAGGCGGATGGCCGGCAGCAGCCCGAACGCGCACGCGGCCAGGACGGAGATGCCGGCGGTGAAGATCAGCGCGAACGCATCCAGGTGAGCGGTCGCAAGGCCGGGAATCGGCGCCCCGCCAAACCCGCCGGCAACGCCCTCCGGCGCCGCGCGGACCAGCAGCGGCACGCCCGCCCGGGCGAGCAGCGCACCCGCGAGGCCGCCGGCCGCCGCGAGCAGCAGTGCCTCGGTGAGCTGCGAACGGATCAGATCGCCGCGCCCGGCGCCGAGCGCGCTGCGCACGGCGAGGTCGGTGCGCCGGTTCTCGGCCCGTACCGTGAACAGGTTGGCGATGTTCACGCACGCGACGAGAAAGACGATGGCGACGGTGCCGATCAGCACCCAGAGCGCCGTCGCCATCTTGCCGACGAGATGCTCGCGGAGCGGCTGGACGATCGGCCGGTGGCGCTCCATGATCTTCACGTACGGCGCCGGCCCGCCGAGCCGCTGCTGCACGCGGCGCGCGAGCGGCTCGAGCTGCGCCGAGAGCGTCGCGCGATCGATCCCCGGCGCGACCCGCGCGACCATGCGCGGCCCGAATCCGCCGGCCGTGACCTGGGCGGCGCGAATCGTCAACGGCACCCAGAACGCGACGCGCTCGTCGGGGAACCGGAACTCCGGCTGCATCACGCCGACGACGGTGCGGTTCTGGCCGGCGAACGTGTAGCTGCGGCCGATCACCTTGGGATCGGAACCGAACCAGCTTTGCCACAGCCAGTAGCTGAGGACGACGACGTTGCCGTTGTCGCCGTCGTTGGGCAGCCGTCCGAGGAACGGCTGCGCGCCGAGCGTGCTGAAGAGGGAAGGCGTCGCCTGCGTCACGAAGAGCTGATCGACCTGCCCTTCGGCGCGCGTCGTGGACGACCCGGTGCCGTAGATCGCGGCGTCTTCGATGGCGGGAACGCTCTCGCGGTACTCGAAGTACAGCTCGTCCGGAACGCCGAGCTCCTCGGGTTGGTCCGTGCCCGGCGCGGAGCCGCCGATGTGAACCAGCCGGTCCGCGTTCGGAAACGGCAGCCGATCGAGCAGCACCGGCTTGACGACGCTGAAGATGGCGGCGTTCGCGCCGATGGCGAGCGCGAGCGTGAGCACGACCGTCACGGTGAAGCCGGGAGTCCTGGCGAGCCCGCGCGCCGCGTGCCTGAAGTCCCTGGCCCATGTTTCGAGGTGTCTCACCCGGCCACGTCCTTTCCCGTCCCAGCCCGTGCCACCAGCGGTCACACGTGATTCCGCTCACCTCCTAGACGCACGGGAAGGCCGACTATTACAAGGCGTGGGATCCTGGCGGAAACGACGAAAGGAGAACTACCGGAGCGCGAGCTCCCAGGTCTCGGCGACGAGATCCTTGCCGAACTGGTGGTGCGGCTGCTTCGAGACGCACGCGAAGCCGGCGGCCTCGTACAGATGACGCGCGGCGAGCAGGTTGGACTGCGTCCAGAGCGTGATCCGGTCGTATCCCGCGGCGCGTGAGAAACGGACGCACTCCTCGACCAGGCGCCGGCCGATGCCCAGGCCGCGCGCGTCGCGTTCGACGTGCAGGAGCCGCAGCTTGGCGACGGCGTCGGACTGCCTGACGATCATCACGGCGCCGGCAGGCGTGCCGTTCCGCTCGGCGATCCAGCAGCGCTCGCGCGCGGGATCGAACGTCGTCAGGAACTGCGCGACGATGCCGGCCGCGAGCGCCTCGTACTCCGTGGTCCAGCCGTACTCGTCGGCGTAGAGCGCGCTCTGGCGCGACACGATCCAGCCCATGTCGCCGGCGCGATGATCGCGCAGCGTGAACGGCTCGGCGGCGTCCGGAAGCTCGCGCGCGAGCGATTGTTGAATCAGGCGCATCGCGTCCAGGACGCGTGCGCGCCCGGCCGGTGACAGTCCCCGCAGCATGACGGCCACTTCGTCCCGCGCCAGCTGCTGCAGCGGAGCGAGCGCCGCCTCCCCCCGGGTGGTCAGCGCCAGGTGCGCCTGCCGCGCGTCGGCGTCCGACGCCGTTCGGCGAATCAGCCTGCGCCGGAGGAAACGCTGGAGAATCCGGCTCAGATAGCCGCCGTCGAGATCGAGGATCTTCCCGAGGTCGGCGGCTGTCGGCGCCGCCTCGCGGCGGACCCCGGTGTCGCCGTGGTAGCCGATCTCGTAGAGCACGCGTCCTTCCGTCAGCGAGAACGGGCTGTGGAGCAGCTTCTCCTGGAGGACGCCGATCTGGCGCGTGTAGAAGCGGTTGAAGCGGCGGACGGTGTCGACGTCCTCGTGGTGGGCCTCGGCGGGCGCGGAAGCAGGCACTGGGAGCTCCCCCTTCGATTGGCGCCCAGTATCGATCCGATAGTTGACCGAGTCAAGTATCGTCCGCCCGCGCCCCTGTTGACGCCTGGCCTCGGTCCGGACGAGAGTGGCCCTCATGAACCGGCGATCGTTCCTCACCGGCGCGGGCAGGTTCGCGGGTGCGCTGACAGCCGGCGCCATCTTCGAGACGGCGCGGCCCGACCGTGCATGGGCCCGGCAGGGAGCGAAGGCGGCCCACGCGGCATCCGACCGCGTGCTCGACCGGCTCAGGACCCGCTTCTCCTTCCAGATATCCGTCGACGTGGCCACCCTGGAGCAGGGACTGGCGGTGGCCGGCGCGGCGCTGGCGGCGGGAATCGACATCGTCGAAATGGGAACGCCGCTGATCAAGAACCAGGGCATCGCGAACGTCGTCCCGGCCTTCCGCCGAAGATTTCCGCAGGCGCTCCTGCTCGCCGACATGAAGACCATGGATGGCGGCGCGTTCGAGGCGCGCGCGGTCTACACGGGCGGAGGGAACATCGTGGATTTCCTCGCGCTCGCGGGCGTGGATACGGCGAAGGCGATCTGCGCCGTGCGCGACGAGGTGAGGCGCGCGGACCCCGAACTGCCGCGGCTCGCCTTTGCCGACATCCTCGTGCCGCACCAGGGCCCGGCCGGGCAGGCCGTCGACGTCGCGCGCCGCATGCTCGATGCCGGCGTGGACGGGATCGGCATTCACCTGCAGGCGGACGCGCGGCGGGCCGACCCGGCGCTGATCGAACGCAACTATCTCGGAGACGTGGCGCGCGCCATCTTCGATCGATTGGGGAGCGCGGCCCCTGTGCAGGTGGTCGGCGGGCTCAGCGTCGCGCAGGCAAAAGGCCTCGCCGCGGCGGGACTGCGCGCCTTCGTCATCAGCGGCAATCTCGGACAACCGGATACTCGCGCCCGCTACGACCTGCCGCCGGATCAGATCGAACGCTACGTCGCCGGCTTCATCGCCGACGTCTCGCGCGCGTCCAGGTGACGATGAGAGAATCCCGCTCGTGAAAGAAGCGCCGATCTCCCCGGCGGCGTTGCTGGACCGGATCGATCAGGGCGATGCCCCCGCCGTCCTCGACGTTCGATCGCCGGCGGAGTTCGCCGAGGGGCACGTGCCGGGTGCCGTGAACGTGCCGTTCACCAGCGTGCTCGCGCGCCCGGACGCCGTGCGCGCGGCGAAATCCCGGGCCGTCGTCGTCTATTGCGGCCACGGTCCACGGGCGTGGCTCGCGGCCGGGGCGTTGCGCCGGCGCGGATTCGAGCGCGTGACCTATCTGCGCGGACACATGGCGGCCTGGCGGCGGGCCGGATTGCGTGAGGAACGATGAAGGTCGGTCTCGGCATTCTCGGCGTGGCGCTCGTGGCCACGCTCGGCGACTACACGTGGTACACGCTGAACGTCCGGCACAGCATCGCGGCGGGCGTCGCTCACGGCGCGGTGCTCCTCACCGCCGTGGGCGCCGTCCTGGGTCTCGATGCCGGTCGAGTCCTCAAGGGACTGCCCATCGGCACGCTGTCGGGCGTCGGCGGCGCGCTCGTCTATTACCTGCTGGTCGCGCTCGTCGATCGGCGGACCTATGGAACGGCGATTCCGGCGTCGTGGGTCGCGATGTGGCTGATCGTCGCGCTGCTCGACGGCCGCTGGCTGCGCGCGCCCCAGCGGCGGCCGTGGAGCGAGATCGCGACGCGCGGCGTGCTCGCCGCCGTCCTCGGCGGACTCGCGTTCTTCCTGGTGATGAACACGCTCTGGGGACGGCCGCCCGCGACCGGCAGGAACTACTTCGTGCAATACGCCGCGTGGGTCGTGGCCTGGGCGCCGGGATTGCTGGCGCTGACGCTGGGGCGTAAGAGGTGAATCAGGTCGTGCCACGAGATGTGCCAGTCACGCCTGTCCGCCGCGCGTGACCAGCCGCACGGCCTCGACGAACTCGTCCCAGGTCTCGCGCTGGCGCCGCAGCACGCGCTGTCCGGTGGGCGTCAGACGGTAGAAGCGGCGCCGGCGCTCACCTGCCTTCTCGACCCACGACCCCTTGATCCACCCTCGCTCCTCGAGGCGATAGAGCAGCGGGTAGAGGGAGTCGAGATGGAACACCAGGCGCCCGCCCGACTGCGTCTCGATCAGCTTGCCGAGCTCGTAGCCGTGCCGGGGCCTGGCCTCCAGCACGGACAGCAGCAGCAGTTCCGCCGCCCCCTTCTTCAGCTCGCGATCGAGCGCGGAGAGGTCAATGTCTGTCATAAACAGATAATACAGTGAGACGCGGCGGCCGGCGATCCGGTTGATCCGGCGGCAGGGCGCGATCCGCCTCGGATCGCCGCGCAGCCGTTTCACCCGCGCTGGCATCCGCCTCGCGCCATTCGGCAAGGCTGGTGCTGAAGTGGCCAGGGGCGATCGGGCACAATGAAGCGGCCATGACACGCTTTGCCAGGCGCGCGGCGATCGCTGCTGTCGGCTGGACCGCGATTGGACTCGTGTTCGCGCTGCCGTCGATGGCGAACGGCGGCAACTGGCGGCCGGACCTTCTTTCCTCCTTCGCGCAATGGTGGTGCTGGGGCCTGGTAGCGGCGCTCATCGCCTCGATCGATCGGCGGCTGCCGCTGTCCGACAGGCAGCTCCCCCAGCGGATGTTCGTGCACTTCGTCCTGAGCGTGCCGGTGACGGCGGCCTACCTGTATCTCCTCGCGGCGGTGGCGGCGCTCATGGGCATCGGCGCGTGGCGCGCCGCCTACGATCCGCAGACGCTGATGAACGCGCTTCGCGGCATGTTCCTGTGGAGCTGGCTGGTCTACTGGCTGATCCTGGGCGCGTGGCTGTCGCAGCAGTACTACGAGCGCTACGTGTCGAGCGAGCTCCGGATGGAGCGCCTGGAGCGCCGCTTCACCGAGGCCCGCCTCAACGCGCTGCGGATGCAGCTGGACCCGCACTTCCTGTTCAACGCCTTGAACACGATCTCCTCCCAGGTGGAGCGCGACCCGCGGATGGCGCGCGCGATGATCGAGAGCCTCGGCGGTCTCCTGCGCCGATCGCTCGAGCTGCGGGACCGCGAGGAGATCCCGCTCGCCGAGGAGCTCGCCTTTCTCGATCACTACCTGGCCATTCAGCGGATTCGCTTCGGGCTCCGTCTGAAGATCGACATCAGCGTCGAGCCCGCCGTGCGATACGCCACCGTGCCGTGCCTGATCCTCCAGCCGCTCGTCGAGAACGCCATCCGGCACGGCGTCTCTCCCCGCGCCGGCGGCGGCGCCATCGCCGTGTCGGCGCGCGGGATCGACGGACAGCTCCAGATCCGGGTCGTCGACGACGGCGTCGGCCTGCCGGCCGGCTGGTCGCTCGAATCGTCGGCCGGCATCGGACTGTCGCTGACGCGCGACCGCATTCGGGGCCTCTATCCCGGGGCCGGGCAATTGGTCGTGCTCCCGCGCGCCGAGGGCGGCACCGACGCCTCGGTCACGCTGCCGCTCCTGATCGGCGCGGAACCCGAGCTGCGTGATGCCGTCACGGCCTGACGCGTTTCACGTGCTCGTCGTCGACGACGAGGAGCCGGCGCGGCAGCGGATGCTCGACCTGCTGAGCCGCGACGCGGACGTCACGGACGTCTCCGAGGCCGACAACGGCCTCGCGGCGGTGGAGGCCATCACCCGCGCGCGGCCCGATCTGGTCTTCCTCGACGTGCAGATGCCGGAACTCGACGGGCTCGGCGTCATCGACGCGATCGGCGCGACCGCCATGCCGCTGACGATCTTCGTCACCGCCTACGACCAGCACGCCATTCGCGCGTTCGAAGCCAACGCGCTCGACTACCTGCTCAAGCCGTACAGCGACGAACGCCACGAAGCCGCGATGACGCGGGCCAAGCAGCGCCTGCGGGAGCGGAGCGTCAGCGAAATCGGCGAGCGCATGCTGCGCCTGATGACGCGGCCGGCGAAGGACTCGCCGTCGCGTCCGCTGGATCGGCTGGTGGTGAAGTCCGGCGGCACCGTGCGGTTCGTGCGGGTCGGAGAGATCGACTGTATCGAAGCCGCGGGCGTGTACGTGACGCTGCATCTCGGCGGCAAGGCGCTGCTGCATCGCGCGTCGCTCCAGGAGCTGGTGGAGCGGCTCGACCCGATGCGCTTCGTCCGCGTGCACCGCTCGGCCGTCGTCAACATCGAGAGCATCGTGCAGCTGGAGGCGCGATCGCACGGCGAGTTCGACGCCGTCCTCAAGCATGGCGGCCGCGTGCGGGTGAGCCGCACCTACCGGACGCATCTCGAGAAGAGGCTCGGCCAGTCGCTCTAGGCGCGCACTCGGCTCGCACGACCGCATGACCGGCCTGCCGGGCCGCAGTCCGTCCTGCAACATTTCAATCGGCCGGTGTCGCGCGGCGGAGAAGGATGCCTCACAAGGAGCATCCATGACATCTCGCACCGTTGGTCTCGCCCTCGCAGCCGTGATCGCCGTCGCCTTTTCCAGCACCTCCGCGTTGGCGCAGCAGCCGGCCGCACAGGCCGCGCTCGTCAAGGACGTCGCCAATCTCTCGACCAAGTTCACGGGTCTCGCGAAAGTGATGGCCGGCAAGTACGACTGGAAGCCGGGACAGGGCGTCCGGTCCGCCGGGGACGTCTTCAACCTGATCGTGACCGAGAACAACATGCTCGCCGGAGTGCTCTCGGGCGCCGGCGGCGGCATGGCACGCACGCCGGCGATCACCGATCCGGCGGCGCTGCAGGAGGCGCTCCGTACGTCCTACGACAAGCTGGGGAAGGCAGTGACGGCGCTGTCGCCGGCCGACCTGAACGCCAGCGTGAAGATGTTCGGCATGGACATGACCAAGCAGGACGCCGTGCTGATGATCCTCCTCGATCAGCACGAACACCTCGGCCAGTCGATCGCCTACGCGCGATCGAACGCCGTCGTGCCGCCGTGGAGCAAGTAAGGAGCGGCTCATGCATCGCTCACGCCGCGCAGCCGTCCTCGATGCGCTGTTTCTGTGCGTCGGCGCCGGCGTGGGCACGAGCGTCGCCGGCCGGCCTACTGCTGCCGCAAGGCCTCGATCGGATTCACGTTCGAGGCGCGATGCGCCGGCAGGCCGCCGGCGAAGGCCGTGACGACGGCGACCAGCGCCAGCGCGGCGCCGATCGTCCGGGGATCGCCGGACGACACGCCGTACACCACCGGCTCGACGAATCGGCCGGCCCACAGCACGGCGCCAAGACCGAGCGCGACGCCGATGGCGACGAGGCGGGTCGACTCGCTCATCACCATGCCGACGACGGCGCTTCGCCGGGCGCCGAGCGCCATGCGAATGCCGATCTCGCCGGTCCGCCGCGCCACGGTGTAGCTCATGACGCCGAACAGGCCGATGCACGCGAGCAGCACGGCGAGCGCACCGAATGCCGCGTAGGCGCGGGCGAACAGCCGCTCCTGCGCAAATCGCAGCGAGATCTGTTCGCTCTGGGACGTGAAGTCCTGCACCGGCAGCGCCGGATCGATCTCGCGCATCGCCGCCCGTACCGTTCCGGACATCGGCAGCGGCTCGCCCGCTGTCCTGAGCACCACGTGCAGGTTCCGCTGCGTGCTCTGCCAGACGCACCGGTACATCGTCGGCGGCGCGGGATCGCGGACGCTCGCGTACTTCGTGTCGCGCACCACGCCGACGACCTCCAGCTCGCCTGACTTCTCGAACGACCCGCCGATGCGCCGCCCAAGGACGTCGCCATCGGGGAACAGCCTGCGCGCGGCCGTCTCGTTGAGGATCGCCACCCTCGGACCGCCAGGGCCGTCGAAGTCGGTGAAGCTTCGGCCGCGCAGGACGGGAATCCCCATCGTCGCGAAGAACGCCGGCGAGACATCCATCGTGTACATGGTCTCGACGGCCGGCGCCTGCGATGCCTGCCCCTGCTTCCACGTCGGGTCCATGAACGTGGTCGCCGACAGCAGCGGCGCGCGCGTCAGAGCAACCGACCTCACGCCAGGCACCGTGCTCATCCGATCGAGCACCTGACGGAAGACCCGCGAGGCGCGATCGGTGTCGTAGCCGCTGGCGCGCGGGTTCACGTTGAACATGAGCAGGTTCCTCGAGTCGAACCCGACGTCCACGCGCTCGAGGTTCTCGAGCGTCCGCAGGAACAGGCCGGCGCCGACGAGCAGCACCAGCGACATCGCGACCTGCAGCACGACCAGGCCCTTGCTGAGCACGCTGCGCGAGCCGGTGACGCTGCGGCTGCCCTCCTTCATCGCGCGCGCCAGATCCACCCGCGTCGCACGCAGCGCCGGTAGAAGGCCGAAGACGATCCCGGTCAGCGTACTGACGCCGGCAAGGAACCCGAACACCCGCCAGTCGAGCGGCGCCTTCCCGCCGAACGGCAGGAGCCCCCGCAGCCAGTGCGCGAGGAATCCGCCGAGCGCTCCGCCCAGGCTCGAGAGCAGGAGGCTCTCGGTGAGCAGCTGGCGGATCAGGCGGCCGCGGGTGGCGCCCAGCGAGAGGCGGACCGAGATCTCGCGGGACCGCGCGGCCGCACGAGTCAGCAGGAGGTTGGCGACGTTCGCGCAGACGACCAGCAGCACGATCGCCACGACGGCGCCCAGGAAGCCGGCCGATCGCCGCGTCTGGGGAAGGACGTCGTAGTAGCCGTGCGCGGCCGACTCGATCAGCAGCTCCGGGACCGCGCGGCCGCGCGGCCGGTTGGTGGACAGGGCCTTCTGGTC
>Ga0075364_10000729_pt1 | contig 17234 bp, 14 predicted proteins | sample EndMetdeltDD1764_FD_71517 | JGI IMG/M metagenome (GOLD analysis project Ga0075364, IMG submission 71517) | Populus endosphere microbial communities from Tennessee, USA - Endosphere MetaG P. deltoides DD176-4 | ecosystem: Host-associated > Plants > Roots > Endosphere | place: USA: Tennessee...
ACATCGGTGGTGGCCGCGATCGTCGGCCGACGGGAGGTGGAGTTCGGTGGGCGCCCGCTCTGCTCCGACCCCGTCGACGTGCACGCGCCCAGGAGCGCCCCGACGACGAGGAGGGCGAGCGCCGTGACCGCCGAGACCGCCGAGGGGACGAGGCGCAGGCGGACGGATGGGCGGCGGCTCCGAGGACGAACGGCCATGCCCGACGCTAACCTGAGCGTCCGCAAGCTCCCGCCGACGACCTCCGTCGGTCCCCGAGCGCTCGGTTGATCGTCCGCCCCCGAGGAGCCGCTGTGGCGCTCTCGTCCTCGATCGTCGAAGCGACCTTGCCGCCCTTGAGCCACCGGATCGACGAGCGGTGGATGATGAGCTTCGCCGCGGGCGTGGGCGACGCCCGCCCCGAGCTGATCGACACCGCCCGCCCGAGCGGCATCATCGCCCACCCGCTGTTCGCCATCGCCATCGAGTGGCCGTCGTACGTCGACCTCATCCGCCGGCTCATCGACCTCGGCCTCGACCCCGACGACGGGATGACGGCGGAGCCGTTCGAGTACGACCTCACGCTCTACCGCCCGGTGCAGGTCGACGACGAGGTGGTCGTCCACATGAAGCCCGTCGGGCTGCGCAGCCGTCGCGACGGCGGCGTGCTCACGGTGTGCACGAACACGGTCGGCGCCGACGGGCAGCTGGTGTCGGCCTCGACCGTGCGCATGCTCTTCCGGGCGGTGCCTGTCGACGGGCGCGAGGTGCCCCACCGCGTCGCGACGGAGGCCGATCGGGTGATCGACCTGCGATCCGAGTGGGCCAACCCCGACGCCGTCATCCGGCGCGGGCACCGGCGGGTCGGCGCGGCGGCGGCGCACGTGTTCAGCGCGTGCTCCGGTGTGTGGAACCCCTTGCACACCGATCGGGCCGTGGCCCTCGAGCACGGGCTGACCGGGGTGACGATGCCGCAGGCCGGCGTGCTGGCGATGGCCGTCGGGGGCGCGCTCCAGCTGGCATCGGCCGAGCCCGGTTGGGTGCGTCGCGTGCGGAGCCACTTCGGCGCGCCGGTCCCGGCTCCGTCGACCCTGGAGATCGAGGCCGAGGTGCCCAACCACCCGACGGAGGACGCGCCGATCCGCTTCCGCGCCAACCTCGACGACGGCACGCCGGTCATCACCTCGGGCGTGATGGTGGCGGTGCCCGCCGACCGCGAGGCGGCCGCCCGTGCACGGGCACGGGCGGACCGCCGCGGTCGCGTCGGGCTGCGCGCCATGAAGGAGCGCGAGCCCATGTAGCCGGGCGGCGACGAGAGCGGTGGGGCACCCGCGTCGCGGGTGCCCCACCTGCCGCCCCGCCCGGAGCGGACGTGCTCGGATCAGTTGGCCGCGTTCCCGTGGTCGTGGTCGTGGTCGTAGCCCTGCTGGGGCGTCCCGAGATACGGGAACTGCTTGAGGTACGGCACGTCGTTGGCGTCGACGCCGTCGCCCAGCAGGTTGTTGGGCTTGACGTTGAACGCCGGGTCGAGGACGCCGGCCACCGCCTGCAGCTCGATGTCGACGACGTCGTCACCGACCCGCCGGCCGTTCGGGAAGCCCGCCGTGTCGCCGGCCAGCACGCCCATCCGGTTCGGCGTCGCTGCCGGCGGGATCGACGTGTTGAGGCGCAGCATCTCGGCCGGCTTCACGTTCTTGGGCTGGTTGAGGCCCGGCACGCCGGTGAGGAACACCGCCGCGAGGTCCTTGCGCGGCGCCGCCGGCACCTTCACCCCGGGGTAGAGCACCGGGATCAGCCGACCGAGCTCGGGGTCGCTCACGAACGGTGCGAACTGGCCGTCGTCCTTGGGCTCGGACGCGTTGAACCGGTCCTTCTGCCCGAGCGGGATGACGACCTCGTTGACGAGCGGCGAACCCAGCCGCGACACCTGGGTCCACCCGGCGCCGAACTGGAAGCCCGATGGCGTGCGCACGGTGATGGCCCGCCGCTGCGCGGTGGCCCACACGCCGATGACGGGGTCGCCGTCGGTGAGGCGCTTGATCGGGATCTGCAGCGCGAGGGTGTGCACGTTGTAGCCGCTGGTGCCGTCCTTGCCCGGCGCCGGAGGCAGCGGGATCGTGTGCGCCTGGTTCAGCGGGCGCAGGCCGGCGAGGTCGAACACCGAGCCGAGGTCGACGTAGAAGCCCTCGTCGCGCGGTCCGGCGAAGGCGCGGACGCCGCCGCCGAGGTCGCGCACCGCCGAGCCCGCCAGCGCCGAGTAGTTCGGCGTCGAACGGGGACCGATGTTGGCCGGGGCCGTGGGCTGGTTCTGCCCGAGCACGGTGCGGCGGCCGCCGTGGGACTCGGTCACCGTGTACGTCTGGCGGACGTTCAGGTCCGGGTCGTCGAGCGACGTGATCGGACCCGAGTTGTAGAGGAACGACCCGGGGTTGCGGATCTGCGTCTTGAACCGGAACTCGTAGGTGCGGTCGGCGCGGGCGTCGCCGTCGCTGTCCACGTTGATCTGGTACGAGACGTCGTCACCGAACTTGTGGAAGTTCGGACCGCCCGCGGGCTCCTCCAACGGGATGTAGTTGGCGATGAGCGTGACGGTGTCGGGGCGGTCCGGGCTGACGAACGCGTAGACGTCCGTGTTGTCCGCCACCGGGTCTTCGGTGATGCTCGGCGCCTCCCGGTGGGAGGAGGCGTGAGCGCCTGGGAGGTCGGCGAACAGGCCGGTTCCGGCGAGGAGCACGGAGCCGAGCGCGGCCGCCAACCTGGTGCGTGACTTGCGCATGGTGTGGCCCTTTCGGGGTTGTCGGTTGCTGATCCGCTCGGGCGGGGAGCGACGCGTGGGCGCGGGATCAGCGCGCGGTGCCGGCGGTCAGCGCGGCGGGAGGAGGCCGGCGACGATCCACCGGTCGCCGACCGGGGCGAGCACGGCTCGGAAGACGACCGGCGCGTCGACCGCGACGACCCGGGACCACGTGAGGACCTGCGGACCGAAGGCGGCGACGAACGCGTCGGCATCGGGTCCCTCCGACAGGCGCTGCGGCGCACCGGTCCGGAGCTCGCCGGGGTCGCCGCACAGGGCGTCGGCGACGGTGGGGAACCCGACGAGCCCGCCGGCGTACTCCTGGTCGGCGGTGGCCGAGCAGCGCTGCTTCGCCGCGCTCCAGGCCTTCGCGGCGTCGACCGCAGCCCGGTCGTCGGGGACGTCGGCGCGCACCTCGAGGTCGGCCAGGGCGATGCGCCAGTGCCCGTCCTCGCGCACGACCCGCCAACGGCCCTCGGCCCGAGCAGGTACGAGGCCGATCGTCTCGTCGAGCCGCGAGTGGTACCGCAGCCGGGTCGTCACCGTCGCGCTGGTGTCGTCGCCCGACACGTCGGTGATCTCCGCCCCGGCGATCGGCCAGAGCTCGGCGTGGCGGTCGGTCCAGCCGTCGAGCTCGCCGGCTTCGGCACGGTCGGATGCGGCGAGCAGCGGCAACGAGAGGTCGTAGGCCTCGGCGGCTTCGGCGGCCGTGAAGGAGGCGACCACCGCGTCCGGTGTCCCGTCGTCGACGGATGTCGGCCGCGGTGCCGGCTCCGGTCGGTCGACCGTCGGCGGCACGACGGCCGTCGACGGAGATCCGTTCGCGACGCCCGACGCATCGCCGGCCGCGCGGCCGTCGGGCATGGCGCCGGTGGTCGAGCACGCGGCGGCGATCGTGACGATCGCGATGACGAGCAACCCGACGACGGATCGCCGGGCGCGCGCGGAGAAGCGCACTGGAGACATTGGTCCTGTCCCTCCGATGTCCCCCGCCTCCCGGATGGCTCCAACACCATCCGATCCGTGGCGGTCTTCAGCTCTTCGAAGCTGATCGCCGTCTGGTTTGCAGATCGACGAGGAAGCTCACAGATCGGGTAGGGCCTGCGGCAGGCCCGCGAGGTCGCGCAGTGGATCGCCCCGCTCGTCAAGTCGTTCGAAGATCGAACTGATCGTCCAGCGATCGGGTCGGAGGTCGGGGTCGTCGAGCTCGTCCCACTCGAGCGTCACCGACACCGTGGCGCCCGGTCGGGGGCGCGTGCTGAAGGGGGCCACGAGCGTCTTGTTGATGGCGTTCTGCGTGAAGTCGAGGCGCGCTCGGCCACCCCGCTTGTCCGTCTGCCACTCCCAGCTCACGACCTCCGGGACCGTGGCGCCCACGGCGCGCGACACCGTCTCGACCCAGGCCCTCGTCTGGTCGAACGAGTACCCGGGCCGGATCGGGATCCAGATCTGGATGCCTCGCTGGCCGCTCACCTTCGGTCGACCCTGCACGCCGAGGTGCTCGAGCGCGGTGCGGTAGAGGCGGGCGAGCACGAGCGTGTCGTCGAGCGACGTCGCCGTGCCGGGGTCGATGTCGATCAGGGCCCAGGTCGGCTGGTGCACGTGGGGGAGGCGCGAGGTCCACGGGTGCAGCTCGAGGTTGGCCAGGTTGGCGAGGTAGGCGTACGTGGCCAGCGAGTCGGGCACCACGTACCACTGGGTCTCGCCCCGATCGGCCTCGTCGTTGTGCCACCGGCCGATCCACTCGGGCGCGCCGCGGGGAACGGCCTTCTGCCAGAAGCTGTCGCCGTCGATCCCGTCGGGGTACCGGTGGCCGTTGACCGGTCGGCCCGCGAGGTAGGGGTGCACCCACGGCGCCAGGCGGACCGCGGCGCGCAGGAACGCGCGCTTGGTCACGTCGTCCCCGCCGTCGCGCCCGGGGAACAGGACCTTGTCGAGGTTCGAGACCTTCACGTCTTGTCCGCCGACCGACCAGACGCCGCCCTTGGCCGGCAGGTCGTCGAGCGCCGTCAGCTCGTCGTCGGTCGGCCCGTCGAGCTCGGCGATCTCGACGCGCAGCGGCTCCTCGGCCTCGGACGCCGGGCGATCGCCGTGCCAGGCCGACGCGGGAGCCGCCTTGACCTCGTCGTTCGTCCGGCCGCTCTTGACCGAGCGGGGGTGGTCGTCGGGACGCCAGCCCGGCTGGGCGAAGTCGTCGGCCTTGTGGAGCATCAACCACTGCTCCTTGCCGCCTCGCGCGCCCTTCGAACGACGGTCGTCGCGCACGAGCACGAAGCGACCGTGCAGCTTCTCGCCGTCGAGGTCGAAGTGGAGCTCGCCGTCGGCGATCGCCCGCGCGGGGTCGGCGCCCTTGGCCGGCTGCCAGGTTCCCCAGTCCCACACGATCACGTCCCCGGCGCCGTACTCGCCGCTGCCGATCACGCCCTCGAAGTCGAAGTACTCGATGGGGTGGTCCTCGACGTGGATCGCCAGCGAGCGCACCTTGGGATCGAGCGACGGGCCCTTGGGCACGGCCCAGCTGGCCAGCACGCCGTCCACCTCGAGGCGGAAGTCGTAGTGCAGGGCGCGGGCCCGGTGGCGCTGCACGACGTAGCGCGGGTGTCCGTCCGCGGCCGGCGCGGTCCCGCCGTCCACCGGCGCGCCCGACGGCTCGGCGGTGCGGGCGAAGTCCCGCATCGACCGGTAGCGGTCGAGCTTGTCGGTCACCGCGCCGTCGTCGTCGGCCACGGGCCCATCCTGGCGTGCCGTCCCGCGCCGTGCACCGAGCGGGCAGCCGTCACGACGCTCGCTTCGAGCCCGTCGACGAGCGCTTCCGCGACGCGCCCGTCGAGCGCTTCCGCGCCGTCCCGGTCGCGCCCGAGGATCCCGACTTCCGTGACGACGACGTCGTGCTCGCCTTCGTGCTCGCCTTCTTGCCGCGGCGCTTGGCCGGGCGGGCGGCGCGCTTGCGGCCGGGCTTGGCCTGCTTGATGCTCGCCTCGAGCGCGGCCATGAGGTCGGCGACCTTCTCGTCGGGCTCGGGCACGTCCTCGGCCACGATCTCCTTGCCCTTGGCCTTCTTCTTGAGGAGCTGCTCGAGCTCCTCGGTGTAGGTGTCGTGGTAGCGGGTCGGGTCCCACTCGGTGGTGAGCGAGTCGATGATCTGCTCGGCCAGCGCCCGCTCCTTCTTGGCCGGTGCCTTGGTGCCGCCGTCCAGCCCGTCGATCTCGGCGCGGGGCACGACCTCGTCGGCGAAGCGCATGGTCGACATGGCGAGCGCGCCGTCGAGCGGTCGGATGGCCCCGAGGTACTGCTTCGTGCGCATGACCACGGTGCCGATGCCGACCTTGCCCTTGTCCTCCATCGCCCGTCGCAGCAGGTGGTAGGCCCGCTCGGCGCCCTCGCCGTCGGGGGCGAGCCAGTACGTGCGCTCGTAGTAGATGGGGTCGACGTCGTCGAGCGCCACGAAGTCGGCGACGTCGATCGTCTTCGTCGTCCGGGGCCGGAGATCGGCGATCTCACCCTGGTCGACGGTGACGTAGGTGCCCTTGCTGATCTCGTAGCCCAGCTCGATGTCATCCTTGTCGACCGGGTCGTGCGACTTGTCCGACACCTTCTCGTTGCGGATGCGGGCGCCGGTGCCCTTCTCGAGCTGGTGGAAGCGGATGCGGTGGTCCTTGACGGCCGTGTAGGCCTTCACGGGGATCGTCACGAGGCCGAAGCTGATCGACCCGGTCCAGAGCGCGCGTGCCATGGGGTACGAGGTACCCCCCGTGCCGGCGGTCAGACCCGCGCCCCGGCGTGGGCCCGGCGGTCAGGTGGCCGTTCGGTCGGTGGGTGCGCTGGCCTCGATCAGGTGCTTGAGACGCTCGAGCGAGGCACGGTTGCGACCCCAGATCGATGCCCGGGTGGCGATGAACCCGCCGGTGCGGTCGGCCAGCTTCACGGGGCCGGCGCTCGGCACCTCTTCGAAGCGCACGGTCGTCGGGGACGAGCCCGTGAGCACGAAGCGGACGCGGGCGCTGCCCAGCGGGCCGATGGCGGCTTCGAGCACCAGCTCGTCCGGGGCGTCGATCCGCACGACCTCCGTCGAGTCCTCGATCCGGATGGGACCGAACCCGACGCGGTGGTGGAACGCGCTGCCCTCCGCCGGCCACTCGTCGTCGGTCGCCCGGATGTGCTGCGCGCCGACCAGCCAGTCGGGGAACGTGCGGGGCTCGACGAGGTGGTCGAACACGACGCCGCGCTCGGCCTCGATCGTGATCGACGTGGCGGTCCCCCGGGTGAACGTGCGCTGCCAGCGCTCGGCGAGCGGGCCCGACAGGCAGCCGGGCGGCAGGGCGTCGTCGGCGAGGGCGCCGCGCTTGGGAGACATGGCTGGGCGACTACCCGGGCCGGGCGTGGACGAGACCGGCGCGCGCCCTCAGCCGGCCGCCTCGGCGAGCCAGGATCGAACCGAGGGGACGAAGGGTCGAGGATCGTGGCCGGTCTCGAGCTCGACGACGGTGACGTCCACGCCGTCGCGATCGAGGAGCTTGGCCGCGCTGCGGCTGAGGAGCGCCGGCACGGCGTCGTCGTCCTCGCCGTAGGCCACGAGCGTGCGCGTCGCTGCGAAGCTCGACGACGCGAACGGGTCGAAGCCCTCGGCGTCGGGGAACCAGCCAGCGATGGCGGCCAGCGCCCCGATCGACGGCCGCGCCGTCGTGCGGGCCCAGATCAGCGCGACGGCGGCGCCCTGCGAGAAGCCCACGAGGGCGATGTCGGCACGGTCCACACCGCGGCCCTCGATGGCGTCGAGCGCGTCGTCGACGGCCGCGCAGGCGACACGGATCTGCTCGGCGTCGGGCCCGGTGCGCTCGTCGGTCTCGAACCAGGCGCGGCTGCCCGACGTCAGCACCAGCGGCCCGGGGAGCTTCACGACGGTGGCGCCGTCGGGCGCGATGGCCGTGGCCGGGTCGTCCCACGTGTCGACGTCGTCGTCGTAGCCGTGCAGGTAGACGAGCGCGCTCACGGCGACTGCTCCTTCGAGGCCTTCGAGCTGATCGGTGCGAGCTGATCGACCACCGCCGCGGCCGTCGCGGTGGCGTCGGTGATGCACGCGGGGATCCCGAGGCCGAAGTAGCTGGCGCCGGTGAGGAAGAGCCCGGGATGCGTCGCGGCACGATCCTTCCAGGCCCGGGCCCGCTCGAGGTGGCCGGGCCGGTACTGGGGCAGCGCGCGGTTCCAGCGCGACACGCGCGTCGCCACCGGATCGCCGTGCCAACCGATGACGTCGGCCAGCTCTTCGCGCAGCTGCTTCGTGAGGGCCTCGTCGTCGAGCTCGTTCGCCCGACGGTCGTGGTGGCGTCCGGCCGAGACCCGCAGCACCACGCGCTCGCCCGGGCTGCCTGGCGCGTCGGGCGCCCAGTGGGCCCACTTGGTCGAGCCGAACGAGCACGCCGACATGAGCAGGCCCTCGCCGTCGGACACGAGGAAGCCGCTGCCGTCGAGCGGGTGGTCGATGTCGTCGCGGCGGGCCACGAAGGTCACCATCACGACGTCGGCCCACTCGAGCGCGGCGAGGTCGTCGGCCAGGCCCGGATCGAGCTCCTCGACGAGCGCCGCGGTCGCGTCGCTGGGCGTCGCCAGCACCACGGCGTCGGCGGCGATCGTGTCGATCGCGCCGGTCGGGCCGGACGTCGTCGTGAGCTCGTAGCACCCGTTGCCGGTGGTCAACGCGCCGACCCTGACGCCGGTGCGCACGGCCCCGTCGGGCAGCGCATCCACCAGCGCACCGGTCAGCGTCTGCGTGCCGCCCCGGAGGCCGTGGAACACGGGGGCGTCGGGGTCGGGGTTGGTGGCGAGCGCCGCGGCCCGCTGCGCCCGGAGCCCGGCGATCAGGCTCGGCTGGTCGGCGACCGCGGCGGCCAGCTGCGGTGCGCCCGCGGCCAGGCTCAGCTCGTCGGCGTCACCGGCGTTGACCCCCGACAGCAGCGGTCCGACGAACGCCTCGAAGATCTCGTCGCCCACCCGCCGGCGCACCAACGCGCCCACCGACTCGTCCTCGCCGGACGCGGGGGCGTCGGGCCCGTCGGCCGGCATCGTCAGGTCCGCGGCGGCGCGGGCGATGCCGGCCTCGGAGACCAACCCCGTCGCGGCGAGCGTGTCGAGATCGGTGGGCACCCCCAGCACCATCGCCTCGGGGAACCGGTGCAGCGCGCCGTGACGGAACACGAAGGCCCGACGCTCGGCCGGGCTCACGAGCCGGTCCGCGAGGCCCAGCTCCTCGCACAGCCGGACCGCCACGCCGCCCCGGGCGAGGAAGGCGTCGGCCGCCTCGTCGACCGCGAGCCCGCCGATCTCGGTGGTGCGGATCTTGCCTCCCGCGGCGTCGCCGGCGTCGAGCACGACGAGCGTGACGTCCGGGCGGGCGCGGTGGATCCGGTGGGCGCACGTGAGTCCGGCGATGCCCGCGCCGACGACCACGACCGTGGGCGGGCGATCGCCGCGCTGCGACGGCGCGTCAGGCACGGGGCCCCGGTCGTTCGGGATCGCCCACGAGGACCGCGCTCACGACGCCGGCGAGCGCGTCCATCACCGCGGGGTCGTCGTTGAGCGAGCGGGTGCGGGCGAAGGCCAGTCCGAGCTCGCCGGCCAGCCGCGCCGCGTCGATGTCGAGGTCGTAGAGCACCTCGAGGTGGTCGGACGTGAAGCCCTGCGGCACCACGAGGATCCCCTCGCCGCGACCGGTCGCCGCGAGGTCGCGGATCACCTCGAGGATGTCGGGACCGCGCCACGGCTCGGGCGTGCGCCCGGCGCTCTGCCACGCCAGTGACCAGTCCGTGTCCGGAAGCATCCCGACGCGGTCGGCGATGGCCTCGGCGGACTCGCGGAGCTGATCCGGGTACGGGTCCCCGTCGAGCACGCGCTCGGGGAGCGAGTGCGCGGTGAACAGCACCTGGTGCGCCTCGGGCAAGGTCGCCCGTGCGTCGCGCACCGCCTCGGCCATGAAGTCCAGGTACGCCGGGACCAGGTGCCACGAGTCGATGCCGCGGTAGCTGATGTCGTGCACGGCCGAGGCGGTCGCGGCCCGATCGTGGTACTCGCCGATGCTGCCGCGCGAGAAGTGGGGCGCCAGCACGAGCCCGATCACGGTCGACGCGCCGGCCTTGGCCAGCGCGGCCACACCGTCCTCGATGAAGGGGGCGGCGTGCTTCTGGCCGAGCTCGACGGCGAACGTCCCGGGGCGGCGGCGATCGAGCGTGTCGGCCAGGGCGCGGCGTTGGGCCTCGGTGCGCTCGGCCAGCGGCGAGATCCCCCCGATGGCGTCGTAGCGGCGGACGAGGTCGGCCAGCTGCTCGTCGGTCGGCGGCCGGCCTCGGCGGATGTGCGTGTAGTAGTCGGCCACCACGTCCGGCGACGCCGGCGTCCCGTACGCCATCACGAGCAGGCCGGCGGGTCTCACGGGGTCGGCCTCATGCGCGCGGCCCGACCCGGTCGTGCCGCTCGCACCGGTGCTGACCTGTCGTCCTCATGCGGGTGCCTCGCCGTCCGAGCGACCCCGCTCGTGCACCAGCTCGACGATGCGTCCGAGGACCTCGGGATCGAGGTCGGGCGTGACGCCGTGACCGAGGTTGAAGATGTGGCCGGGGTGCCCGCCGTTGCGCTCGAGGATGTCGAGCACCTGCTGCTCGACGACCGGCCACGGCGCCTGGCACAGGACCGGATCGAGGTTGCCCTGCAGCGTCACGTCCGGACCGAGCCGGCGGCGGGCCTCGTCGAGCGGCACCCGCCAGTCCACGCCCATGACGTCGGCGCCCGCGTCCCGCATCTGCACCAGCAGCTCGCCCGTGTCGACGCCGAAGTGGATGCGGGGAAGTCCGAGCTGCCCGATCGAGGCGAGCACCTTGGCCGAGTGGGGCCGCACGAAGCGCTCGTAGTCGGGTGGCGACAGCGCGCCGGCCCAGCTGTCGAAGAGCTGGATGGCCGACGCGCCGGCCTCGATCTGCGAGCGCAGCGACGCGATGGCGTGGTCGGCGAGGCGGTCCATCAGCTCGTGCCACAGGTCGGGCTCGGCGTGCATCAGGCACTTGGTCTTGGCGTAGGTCCGCGAGGGGCGACCCTCGACGAGGTAGCTGGCGACGGTGAACGGCGCGCCGGCGAAGCCGATCAGCGGGACCTCGAGCTCCTTGCTCAGGATGCGGACGGTCTCCATGACGTAGGGCGTGTCGACATCGGGCTCGAGCGGGCGCAACCGCTGCAGGTCGGCCTTCGACGCGAACGGCTGCTCGACGACGGGCCCGGTCCCGGGCGTGATGTCGACCCCGAAGCCGATCGCGGCGACGGGAACGACGATGTCCGAGTAGAGGACCGCGGCATCGACGCCGTAGCGGCGCACGGGCTGCAGCGTGATCTCGGCCGACAGCTCGGGTTGGCGGATGGCATCGAGGATGCTGCCCTCGCCCCGCACCGCCCGGTACTCGGGGAGGGAGCGACCGGCCTGGCGCATGAACCACACGGGCACCCGGCCTTGGCGCGTCCCGGTGATGCCGGGTTGGCGGCGGCACGCCCGCAGGAACGGCGATGCGGCGAGGTCGGCAGGCACGGCGACACCGTAGGGGAGCCCGCCCGGACGGGGCACGTCGGGGGAGCGCTCGGGCAACGGGCGTGGGGATCGGGCCCGGCGGGTGCCAGGATCCCCGCATGCGCCGATCGATCGACGACCACCCTGCGGACCCCGAGCGCTACCCGGTGGGCCTCGACGAGGACGAGCTGCGCCCGGTGTCGTGGGCGGTGGGGATCAGCGACGACTACGACGACGGCGAGCCCCGGGTCGTCCTGACGATCGAGGAGCTCGGCCGCGCCGGCGCGGGCCTCGTCGCCCACCTCGACCCCGCGATCGCCCGGCGCCTGCGGGTCGCGCTCAAGGACGCGCTGGCCGAGATCGGCGAGGACGACTAGCGGCCGGTCGACCCTCGGGGCGCCGGCACGGGGAGGGTGGGCGCCCTCAGGGCGTCGGCGCGACCGGGGCCGACGCCGCCGACCGGAGGATCGCGAGCGCCCGGGCCGAGTCGGGGTGCTCGAGCCAGCTCGGCGCGCCGGTGTGCGCCGAGCGCGCCATCTCGCGCACCCGCTCGGTGTCGGACGCCGCCCGCAGGAGGGCCTCGGTGTCGGCGGCCGTCGGCTCGATGGCGAGCACCGGGGTGCCGTGCTCGCGGATGGTCGAGACCTCGCGCTCGAGCAGCCGCGTGAAGATCGATCGCCCGAACGGCGCACCCTCGCCCCCGCCCGACATCGGCGAGACCACGACCACCAGGTCGAAGGCCAGGCGGGCGACCAGGTCGGCGCTCGTGGGCGAGACCAGTGCCCCGTCGAGGTACCGGTGGCCGTTGACGCGGGGCGGCTGGATGTAGGCCGGCACCGCGGAGGACGCGACGACCGCGGTGCCGAGGTCGGTGTCCTCGTCGTCACGCCCGAACACGACCCGACGCCCGTCGCGCACGCGGGTGGCGCACACCCAGGTGGGCGCGTCGGGCCACGGCCCGCCGAAGAGGTCGCGCACCCGCTCGCCGAGCGGCGCGCCCGACACGGTGCCGACGGGCAGCAGCCCGGCGAGGAGGCCGAGGCGCCAGGGGAACGGCGGGAAGCAGGCGGGGAGGGCGAGCCACGGCGCTGCGGGCCGGAGGAAGGCCGCCGGGCTCAGCCCCGGCGCAGGCGGGATGCCCAGCTCGTCGAGGCCCCGGTAGCGACCGATCGCCGCCCCGTCGGCGGACATCGGTCCGCCCTGGCCGTGCGCGTGGTGGTCGGCGATCGACACCCCGGCGCGCAGCGAGGCGGCGACGTTGGCGCCGGCCGACGTGCCGACGATGAGGTCCGCGGTGCGGGGGTCCCAGCCCGTGGCCTCGGCCAGGGCCGCCAACGTGCCGATGTGGTACCCGAACCCGGCGGTGCCGCCGGCGCCCAGGACGAGTCCGATCGAAGGCATCGGGGCCCATGCTGGCACGACGGGGGCAGCGCCGCCGCCGACCCCCTCCGGGCGCGGTCCGGGCCGCCCCGCGAACGGCCGGGAAGCCCGGTCCCACGGTGGTCGCGGGTCGCCAGGCGAGTCCGTCTCCCGAGGCGGTAGCATGGACGATTCCCTCTGCGGGTCCCGGCGGACCTCCGAGGGCAGGCCAGACCAGCAGTCACGCAGCACCCCCGGGTCCGAGGGGGCGGCGGGGGATGAGGAGCGCGATGGCAGGACACCCCGACCTCGAAGCCGAGCAGGCGTACATCGATCACGCCTACGACTGCCTCGAGGCCACGAGGGAGGCGGCGGCCCGGATGACCTCCATGGTCGAGGTCGGACGGGGTGGCACCAACCAGGCACGCTACGAGCGCGACGTCATCTGGGACACGATGCTGCACCGCCTGGCGCAGCTGCAGCTGGGTGACGCGGCGCTGTGCTTCGGGCGCATCGACCTGGTGGGCGCCCCGGCGCCGGACGGCCCCGGTTCGGTGCCCGGCAACGGCAACGGGACGAACGACCACGGGACGAACGGCCACGGGACGAACGGCCACACAGGCACGGACCACGCGACGAACGGTCCGGGGTCCAACGGCCACGGCGCGAGTGGGGTCCACGCCCCGACCAACGGCAACGGCGCCAGCAACGGCAACGGGTACGTGACGAGCGAACCCACGGGTCAGGGCACCCTGCCGTTCGCCACCACGCCCGAGCCCGAGCCTGCCCCGGCCGCCGCACCGGTCCCCTCGCTCGACGCGGCGCCGCCCACGGGCGAGCCCGGTGGCACCTACTACATCGGTCGCATCGCCGTGTCCGACGAGACGCAGGAGCCGATCATCGTCGACTGGCGGGCGCCGGTGGCCGAGCCCTTCTACCGGGCCACCGGCCGCGAGCCGATGGGCCTGGCCCGGCGCCGCCACTTCGCCACCCGTGGCCGCACGCTGCTGAGCATCGAGGACGAGCTGTTCGGCGACGCCATCGCCTCGCTCGGGCTCGGGGCCACCGCATCGGGCACCGACACCCCGCCCGGCATCCGCGGGCACGGCGCGCTCATCAGCGCCCTCGAGACCAACCGCACCGGCAAGCTCACCGACATCGTCGCCACGATCCAGGGCGAGCAGGACGAGATCATCCGCGCCGACATGCCCGGCGTCCTCGTCGTGCAGGGCGGCCCGGGCACGGGCAAGACGGTCGTCGCGCTCCACCGCGCCGCGTACCTGCTCTACACGCACCGGTTCCCGCTCGAGGGCCAGGGCGTGCTGGTGATCGGCCCCAACCGCCTGTTCCTCGGCTACATCGAGCAGGTCCTCCCGTCGCTCGGCGAAGCCGGCGTCGAGCTGGCCGTGCTCGCCGACCTCGTCCCCGACGTCGAGATCCAGGGCTACGACAAGGACCTCACCGCCCGGGTCAAGGGCGACCTGCGCATGGCCAAGTTCCTCGCCCGGGCCGTGCGCGACCGCGAGCTGCCGCTGCGCGACGACCTGGTCGTCGGCTACGGCCTCCAGCACCTGCGCCTCACCCGCAACCAGAGCCGGGCCATCGTCGACGAGGCCCGCCGGCGGTACCGCAAGCACAACGCCGGGCGGAGGTTCGTCGAGAACGAGGTGTGGAACACCCTGGCCAACAGCGGGCGGGGCGAGCTGTCGGCGCGCGAGGTGCGCGAGCGCCTGCGGGGCACGCTCGAGATCCGCGAGGCGCTCGAGCGCATGTGGCCGGTGCTGACACCAGCCCAGCTCCTGCACGACCTCTTCGGCGCCCGCGGGCTGCTCGACCACGCCGCCCGTGACCTGCTGACCGAGCCCGAGTGGCGCGCCCTGTACCGCCGCCGCTCCGAGGCGGTCGAGGCGGTGCGCTTCACCAACGACGACGCGCCGCTGCTCGACGAGGCCTTCGCCATCCTCGGCCCCAAGCCCAAGAGCAAGCGCCAGCGGCAGCTGGCGCTCGAGGCCACCGGGCTGCCCGACGACGAGGTCCGCACGTACGGCCACATCGTGGTCGACGAGGCCCAGGACCTGTCGCCGATGCAGCTGCGCATGCTGACGCGACGGTCGCTGAGCGGATCGATGACGATCGTCGGTGACATCGCCCAGTCGACCGGCCAGTGGGCCCACGCCTCGTGGAACGAGGTGCTCGAGCACCTCCCCGAGCGGCGGCCGACCCGGCGGGCCGAGCTGACCATCGGCTACCGCCTGCCGGCGCCCAACATGGCGCTGGCCGCCCGGGTCCTGCGCTTCGCAGCGCCCGACATCACCGCGCCCACGTCGATCCGCGAGGACGGCGACGTCCCGAGCATCTGGCGGGCCCACGAGGGCCGGCTCGATGACACCGTCGTCGACGCGGTCCGGGCCGAGCTCGACGCCGTCGGCACGGGCAACGTCGCAGTGATCTGCCCGGGGTCGATGGTGGACGCGGTGAGCCTGGCGCTGGGGGCGGCGGGCATCGAGCACGGCCGGGCTACCCGCCACGGTCTCGACAACCAGGTGACCGTCGTGCCCGTCGGCCTGGTCAAGGGCCTCGAGCTCGACGCCAGCGTGGTGGTCGAGCCGGCGGCCATCGTCGAGGAGGAACCGCAGGGCCTCCGGGCGCTGTACGTGGCGCTCACCCGCGCCACCAAGCGGCTGGCGCTGGTCCACGCCCGGGACCTCCCCGACGCCCTGCGCGAGTAGCCGACTTCATTTCTGACGAACCGTCAGATACCCTCCGCGATCGTCCGGTTGGTCGAGCTCGCGGGGGAGCACACATGCACGCACGGGCCAGAACGGTCGGGACCAGGACGGTCGGGGTCGCCGTCATCTGCGCGTTGGCGCTGGTCGCCGCCGGGTGCGGCACCCGGGTCAAGACCGAGACCGCGGCCAGCGACGGCGGGCTCAACACGCAGAACGCGTCGGCCAACGCACCCGCCGGCGGGACGGGCGGGTCCGGCGGCTCGGGCGGCTCCACCGGTGGCGCCGCGATGTTCGGGTCGATCGAGAGCCCGTGCGGCCCGAACGACACCGGGGCGCAGCTGGCCGCGGGCGACACCGGCATCACCGCCGACACGATCACCCTCACCACGATCTCCGATCCCGGCGGGCCCAAGCCCGGCCTCAACCAGGGCGTGTTCGACTCGATGCAGGCGTTCGCCGACTGGTGCAACGCGCAGGGCGGCGTCAACGGCCGGAAGATCGAGCTGAAGACCCGCGACGCCAAGATCTTCGACTACAAGAACCAGGTCCTCAACGCCTGCCAGGACTCGTTCGCGCTCGTGGGCGGCATCGGCGTGGTCGACGACCAGGGTGTCGACGACGCCGAGGCGTGCGGGCTCGTCAACCTGCCGGCGGCCGCCGTGGGCGCCAAGGCCAGCGCGGCCGCCCGCACGTACCAACCGCTCCCGTACGACCCGGCTGCCTACCCGACGGGCCCCGCCGAGTGGGTCAAGGAGAACCACCCCGACGTCGTGTCGTCGGCCGGTGCCTTCTACTCGAGCCTGCCCCTGGTGGACTACCAGAACCAGCGCTGGGTCGAGGCCTACAAGGAGCTCGGCTTCAACTTCAAGCAGCGGGTCGCCTCCAACGTGAACGAGACGGCGTGGGGTCCGCTCGTGCTGCAGATGAAGAACGACGACGTGAAGTACCTGACGCTCACCTCGTCGTTCGAGGAGATCCTCCCCCTGCAGAAGGAGATGAACCTCCAGGGGTGGAAGCCCGACGTGTTCGAGCTCGAGACGAGCTTCTACGACCAGAAGTACCCCGACCAGGCCAAGCAGCAGGGCATCGACACGTCCAACACCTTCCTCCACCTCACGGTGTGGCCGTTCGAGGAGGCCGACGCCAACCCGGCGATGAAGGGCTTCCTCGACGCCATGAACCAGTCGCAGGAAGGCGTGGCGCCGACCGAGCTCGGGGTGCAGGCGTTCTCGGCGGGTCTGCTGTTCGCCACGGCGGCGAAGCAGGCCGGACCCGACCTGACGCGCGACAAGTTGATCGCCGCGCTCAAGGGCATCCACACGTGGACCGGAGGCGGCCTGCACGGGCCCGCCGACGTGGGCGCCAAGCGGCCCGCCACGTGCTTCATCATGCTGAAGGTGGCCGACGGCGCCTTCTCGCGGGTGTACCCGATGCCGGACGCCGACAAGGCCGTCTACGACAACGACAAGGCCAAGGGCATGGCCTGCCCCGACGACGCGCTGCTGACCTACGCCAACCCGCCGGTCTCGCCGGGCTGAACCCGCGCCGGTCGACCGGCGCGTTCGATCAGCGCGTTCGATCAGCGACGCCGATCACCGCCGCTGGAAGTTCGGGGCTCGCTTCTCGGCGAAGGCCTTCGGGCCCTCCTTGGCGTCGGCCGAGTTGAACACGGCCATGCCGTGGGGCTCCTCCCACGCGAACGCGTCCTCCTCGCTCATCGTCTCGGTGACGCGCAGCGTGCGGAGGATGGCCTCGACGGCCAGCGGGCCGTTGGCCGCGATCGTCGCCGCGAGCTCGCGGGCCTTGTCGAGCGCGCCCCCGTCGGGCACCACGT
>Ga0075364_10000730_pt1 | contig 17230 bp, 19 predicted proteins | sample EndMetdeltDD1764_FD_71517 | JGI IMG/M metagenome (GOLD analysis project Ga0075364, IMG submission 71517) | Populus endosphere microbial communities from Tennessee, USA - Endosphere MetaG P. deltoides DD176-4 | ecosystem: Host-associated > Plants > Roots > Endosphere | place: USA: Tennessee...
CCGATACTGTCGCCAAAGCTGCCGGACGAACCGTGATACCAGACGGGGGCATAGCTGGCCGCGACTGCGCCGGCTGCGGCCGTCGCCAGCCATGTCTGGAACGCCGCGCTCCAGGGCTTTTCGACCCCCAGAGCCACCGCATAGGGCAGCAGCGTTTCAAAATGCCGCGGCGACATGGTTGGCGCGCCGGCCATGTTCATGCGGTCCTTTTCGGCAACCGTGAGGTAAAGCCGCAGGCCGTCGATATGATCCATCAGTTTTGCCCCGAGTGGCGTCGGCGCGCCCATCAGGAAGATGAAAACCGCATTGGTGACGATGATACCGGCAATCGACACCATGACCGGCCAGTGATCGTCTGCCGTTAATTGCTCGACCATGGCCGTCACAATGCTGGCGAAAACCGACAGCAGCACGAAACCGACAAAACCGCCGATGATGACGGCAGCGACCTTGCTGCGCAGCGGCGCACCGCGCCGAAGACTGAGGCCTAGTCTCGACGAGAGGAAGCCGACAAAACCGGACATCACCGCTATGGCGATCAGGAAACCACCAACATCGGCCTCGACATCGCCGACGAGCAGCACGGCGATAATCAGCACTACGCTCAGCACGATGCCGCCGATCGTGTAGAAAATATTGGAGCGGTAATATTTGCCGCGATGTTCGTTTTCGATGGCCTGACGAAACTTCTGCCCGGCCTGCTGCACCTTTTCGCCATTCGACTGGCTGATGCGAAAACTCTGCCCGGCGCGGCCGACAAGGCCGAGAAAGGCGGACTGGCCGGCGGGCAAGGTTTTCGGCAGCGGCTTGTCGGTGCGGGTAACGGTGATGGTCGAGCCGATATCGTCGAGCGTGACATAACCCTTGACGGCGAGATCCAGCGCATTCGCGGAAAAGGCCGGCCAGCCTGCGCCGTTGAACCCCTTGTTGTCGATATAGTTGACCAGCGCCGGTGAAAAACCTTCCGGCGCATCCCAGCGCGGCACGATGGTGCCGCGGGCCGGATCCTTCCCAACACGCATCCAGAAAACTGCGTAATAGAGGACGACCAGAGCCAGACCGGCAACTGCGATGACATCAGCGATGTGATCGCGCAGCCACCAACGGCGCAGCTGCTCCGAAGACGGCGGCGCGATGACGCCTTTCGGCACGGCGGCAACCACTGTCAGCCCCTCGTTGCGGCCGAGCATGCGTGTGGTGGCGAAAATGGCCCGATTGCCGTCGACGCGGGCCGTGGCATTGCTGGCGGTGGAGCCGAATGGGCCGGTATAAGCGGCGGTCCTGGTAACCTGTGCGCCCGGTAGCGTGATGCGCGCAGATGCCTTCTCGATGCCGAACTGCCAGCCGGTGCCGGTGACATTCCAGTAGACCTCGTCGTGATCCGCGAAATAGCGGATCATCCGGTCGGCCTTGTAGGTCAGCACATAGGTACGGGTGCCAAGCGGCACGACGGCATCGGCGGAACCGGCATAGATGCGGATGCCGCCATCGATGGTTTCGGTGCGGAACGGCTCGGGCTTGCCATCGCGGGTGACGGAAAGGAGATCGAAGCCGACACGGATTTTTCGGCCCTCGCCATCCACCATGGTGAGCGGAAAATCACGAAAAATGCCGCGCTGGATGCGCAGGCCCTCGACCACAATGGAGATGGTTTCGGTAACGGTGAGATCGCCATTTTTGGCGACCTCAACCTCGGAATGATAGGAGGTTATACGCTCCGTGGCCGCGGCAAGCGATGCCGCCAGCAGAACCGCAAGAGCACAAACGAAACCGGACAACCAACGCATCAAGACATTCTCCCCCTGTCTTTATTCGGCTCGTCTCTATTCGACATGTCTTTTCCCGGTCAGGTTCCGCCGCCGGTCGTTCAGTCCTCGATGGAAACTCCGAGCGACGACAGAACATCCCAATATTCCGGGAAGGTTTTGCCGACGCAATCCGGATCGAGAATGGTGATGCCGCCGATTTTCAGGCCCGCCAGCGCAAAGCTCATGGCGATGCGGTGATCGGCAAACGTGTCGATATCGGCCGGCAGCGTCTGGCCGGCGAGCGCCGGATCGGAGGCGACAATCAGGTCATCACCCTCTTCGGTGGCGAGACCCTCGCGAATATTGTTCAGACCGGTCGAGACGGCGCGAATACGGTCGCATTCCTTCACACGCAGGTTGGCGATACCGACAAAACGCACCGGCGTTTCATTGAAGGCAGCGAGAACCGCGATGGTGGGCACCGCATCCTGCATCTGCGAACCGTCGATTTCGGCAGGCAAATTGGGGAATTGGCGGATGACGTCAAACGCCTTGGCGTCCGGCTGGGTAAAATCTTCGTTGGCAACGCCGAGATCGATTTTTCCCTTGGTCAGCACTTCGGCCGCCCAGAGATAGGTGGCAGCGGATGCATCCGGCTCGACCACGAAATCGGTGGCGGTGTAACCGGTCGGTTCAATCACCCAAGAGGACGGCGTCGGCTGCGATACCTTTGCGCCGAAAGCGCGCATGGCGGCCAGCGTCAAGTCGATATAACCACGCGCACCGATATCGGCACCGGCAAGCTCGATGGTGAAAGGTTCGGAACCGCAGGCGGCGGCCATCTGCAGGGCCGAGACATATTGGCTGGACAGGCCGGCATCGATGACGACCTTGTTGCTGGCGAATTTTCCGTTCGCATCGATGGTGACCGGCGGGCAGCCGGTCGGGGCTTCGATGGAAACGCCCAGCGATTTCAGCGCATCGACAAGCGGCTTGATCGGACGTTTGCGCATATGCTCGTCGCCATCGACCACATATCGGCCATGACCGAGCGCAAGTGCTGCGGTTAGAAAACGGGTGGCGGTGCCGGCATTGCCGAGGAAAAGCAATGCTTCCGGGGCTTTCAGTTCACCATTGCCGGTGACGACAAAGGTCGTCGCATCCGGTTCTTCCACCGTCACGCCCATGGCACGCAGGGCTTGCGCCATATACCGCGTGTCATCGCTTTTCAGCGCGCCGGTCAGCCGGCTGGTGCCTTTTGCCAGACCGGCCAGCAGCAGCGCGCGATTGGTGATCGATTTTGAGCCGGGCGGCACGGCACGGCCAGACAGCGGCGCCGGATGGGGAACGATGGTCAGCTTTTCCTTGGGTATTTCCTGGGGCATTGTTTTCGCATCTCTCGCCCAGCAACGGTTCAGAACCGGCTGGGTTTCAGGCCAGAATATCGTGTGGCAGCGTCATAGACCGTCGCTGCGTAAAGGGGAAGCACCGGGCGCGGCGGCGATCAGAACTTGACGGATGGAACGGCGCGATCGGCTTCATTGGTGATTTCGAAGAACGGCTTTTTGGCAAAACCGAACTGGCCGGCCACGAGGTTGGAGGGAAAACTCTCGACCTTGACGTTGAGGTCACGCGCCGCGCCATTGTAATAGCGCCGCGACATCTGGATTTCGCTTTCCAGCGTTTCCAGCGAGGTTTGCAGCTCCAGAAAATTCTGGTTGGCTTTCAGATCGGGATAGGCTTCGGCCAGCGCAAACAGCTTTCCGAGCGCCTGGCTCAGCATGCCTTCCGCAGCCGCCCTGCCCTCCACATCACCTGCCGGCACCGCCTGTGCGCGGTTGCGCAAGGATACGACCTCTTCAAAGGTCGACTTTTCGTGGGCCGCATAACCTTTGACGGTTTCGATCAGATTAGGAATGAGATCGGCGCGGCGCTTCAACTGCACATCGATGCCCGACCACGCCTCCTCGGCCATCTGCCGGGATTTGACGAGGCCGTTGTAAATCATGACGAGGTAGAGCGCTGCTACGGCAATGATGCCAAGAATGATATACATGCGGAGATCCCCTGTTTTCGAGGATATATCTAACGCAATCCGCGCGTTATTGAAGAGTGGGCAAGCGGAAACATTGACAGGAATGCGCAAGACAGTCTGGAAACTCGCGACTGCTTGATAGAACTCCCATTCGCTCACGTCTTCATCCTCGACCTTGTGCCGAGGATCCAATCACATCAACGATATCAGGTAGTTGCAGATCCTCGGGTCAGGCCCGAGGATGACGACGGAGAGGTTGCGTCAGCAGGTCAAAGCCGGCCTCAGGCCGCCTTCTCACCCAGATTGGCGCCACCGGCATCCGTCAGCAGAAACGCCTCGCCGCAAGCCTTCGCCAATGTCCGTACGCGCAAAATATAGCTCTGGCGTTCGGTGACCGAGATCACGCCGCGGGCATCCAGCAGGTTGAAAATGTGGGATGCCTTGATGCACTGGTCATAGGCCGGGAAGACGCATTTGTGCAGCATCTGGTTGGAATTTTCGACCGGCGCGCCGGCAGCCAGCAGCGCCAGGCATTCCTTTTCCGCATCGATGAAATGGCGATGCAGCATTTCGGTATTGGCGAATTCAAAGTTGTGGCGAGAATATTCCTGCTCGGCCTGAAGGAAGACGTCGCCGTAGGAGATCTTCTCTTCGCCTTCGCGGCCGTTGAAGTTGAGGTCGTAGACATTGTCGACGCCCTGAACATACATGGCGAGGCGCTCGAGACCATAGGTCAACTCACCCGCAACCGGCGAGCAGTCGATGCCGCAGACAGCCTGGAAATAGGTGAACTGCGACACTTCCATTCCATCGCACCAGCATTCCCAGCCAAGACCCCAGGCACCCAAGGTCGGGCTTTCCCAATCGTCCTCGACGAAACGCACGTCATGCAGAAGCGGATCGAGACCGATCGCCTTCAAAGAGCCGAGATAAAGCTCCTGCAGGTTGGACGGGTTCGGCTTCAGAATGACCTGATACTGGTAATAATGCTGCAGACGGTTGGGGTTTTCACCATAACGACCATCCGACGGGCGGCGCGAGGGCTGCACATAAGCGGCCTTCCACGGCTTGGGGCCAAGCGCGCGCAAAGTGGTAGCCGGGTGAAACGTGCCGGCGCCGACTTCCATGTCGTAAGGCTGCAAAACGGCGCAACCCTTGTCGGCCCAATAGTTATGGAGCGTCAGGATGAGCGCCTGAAAGGAGCGCTTGGGGTCCATGTGTTCGGGCAGATCGGTCATGGGCATATCGGCATCGTTTGATTGAGGATGCGGACGAGTGCCACGCAAGGCGGCGGGGGTCAAGGTTTTATCAGGCGGGAGGTCAAAGGAAGGGGTTTTGGATGGTCAGCGTGTTGTTGATGGTGAGGCCGTGCTGGAGATCTTCGGACAGAAAGACCGTGCTCTGCGCTTCCAGTGCTGCGGCAATCATAAGGGCATCGTAGAAGCTTAAATTATATCTTGCGACCAAGTCGAATGCCGCGTGGTTCAAAGCAATATCCAGAGGGATGATCCGCGCCGACGCCTTCTGAATTGCCACTGTGCCTTTTCGGATTTCGCTCAACTCACGACGCAGCTTTCGCCGCATGACGTGCGCGAACTCATTCAACGCCTGAACGCTTGTGACGTAAGGCGCAGACATGATTTCCTGTGCTGTTTCGGTACGTTCGTCATCGCCAAAAGCGTAGACGAAAATGTTCGTGTCGAGGAACTGTGGGGCATTCACCGTTCGTTGGCCTCATCGCGATCGAATTTCCAGCCTTCGGGAAGTTTCCATTTCCTCGACTTGATATACTCAAGCGCCTGCTGACGTTCTTCCTCGGATACGGGCGACCCGTTTTCGCCGGGCCTCAGCGACAGATCGACCTCGTCGCCCTCCTTCAAATCGAGCGATTTGGCGACGTCATCAGGGATTTGAACGGCAAGCGCATCGTTCCATCGGGTCACGCGCATGGGACATCTCCAAGCAGGCTATAGGCCTTTATACCATCGGCTGCGGGGCGGCGAAAGATCGCTGTCAAAACGCCGCGACACGGGGTATTCTGTCCTCATCCCGGAGCCACCACCATGAACGTCAAAAACACCATCACCCTTTCGGACCGCTATATGCGTTATGCCGAACAGCAGGTCGAAGACGGTCAATTTCCATCCGTGGAAAAGGTCGTCGAGGCTGGGCTGGATGAGTTGATGCGGGCCGAAAACGAGCTGACGCAGGAACATCACGACGCGGTGACGGCGATGGCCGATGAGATCAATCGTCGGCTCGATGGTCCCGCGGATCAGTGGATTTCGATGGACGAAGACAATCTTTTCGACCGGGTAAGAGAGCGGGTCTCTGAAAGACGTCAGGCAAAGTGATGAAGCGGTATTGGCTGGAATATCATGATGCAGCCGTTACCGAACTCGACGAAATTCACGCGTTCATCGCGGCTTACGCAGGAGATGCCGTTGCTGACCGAAAGATTTCGGAGATCGAAGCTGCGGTCTACCGGTTGGCGGAGTATCCGAAAATCAGTACGCCTCGTGACGAAATGAGGCCGGGTTTACGGACCGTCATGGCGGCGGAAAAGGCCGTGATCTGTTTTCTCGTGAATGATGAGATTGCTACGGTACGGATTATCGGTTTCTCCTACGCCGGCTCCGACTGGGCCTCTCGCGTCAAGGACCGCGACTAACCCTATTCCTCTTCCTCGCGCTTCACACGATACTCCCCCGTCACCGGGTCCTTTTCCAGCGTGCCCATGGCGCCGGTTTCGCGTTCGCGCTCAGCCTTTTTCGAACGGGCGGAAAGCTTTTCCGCCTCGCCGACAAACTTCCTGTAGATCATCCAGCCGCCCAACACGAGGATAGCCAGGAATATGATTTGCGCCATTGTCCCCTCAAGCGTCTGTTATTTTCAGAGCCCGTAACGGCTCCATAATGCCTTGTCTTCCAGCGTTGCCGCCAGTCCCGATGCCGCACCTGCCGCGATTTCAGTTACCCCTGGGGCCGACATGACACCCGGCAGGCGGCGACCGAACAGCGTACGTCCGCCGCCGATCAGTTCCAGCTTGGCATCCGGGCCATAACGGCGTTTCAGCGTTTCGCGCATCTCGCCGATGCCGTCAACAAGGCCGAGATCGACGCCACGCAGGCCGGTCCAGAACAGGCCGGAAAAAATCGTCTCTTCATCCGCCAGCCGTTCGCCGCGGCGCATTTTCACCATGTCGATAAAGACCTTGTGGATCTCCAGCTGCAAGGTTTTCAGGTATTCGATATCGGCTTCCTTTTCCGGCTGGAACGGATCGAGGATGACCTTGTTTTCACCGGCCGTATAAACGCGGCGCTCGACGCCGATCTTTTTCAGCATTTCCGGGAAACCGAAGCCGCCCGACACGACGCCGATGGAACCGACGATCGAGGTCGGATCGACAAAGATCTCGTCGCCCGCCAGCGCAATCATGTAACCGCCGGATGCCGCCACATCTTCCACGAAGACCAGCACACGCTTGTTCTTTTCTTCCGACAGTGCACGGATGCGCTGAAAGATCAGCCGAGACTGAACCGGTGAACCGCCCGGCGAATTGATGGAGATGGCGACAACCGGGGCGTCTTTCTTGGCAAAGGCCTTTTCCAGAAGCGGTGCTGCGGTGGCGATGTTGAGAACCGGCCGGAACTGGCTGCCGCCTGCCATGATCGTGCCGTGCAGCCGCACGACGGGAATGGAAACGCCCTTCTTGCGCAGGCGTTTCGGCAGCAGGCGTGTCAGAAATCCGGCCATTTCAAATCCTTCCAAATCGAACAGTCATTCATGTAGGGATTTGAACGGCCAACGCAATCACTGCGTTCCTTTGCCGGCGTCAAATTACCGGCACGCGCGTCTGTCGGCTGATACGGCGCTGGTAAGCGGTGCGGCCATTATTGAGATTGTCGGCACGTTCAAGGAAGGCATGACCGTCCTCTCCATGCAGAAACAGCGGCGCACGAAAAATCAGCCGCGCCTTCGATCCCTTGATGGCCGTGAGAAGAATCCGGGTGGCATCGGCATCCGGGCGCGGATGCACCAACGTCATCTCGATGCCGCCAAACCGCTTGCCGCAGGCGGCGATGATTTCGCTGACCGATTCCGGTCGGGCGAGCAGCGACAATTGGCCACCCGGCATCGTGATCGCACCGGCAGTACGTATCCACGCTTCGAACAGGCCATCTGTCATCGCATGCGCTTCCGCCTTCAGCCTGTCCGGCGTGGTGCGGTCACCGGCATTGTTGAAGGGCGGGTTCATGATGACATGGCGAAAGCTGTCATCGGCAAGACCGGCTGCCACCCGCGCCCGGCCGGTCAGCGTTACATCGGCTTCGATCACCGAGACACGCTTCGTCAAATGGGCGGTTTCGCCGAGCGCCACGCTGCGGCGGGCATATTCGGCCATCAGCGACGAACGCTCCACCAATGTGACCTGCGCATTCGCCATTCGCGAGGCAACCGCCAGACCTGCTGCACCGGCACCGGCACCGAGATCGGCAACCGTGATCGGCCCCTCTTCCGCGACAAGAGAGGCGAGCAGCATGGCATCGACACCGGAACGGTGCCCCTCGCCTTTCGGCTGCAACACATGAAAATTGCCGCGGTGGAAGGCGTCGAGCGTTTCGGTTTTGGTAGCGGAATTCTCGCTGCTCACTGCTTTTCGTCCCGCAATTCCGCTTCCAGTCCGGCATCGATCAGCAGACGCCGCGCTTCATCCGCCATCTCTTCCGCCACCAGCAGGCGCTTCGGCAGCAAACCGAGCGAACCTTCCAGCACACTCATCGACTGATCGGCGATCATGCAGGGAATATCGGCGTCGCGCATCAGGCTTTCGGCGAAAGACAAGAGCACGACATCGTTGGTACGGATCAGTTCTTTCATCACAATTCCCTCAAAATCACGGGTGCAGGCGCTTTTGCCCCTTGCCGGTTCACCCCGCCCTTTCTATGGTCCCCGGCAAAATTTGAACAGGAGTACGCATTCTTGGGCGTCGTCATTCCGCTCGAAGAGAGCAAGAACAAACAGGCTTCGGTCAAGCCCCTCGTCGATCTGACCAAGGGTGACATGGAGCGAGTCAATCAGCTGATCCTGTCGAAGGCCGGCTCCGACGTCCAGATGATTCCGGAGGTTGCCAACCATCTGATCTCGTCCGGCGGCAAGCGCCTGCGGCCGATGCTGACGCTCGCTTCCGCAGCCATGTTCGGTTACGAGGGCAAAGGCCATGTGAAGCTTGCGACCTCGGTCGAGTTCATGCACACGGCCACGCTTCTGCATGACGACGTTGTGGACGAAAGCGACCTGCGCCGCGGCAAATCCACGGCCCGCACCATCTGGGGCAATCAGGCGAGCGTTCTCGTCGGCGATTTTCTGCTCGGCCAGGCCTTCAAGATGATGGTCGAAGTCGGCTCCATGGACGCGCTCGACGTTCTTGCCACCGCCGCCTCCGTTATTGCCGAAGGTGAAGTGCTGCAGCTTTCGGTCGCCAAGAACATGGAAACCACCGAGGACGACTATCTTTCGGTCATCCGCGCCAAGACGGCGGCGCTGTTTGCCGCTGCCGCCGAAGTGGGTCCGATCATTGCCGCCACCGACAAGGCCAGCCGCAGTGCATTGCGTTCCTACGGCATGAACCTCGGTCTCGCCTTCCAGCTGGTGGACGATGCGCTGGATTACGGTGGCAAGGCTGCCGAACTCGGCAAAAATGTCGGCGACGATTTCCGCGAGGGCAAGATCACCCTTCCGGTCATCCTTTCCTATCGCCGCGGCACGACCGAAGAACGCGCCTTCTGGCGTCAGGCAATCGAAAACGGCGAGAGCACCGAGGAGAACCTCGAAAAAGCACTCGGCCTGATTACCAAATATAACGGTCTCAAGGACACGATTGCGCGAGCAAAGCACTATGGCACCATTGCCAGCGATGCACTCGCACCTCTGCCGGATTCCGCTTATAAATCAGCGCTTCTGGAAGTGATCGACTTCTGCATCGACCGGGTGAACTGACACCTGCCGGCATATTGAACAGACAAAGCAGGTTTCGCGATATTCTTGCGGACCTGCTTCAAAAAAGCCATTCTGTCGTGAATCATCGGCACAGGATTCTTCGGCGGCCATTCTGTCGCCTTGCGCTTTTCATGAGAGGCACTTTTATGCGGCAGCAATTCGCCCTTCGTCTGCTTTCCGGCGCGGCTTTTGCCGCCGCCATCATGCTGGGCGGCCAAGCCTTGGCCGCTGCCGGCACTGAGAAGCCGGCGACGGAAGAAACCCAGACCTTTGATGCAACCAAGGTCAATTCCTTCTCCGGTGCGTTTCTTGCCGCCCGCACCGCCGATGTCGATCACGACTATCCGAACGCCATCACGCTTTATCGCAAGGCGCTGGAACTGGAACCCGCCAATACGGAAATCCGCGAACGGCTGATGCTGGCGCTGCTGATGAGCGGCGATTTCGACGGCGCTCTGCCGATTGCGCAGGATCTCAAGGCCGATGACGCGGTGGAGCGTATCACCACCATCGTTCGCGGCCTGGACGATATCCGCAACGGTAAATTTTCCGAAGCCGAAAAGCTCCTGACCTACAAGGGCTCGAACGATCTCGACCGCATTACCCACACGCTGCTGGCCGCATGGGCGCGTGTCGGTGCAGGCAAGGGCAAGGAAGCCCAGACGCTGGTGCGCGGCATGAAGGGCCCCGCCTGGTTCAAGGTCTTTACCGATTACCACCTTGGTGCGATGGCGCTGGTTTCCGGCGATATCTCCGCTGCCCGCTCGCACCTGACGGCGGCAATCACCAATGACGACGGCGTCGCCACCACGCCCGACACGTTCATGCGCGCCATCATGGCGCTTGCCCGCCTTGAAGCAGGACAGGGCAACCGCCAAAAGGCGCTCGACACGATTGCCGTCGGCGACCGGCTGATCAGCAATTATGCGCCGTTGAAGGCGCTGCGCCAGAGCATCGAGCGTGGCGACAAGCCGGACCAGCAGGTGACCAATGCGACCGAAGGTGCAGCCGCGGTGCTGTTTTCCGTCGGTGGCGCGCTGAACCGCCAGGGCGCGGAAGAAATGGTTTCGCTTTACCTGCACATGTCGCATGCGCTGGATCCGAAAAGCGCCGACACGCTGATCCTGCTCGGCGGCATTGCCGAAAAGCTGGAACAGCCGAAGCAGGCAATCGCACTTTATGAAAAGGTGCCGGCGGATTCGCCGATGCGCCGCATTTCCGAATTGCAGCTGGGCCTGACACTGGCGCTGACCGGCGAAGTGGAAAGTGCGCGCGAGCACCTGAAGGGGCTGATCGCCTCCGATCCATCCGACCTGCGCAGCTACCTTGCTTATGGCAGCGTTCTTTCCGAAGCCAAGGATTACAAGGCGATGGCGGAGAACTACGACAAGGCTGTCGAAGTGATCGGCCCGATGCCGCGCCCCGCCGACTGGACGATCTTTTTCCAGCAGGGCATTGCCTATGAGCGCCTGAAAGAATGGGACAAGGCCGAACCGGCTTTCCGCAAATCACTGGAGCTGAACCCGGAACAGGCACAGGTCCTCAACTATCTCGGTTATTCCTTCGTCGACATGAACCGCAACCTCGATGAGGGCATGGCGATGATCAAGAAGGCCGTGGAAGCGCGGCCGGATGACGGTTACATCGTCGATTCGCTCGGCTGGGCGCATTACCGCCTCGGCAATTTCGACGAAGCGGTGACGGAACTGGAGCGCGCCGCACAGCTGCGTGCCGGTGACGCCGCCATCATCGACCACCTGGGCGACGCCTATTGGCGCGTGGACCGCAAGCTGGAAGCCAATTACCAGTGGAAGCGGGCGCTGACGCTGGAGCCGGAAGAAGCGGAAATTCCAAAGATCAAGGCGAAGATCGAAAACGGCCTGCCCCCGGCAGAACCGATCAAGCGCGCCGAAACCACCGTAACGCCGCCGGCCAAGACCGAAACGCAGACCGCCATGGCGACACCGGAAAATCCGGCCCCTGCATCGGACGCCGCCACCGCCCCGAAGGCGAACAGCTACACGGTGAAGGCAGGCGATACATTGTGGAAGATCGCCAACGATGTGCTGGGTGACGGCGACCGTGCGATGGAGCTGATCCGCGCCAATGATGCCCTGCGCCGTAACCCGAACCGGATTTTTCCGGGCATGGTTCTCGATCTGCCAGCCGACAGCACAGCACCAGCGGCTACCCCCGCCCCTGCCGCCAACTGACGCGGCAGGAAACGCATGACCGCAATGCCCCCGGTAACGCAGGCGACAGAAATGGCGCGAGCCAAGATCAATCTCGCGCTGCATGTCACCGGCCGGCGTGACGACGGTTATCACCTGCTCGACAGTCTCGTGACCTTTTGCGACACCGGCGACAAGCTGGCTATTGCTGCTGCCGAGAAGGACACATTCTCCGTCTCCGGCCGGTTTGCCGCCTCATTGGGAGAGCCCGGTGACAATCTGGTGCTGAAAGCCCGCGACGGCCTGCGCCGCCACCTTGAGGCCATAGGCGTAAAGACCGGGCCCGTCGCCATTCATCTGGAAAAGAACCTGCCAGTCGCATCGGGTATCGGTGGTGGCTCTGCCGATGCGGCTGCCACCATGCGCGGCCTGATGCGCGTGTGGAAAGCTGCCCCGGAAACGCTGGCGAACGATAGCGCCATTCTGCTTTCGCTGGGTGCGGATGTGCCCATGTGTTTTGCCGGAAAGCCGCTTTCGGCACGAGGCATCGGCGAGGATATCACGCTCCTGCCGCAGATGCCGGTCATGGCGCTGGTGCTCGGCAACCCGCTGATCGGCGTTTCGACACCCGGCATTTTCAAGCTACTCACCAAACGCGACAACCCGCCGGTTGGCGCACTGCCCACCTCCGCCTCCCTTGGCGACTGGATCGACTGTCTCAAAAGCCTGCGCAACGACCTGGAACCACCGGCGACAACGCTGGTGCCGGAGATCGCCACGCTGCGCCATATGCTCGATGATCAGGGCGCGCTGATGTCACGCATGTCCGGTTCCGGCGCGACCTGTTTTGGCATTTTCGAGAGCTTTGAACAGGCGAAAGCCGCAGCAGCAGCACTCAGCACTGAGCGCCCCGACTGGTATTTTTGCGCAACGACCACCGTATCTGGGTGATTGCCGAGGATCCGGCTAAACGGATCCGGCAAAAACTATTTTCTGGCAGCCCAGGCGGGCACCATCTCGCTGACCAGCATGAATGTCTTCTGTTTGTGCGCCAGATCGGCCAGCAGCATGCCGGATTTGGCAAGCGCGATCGCCTGCGCCTTGGGAAGGACAAACCCATATTCCAACGGCGGCACGCGACGGCTGAGACGCTTGAAAAAAGACGGCAAATGATTGCGTGACGGCGAAAATTTTGCCGGCTGCCTGCTCATCGCCAGATGCTCGCCAAGCTCGTCGATCCAGCCGACCTGAGGCCGCGCGCCCGGCTCGATCAGAAGCAGCCACTCGCCCCGTATGGAACGCACGATGTCCTTGATATCCCAATGGGTATGGAAGCGGCAGCCAGCGGCATCCGCCACCCGCGCCGAAGCATCGCGCGAGCCGTGATCGAGGATGATCACATCGCTGACAAGCCCCTCGACGGCGCCCGCCACAAGCACAGACAGGGTCTGCGCCAATTCGGTTTCCTGATCGCGGCATTCCATGAGCACGGTAAGCATTTGTGACAGTTAGCCCATAACGGATTGAAACGCCACTCGCAGGATCTTGCATTTTTGTTCTTGCAATGTTCCGTTTTCTTCGATAGGAATTTTGTCATCGCAGAGGCGTTTTGCCGTCTGCCGGAGATTCCGATGAACGAGCTGTCAGACTTGAGGCAGGGTGCGCTTGCACCTGGCCATACGGCAGATATTGCCAATGCACTGGTGAATGCTTCCGGTCTTCGCATCGAGATCGACCGCAGGCGCGGACGAGCTGCCGGCATCAATCCGAGCGGCCGTTTCGAGGAACAGCGCCGCGAAACGTTCGACGATGGCTGGCAGTCTCTGGAAGAACTGGAACCATTCCGCACCGAAGTGCAGGTTGAAAAACCGCGCACGGCGATCACCCGCAATGACAGCCCCGATATCGGCTTCGACCGCTCGATCAACCCTTATCGCGGCTGCGAGCATGGCTGCATCTATTGTTTTGCCCGGCCGACGCACAGCTATATGGGGCTTTCACCGGGGCTGGATTTCGAGGCAAAACTGTTTGCCAAGCCGGATGCGCCGCGCCTGCTGGAACGCGAGTTGAGCCGCCCGGATTACAAGGTGCGGCCGATCGCCATCGGCACCAACACGGACCCCTACCAGCCGATCGAGAAGGAATGGCGCATCATGCGGCAGATCCTCGAAGTGCTACAAAAAGCCAATCATCCGGTATTGATCGTCACCAAGGGATCGCTGATCACGCGCGATATCGACATCCTCTCCGACATGGCGTCCAAGGGGCTCGCCAAGGTCGGCATTTCAGTGACGACGCTCGACCGCAAGCTGGCGCGTAGTATGGAGCCACGCGCCGCCACGCCACCGAAACGGTTGGAGGTGATCAAGGCATTGACAGAGGCCGGCATTCCGACCGCCGTGATGATGTCTCCGGTCATTCCGGCGCTCAACGACCACGAGATCGAACGGGTGCTGGAGGCCGGTCATGCCGCGGGTGCGCGTGAGGCAAGTTATGTGCTGCTGCGTCTGCCACTGGAGGTGAGCCCGCTGTTTCGCGACTGGCTGCTGCAGAACTACCCGGACCGCTACCGGCATGTGATGAACCTCGTGCGCTCGATGCGCGGCGGCAAGGATTACGACGCCGATTTCACCAAGCGCATGAAGGGCGCCGGCCCCTATGCCTGGCAGATCGCCCGCCGTTTCGAAATGGCAACCAAGCGGCTGGGTCTCGCCCGTCGCGGCATGTCGCTGCGGGACGATCTGTTCGTGAGGCCCGATGGCGCGGGCGTGCAGCTGTCTCTGTTGTGAAGGAGAGACCTCCTTCGAAATAAGGAAATTGCGGATGAGTTGAGAGATGGTCCGGCTTGCTCCCAATGATCTCCCCCCATGTGGGGGAGATGTCACCGCAAGGTGACAGAGGGGGGTGAGCAACGGTGCGGCGAGTGGGTCAAAGAGGCATTTTCGCCAGCATTACCCCCCTCTGCCCTGCCGGGCATCTCCCCCTCAAGGGGGGAGATCGACTGGGCTCACCGTTCATCTTCCCGTCGGCCTTTCCAGAGTGCCGACAGATTTAACGAATTTCGACACGGTCCACCGCCGCCTTCCGTGTCGAATTGCCCCGGCCCCGCTATCCCCTTGGCGGGAAACGTTGCCGCCGTTCTGCCGGGGCTTGCAGGAGATCGGGTCGGCGTGCGAATTTCGCCGCCATGAAAAGAAGCACGCCGCCCGATTCTCCAAAACTGTTCGATCCACTGCCGCTGAAGCCTGACTTCAGCATAGAGGAGGCCGCCCGCCTCGAAGGCCTCTGGCCCGTTGCAGGAACCGACGAGGCAGGCCGCGGTCCGCTGGCAGGCCCTGTGGTCGCCGCAGCCGTCATCCTCGATCCTGAAAACATTCCGGCGGGGCTGAACGACAGCAAAAAACTCAGCCTGAAACAGCGCGAAAAACTGTTCGATGAGATCATCGCCACCGCAGAAGTATCGATTGCCTCTTCCGGCCCAAAGCTGATCGACGACCTCAACATCCTGCGCGCCAGTCTCGATGCCATGCGCCGTGCAGTGGCGGGCCTCGTCACGCCCCCTGCCCTCGTCCTGTCGGACGGCCGCGACGTGGTTCCCGGCATCACCTGCGTCGGGCGCGCCGTCATCAAGGGCGACGCCCGCTCCGTCTCCATCGCCGCCGCCTCCATCGTCGCCAAGGTGACGCGTGACCGCATGATGGCGCGCGCCGGCGCTGTATGGCCGGCCTATGGTTTTGAGGGACATGCAGGCTACGGTACGGCGCAGCACAGGGCGGCTATCGTGGAGCATGGTCCGTGTGTGATTCACCGCATGAGTTTTCGGCCGTTGAAGAAGGATGGTGTTGTCATCGAATGACGCTTCCAGCGGCCTGATAGGATCAAAGATCGGACGAAAGGCGTGCTGCCACGGACGCCCGAATCTTTTCCATCAACACCACGTCCTCGTCTCTCCTTGAAGCGGGTGCATCGCTCCAGGAATATCCCATGCAGGCCGGCAGGCGTCTTTTGTCCGCCGGTTCATTGCCGTAGCGCGGCATGATGTGCGCATGCAGCGCCGGCTCGGAATTCCCCCAGATTTCATAGTTCACCCGGTCACACCCCGTCACCTCGAGCAGGGCATCTCCGGCCAGAGCCATGTCGCGCAGGAATATGTTGCGCTGCGCCTCGTCGAGCGTATTGAGGCTTTCCACCACCGGATCGGCAAGCAGCAAGCAATACCCGGCAAGAGGCTGGACGTCGCCGATCACCAGCCACCCGGAAGGCATGCGTGATATAACAAAGTGATTGTCTCCGGCGCGTGCCATCCTGACGCGATCTTCGATAAGGTTCATGGTTCTTCCTGCACTTTCAAACAACAAAAAAGCCGGGCGTCACCACCCGGCTTTTCAAATCTTCACTCTGACCAATCAGATCAGTTGAGGCGCGTCTTTACCTGGGCAACGGCGTCGGAAAACAGCGCGTTGCGGGTGGCGGCGTCGGCCTTGGCGGCGATCACCTGTTCGGCGGCAGCAACGGCGAGGTCGACAGCAGCCGAGCGCACGGAACCGATCGCGTCGGCTTCAGCCTGCTTGATCTTCTGTTCCGAAAGAGCGTTGCGGCGGGCGACGAATTCTTCCGTCTTCTGCTTTGCTTCGGCAGTCAGGCTTGCTGCTTCGCGTTCGGCGGCGGCCACGATGGCTGCTGCTTCGGCTTCGGCTTCCTTGCGCTTCTGCTGGTATTCAGCGAGCAGCGACTGTGCTTCTTCGCGCAGGCGCTTGGCTTCGTCGAGTTCTTCGCGGATGTTGTTGGCGCGCTTGTCGAGCGAGCGGCCCATCATGCCCGGAACCTTGAGATAGGCAACGAGCGCGAGGAAAAGGATCAGGCCGACGAGAGCGTAAAATGTTGCATCAAAAGCCATGGATCACGCTCCCTGCTTGGCGGCAGCAACCGCGGTCTTGATCTCGGCGTCGGTAGCCTTACCGCCGATCAGCTGATCGACGATGGCGCTTGCGGTTTCCGAAGCGATATCACCGACATTGGCGAATGCCTGCGCCTTGATGCCGGCAATGCTGGCTTCTGCGGCTGCAAGCTTTTCGGCCAGTTCGGCTTCGATTGCGGCGCGGTCGGCAGCTGCCTTGGTCTTTGCGGCTTCGCGGGCGGCGTCGGCAATGCCGGCACCCTTGGCGCGGGCTGCCGCCAGATCCTTTTCATAGGTCTCTACGGCTGCGTCGGCTTCCGCCTGCAGGCGGAAGCCGACGCAGCCGTAGAGACCTATGAAAAGGATCTGGCGGCAGCCC
>Ga0075364_10000733_pt1 | contig 17183 bp, 12 predicted proteins | sample EndMetdeltDD1764_FD_71517 | JGI IMG/M metagenome (GOLD analysis project Ga0075364, IMG submission 71517) | Populus endosphere microbial communities from Tennessee, USA - Endosphere MetaG P. deltoides DD176-4 | ecosystem: Host-associated > Plants > Roots > Endosphere | place: USA: Tennessee...
GCTCTGGCTTCAGATGTTGACCCACCCGAGCCGTAAAGCGAGCCGAGCATCGCCGCGGCGATGCTCGGCTCGCTTTACGGCTCGGGTGGGTCAACATCTGAAGCCAGAGCCAGAGCCAGAGCCAGAGCCAGAGCCAGAGCCAGAGCCAGAGCCAGAGCCGAAGCCGAAGGCAAGGGCAGAAGGGAAAGGCGGAAGGGAAAGGCAAAGCAAGCGGCCCCAAAAAGCCGAAGAGAATCACAGCAACAGCAACAGCAACAGCGACAGCAACAGCAACAGCAACAGCGAAGAAAAGTGTTGCGAGCGAAGTGCGCAGTCATCCGTCAGTGCTGGAGCAACTGCGGGGTCGATGGCGACAGGGTAGTTGGGGGGGGCGAGCGCTGAAGAACGCCTCACCGGAGGCATGGATGCGCGTGCCTGCGTCGAATGACGGATGAAGCCAGTGGCCGCGCCGCGGAACCTGCGTGGGATGGGGTGGTCAGACCTCGCATGTCCGTTGAACGTGTGGGGTGAACATGCAGACGCCGAAGACCAGGCAGGCGCGCTGGCCGTGGGTGCTGGTGGTGGTTGCGATCGCAGGTGCCGGCTGGTGGCTGCTGCGGCCGCAGGAGGCGCCACGGCAGGAGGCGATCGCCGCATTGCCGTCTGTGCAGGATGCGGGGTCTTCGCCGGTGGCGGCGGGCGATCCGAGCGTGCCGGACGATCCGCCGGGCATCCAGCATCCCATCGAGCCGGTCGCCGCGGCCGCCGACGCCGCGATTCCCGCACTGGCCGACAGCGACGCGACGGCGTGGGAAGCGCTCTCCGAACTGGTGGCCGATCCGTCGGTGCTGGGCATCGTGCTGCGCGAGCACCTGGTGCAGCGGCTGGTGGTGATGGTCGACAATCTGACCGAACCGCGCGTCACCCCGCAAACGCTGGCGTTGCGGGTGGTGCCGGGGCCGTTCGCCACCCTCGACGAAGGCGAGGTGCAGGTCGTCGATGTCGCGGAAAATGCCGGGCGTTACGCGCCGTATGTGGCCGCGTTCACCCAGGCCGATGCGGCCCGGATGGCGGCGCTGTATCGCCGCTTCTATCCGTTGTTCCAGCAGTCCTATGCGGAGCTGGGGCGGTCGGATGCCTACTTCAACGACCGGCTCGTGCAGGTGATCGACCATCTGCTGCAGACGCCCGAGCCCGCAGGGCCGCTGGAGGTGGCGCCGGACCCGTTCGGCAAGCTGCGTTTCGTCGATCCATCGCTGGAATCGCTGTCGGTCGGACACAAGGCGCTGCTGCGGCTTTCGCCCGAGCAGCGTGCCGCGGTGAAACAGCAGCTGCGTGCTCTGCGCGCCGCGCTGGCGCAGGGCTGACCGCGACGTGGGCCTGAGCGGTGGCGGGTCCCGCCGTCGCGCCGTTGCCGGTCAGGAATCGACCAGCGCCACCAGCGACAGCTGCCGTCCGTCTTCGGCTTCCACGTACAGCACATGCGGGCCGCGCCGGTAGCGGAGCCAGGCCGGCAGGCGCTGCCTGCCATGCTCATCGAGGCCGTCGTCGCGGGCGTCGGGCGCTCCGAGCACGCTGGCCGCCAGCGCAAGATCGCTGCCGGCCGCGAGCGGGCCGATCAGCGGGCCGGAGAATGCCGCATACGGTGCGCTCGGCTGCAGGTGGAACGATGCCTGGGCGAGCGCTCCGTCGCCGATGACCAGCTGCACGCCCTCGGCATGCCAGGCGAGGTAATGCCGCTCGCTGCGGGGCAAGGTGCTTCTGGCAGGCACGCCTGGCAGCGCTTCGATGACGGCCTGCACCTGCGGGCTGGTGTGCGGGTGGCCGATGGCCGCTTCGCACAGTGCGAACAGCGGATGCGGACGGGCGTCGTTGGTGGGCATGGATCGTCGGGGAGGTGTGGCGAGTGGAAGAACGTCATCATGCGGCAGCGCGGATGCATGGCGATGCAGGCATGCCGACCTGTCCTGGTGCGCGCCCCACGCGCGTCGCCGGTGCTCAGCCGCCGACGGTGGGTCCGGCCGGCGCATCTGCCAGCAGGAAGTCCAGCTTGCGATCGCGCGGCAGCTGCTTGATCGCCCATTCGGCGCGCGAGGCGCTGGCCCGGTCCGGATAGACACGGCTGCCGAGCAGTTGCAGCGGTGGGTTGGCGCGGGTGTAGCGTGCGCCGGTGCCGCGTTCGTGCGCGCGGTAGCGCGCGTCCAGGTCGTTGGTGATGCCGGCGTAATAGCTGCCGTTGCGGCACAGCAGCAGGTACAGATACCAGGGCGAGGGCGCATCCATGGCGTCATTGTGGCGCGGACAGGCGGGCGTGGTCACCCCGGCACAACCGCGGCGATGGTAGACAGCAGCATCCGTCATGCCGTCGAGGAGTTCCGATGCCGCACCGCCTGTCCGTCACCGCCGCCGCCGTGCTGGCTGTCCTGTCCGCGCCGGTGGCCGCGCAGACCACGCCCGCGCCGTATGTCGACGTGACCACCAGCCACGTGCCGCATGGCCCGGCGATGCATGCCGTCGATGCGGTGATGATCGACGTGGACGGCGATGGTGACCTCGACGTGGTGGTCGCGGTCGAGCACGGGCCGAATGCGCTGTATCTCAATGAGGGCGGCGGCCGCCTGCGCTGGCAGCCGGGCGTGTTCGACGCGACGCCGCGCGACAACGAGCATGTGCGTGCCGCCGACTTCAATGGCGACGGCCACATGGACGTGGTGTTCGTGACCGAGGCCGACGAAGTGCACGCGCTGTACTTCGGCGATGGCAAGGGCGGCTTCACCGACATGAGCGCGCGCCTGCCCGGTGGCAGCCAGGGCAATGGCCTGGCGGTGGGCGACGTCGACGGCGACGGCCTGCCGGACATCGTGGTCGGCAGCACGCCCGAGGGCAAGGACGGCCCGGCGCGCAACCTGCTGTGGCTCAACGACCCGAAGCGGCCAGGCCACTTCATCGATGCCAGCGACACCCATCTGCCGCGCACCGACGACCACACCCAGGGCATCGCGCTGGCCGACATCGATGGCGACGGCGACCTGGACATGGTGATCGCCAACCAGTCGCCGCCGAACCGGCTGCTGATCAACGACGGCCGGGGCCGCTTCCGCGATGCCAGCGAGCGGCTGGACTTGGCTACCCCGCTGGAAACGCGCGAGGTGCACGTGTTCGACGCCGATGGCGACGGGCACCTGGACATCCTGTTCTTCAACCTGACCAGCAACAACGGCGCCTGGGACAAGGATCCGCAGACGCGCCTGCTGCGCAACGACGGCCAGGGCCGCTTCCGCGACGAGACCGCCACGCGCCTGCCGGCGCATCGCTTCTCCAGCTGGGGTGGCAGCATCGTCGACTTCGATGGCGACGGCGCGCCGGACATCCTGGTCAGTGCGATCCAGGTGCCCGGCTTCGTGTCGCTGCAGGTACGCGCCTGGCGCAACGACGGGCTGGGCCGGTTCGAGGACGTGACCCTGCAGGTGGTGCCGCGCGACACCGTCGGCCGCAGCTGGAGCATGGCCCGGGGCGACCTGGACGGCGACGGCCGGGCCGATGTCTTCATCGGTGGCTGGCGCTCGCAGGCGCGGCTGCTGCTGACCGACCGCACGGCGCTGGAGCGCCAGCGCCCGGCGCCGACACCGCACGTGCTGGCCGAGTAGGGCGCCGTGGTGCGCCGCCGGCCGGGCCATGCGGCGGCAGGGCAGCGCAGAAGCAGGGCAGGCGCTATCCTGTCGCCCGCCCACTCCCGCGTGCCGCATGTTTCCGACCGTGTTCCAGCAGGTGCTGCGTGCGCCGTTCTTCAACCTGCCGGACACGTTGCGTGCGCTGCATTCGATCCGTGGTCAGGGCGCGTATGCCGGCCGGGTCGACGTGGAGCGCGGTCGCAACCCGCTGGCACGGCTCTGCGGCTGGGTGGCCCGGTTGCCGCCGGCGATGCGCGATGCACCGTTGACAGTGCGTTTCAGCGCCGATGAGAAGCGCGAGACCTGGCAGCGCAGCTTCGACGGCCACCCGATGACCAGCCGCCTGCGCTGCCGCGACAAGCACCTGTGCGAACGCCTGGGGCCGCTGTTCTTCCGTTTCATGCTGCACACCGCCGACGGCGCGATCTACTGGAACGTCGCCCGCGTGCGCCTGCTCGGGATCCTGCCGTTGCCGGCGCGTCTGTTCGCCGGCGTGCAGTGCCGGGAATACGAGGAGGACGGACGCTACCGGTTCGAGGTGCGTGCGGCGTTGCCCGTGGCCGGGTGCGTGATCCGCTACGCGGGCTGGCTCGAGCCCGCAGGCCATGCGCCGGACTGAGCCATCGGCCGACGCCGGCGCCATCGTCGTGTTCGATGGCGTCTGCGTGCTGTGCAATGGCTGGGTCGATTTCCTGCTCCGCCGGGACCGGCGCGGCCGGTTCCGCTTCGCCGCGATGCAGTCCCCGGCCGGGCGCCGGCTGCTGGCCGGCCATGGACTCGACCCGGACGATCCCGCCTCGTTCCTGCTGCTCGACGCACAGGGGGCGCATACCGACAGCGAGGCGATCCTGCGCCTGCTGGTGCGGCTGGGCGGCCTCTGGAAGGCCGCGGCGGCGGGATGGCTGCTGCCGCGTTCCTGGCGCGATGCGCTGTACCGGCAGGTGGCGCGCAACCGGTACCGCTGGTTCGGTCGGCGGCCCGCCTGCAGGCTGCCGGACCCGGCGCACGCGGACCGGTTCATCGACGACTGAGCGCCAGGGAACGTCGAGTTCCTCGATGAGAATGCGATCAATTCTCATCAATCGCTATACTGTCCGGCCTGTCCCCGCAGATGCGCGGCGCTCCCCCGGCGCGGCGCCCGTGCCATGCCATCCAATGCCATCGTCCTGACCGAACTGCTGATCCGCGAGCGTCCCGCCCTGCTGCGCCTGGTACGCGGCATCCTCGGCGGCGACGCGGGCGCCGAGGACGTGATCCAGTCGATCTGGCTGCGCGTGCGCGGTGTCGCCGGCGAGCAGGGCATCGACAACCCCCGCGCCTATCTGTACCGGCTGGCCAGCAACCTGGCCACCGATCACGGCCGCGAGAAGACCCGCCGCAGCCGCCTGCTGGCCGAGCACTACCTGTGGGGGCCCGACGAGGTGCTGTCGGCCGAAGAGCAGGTGATGGCGCGCGACGAACTGGAGCGCGTGCTCGACGCGGCCGGCCATCTGCCCGAGCCGACCCGCACCATGTTCCGGCTCAATCGCCTGCAGGGCCTGACCCAGCCCGAGGTCGCCCGGCGCATGGGCGTGTCGGTCACCACGGTGGAGAACCATCTGCGGCAGGCGCTGCAGCGGCTGGCATGGGCGCGCGCGCCGCGATGAGCGCGATCGGGTTGGGGATGGCCGATCCTCGTTCGTCACCTGCATAGTCGCGCCTTCCCGTTCGCTCCATCGACGCCCGCCAGCCTGATGCGCCCGCACCCCGACCTCGACATGGACGACCACGCCGGCCAGGCGCGCGACTGGGTGCTGGCGCTCGCCTCGGGAACGCTGGACGACGCCGGCATGCAGGCATTCGAACGCTGGCTCGCGCAGCCCGGGCATCGCCTGGCGTTCGAACGCGAGCGCGTGCTCTGGCGCAGCCTGGGTCCGGCGCCGGCAGTGCGGCGCCCGCGGCGACGCAGGCGGACCGCCCTGCTGGCCGCCGCCGCGGTGGCCGTGCTCGCCTGCGTGGCGGCCATGCCCGGACTGCTGTTGCAGCTGCGCGCGGACCACCGCAGCGGCAGCACGATCGCGCATCTGCAACTGCCCGACGGCAGCCGCGCGGTTCTGGATGCCGACAGCGCGATCGCGCTGCATTTCGACGCAGGCCAGCGTCGGGTGGAGCTGCTGCGCGGGCGCGCCTGGTTCGAGGTCGTGCCCGGGCAGGCGGCGCCGTTCCGGGTGAGCGTCGGCGACGGTGTGGTCGAGGACATCGCGACCGCGTTCGTCGTCGCCCGCGCCGCTGGCCGGGTCGAGACGGCGGTCGAGCATGGCCGGATCCGCGCCGCGTCCACACCGGGCCGGCCCTGGACCTATCTGGCGACCGGGCAGGGCGCCGGCTGGCACGACGGCAGAGCGCTGCAGCGGCTGCCCGACCGCCGCGCCGAGGACATCGCCGCCTGGCGGCACGGGGAACTGCTGCTCGATGCGGTGCCGGTGGACGAGGCGATCGCCCGGCTGCAGCCCTATCGCGCCGGGCGCATCGTCGTGCAGGGCGATCTTTCGGCGCTGCCCAGCGTCAATGCCGCGCTGCGGACCGACCATCCGGAAGCCGCGCTGGACGCGCTGGCCGCCGGCAGCGGCCTGGTGGTCACGCGGCTGCCGTTCGGCGTGGCCCTCGTGCGCCGCCAGCCCGCGGACTGAGCGCGACCGCACATCCGGTCTTGGGGAACGCGCATCGCTGTACGTCTCATCGGCGACCGTACCCGCCCTTCGCCACGTAGGTCGAACCTCCGCCGCTGCATCGCGGCTTCGACAACAGGAACTGCCATGTCCCCCTTCTTCCGCGCCGGCCCGCGCCTGCGCCCGTCCCGCCTGCATGCGGCACTGCTGGCCACCCGCCTGCTCGCGCTCGCTCCCGCCGTTCCAGCCCTGGCCCAGGAGCCGGGCGCGCGCGTCGCCGCGCAGCGCTTCGACATCCCGGCCCAGCCGCTGGCCGACGCGCTGCGCCAGTACATGCGCCAGTCCGGCGTGCAGGTGGTCTACGCCGCCGACCTGGCCAGGGACCAGCGCTCGGCACCGGTGTCGGGCGAGTTCGATACCCGGACCGCGCTGGCCCGGCTGCTGCAGGGCAGCGGCCTGGTGGCACGCCCGACCGGTCCCACCGCGATGACGCTGGAGCGCGCTGCGGGCGATGACGCCGGCCTGATCGTCACCGATGCGCTGAGCGTGGCGGGCGAACGCCGGACGGCGTCCGGTGGCGCGGTCGGGATGGACGCCGCGCTCGATGTCTATCGGAGCGCCGGCTCCAGCGCCTACATCCCGCAGGACACCATCGAGCGCTTCCGCGGCACCTCCACCGCCGACATCGTCAAGGGCGTGGCCGGCGTCACCGCCGGCGATCCGCGCACCGCCAACGCGCTGGACGTGAACATCCGCGGCATCCAGGGCCAGAGCCGGGTGCCGCTGATCATCGACGGCGGCCAGTCGACGATGGACACCTACCGCGGCTACGCGGGCCAGTCGCAGCGCAGCTATCTCGACCCGGACCTGATCTCGAGCATCGCGATCAGCAAGGGCCCGAGCCTGGCGGTGAACGCCTCCGGCGGCATCGGCGGCGTGGTGACGATGGAAACGCTGAAGGTCGACGACGTGCTGCGCGACGGCCAGACCAGCGGCTTCCGCCTGCGCGCCGGCCTGTCCGACGGCACTGCGCGTGGGCTGCCTGCCTACAGCGACCTGCCGCGCACCGACCGCGACAACCTCACCCACCCGGGCGGCCAGTTCGGCAATCTCGCGCTCGCCCATCGCGGCGAGCGCTTCGATGGCCTGCTCGCCCATGCCTGGCGCAACACCGGCAACTACTTCTCCGGCAAGCGCGGCCATGAGGACTTCCCGCAGGGCCGGCGCGTGCTGGCCACGCTGAATCCGCCGAACACCGAGGTCACCAACACCTCGTCCGAATCCGAATCGGTGCTGCTCAAGGGCACCTGGCGCATCGACGACAAGCAGACGCTGGAAGCCGGCTACCGCCGCTACGACGGGACGGCCGGCGAGATCATGGCCTCGCAGATCATCCGGGTGAACCGCGATGTCGTGCCGCAATGGGATCCGGGCCGTGTGGATCTGGATGCCTACACCCTGCGCTACCGCTTCAACCCCGACAGCGACCTGCTCGACCTGAAGGCCAATGCCAGCTACACCGATTCGGTCAGCCTGATGTACAACGGCCTGACCGGCATCACCCCGTGGTACTTCGACCGGCGCACCGAGTGGTACGACGGCCCGACCTTCAACACCGATCCGGGTTACAAGGCCGCCTACCGCAACGAGCTGGCGCAGCAGCGGCTCGGCCTGGACGTGGGCAACACCTCGCAGCTGTTCACCGGTGCCAGCGTGCTCACCTTCGACTACGGCCTGTCCTTCAGCGACGAGGACGTGGCGCCCGGCCCGCACTCGCCGCGCAAGCACGACGACCTGGTCAACAACCGCTTCCTGCGCGATGCCGAACGGCAGGAGTACAGCGCGGTGTTCTCCGCGAAGTGGGAGCCGGACGAACACTGGGAGCTGCTGCTGGGCGGCCGCTACAACCGGGTCAAGGTGCGCGACCGCAACCGCCTGGCGACGGTGGCCGAGGAAAGCGTGATCGGCCAGTACCGCTACACCGAGCTGCTCAATGGCGACCCGACCCTGCCGTCGTGGCGCGCCACCCGCATCGCGCTGCTGAACTGGTATCCGGATGCGAACGGGCAGTTCACCCAGGCCTCGCTGCTGGCTTCCCCGTACAAGCAGGGCACGGTGGCCGACCTGGGCGGCTGGAACTTCTACGACGCCGATGCGGCGGAAGACCTGATCGTGCCGACCGCCTGGACCTGGTCCGACCCGATCCGGCGCAGCGACAGCGCGTTCATGCCCACCGCCAGCGTCGCCTACCGGTTCAACGACGACACCCTGGTGTACGTGAAGTACGCCGAAGGCGCGAAGCTGCCCAGCCTGTTCGAGACCACGCTGGGCCTGTTCACCGCCGCGCGCCCGACCGACGGCCTCAAGCCCGAGCGCGCCGGCACCTGGGAAGCGGGCGCCAGCACGGTGCAGCGCGACCTGTTCGCCGCCGGCGACAGCGCGGCGCTGAAGCTGGCCTACTTCAACACCCGCGTCGACGACCTGATCACCCGCGACTACCGCACGCTGTCTGCCGGCCTGATCCGCAATGTCGACCGGTTCAAGGTGTCCGGCCTCGAGCTGCAGGCCAGCTACGACAGCGCGCATGTGTTCGGCGACCTGTCGGCGCATTACTACTTCGAGGCCAGGACCTGCGCACCGGACATCGCCGCCGAGCGCCGCGCCTACGGCATCGCGCGCAACATCGAGGCGCTGAAGCACACGCCGGACTGCGTCGATGGCGGTTTCGAGGGCGCGTACACCAATACCCAGAATCCGCCGCGCTTCAACGCCAACCTGACCCTGGGCACGCACCTGTTCGACCGGCGCTTCACCATCGGCGCGCGCGCCGTGCACAACTCCGGCCCGATCAGCGAGCTGGACGACCGCTGGAACGTGGGCCTGTCGGCGATCCAGCAGCTGTACCGGCCGGCGACCGTGTACGACCTGTTCGCGACCTGGCGGGTCAGCGGACAGCTGTCGGTGGACCTCAACGTCGACAACGTCCGCGACCAGTACTACCTGGACCCGCTGGCGCTGGGCGTGATGCCCGCGCCGGGCCGGATCGTGCGGATGGCGGTGACCTGGCGCCATTGAGGATGACGCAGGCGACCGACGTCCTGGCGTCGGTCGCCGTCAGGCGCCGGGCTTGATCGCCCCGTCCGTGCGGCCGTGTCGGTGACGCCCGCGCGCTTGAAGGATGACCGTCGGTGCTGGTTGTTGCGTGGCGCGTGGATCGCGTTCTGCTGCAACGGGGAGCGGCCGTTCCTTAGATGCGTCGCGGCCCCGGGGCGCATCCGGCCGGTTCCGGCGGCAGGGGAGGCCAGGCCGATCACGCTGGCGCCCATTCAAAATGAGAATCATTTTCATTAGAATGCCGCGGCGTGGTGTGCGGATCGCCGCCACCTTCATCCCAGGAGAGTCCGTTCGTGTTCATCCCTCACCGCAAGGCGCTCATCCCGAGCCGCCTGTCCTTCAGCGTGGGCGCCCTGTGCGCCGCGCTGGCCGCGACCCCCGCATCGGCCCAGCAGCAGGCCGGCGATGCCAGCACGCTGAGCACCGTCGAAGTCACCGCCGACGCGCTCGACCGCGACGATGCCCGCCAGAAGACCGTGTCCACCGCGACCAAGGTGGCGATGGACCCGCGCGACGTGCCGCAGACCATCAACACGCTGGACATGAGCAAGTCCAAGGTCTACGGCCTCAACGATCTCAGCGTGCTGCTGGACGGCACGCCGGGCGTGGACACCGCCTACGACACCCGCGGCGACGGCATCACCATCCGCGGTTTCGCCGCCGACTCCAACGACATCTACCGCGACGGGATCCGCAACGCCGGCCAGATCCGGCGCAGCACCGCCAACGTCGAGCGCATCGAGATCGTCAAGGGCCCGGCCTCGGTGCTGTACGGGCGCGGGCTCGGCGGCGGCGTGGTCAACCTGATCAGCAAGCAGGCCAGCTTCGATGCGGTCAGCAGCGTCAACCTGCGTGCCGGCTCCTGGGACAACCGCGGCGCGACCGTCGACGTGAACCAGGTGCTCAGTCCGACCATCGCGGTGCGCCTGACCGCCGATTACGAGGAAGCCGACAGCTTCCGCCGCGGCATCGCCAACCGCAACCGCATGGTCTCGCCGAGCCTGCTGTTCGACAACGGCAGCGGCCTGACCTGGCTCGGCCAGGTGACCTACGACAACGTCTGGCGGCGCCCCGACCGCGCGCCCGCGTTCGATGCGCTGCCTGCCGGCGTGTCGATCCGCACCGCCTATGCGCACCCGGACGACTTCATCGAGGACGAGATGACCAGCGTGCGTTCGGTGCTGGGCTACCAGTTCAACGAGGACTGGTCGGTGAAGTGGACCTCGGCATGGAACGAGTCCAGCCAGGACTTCGATCATCTCTACGCCGGCAGCTACTGCCGGCCCGACGGCACCCTGCTCAGCAACGGCCGCCGCTGCACGACGCCGGGCCTGATGACCTTCACCCGCGCCTGGCAGGAAACCACCAACACCACCCTGAGCAGCACGGTGGACGTGGCCGGCCGCCTGGTCACCGGCGCGGTCACCCACGATCTGCTGGTCGGCGTCGAGTGCAGCCGCGAGGAGCGCAATCCCGACCTGTCCACCTCGGCCCAGACCTCCGACCCGGGCCTGCTCTATCCCTACGGCATCGATCCCTACAACCCGGTGTGGACCGAGCCGAAGACGCCGCGCGGTACCGCACGCACCTCCAACCGCCACCGCGCCGATGCGCAGGCGCTGTACCTGCAGGACCTGATCGGCCTGTCCGAGCAGTGGAAGGTGCTGGCCGGCCTGCGCCTGGACCGGTTCGACTTCCGCACGCTCAACCGCATCAGCGGCCTGCAGCGCAGCTACGACGGCACCACCGTCAGCCCGCGCGTGGGCGTGATCTGGCAGCCCTCGCAGGCGCACAGCGTGTACGCCTCGTACAGCAAGAACTTCGCGCCGTACGGCGGTCGTGGCCTGATGAGCGTGGATGTCTCCAGCACCGCCGTGTACGACGAGGAGCCGCAGTACTCGCGCCAGTACGAGACCGGCGTCAAGAGCGACTGGCTAGACGGGCGCCTGTCCACCCAGTTCTCGGTCTACGAGCTGGAGCTGTACAACATCCGCTACCGCCCCGACCCGGAGAACGACCCGTTCACCTGGGCGGTGCGTGGCAGCGAGCGCTCGCGCGGCGTCGAGGCCAGCGTGACCGGCAGGCTGGTCGAGCACCTGTACGTGCGTGGCGGCGTGGGCCTGCTCGAGGCCAAGGTGGTCGAAGACAAGAGCACGCCCGCCAATGAAGGCCTGTACAAGCAGGGCGTGGCGCGCCGCGCCGGCAACCTGTTCCTGCGCTACGCGCCGGAAGGCCCGTGGTACGGCGAAGTCGGCGTGACCTACCGGGGGCCGATCTACAACAACGCCGCCAACACCAGCGAGCGTGCCGGCTACACCCGCTGGGACGCCTCGGTCGGCTGGCGCGCGATGCCGTGGACCGTCACCCTGGCGGTCACCAACCTCACGGACACCGAGTACTGGCGTTCGACCAGCATGCCCGGCGCGCCGCGCGGCGTCCTGCTGAGCGCCAACTACGTGTTCTGACCGCAGGACGCGACACGACGGCCACGTGCCTGCACGTGGCCGTCGTCGCTGGAACGGATGCGGCCGGGAGAGCATGGATGTGGACGGCGTGCGCAGGCAGCCGCGATCCCCCTGCCCAGCGCTGCGGACGGATGGCATGTCGGCCAGGCGCCGCAGCATCCGGCGTCGCCTGTCGTGTCCGGGCGGGGACGCCGCACTGCCTTCCACGACGGCAGCGGAACACCCGCGGATCTGGATCTGCGCGTGGCGGGCACCCGCCTGCGCCAGCGACAACAGGGCGATGGATGCGGCTGCCCTTGTCATCGAACGTCCTTGTCGCGTGCATGCAGCGGAAAGACGGAATGGGGTGGGCTCACAGCGTCTGCAGGAACTCGGTGATCGCCTCCAGCTCCGTGCGGTGCAGGTCCAGCGGCTGCAGCAACGGGTCGGTCTTCGGGAACAGCGGGTCGTCCACTTCGTGGGCGCGCGGCTTCGGGCGCGGCATGCCGACGTTGTAGAGATTGACCACCCCACGCAGGTCCATGAAGCCGCCGGTATGCATCCACGGGCCGGTGTTGCGGACATTGCGCAGCGATGGCGTACGGAAGCGGCCGACGTCCGCGGGATCCCCGGTGACCTTGTAGCGGCCCAGGTCCTCGCGCGCGCGGCCGTAGAAGTGCAGGCCGAGATTGTGGAAGCCGTTGTCGGTCAGCGCGGCGCCACTGTGGCAGTTCATGCAGCCGGCATGCGTGCGGAACAGGTGCAGGCCCCACAGCTGGCGGTCGCTGAGCAGGTCGCGCCTGCCTTCCAGAAAACGGTCGAAGCGGTTGAAACGCGGCACCAGCGTGCGCTGGAACGCGGCCAGCGCCTGGCCGACCCGCTGCGAGGTGATCCGGCGGTCGCCGAAGACCCGGGCGAACTCGGCGGGATAGTCGTCGCTGCGGTTGAGCCGGCGTTCCAGCTGCTTCAGCGTGAACGCCATCTCGCGCATGTCCTCGATCGGGTGCAGCGCCTGCTCCTCCAGCGTGGCCGCGCGGCCATCCCAGAACAGCGGCGACGCATACGCGCTCATCCCCACACTCATCGCATTGCGGGTGCCGGGTGCGCGGTCGTGGCCGAACGGCACGCTGCGTCCATCGCCCCAGCCCAGCTGGCGGTCGTGGCAGTTCGCACAGGCGATCTGGCCGGACGCCGACAGCCGTGGATCCTCGAACAACCTGCGGCCCAGCGCGATCTTCTCCGGTGTGCCCGGATTGTCCGCCGGTTCCGGCGGCTTTTCGGGCAGGGGCGCGAGCTCGCTCCAGACGGCACCTTCGGAAATGTGCGGCCTGGGCCACTCGGAGATCGGCAGCGCATAGATCCTGCGCAGGCAGGCCTGGTCGATCGATGGCGCGCTGACCGCGATGCGTGCCCGGCAGGCGGCGATCTGCGCGTCTTCGGCGGTCTCCGCAGGCACGGCCCCCGGCGCCGCCCCCAACGAGGCGGCGCCCAGGACCGGCAGCAAGGCGAGCAGCGGGAGCCAGCCGTAGCGCAGCAGGCGGGCGGCAGCCATGCCGGCTGCATGCGCCGTCGATGTGGCACCGGGCGTGGTCCGGGCGCGTGCTGCGCACGCCGATGACGCCGGCGTGCGCTTGCCATGGGGTGGACTCCTGCGGGCCATCTCAGAAGCGGTATCCCATTTCCAGCCAGTAGCTGCGGCCGGGCTCGTAGTACGTGGCCGACGTGCCGGTACCCTGGATCCTGTTGCTGCGGTTGGTCAGGTTGGTCGCTTCCACGCGGATGTAGGTCTGCTGGTCACGTGGAAGATCCAGCGTGTACTCCAGCACCCCGTCCCAGGTCAGGCTCCTGGGGTTGTCGCGGTCCGCATAGACGTCGATGGTCACGCCCTCGTGCTCCTCGGCGCCATCGAGCACGACATCCCGATACCCTGCCCGGTAGCGCAGGAAGTTGCTCCACATCAGCTCGCCACGCCCGACGGCGATGCGCGTCTGCGTCGAGAGCCGGGCAGTCCACGGGCGGTTGTAGTCGCCTGCGGGAAGATCGTAAAGCCAGGCCAGATGCCCTCGATACTTCACCAGTTCATTGCCGAGATCCTCGTCCCAGCTGGACTCGTACGTGGTGTAGTTGCGGCGCACATCGGTGTAATCGAATGCGAACTGCATCTGGGTGACGGAGCTCCGCCAGCGCAACGGTTCCTGCAGCCCGATGGTCAGCGTGTACACGTCGCTGCTGCTGCGGCCAGTGTTCACGTACTCGTAGATACGGGTGGAGTACACGCCGTCAGCGTCCTGGCTTGGGACCTGCTGGCGCAGAACCTCGTCGCGGTTCTCGCGATTGACGTACTTGAGGGTGAAGTCGAGGCCGGCCCAGCGCTGGTCGAGGCCGACCGTCCATTCGTCGGTGTGCGGGATGTCCACATCCCTGATGCGGTTGGTCGATGCGCTGATGACGCCTTCCACGGTGTCCCACGAGACGTCGCTGCCGGTTCTGTCCTTGGTGACGCGCAACCGCTCGCGTCCTTCGCGCAGGAGATAGCTGAAGAAGTTGCGCGCGTAGTAACGGTTGACGCCGGCGGTCAGTACCGAATCGTCCTTTCCAAGGATGTTCCACGACACCGCCAGTCGCGGCGAGACCGTCGTCTCCCCCCAGATGTCGTCGCCATCCAGGCGCAGGCCCGGACGGACGCTCCAGTCGCCTGCACGGATGTCGTCCTGGACCCATGTGCTCCATTCATCGCCGCGCACGCTGAACTCGCCGGCACGATAGAAGAACAGCCGGCTGAAGTACTGGCCGAGCCCCGTGGCCAGGACCGGCGAGAGGGAGCAGCTTTCGCTGTCGACGCTCCCGTCCGTGAGCGTGCAGCTCGTCGTCGGGGTGGGCTGCTGATAGTTGTAGTGGTCGCTGACCCGCGCGTAGTTGGCCTTGCGGCTCTGCCACGCCAGGCCGAACTGGAGGTTGTGACGCGTGCCGCCCCACTCGAGTGTGTCGCGGTCCGCGGTCGCACGCAGGCCGAGCTTGCGGTCGTGCTGATCGACATCGCCCCAGCTTCCTTCGATGCTGCTGGCTGTGCTGCCGGTGCCGATACCCCAGTCGAACTGCTCGGATTTCCTCCAGTTCCTGAAGTATTCGGCCTCGCCGCGCCGTGAACTTTCCACATTGCTGTAGCTCACGGTGTTGCGGAAGGTCCAGGCGCCGCGCTCGAACGCGGCGCGCAGGCCGACCACCGGTCCTCCCGATTTCAGGTCGTACCAGGCGTTCTCGTTGTTCTGGATGAAGTAGCGGTCGTCGGTGGGGGCGTAGGTGATGTTCGCCCCGAGTTCGAGCGATTCGCCGGTCCAGTCGATGGCCAGGCTGGCGGAGGTGTTCTCACGCGTCTGGATCTTCTGGTTCTGTCCGGTGTCGCTGACATTGCCGGCGGTGTAGCCGCGGAGTGGAATCTCCGAGCGCGTACGGGCCACGCTGGCGATCATGCCGATGCCGCCGCTGGTGCGTCCCTCCAGGCGGGCACCAAGCCGGGACTTGTCGTACTGCGGCTGATACGCATAGGTGGCCGATTCCTCGAAACTGCGTTCCTGCCCCTCGGGGACGATGATCTCGTCCCAGGCCGAGCGCGCCATGCGGAACGAGATCTTGCCCCCGAACGCGTCGCCGGCCTTGCGGCTCTTCGCATCCACCACACCGCCGCTGAAGCCGCCATACGAGGCAGGCACGTTGCTGTCGTAGACGGTCAGGCTCTCCAGCAGGTCGGTATCCAGCGCAATGCCCTGGGACTGGCTTGGGACATCGGAAAAGTGGCTCGGAATCACGGTCCCCCTTCTGTAGATGCTGTTGCCGGGGTCGATGTCGTTGTTGAAGCCGACGCCGTCGAGCAGGAACAGGTTCTGGTAGAACGGGGCGCCATTGATGCTGAAATCGGTCGGCCTGATCTCGCCCATGTTGCGTGAGGTCTGCGCGGTGTCCGCGAACTGGACCGCCGGATTGATCCGCAGCAGGGTGGCGATGTCGCCGTTGCCCTTGTTCGTCTGCTCGATGTAGTCCTGCTCCAGGACGATGCCTTCCGAGTAGGGAAACGTGCGCTGTCCTCCGATCTTCAGTGAGCTCAGCGCGATCACGCCTTCCTCGGCGACCGGCGCCCTCTCCAGCCCGTAGCTGCCATCGGCGCGTTCGACCAGACGCAGGCCGGAGCCTGCGAGCAGGTGTTCCAGTCCGTCGCGGTTGCCATGGCGGCCGCGCAGCGCCGGTGCGCGCAGGCCGCTGGTCAGGGCCGGGTCGAACGACAGCGCGATGCCGCGCTGGCTTGCGAAGGTGCTGAGCGAGCGGCCGAGCGGGCCGGCAGGCAGCTGGATCTCGGTCGCGGACGATGCGGCCGTCGTATCGGCGAGGGCCGGCAGCGGGGCGGCGGCCAGGGCGAGGGCCAGCAGGCTGGCGCGGACAGGGGGCTGGAGTCGGGGCATCGGGGTCTTGGGTGGAAGGGGTTCATCTGCCTTGCCACGCGAGATCGGAAAAAGTGTCACCGCCTCGCGACCGGGCATCGCCGGCCATGGCGCCTCGCCCTGCCTGGCCGGACGCGAACGGGGTGGTGGGCGTCAGGATCCTGCGGCCCGCGCATGCACCGTGGTCCACCAGCCGCCGGCGCGCTGCTCGATGGCGATGGGGTAAGTGGCCATCAGCATCGCCAGGCTGCGGTCGATGTCGTCCAGCGGAAACGCGCCGGAGACGCGCAGCCGGGCGACGGCGGGTGTGCAGCGCAGGACGCCGGGCCGGTAGCGGCCCAGTTCGGCCAGCACCGCCGACAACGGCCAGGCGTCGACCGCGAGCATGCCGCCGGTCCAGGCGGTGGTCGCGGGATCGAGCGCGTGTACGTCCGCACTGGCGCTGCTGGCGGAGAACGCGAGTTGCTGGCCGGCATCGACGCGGATCGCCGTGCTCGGCTGTCCGGCCGGTTCGACCCGGACCGCCCCCTCCAGCACCGCCAGCACGGTGCGGTCGGCGTCGACCCGGACGTTGAAGCGCGTGCCGAGCGCCTGCATCCGGCCGTGCGGGCTGACCACCCGGAACGGCCGTGCGGGGCGCTGCGGATCGGGGGCGGTGTCGATCAGGATCTGGCCCTCGCGCAGGCGCAGCAGGCGCTGCCGCGGGCCGAAGGCCGCATCCAGTGCGGTGGCGGTATCCAGCTCGACCTGGCTGCCGTCGTCCAGTCGCAGCGGCCGGCGCTCGCCGGTGGCGGTGCGCCACTGCGCGTCCCAGTGCGCACGCTCCCACAGCGACCACAGCAGCCAGCCACCGGGTGCGAGGGCGAACGCGCCGGCCAGGCTGCGCATCGCCGC
>Ga0075364_10000734_pt1 | contig 17177 bp, 13 predicted proteins | sample EndMetdeltDD1764_FD_71517 | JGI IMG/M metagenome (GOLD analysis project Ga0075364, IMG submission 71517) | Populus endosphere microbial communities from Tennessee, USA - Endosphere MetaG P. deltoides DD176-4 | ecosystem: Host-associated > Plants > Roots > Endosphere | place: USA: Tennessee...
CGTTAGTGATATGGGCTGGGACATGCAGCCGCAAAATATTGAATTTGTGCTTGAGCGTTTATGGAACAAATACAAGCTGCCAATTATCGTGACTGAAAATGGCGTGGCCGACCGCGACGACGAATACCGCAAGTGGTGGATTGGCCAGACGCTGGTAGCTATGCATAAGGCGCTTCAAAAAGGCGTGAAGCTCGAGGGCTACCTGCACTGGAGCCTCCTTGATAATTTTGAGTGGAGCTCGGGCTTTTGGCCGCGTTTTGGATTGCTCGCCGTTGATCCTAAAACAAAAAAACGCACTCCAAGGGCGAGTGCTAAATGGTTTGCAAAAGTGCTAAAGCAAATTCGCGAACAATAAAATCTAAAGTGGTGGAGGCGCATCAGGCAAGCCTAACGGCCCCCACCAATATACTATAAGAGCACAAGCGTTTTCGTCAAGGTTTAGCTTGTCAAAAACCCTTGTCAGTGGCTATGCTGGAAAGGTTACAGTATAAAAACCGCAAAAAAGGATTATTCATGAGCGCACCTGTTCGCAAAGCAATTATTGCCGTTGCCGGCTTTGGCACCCGTTGGCTTCCTCTAACCAAAGCAATCGAAAAGTGCATGTTGCCAATTGGGAATCGGCCCGTTATTGATTACGTTGTAGAAGATTGCCTGCGTGCAGGCATTACCGATATTTATATTGTAGTGGGTGAGCAAAGCGAACAGGTCCGCCGATTTTACGGTAAAAATCAGCAACTTGAAGAGTATTTGGAGCAAAAGGGCAAAACAGCAGAGCTAGACAAGCTCCGACAAACTCGCAAGCAAGCCAATTTTCATTTTGTGACGCAGACCGCCAGTATGCCATATGGCACGGCAATCCCTATTCAGATAGTGCTCGACGAGATTGAGCCGGGTGAGTCGGTTGTGGTTATGATGGGCGATCAATTTACCTATAACGCCGAGGGCAAAAGCGAAATCGCAAACTTGCTTGACCGTATGCAGGAAAGCCGTGTGACGTCTGGCATGGTAGCGGCGCCGGTGCCAAAAGAAGACGTAAGTAAATATGGCATTATCGAGCTCGATGAACAAGGTTTCTTTAAGCGTATTGTGGAAAAGCCAAAACCAGAAGAAGCGCCAAGTACGCTCAATAATCTCAGCATGTACGTATTCGATAGCGATATGCTGCGCTGCGTGGCAGATGTTACTACGCCAACCAATGGTGAATATTACCTAACCGACGCTTTAAACGCTTATGTTGGCGGGATGGGTAAGCCTTTGGCGGTCGTTGAAGCCGTAGGTACGTATTTGGACGGTGGCACTGTTGACGGTTGGCTCAAGGCAAATAACTTTATTGCATCATCTCAAAAATAGTTAGTAGATAAAGATATTAAAATGGTCCGACCAAGTGGTGGGGCTATTTTAATAACAATTATTAGAATATAACTATAGTTATATTAAAATTAGCATGCCATATTATTGACATATAATAATGCTTATGCTAATGTAAGACTATCATGAATGCAAAACAAAACACCACCACAAAAGAAAAGAACGTAGTAGCCAAGGCTTTTGCCCCCGACGTTGTCGTGCATCAGCTGAACGAAGACGTGCGTAATTCTATCCTTGTCGTGTCGCTTCTTGCAAACGCCTTTGTACTTATTGGATGGCTTGTTATCCAGGTGTCGACCCGTTACGATACGGCGTTGATTAACTACTTACAGAACAAGTAGGATCCAACAAGAGCAGTCAGTCTAAGCGCAGCCCAAAGTTATACACAGGGCTGCGTTTTATTTTGACAGGGGTGGCCCAATATCTTTCCACAGAACTGTGGAAAAGGAAGGGGTGCATGCGTACTGCCAACATAGAAAACACTTGCAGTGGGTAATTGTGGGTAGTAGACTATGGTCAGTGGGTAGCGGTGGGTAACCATCCGCACAAGAACAACAAAAACCACTGCACAAAAAACAATCAACAATCCATGGCCACAGTAGATTATTTCGAGAGGAAGCTCGACGAGAAGCGTCGATTGACAATTCCAAGTGAGCTCCGCGAAGAATTTGCTAGCGGGGTAGTCATTAGCCGCGGCTTTCGAAACTACCTACACGTGTATCCAAAACAAGTGTGGGACGAATTAGTCGAACCCGAACTGAAGGGAAGTATCCTGGATGAAAAGGTAGCAGACTTAAACGTACAGTTTCGATCCGGTAAGACCGAAGCAGGCCTGGATCAAAAGCAGGGCCGCATAACCATCGAGCAACATTTGCTAGATTATGCAGGCATAGACAAAGCTATTGTCGCAGTCCGCGCAGGGCGCTATTGGCGCATCATCGCTGGCGACAAATAGTCTGTTTCGGTAACCACTCGCACATTAACAAATAGGCATCAACCGAGTATACACCCTCTCTTGAGGTCAACTATTCGGTAGCTAGTGGGTGGGACCTTGGGGCTAACCACCTTAATAAGCCCTCGCACCTTGGTTATTCAAACACCTCCCAAAAAAACTCCACCTCACACATAAGTCTCTCAAAACTTCTTAATGGAAAACACTTTTAACATTCTAGAAATAGAATGTACATCACAACAACTCCATTAACCACAAAAACAAAAACATTTCAAAAAACAAAAACGCTAGCTATCGGAATAGGTGACCTCAAGCGGAGCTCATCTGATAATCTTTTTTTACTATGCTACTATAGACACATAAAGAAGATTGCCAGATGAGTTCTCCGAAAAAAACACCACCACAACAACTCCACATACCTGTGTTACTCGACGACGTGCTAAAGAGCCTCAGTCCAAAGAAAGGTGAAACATACCTTGATTTGACCGCTGGCTACGGAGGTCATGCTCGAAAGGTCATAGGCAGTATTGGCGCCGCGAATCTCGCGACGTTGGTTGATAGAGATGATTTTGCTATCCAGCATGTGCAGGATTTGGCAGAAGCTGGGGCCACTATAATCAAAAGTGACTTTAGCTCGGCTGCCGAAGAATTGTGCAAAGCAGGGAGGCAGTTTGATATGATTCTCATCGACCTGGGTGTGTCGTCACCACAATTAGACAACGCTGATCGAGGATTTAGCATTCTTCGACCAGGTCCGCTTGATATGCGGATGGATCGGAATCAGCAGCAAACCGCTGCCGATTTGGTTAATAGTTCGAATGAAACCGAACTAACGCGCATTCTTCGCGATTACGGCGAGGAGCCAAAGGCTTCACGCATTGCTCGCGAAATAGTCGCAAACCGTCCGCTCCATACCACCGATGATCTCGCGGAAGTTGTCAAAAAAGCCTATCGTGGCACCTGGACAAAAGTCCATCCAGCCACGCGTACTTTTCAGGCTATTCGCATCGCACTCAACGATGAGCTAGGGCAAGTTGAAAAAACACTGCCGTTGCTTCCAAAGCTTTTAAAGCCAGGGGGCAGGGTAGGGGTGATCAGCTTTCATAGCCTCGAAGACCGATTGGTAAAACGCTACTTCAAAGAACAGTCCCACGCCGGCTACGAAGCCGAGCTTACCGTACTCACCAAGCAACCAATCAGTGGTGCCACTAACGATGTTCACAATCCGCGTTCCCGCAGTGCAAAGCTGCGAGTCGCAGTGAAAATAAAAACAGAAAGGGTGCCAACGTAATGGGAATCAAAATTACCGGTACCTCATATACTTACAAAGTTGCTGTAAAGCAGACCAACAAATAAGTATCTGACCCAAAAGGGAGCGCTCTAAAAATAAGAGCGCTCCCACCAAAATCAAAAACGCAAAAATAAAAAACAAAAAGAACCATGTCGCAGCCATCAACACTCGTCATTAATATCCCAAGCAGTCGCACCGAACGCACCTGGCGCCGTAATCAAAACACGGTTCGTCACCAGCTGACTAGCGGCTTGGGTCCTATTAGTCACACGGTTCTTATTGCTATAATGCTCTGTATCCTTGGTTTGATTTATTTAACACAAATCACCAAAACCAGTGCCTACGGATATCAGATTAATGATCTTAAAAACAAGCAAGAAAAATTGGTAACAGAAAAGCGTGACCTCGAGGTAGAGTCAGCGCGTCTGCAGGCTCTTGAGCGCGTTAAGAATAGCGACGTCGCCAAGGCTATGACCAAGCCGACAGAGACCAACTACGCCCAAAACTAAACAAGCGACTGACCTAATATGTCCGTATTCTGCGCCAGTAAAAAGCAACCATGAGCCCGTCATTCCGCACCACCCAAAACCGCTCGCAGATGCTCGTATGGCTGATGATAGCCGTAGGAGCGATTTTTGTGATTCGGCTTTTTTACCTTCAGGTAGTACAGCATAGCTACTACGAAGCAGAGGCCATGAAGGAACACACCAGTAAATTTACGCTGCCCGCGCAGCGTGGCCAAATTTATGCTCAGGCCGGCAACAATGAGCTGGCGCCTTTGGCGATGAACGAATCGAGCTATACAGTTTACGCCGACCCACGCTATGTAAGCGACGTTTCAAAAACGGCGGGTGCTCTGCGCCAAATTGCCGGCGGCAACACCGTGGATGGCTTTGAAGATGCGCTTAACAATAAGAATCTGCAATACACCGTACTGGCCAAGCAGATCAGCCAAAAACAAGCTGATTTATTAGAAAAACAAAATCTACCGGGCATCGGCATGAAAGAGCAAGACAAGCGGGTATATCCGGAGGGTCAACTCGCCGCGCAGGTGCTGGGTTACGTTAACGGCGATGGGCAAGGGCAGTATGGCATTGAGCAGTTTCTTAATCAGGACCTGTCAGGCAAAGCTGGTTTGCTAAAAGCCGTAACCGATGTGCATGGTATTCCGCTGTCTGTTGGCGATAATAATGTGCAGGAGCCGGCCCAGGACGGTAAAAACATCGTATTAACGCTAGACCGCAACGTGCAGAGCTACGTCGAGCAAGCGCTCAAGGAGGGTCTGGATAAAGTAAAGGCCAAGCACGGAAGCGTGGTTGTAATGGACCCCAAAACAGGCGCAGTGTTGGCTATGGCAAACCTTCCGACATACGATCCATCTAAATACTACGAAGTGACCGACTACAGTGCTTTTACCAACTCGGTGGTTAGCAGCCCATACGAAGCCGGCTCGGTTATCAAAACATTTACTATGGCTGCCGGCCTGAACGAAGGCGTCGTAAAGCCCGACACAACGTTTAATAACACCGGTAGGGTGAAAGTGGACGATGCTGAAATCAAAAACGTGCTCCAAAATGTTAACGGCACTCGTAACATGATGGAAGTATTTGAATACTCGCTGAACACCGGCGTGGTATTTGTGCTTAATCAGCTGGGCGGCGGCAACCTCAACAAGCAGGGTCGCGAAAAATTATTCGGCTACTTTAGCGACCACTACTTATTTGGTAAAAAGACCGGCATCGAGCAGAGCGGCGAACTAGCTGGCGAGCTAGTCGGCCCAAATAATGGTGACGGCGATAATGTGCGATATGCAAACATGACCTTTGGTCAGGGCATGGACACTACCATGATTCAGGTGGCGGGCGCATTCTCGGCTATGGTGAATGGTGGCACGTATTATAAGCCGCACCTTGTGGGCGGGTATTTGCAAGATGACGGCAGTGTTACCAAAACAACCCCGCAAACGCTTAAAAACGATGTTGTCAGCCCTGATGTCACCAAAGAGCTCAATGATATGATGCACCAGGCGCGCCAACTAAGCATTAAGGGCGCCGACCGTGCTGGGTTTTATGTAGCGGGCAAGACGGGCACCGCCCAGATTATTGACCCCAAGACGGGCAAGTATAGCGATGACAACGCCGTGGGTAGCTACCTGGGCTTTGGCGGTAATAGCAATTCTGACCCCCGATATGTCATAATGGTACGAGTAATGGACGCCAAGCTAAGCAGTAGTGTGTATGCGGGCGGCGAAGCGGCGGCACCAATTTTTGCCAACATTTCTAATTGGCTTCTTGATTATCTAAAGGTGCAACCAACGCAATAAAGGAATAAGAAATGACAACAATTACAGAATTTACACACGAAGCTACCACTGTTTTTGGCCTCAGCTTTTTGGCATTTTTGGTCGCCATGATTTTGACGCCAATCTATACGTATTTTGCGTATCGCTATCGATTTTGGAAAAAGCCACGAACTGAATCCACGACAGGTGAGGCGCTGAAGATCTTTACCAAGCTTCATGCTAAAAAGCATCGTCGCAATATTCCAACTATGGCGGGTATGATTATGGTGGTTGCTATCTCTGTTGTCACGCTTATCTTTAACTTTGATCGTCAGCAGACATGGCTGCCACTTGCAGCGTTGATTGGCGGTGGTATCGTGGGGCTGCTTGATGACATTATTAACATCCGGGGCAGTGGTGGGGGAATTAAAGGTCTGCGCGCGCCAATTAAGTTCGCCATGATTACACTGGTAGCGGCTGCGGCGGCATGGTTCTTCTATTATAAGTTGGGCTATAGCACGGTGTATGTACCTTTTGTGGGCGATTTCCATCTAGGGTTGCTGCTGATCCCACTCTTTATTTTGGTCGTTGTGAGCACTGGCAACGCGGTTAATATTAGCGATGGCCTCGATGGCTTGGCTGGCGGACTTTTGAGCACCGCGTATGGCGCATTTGGGGTGATTGCGATGCTGCAGGGCAATTTTGGTATTGCTGGTTTTTGTTTTACGGTGGTGGGCGTGCTGCTTAGCTATGTTTGGTTTAATATTTACCCGGCGCGGTTCTTTATGGGCGACGTTGGATCATTCGCCCTTGGCACGGCGCTAGGTGTTGTGGCAATGCTAACCGATACCTTGTTCCTTTTACCAATTATTGGTTTAGTTTTTGTCGCTGAAGCCGGCTCTAGTCTTATCCAAATCCTCAGTAAAAAAATCTTCCATCGCAAAATTTTTCTGTCTGCACCAGTACATCACCACCTAGAGGCGGTGGGCTGGCCAGAGGTAAAAGTGACCATGCGTTTTTGGGTGATTGGCCAAGTATGTAGCGCGTTGGGCTTGATGCTGGCGCTCGCCGGAGGGTACATCCACTAGTATGCGTGCGGCGCGGGTTGGGGCACCAGCAGAAATTATTCGTAAGCACCGAGGCGATTTTATGATCGTTTTGTTTATGAGTATTTTGATGTTGCTTGGCCTGGTGGTGATTTATTCTATCAGTCCAGCACTGACGGCCCGTATTAACTCGGCCGGCTACACTTTGGACCAGAACCACTTTATGTATCGGCAGGTGGCATATTTGGCAGTGGGTGTGATGGCTTTTGTGGCGGCATCGCTTGTGCCGCTTGGTTGGTGGAAGAAGTATCAAAACAAACTACTTATTGGCGGACTGGCGCTTTGTTTGGTGCCGATTATCTTAAAAGGTACGGCAATCAGCCTGTGCACAAACGGCGCCTGTCGTTGGATAAACCTTGGGTTTGTATCGCTACAGCCTGCGGAAATTGTGAAGTTTGCATTACTTATCTTTCTTGCTGGGTTTTTGGCTAAGCGCATGAGCGAAAACAAGCTAAACGACCGCAACGAAACACTTATTCCGCTTGGCATTGTTATGGCAGCAATTAGCCTGGTGGTAATCGTGCTGCAAAAAGACCTTGGTACGGGTATAACCTTTTTTGGTATTGCCGTGACGATGCTGTATGTTGCCGGCCTGAGCAAAAAATACTTTGGTATGGCGCTGCTTGTAGTGCTTGGCGCTGGGTTGCTGCTGATTGTGACGTCGCCGCACCGACTTGAGCGCATCGGCACGTTTTTTAACGGCGCCGCCGACGATGCGAGCGGCGCAGGGTACCACATTAACCAAGCGCTAATCGCTGTTGGCAGTGGTGGTATAACAGGGAAGGGATTGGGGCGAAGTATCCAAGCTTTCGGGTATTTACCAGAGGCCGCTAACGACTCAATTTTTGCAATCTTTGCCGAGAAGTTCGGCTTTTTGGGCACAGTTGCCGTGCTGGGTATTTTTGCAGCGCTCTTTATGCGACTGCTTAAAGTAATGGACATGGCAGCAAACAATTACCATAAACTACTAGTGGCTGGCGTGTTTGGTTGGATTTTTACCCATACCATTGTGAACATTGGGGCGATGCTGGGCATTTTTCCGCTTACAGGTATTACGTTACCGTTTCTGAGCTTTGGCGGTACGAGTTTGCTGTTTATTATGGCTGCACTTGGCCTGGGATTGAACGTATCGAGGTATACTATTCATCAGAGAACTAATACACCCAATCAAGGGGGAGGAAGCGCGTATGAAGATTATCGCAGCCGGCGGCGGGTCGGGCGGACACGTGACACCGGTGCTAGCCGTACTGCACGCCCTTAGGGATCGCTCTTCTGACCTAGAGGTGTGTTTTGTGACGGACGCTAAGTTTGGCGCACAGGCCGAGGCGATTTTGAGCCATGCCGGTATGCCGGTGCGCGTCAAAAAAATCCACGCTGGCAAGTTTCGTCGATACCATAAAATTTCGATGTGGCGCCAGCTGACTGATATTCCCACTGTACTTCGGAATATTGGCGACGTATTTAAAACGGTGGCTGGGTTTTTTCAAAGCCTTTGGCTTGTGGCGCGTTTTAAGCCGGATGTTGTCTTTACCAAGGGCGGCTTTGTATGTGTGCCACTTGGCATGGCAGCAAAAGTGTTTGGTGTGCCTCTAGTTATCCATGATTCCGATGCGCATCCAGGCCTTGCCAACCGTATCCTTTCACGCTGGGCTAGGGCGATCGCCACTGGCTCTCCAGTGCAGTATTACCCTTATCCCAAAGAGATAACTCATTATGTCGGCATTCCTGTTGATGCGTCTTTTACGCCTGTCGACAGTAAGCGTCAGCAAGAACTAAAAGCTAAGCTTGGTTTTCACGATATCAGTAAGCCACTGATTGTGGTGACAGGCGGTGGATTGGGCGCCCAAACTATTAATCAGGCAATCGCAACCATCGCACCGCAGTTGGTTGAGCGCGCGACGATTTTTCATATTACTGGTACTGGCGCTTATGACGAGGTGACTCGTCATGCACCAGAGCATATTAACTATGAAATCGTGCCGTTTATCTCGACCGGTATGGCGCCGGTTATGGGCGCAGCGGATATTGTGGTGAGTCGTGTAGGCGCCACCGCCATGCAGGAGCTGGCAATGCTCGAAAAGCCAGTGGTTATGGTGCCCAATCCGTACCTCACAAGCGGCCATCAGCTCAAGAATGCCGAAGTATATCAAGAAGCACACGCGGCGCTGACAGTCGACGAAGAAGAGCTTAAAAAGAACCCTCTTGTATTGCTTCATGCCATCGAGACATTGCTTGAGTCTCCTGAAAAAGCCCACGCCATGGGGCGGGCTCTTGGTGCATTTGCCAAACCACACGCAGCAGCCGATACAGCCGCACTTATTCTTGAACAATCACACGTAAAGTAATATGAAATTTTTACCCAAATTTACCAAAAAGAAAGAGCCAATCCGTCAGCCTCGTGGCGCGAGCGGTGATGCAAGCGGCTACGTCTTTAGGCGGAGCCGCACGCTAACGGGCACGACGTCACCAAAGGTCACCACAAGTAATGAGGCTCGGTCACAGCTCAAAACAGAGCGTCTGAAGGTCCATGAGCTGCATCAGCTTAGGAAGCGCATTATGCGTATTCTGGGCGTTTTGTTGGTATTGATTGGCATTTTGGGCTACTTTGTTGCTAGTTATACGCGCACGGTCAGCGTTGAATATTCACAGACGGGGCTTTCGGCGAATAAGCAACAGTACGTAGCCGCAGTCGACGATTACTTTGCGAGGCACCCGCTTGAGCGCTTTGGCTTTGCGCTGAATCGTAAACAGTTTGCCGAGGAGCTCGCCGTTGCGCACCCAGAGCTTAAATCTATTGATGTGGACCGCAATTGGTACGGTGGCTCAAAAGCCTTTGTGTTTGGGTTCCGAAAACCTATTTTGCGCTGGGATAGCGCCGGAAAGACATTTTATGTCGATGGCCAAGGTGTTGCTTTTGAGTACGACTATTTTGGTGGGCAGTATGTGAAAGTGAGTGACCAGTCGGGTATCTCGCCAACAGATAACGGGGGCGAAATCGCCTCAAACCGGCTTATTGCCTTTTTGGGAAAGATGGTTGGTGCCGTTGACGCCGGCGACAAAGGAAAGGTGACTGATATTATTATTCCTGCCTCGACGCGCGAGATTGATTTGAAGCTAGAGGGCAGGGGATACACTATTAAGACCCATACCGACAGGGACCCATTGGGGCAGGCCCAAGATATTATAGCAACTATAAAGTGGCTCGATAGTAAAAACATCAAGCCAGAGTATGTAGACGTCCGTGTTGCCGGCAAGGCATTTTATAAGTAGGACTACTCCGCTCGCCTCTTCTAGTTCGTTTTTTGTTCGGCGTGTTCGTATTTGTTTATAGCATTAAAAAATGTATATAAAAATATAAAATAGCAAAAATGCAAAAATAGAAATGAGGGAGTGAGGTAGAGGGTAGGGCGTGAAAAACAATATTTATGGGATAAAGCCACAAAATTGCAAATCTTAGCTGTGGAAAACTTATACAACATACTAGACTGCAAAATATGCAAATATACGCGCATTTACCCCAGGTGCATGTGTAGTCAGTATAGTGGCATTTGTGTGGGTGTTATTAGAGGTCAAACGCATTACTTGCCACGGTTCTTTTTAGTGGAAGTTGACCTGTATATCCGTAGCCCCTACTTTTACCTTGATTGGCGAGGTATGTGCATCCATCTTTTGGTAATAGATGCTATGTCGTAAAAGATATATTGTGCGACATAAGGTATTGGTCAATTTTGTGATAGGTTATGCGTCTTTGCTTTGCCTGTTTTTTGGTGTGTCACGCATATTTTATTTAGGGCTTCTCTGCGCACGTCTATTCCCTCTTTTTGCTTGGGGCTTTTAGCTGAGCTTTTAAGCTTGCCTATGCATTCTGGCGTTTTTCAAAATTAGAACACCCGCAGCGTGTTTGCCTGCGGGTGTTCTAATTTTGTTTTAGCCTTGTTGGCTTTTAGTGCAACTTTATTTCTTGCTCAATTGGACGTGGCGCAGCTTGCTCGGCCGGCTTGTCGACCTTGGGCGTACGCTCACGATTCGCGTTCGTATTTCGTTCGCGCCTTGGCCTTGCGCTTCGGTCACTCTTAGGCTTGACTTCGGTCTGTTCGGCTCGTTTTGCGGGCGCCTCTTCCCTGCTCTGCTTTGGTTCTGCTGCAGGACGATCTGGCTGACGATCAACGGACTTAGGCTTTGGGGTGGTTTGCTGCTGCGGCTGAGGAGGTTGTGGTGCTGCAGGAACGCTACCGTCTTTTAGCAGCTCTGCAGCGCGTTTACGGCGCCGGCGCCGCTTTGCTGAAGCAGAGAGCGGTTCGCCATTTTCATCGTAATTAGCGTCAGCAACAGGCTGTGGAGTGGCGGGCTTTGCGCCGGCATCGATAGGATGGAGTTTTTGCAGGCTCGTTGATGTTGGGAGCGCAGCGTTCACGGGAGCGCCGGAGTTTTTAGCCTGAATCGCTGCCTGTACTTCGTCACGCGGTTTAGCGTAAAGTGCGCGCGTGTTGGCGATAATCTGCGGTGTGAAGTCGGTCTGTGCTGGCGGCAGGGTGAGCGTGGTTGCAGAGAACGCAGGCACCTTCTCCCCTTTAATAACCATGCTGATAATAAAGTGACGGTTGTGCATCTGCATGATGTCTTCTGGCATGAACTGCGGCGCAAATGGCTTGCCAAGGATCGGCGCATCATCGGCGCTGACGCGCATGGTGATCATGGTCCCCACGTTACCAAATACGGCGTCGCGGACGGTATCTTGCATCTGTGAGACGTACTGGTTAGCTACGGTGAGGTTTAGGCCGTATTTGCGCGCCTCAGACAAGATGGTGGCAAAAGAGTCGGTAGCAAAGTTCTGGAACTCATCCACGTACAAGTAGAACGGACGACGGTCGTCGACATTTGGAATGTCCGCGCGGCTCATGGCTGCTAGCTGGATTTTAATAACCAAAAAGGCGCCCAGGATAGACGCGTTGTCTTCGCCAAGCAAGCCCTTACTGAGGTTAACGATGAGGATTTTTCCCTCGTCCATCAATTTACGGATGTTAAAGGTAGACTTTGGCTGGCCGATGATATTACGAATAATTGGGTTGGCGGTAAACGCACCCACCTTGTTAAGCACTGGTGCGATTGCTTCGGCTTGGAACTTGTCGTTCCAGCTCGCAAATTCGATGTTCCAGAAGTTCAGTACCACGGCGTCTTCGACATGTGCCAGTACTTCTTTGCGGAATCGTTTGTCGGTCAGCATGCGCGTGATGTCGAGCATGGTCGTGTCTGGGTAATCAAGCAGCGCCAAAATCGTGTAGCGCAAGATGTATTCCAAGCGAGGGCCCCAGCTATCGCCAAACATGCGTTTCATAACGCCGATGATTTCGGAGCTAATGTTGTTTTTGAGCGCAGGGTCTGGCACTTCCATTGGGTTAAAACCCATTGGAAAGGCGGTGTCGGCTGGGTTAAAGTACACAACGTCGTTAATGCGTGAGCTCGGCACGAAGCGCAGGTTGTTTACGGCAAAGTCACCGTGAGGGTCGATAATAGCGTAGCCTTGGCCGTGGAACACATCGCTGAGCGCAAGTAGCTCAAGCAACCCAGACTTACCTGTACCGGTTTGGCCAATGATATAAATGTGGCGACCGCGGTCGCTGCGGTGCATGCCGAACTGTTGATTAATGCCGCGGAAGTTTGTCAGGCCAAAGGCGCTGATGCCGTTGTCGTGTTCAGGATCGCCAGTAATCATAGCCAACTTGGCTGGTGGTTCGGCGGTTTTGCTGCTGGCCCATACGATATTTGGCGTCTCGACGTTGGTGTGCGGTAAGTGATACAAACTGGCGAGTTCTTCGATATTTAAGATATAGCCGCGGTCAATAAAGAACCGAGCACGATATTGGGCAATCCCCTCGGCACCGGCAACAGGCGCTTTCTGCTGAAAGCCATTGAGGTTGGTACTGTTGAACTGTTTAAAGGTACCAACAATCGCCTGCATGCGCAGACGTGCGTCTGTTTCGTCTTCACCCAGGTACGCAATGCGCACTTTTACTTGGTAGCCAAGCTTAGTGCTCTTTTTGTCGACTTCGCTAATGCGACCTTTATCGCGTTCGCTAATTTCTGGGGCACTTTTGCCTTTGTCTTCGGGTGGTTTTGCCAGCGCAGCGAGGGCCTGGAAAAAGTAAAAGATAATCCGAGCAGCCAGGTCACCACTCCCCTTTTTGCCGCTTTTTACTCGAGACGCGTAGCTGCTGGCCTTGCGGTGCCAATCGTCTGGGATTGGGCGCGCAAGTACCTGAATCCACATTTCTTCGTTTTGCCCCTCAAGCTTCGCAAGCGTGGCGGTGATGGCCGCGAGTGGGTCCACTTCGAAGTTTTGGAAGGTTTTAATTGGCAGGACCTCGTCGTCTATCAACGTTAGCTCAGAGGTGTACTTGACGCTTTGTTTAAAATCGCGCGCGGCGTAGTCTTCTTCGGCCTCGTGGATTTGTACGGCTGGGTACTGGGCGTAAATCTGCCCTTCGACAAAGTTCTGGAGATATTTTGGTACCCACACGTAAAAACGGATTAATTTGCCGATAGAAGCGAACTCAAAGCTAATGTGCTCCTGTAGGCCGCCTTGTGCGGCAAGCTCTCTTTTCGAACGCAAAATACCGTGCAAACTAGCGAACAACTGTTCGGCGGCAAGTTCTGCCTTGTCGTTTGTACGCGGAATTTCGAGTACCAAAAGTGTATGCTCCATTTCGAGCAAGGTTTGGGCGCGGCGGTTATTGCGATAGGCGAAGTAGCCCAGAACTATGACGATGGGGAGCCATATGTACCATTTACTGAAAAGACTGAATATAAAGGAGAGTAATGAATCCATATCACTAGTGTTTATTGTCTCGCATTATGCTGCTTTGTACAACCGTCGTTGCACTGAATGCCCGCCCCCATACGTGCGGGGCGGGCCAGACAGTTGGTTGTGCTACGGCGAATGCGGTTATTTTGCCTCTGGAGCGGCAAGGGTGTATGTTGCTTTGGCAACGCGCTTAAAGCGTGATTTGCCTTGGAGGTTCAAAAGAATAGTCGTCTCTTTAACCTGGCGGTGTTTTAGCACGCGCTTGACGATCTCGTCACGGTGCAGCGGGCCGCCCTCTTTGTTGAGGATGTCGCTGATAATGTCGGCAACGGTTCCCTTTTGGAAGCCCCACTCTTTGAGCGCGTAGATACCGCGGCCGATCAGTACGAAGCGACCGTCTTTGATCAATTCGTTATGAATGGCTTGGGTTGTAACGTCTTTGCGCTTAAAATCTGAATCTTTGATGGCTTTTGCGATGTCGCTAAAGTGCATTGGCTTGCCGTGGTCGCTAAGGATCACGTAGATCTTATCGCGAATGTTTTTAGGGTTCACGGTTGGCCACTTGGTAAGGCCCCACTTCCCTTTTAGGTTGGCCAGGTTCTTGCTGACAGTGGCCAGGGCGCGAACGTGGTCGGGGTGGTTTTGGTTTACCTTTTCGTGCAGTTCTTCTGCGGTCAATGGCTGACCATGCGTTTTAACAGCGCCAACGATTTCGTCAACCATCTTCTTGATTTGCTTGTCGTCGTACTGCTCTTTGAGGCCAATAGCGTGGAAATACTGGTCGTTTTCCTCAACAACACTCAGTCGTGGTGCGAGTTCGGCTACAAAGGCAACATGGGCGCGTTCACGCTCGCCGCTGGTGTCGTGAGTTTTGTCTGCAAGCTCGCTGACTCGTGCAATGCCGCCAAGGTCGTAAAGGTGACGAACAAGGACTTTTTCGAGTCGCTCGATGTGCGGCAAGTTTTCTTCCGCAGAAATTTTAAGGCGGATCATAATAGCTTTTTCAAGCTGACGAACTCGCTCACGAGTAATGCCAAGGAGTTCCCCAATTTGTTCCAGGGTTTCTTTTCGGTCGTAGAGGCCAAAACGACGGGCGATAATCTCTCGCTCGCGTTCACGCTCGATAGTACTAAGGATGTCTTTAACGGCGCCCGAAATATCAAGGTCGCGTGCTGGAGCTTCAGTTACTTCGCTCATGGAGAGGTTTCTTTCCTTTAATTGCATGTTATTTTCAACTATATAACAAATTTTTAGTAGTGTCAATAAATGTTTTTGCTATAACAAAATTATAGCATGAAGTAGACTTGGTTTGTAGCATATGCTGTAGTGCTTTTTATGATGTGCTTAATATTGTATAGCTTAATCATAATCTTTTTGTTTTGCCAGGATGGTCACTAAACGAGCCTGGCGCTGCCCCGTTTAAATTAATAAATTACCCCTGTTTAAATCCCCCAAAAATCACACGAATGGCGCAAGCTCGCATGAATTACACGGTTATGCTTAAAAGGTATGACTTTGACTATAGTATGATTTTTTATTTTGCGCAACTTAGGTTGTAAGAACGCAACTTGAGTATGCGTTAGGGCGCGGTATAATACATATCGTTGTCTCAGAAGCGACGGAGGTAGACTGTGCTTTGGCAAAAAGACCCCATTCATGGAGTGAGGGTCTACGATGTCGACCCATTTGGCGGCGGGTTCGAGGGCAAGAAGGGGCGCAAGCGCATCGCTATCGATGTGCAGCGCACGACCAAGGATCATCGACACGTTGTGTTCGTAGTCATACTTCCGAACAGTATCAGTGTCCCTGACTTTCTGGTCCGCGCAGAAACTGCCAATGGCCCGGACGTAAAGGTCCGTGCCGTAATGGCCGAGAACGTAGAGAGGGCTGCGGGCATCACGCTGTGCGGCCGGCTCATCGAGGCGCCGCTTGCGGCCATCGCTGAGCACGCATTTGATTTCGCGCCCATCGACGATCCTCTGAACGGCGTTCGCGCCACCGCGCATTATCGAGCCAGCGTGACAGACGTCGTGTTCGACCTGCGAAGGCTGGTGCTGACCATCGTGAGGGGCTAGGCCGCACAAAAGAACCGCACCGGGCGAAGTATTGCCCGGTGCGGTTCAAGAGTTTTGCATTTATTTTTTTGCGGTTTTGCGCTTTGGTCGTGCTTTTGCGGCTGGTGCTTTTTCGATTAGCTCTTGGGCTTGTTCGAGTGTGACGTCGGCCGGCTCTGTCCCCTTTGGAATCTTGGCGTTCTTTTTGCCGTCAGTAATGTAGGGGCCGTAGCGACCGTTTAGGACCTTGATGTCGGTGCCTTCAAATACTTTGATATTGCGGGCGGCTTTCTTTTCGGCATCCTCTTTAATGAGCTCGAGCGCTGTTTCCAGGTCGATACTGTATGGGTCGTGGCCCTTGATAGAGACGTAGCTGCTGCCGATTTTGACGTACGGGCCAAAGCGGCCAATGTTTGCCAATATATCGTTGCCGTCTTTGTCTTTACCGACGGTGCGTGGCAGGTTAAAGAGCAAGAGCGCTTCGTCGAGGGTGATAGTATCGACGGTTTTGCCGTTGGTGATGCCGGCGAATTTTGGTTTTTCTTCGTCTTCGGCATTACCAATTTGCACCATGGGGCCAAAACGACCAAAACGTGCGCTGACCGGGCGGCCAGTTTTTGGGTCGTTACCAAGCAGGCGCGCTTGCGCGGCTTCGGCTCGAGAAATGTCGGCTGATTTTTCGACGATAGCGTGGAATGGGCCGTAAAAGGCCGAGAGCATTTTTTGCCAAGCGATTTTGCCATCGGCAATGTGGTCAAACTCTTGTTCGACGTCTTTAGTGAAATCGTAGCTGACGATATCACTAAAGTTTTTAGCCAAAAAGTCGGTCACAACCCCGCCAATGCTTGTTGGGATAAGTTTGTTGCGGTCAACTGCGGTGGTTTCGGTTTTTTGCTCACGCTCGATTGCGCCGTTTTCAAGACGCACCCGAATAACATCGCGCTCTTTGCCCTCAACGTCTGCCTTTTCGACGTAGCCGCGGTCCTGGATGGTGCTGATGGTTGGCGCGTAGGTACTTGGTCGGCCAATGCCCATTTCTTCGAGCTGACGCACAAGTGTCGCCTCTGTAAATCGCGCTGGTGGGCGGCTAAAGGTTTGCTCGGCAAGCGCGCTGATGAGGGTGAGCACATCACCTACGCTTACTTCTGGCAACAGACCTTCTTCGCCTGTTTTATTCTCTGCCCAAACCTTCAAGAAGCCGGCAAATGTGACGATCTCGCCTTTTGCTTCTAGGACTTCTTTGCTCTTCTCGAGACCAATAGTAATGGTGGTTTTTTCTACCTGTGCGGGTGCCATTTGTGAGCTCACGGCGCGTTTCCAGAT
>Ga0075364_10000736_pt1 | contig 17160 bp, 19 predicted proteins | sample EndMetdeltDD1764_FD_71517 | JGI IMG/M metagenome (GOLD analysis project Ga0075364, IMG submission 71517) | Populus endosphere microbial communities from Tennessee, USA - Endosphere MetaG P. deltoides DD176-4 | ecosystem: Host-associated > Plants > Roots > Endosphere | place: USA: Tennessee...
GGGTCGACGTTCTGGCATCGGATCGTGGTCGATCCGGTCACTGACGATGTCCTGGCGCATGAGTACATCGGGCGGCTGGCACCCGACATCCTGAAGGTCGCGTTGCAGTTCCTCCACCACACCTGCCAAAGCCCTGGATGCATGGTCCCAGCGAAGTTCTGCGACTACGACCACCGCATCCCCTACCCGCACGGCCCCACTACGGGTGACAACCTCGGCCCGTTGTGCCGAAGACACCACAACTACAAAGGCCACGGCCTCCTGCACTGGACCACCAGACCCCAGCCGGAAACCCCGGCCGCCTAACCCGAAGACCGCAACAGAAAGCCTGCGGGTCACGACGCGCGAAGCATCGCTGCCGCTAGTTCACATCAACACGGCTTGTGTGAGGGTGATCAACCTGGGGCGCTCAGACCTGCGCTCATGGGCGAGCATCATCGGGATCCACTGACGTAGGCGAGGTGGATAGTGGCTCGTTTGCAGGAGTCCTGGTTGTGGGACCTGTTCCTGAACCCGATCGAGGCGCCGGAGAATGGCACTGATGACAACCTGGGAAGTGGCCGTTCCACGGCCATGCGGGGAGTGCTGATGACGTAGTCGGCGGCTGAGCAGCTACCGGCCGCCGATCCGTCAGCTCGGATAATCGAGGCAATGCGCACGGTGACGTGCGTGATGTAGGTCGAATCGCGGGAGGTGTTGGTGACCCTCCCCGCGATGGAAACGGGGTCCACGGAAGGGGCAAGCCCCTCGATGGTCGACGTCTGCGTGATGACGAGTGCACGGGGACCTTCCGAGGTGTGTGTCTCGTCAGGTACAACGCATCCACTCGCCGCCTGGGCCGGTGATGGCTGGGGCACGAGGCAGCCGACGGCGACAACCATCAGGGCTGACCGGCTCAGGCCGTGAGGAATCGTCTTGTCGCCCCTCCTGACCAGCAACAGACCCACGACGAGACAGACGAGACCGGCCAATAGCCAGGTCATGGGAGGACCGCCGGTGTCAGGAAGTGACAAGCAGCTCATGGATGAACTCGATCCGTGAAGGGTCCGCGGTGCAGGTGGCGTTCGCCGCGTACGTCGCCCGCACGATGATCAGCTGGCGACGAGGTACAGCGGGACGGAAGCGCTCTTGCAGCCGTCTTGGTTCGTCGCGCCATTGACCATCGACAGCGTCACGGTGCCTTCGGCAGTCGCCCCAGCGGCCATGTCCTCGTACACGATGTCGGCGGACCCGAGGGTGTAGTCGGCGGCCGAGCATCCGGCGACGCTGGTCCACGCAGTGCCGTCAGGGTTGGCCACGGAGACGGTCACGTCCGACAACATCTGATGGCCGTCGGACGGGTTCTCGACCTCGAAGTCGACCACCTGCTCGCCGACGCCAGGCTTCAGCACCGGTGTCGTCGCCGGCGTGCTGGTGACGATGAAGGTGGAGCTGCTTCCTGTTGTTCCCGTTCCTGACCCGGATCCGTCCGATGTCCAGTAGGCGAACGCGACGGCACCGACGGCGACAATCGCGAAGGTGGTCAAGGCGACCAGCATGGTACGGCTCTTGCGCGCATTGATCGTGAACATGAGACTCCTTGATGAGGTGTCTGCACCGACCTGCAGATCCAAGGATCCTCCCCAGGAGCCGCCCTCGAACGAGGTGGCAAATAACAGCGTGTGGCACACAGTACGTCTGATTCAGGCTCTTGGTCGCATCTGAGCTCCATTGATTCTTCGTTGTCAGGTCAACAAAAAACCAATCCTGGCGGATTCTGGTTTTTTATATCGGAAGACACGTAGGGTGCGAGCACAAGACCTCGGCTCGACCCGACCCGGTGGCGTCCCGACTCCCATGGGCACGTTGGTGAGGAGCCCTGCTGATGTTCGGCACACCCGGTCATGGCGCGCTGCCCCGAAGCGCTGTACGACCCCGATCACGGTGGTGGCTACCGCTCGTTATCGCCGCGCTGGTCGCGGCCACTGGCGGCGTCGCAGAGGCCTACTGGACGAGCGCCGGACCGGCTCCCGGCCACGGTGCGGGTACGAGCGGGACGACCCAGACGCTCGTCCTAAGCCCGGGAGTGCCATCGCGTTCCCTCCAGCCAGGCGGAACCGCTGACGTTGTCCTCACGATCTCCAACCCGAACCCGGAGATCGTGCAGTTGGCCTCGATCGACTTGGATCCGACCCGGGCAGCATCTGGCTTCGCGGTCGACGCCGCCCATGCATCATGCGATACGAGGGTCCTCGCACACTCCAGCCGGACGACGGGATGGACCGTCCCGGCTCGATCCGATTCGGTGGACGGCACGTCGACGGTTGTGCTGGCCGATGCGCTCTCGATGGCTGGCGATGCGGCCGACTCATGCCAGGGAGCCGAATTCGAGGTCCACCTCGTGGCCAGCTCGTGATCCTGCGGTGTGGGTGGCGAACCTTGACCCTCGCCCTCGCCCTCGCCGTTTTCCTGGCCGGCGGCGGCGCTTGGGCCTATTGGAGTGTGACCGCCTCGGGGATCGGTGCCGCGGGTGCGGCCGTTGTGAATCACGGAGAGAAGCCATCGGGCGTCGTGGCTGACGACACCGTGACGTTGACGTGGCCGTCATCGGCTCTTTCCAACGGCGAAGCGGTCGACGGCTACGCCATCACGCGATATGACGCCGTGACCCTCGTATCTCAGACGCTGCTGTCCTCGTGCAGGGGAATTGTTGAGACGACGGTCTGCACGGAGGTCGACGTCCCGGCTGGCACCTGGAGCTATACGGTCACGCCGTTGATCGGCGCGCAGTGGCGTGGGGCCGAGAGCGACCGCAGTGAGCCCGTCGTCGTGGGCTCTTCGATAGTGCCCCTTGGTGGAGCTGCCAGCTTCTCGGTTCTCGGGTCGACCGGCGTCACCAGCACGGGCGCGACACTCGTGAGCGGAGATCTCGGCGTCAGCCCCGATGACGCGGTCGTCGGATTCCCGCCAGGCATCGTCGGCGGCGACATCCACGCTGGCGACCCAGCGGCGGCTCGAGGTCAGACCGACCTGTTGACGGCGTACGACACAGCCGCCGACCTGGTACCGACTGCTCCCGACTTCGCCGGTGATCTCAACGGCCGCACGTTCCACCCTGGCGTGCATCACACGGCTGCGGCACTGGCATTGACCGGCACACTGACCCTTGACGGGGACGGTGACCCGGATGCCGTGTTCGTCTTTCAGGTCGATGCTGCTCTCAATACCGCTGCAGCCAGTCATGTCGTCTTGATCAACGGCGCCAAGGCGTCGAACGTCTATTGGCAGGCACTCGGGGCTGCAGGCCTCGGCGCTGACTCGACCTTCTCGGGGACGATCCTGTCGAAAGGGGCCATCACCCTGGGAGCCAACAGCGAGCTCATCGGAAGAGCGCTCTCGACGGCCGCCGTCACGCTGTCCGGCAATGCCGTGCGGTTCACCATTGCTGTGCCGCCCAGCGTCACGATGTCCGGTGGTTCAGCACGCCTCACCAAAGACCCGACGCCCACCATCGCCGGCACGACCACGGCCCCGGCTGGACGTACGCTCACCGTCACGATCGACAGCCAGACCTTGAGCACCACCGTGCGCGCCGATGGCACGTGGGAGGTTACTGCCGCTCCAGTGCTGGCAGGGACGTATGCGGTCGTCGCCAAGGTCAGGGATGCTGCGGGCAATGCCGGCTCAGCCGCCCAACAGTTGACCGCGGAGATCAGTCCTGCCCCTGTCGACCTGGGCCAGTCCGCCTCCTACTCGGTCCTGGGCGGCACTGGCGTCACGAGTGGAGGCACAACCGTGCTGGGCGGCGATCTCGGATCAAGTCCGAGCGACGCGATTGTCGGCTTCCCGCCAGGCATCGTGGGCGGTGTGCTGCACGCGGGAGACAGCGATGCAGCACTGGCGCAGTCAGCTGCGTCGGCTGCGTACGCCGATGCGGTCGGACGGGTGCCCAGCCGAAACTTCGCCGGTGACCAGAACGGCCACGTGTTTCGCCCAGGTGTCCACCACACAGCCGCCGCCTTCACGTTGACCGGCAGCATGACATTCGACGCCGACGGCGACCCTGACGCAGTTTTCATCGTCCAGGTCGGCGCAGCGCTCAACACCGGTGCCTCGAGCCACGTCGTGCTGGCCAACGGTGCAAAGGCATCCAACGTCTATTGGCAGGTGCTGGGAGCGACAACCCTCGGCGCGAACTCCGACCTCGTCGGCACGGTCCTGGCCAAAGGCGCCGTGACCATCAGCGCCGACGCCCGACTCACGGGACGGGCACTGTCGACCGGCACCGTCACACTGACGAGCAACCTCGTTGCAACACCCTGAGCGTCGCGAGGCTAGTCGACATCGGGGCGGTTCACCCGCACGGCGGCCACCGCTTCGTGAGAATCGGGCACCGTGATGGTGACGGTACGACCGTTGAGTAGACGGAGCTGCAGCGCTGGACCGCTCCGTACCGTGCATACGGTTCGCTTCGGGGTCCACCAGAATCCGTAGCTCACAGCCCACGAGGGAATCTCGACGACCTGCGCATCCCGGATGTCGTCCAGCGCGTATCGCGCCCGCGGCCACCCGACAAATCCCCAGTGCACCGCCACGCCCTGCGGGCCGCAGGTAACTCGCACGTCCGAGGCGGTGATGACCTCCGCCGACAAGCCGACGAGCGCAAGTGCCACAACCAGCGCGGCAGTGTTCGGCGACGACCCGGAGGAGAGACCCATTCCGACCAGAGGGACCAGCAGGATGCCGCTTAGGACCACGCTCAGCCAGTTGGTCTCCCGCCCGGTGTACACGGTGGTGTTCATCGCATCTCCTTGATCAGGCTGACAACATCGTCGGAATCCAGTCCGTAGCCCCGAGCAAGTTCAAGGACAGATTGAATAGCTGCACGCATCGGAGCGAGGTCGCCGGGACGCCCAGTTCCTGCGATCCGGGCGCCGCGTCCGCGGCGAAACTCGAGGATGCCCGCCTCGCGCAGTTGCCGGTAGGCGGCCAGGACGGTGTTTCGGTCCACCGACAACGCGGCGGCCAGTTCGGCCGCAGGAGGGAGCTGTTCACCCTCGGCGAGCTCGCCGCTGTGGACACCACGCACAACGCAGGCCGCCACCTGGTCTTGCAGTCGATGTGTCGACGCGTGATCAATGGCCCACCTCATAGTGCTAATCATGCTAGCACTAATAGTTCTTGTGATGGACTGGAGTGGCGACGACAACAGAAATGGGGTGCTCGCGGTTGTCCACCCGCGAGCACCCCACGCCCTGTCTCACCTGCTACTTGATGCGAATGGTGCGCACCTTGCTCGTCTTCTTCTTTCCGTATCCGGTCTGGACGACCTTCACCTTCCGGGTGCCGCTGCTGAGCTTCTTGGACTTGATCTTCCATGTCCCGTCCGCGCGGACCTTGGCGCTGCCCAGTGCCTTGCCCGTCGAGCTGCGAAGTACGATCCGCGTCTTCGGGTAGGCGATGCCGGTGATCGTGGGGCGCTTCGTCGAGAACTTCTTCTTTGACTTCGTCTTGATGACCGGCTTCGCCGAGACGACGCGGAAGCTCCGTGACGCGGACTGGGCCGAGGTCGCACGACCTTGCTCGACCTGGGTGGCGGTCACCTGGTAGGCCGCGATCTTCAGCTTGCGCGAGGTCAGGGCGTAGGTGCCCGCGGGCGTCACGGTTGCTGAACCCAAGACCGTTCCGGTCGTGGTCCGGACCGTAACAAACGCGCCGGGGGTTCCATTGCCGCGAAGCGTCGGATGCGTGTTGATGAAGTAGCCTCGGGGAGCCGAAACGGTCGGCGTCGCAGAAACCGCGACGGGTGTTCCGGCCTTGATCGCATTGTCGACGTTGTTGACGGCCGTTCCGACACCCAAGGTGCCCTGCAGTGCCTTGATCAGCTGGTCGATGAGATCTGTCAAGGTGCTAGGGCTGAGCGTGCTACCACCCGGAAGGGAGGTCAGCAGCTCAGTCAGGAGCGCCTGCAGGTCGGAGGGATTTCCACCAGCCAGCGCCGCCAGGAGCTGCTCGACGAGTCCTTGGATCTGCGCGGGATCTGGCGTCTGACCGCCGAGGCCCAGCAGGCCCTCGACCAGGTCCTGGACGGTCTGCAGAATGCCGGTGATCAGTTCCCCCAGCACCGGCGACTGGCCGGCGAGATCGCCGAGGATCTGGGTCAGCAGTGCTGGGTCCAGTGCACCCAGCTGTGCTGCGATCGCGTTGGCGGCGGACTCCTGGTCGGCGCCTGCACCCCCCAGCGCCGCGACGATGGCGTCGACGAGGTCTTCGACCGAACCCTGTATCTCCGTCGGGTTGCCGGTGGAGACCGTTCCGAGCAAGTCAGCCAGAGCTTCTTCGACACCTTCCAGCAGCGGACCGACAACCGGTGCGTCGCAAAGGGGTAGAAGGTCACAAAGATCGAGGGGCAACGCATCCGCTGAAATACGGGTCGTTGTCGTGGAAATGGGACTTGCCTGAGCGGGGCCGGTGGAGAGTCCCAGACCACCGGCTACCAGGGCAGCTGCAAGGCTGCCAGCAAAAATCTTCTTCATGACCGGGGTTAACTCAACTCCTCGACAGAAGTTACGGGGCTTGCCTCAAATCTTTTGCAAGTCGCCACCGTGACCTATCAATAGGACCTTGTACCCGACAAACCGACACACTGACGCCAGTCGTCGCGGAGGGCGAGAACGGTGACGGGAGAGGTCTGCAAGTCCGCCGGACGCCCGAGTCTTCTCGATCACTCGAGTCAGGCCGAGACGGATCATGATCCAACCGGCCGATACGGGCACGATCGGCGTTCCTGCTCGCAGCACGTCGCCAACATCTCCTGGCGCTCGGAACGCTGACCCGAGTCGTCCGGCCGTATAGGACTGTCCAAGCGGTACCGTGACGGATGGCCACATTCGCACTGATCCACGGGGGCGGGTCGACGGCTTGGGACTGGCACCTCGTCACGCCGCTGCTGGAGTCTGCGGGTCACGAGGTGGTCGCTGTCGACCTGCCGATCGAGGAGGCCGGCAACGGGCTAGAGGAGTACGTCAGCGTCGTGGCGGATGCGATCGGCGACCGGACCGGAGTCATCGTCGTCGGACACTCGCTCGGCGGTTTCACCGCGCCACTGCTCTGCGACTCGGTGCAGGCCGATGGGCTGGTCTACCTCGCCGCGATGATCCCGATGCCTGGCGAGTCCTTTGTCGACTGGTGGGCCAACACCGGACACGACCAAGAGACGATCGACGACGACCCGGACTTCTCGTTCTTCAACGGCGTGCCCGCGACGCTGGCGGCAGAGGCCAATCGCCGGACGCGCGACCAGCAGGGCGACTGGATGTCGAGGCCATGGCCCGCCCAGCGACATCCCGCTGCACCCACTCGGGCGATCTTGGCCGTCGACGACAACTTCTTCCCCGCACCGTTCATGGAGCGACAGATCCGCGACCGGTTGGGCATCGAGCCGGTCGCGGTGCCCGGCGGTCACTACGTCTCGTTGACGGCGCCGGACGAGGTCGCTGCCGAACTGATCCGATTCGCGGTCGACATCACGAACACTCGAGGACGCGACTAAGTTCCGCGCCCCGCGGCCGCCAGCAGCCTGACGGCCTTGGGACCGACACCATGCAGGGCCAGCAGCTCGGACAGGTCGTGCGGAAGGTCAGCCACGGTGGTGTAGCCGGCATCGATGAGTGCACCGGTGGCGGGTCGGCCGATCCGGACGCCGTCGAACTCCGCATCACGATCGATCATGGTCGAACGGTATCGGGGCTGATGCGCGAGACTGCTCCGTAGGGAAGCATGTGCAGCACACGAGCACCGCGAGAGGCGAACATGAGCAGCGAGAAGGTTGACGTCGTCGTGATCGGCGCAGGTGCGACGGGGCTGTCGGCAGCCCATGCGTTGAGCCGGGCTGGACGCACTGTGGTGGTGCTGGAATCACGCGATCGAGTCGGCGGCCGGCTCTGGACCAACGTCGTTGACGGCGTCGAACTCGAGATCGGCGGCCAATGGGTCTCGCCTGACCAAGAGGCTCTGCTGGGGATGATCGACGAACTCGGTCTCGAGACATACTCGCGCTATCGCGAGGGGGAGTCGGTCTATGTCGGACTCGATGGCGAGCGCCGCACCTTCACCGGCGAGGTACTGCCCGTCAGCCCAGCCGTCGAAGCCGACATGGACCGGCTCACGGACGTCCTCGACACGCTCGCTGCCGCGATGGACCCGGCTCGTCCGTGGGACGCTCCCGGCGCCGACGAGCTCGACCGCGTCACCTTTCTCGCCTGGCTCGACGAGCAGTGCACCGAGCCGGAGGCACGCGACAACATCGCCCTGTTCATTGCCCAGGCCATGCTGACCAAGCCCGCACACGGATTCTCAGCCCTCCAGGCCGTCTACATGGCCGCGAGCGCCGGCAGTTTCAGCCATCTGGTTGATTCAGAGTTCATCCTCGACAAGCGGGTCGTCGGCGGACTGCAGCAGGTCCCGTTGCAGCTCGCCGATCGGCTCGGCGATGCCGTACGCCTCCACCGCGACGTCGAGTCGGTGGCATGGCGCGACCACGGAGTGACGGTGACGTCTGGCGACCTCGTGGTCGAGGCCGATCATCTCGTGATCGCCGTCCCGCCGACAGCCGTCGGTCGCATCCGGTTCGATCCGCCGCTGCCCTCGACCCAACGAGAGGCCCGGCAACACCAGTCCTTCGGGCAGGTGATCAAGGTGCACGCGACGTACGAGACGCCGTTCTGGCGCGATGCCGGATTGTCCGGCACCGCGTTCAGCCCCTATCTGACGGTGCACGAGGCCTACGACAACACCAACCACGACGAGAGCCGCGGCACGCTGGTGGGATTTGTGTCGGACGTGCAGGCGGACGCTGTGCTGGCCCTGCCGGCCGATCGCCGACGCGAGATCATCCTGTCGTCGCTCGAGACGTATTTCGGCCCCGCTGCCGCTGCGCCCGTCACCTACTTCGAGAGCGACTGGACCTCCGAAGAGCTCGGCAGCGGCGCATACGGCTCGAGCTTCGACATCGGGGGACTGACCCGCTTCGGCCCACATCTGCGAGAGCCGGTCGGCCCTATCCAGATCGGCAGTTCCGACGTCGCCGGTCTCGGCTTTCAGCATGTCGACGGAGCGTTGCGCGTCGGATCCGAACTTGCCCGGACCATCATCGGAGCTCAGTCATGACCCATCCCGACCACAACCGTCTCCAGCAGTCGGCGCACGACAACCTGCTGCTGCACTTCGCCAAGCAGGAGCCGAACGAGCTGCTGGTCATCGACCGTGCCGAGGGTCCCTACGTCTACGACACCAAGGGCCGGCGTTACATCGATGCGCTGTCGAGCCTGTTCTGTGCGCAACTCGGATACGGCTACGCCGACGAGATGGCCGACGCCGCCGCGGCGCAGATCCGGCGACTGCCGTTCAACACCAATTGGGCCACGGCACACCCGGCCGCGATTGAGCTGGCCGAAAAGGTCAGCACCTTGGCACCGGCCGACGACTACCGCGTGTTCTTCACCGGCGGCGGCTCCGAGGCTGTGGAGTCGGCCTGGAAGATGGTGCGCGAGCACTTCGTCGCGATCGGTCAGCCGCAGCGGACAAAGGCCATCGCGCGCAATGTCGCCTACCACGGCGTGACGCTCGGAGCGCTGTCGTTCACGGGCGTCCCCGGCTTCAAGGACGACTTTGGCACGCCGCCGATCGACGTCACCCACGTCTCGAACACCAACGCCTTCCGCGCCGACGACGGTGACGACCCCGAGGCGTTCTGCCGCCGGCTGCTCGACGAGGTCGAGGCGGCGATCGTCGCCGCCGGGCCCGACGAGGTGGCGTTGATCATCGCCGAACCCGTGCAGAACGCCGGCGGATGCCTGGTGCCGCCGGCCGGCTACTGGGCAGGTCTGCGCCGACTGGCCGACACGTACGGCGCGCTGCTGATGGCCGATGAGGTCATCACCGGCTTCGGACGTATCGGGGAGTGGTTCGCGGTCTCGCGTGAAGACGTCGCCCCCGACCTGATCAGCGTCGCCAAGGGCATCACCTCCGCCTACGCGCCGATGGGCGCCGTGCTCGCCCGGTCACGGGTGTTCGCGCCGCTGGTCGAGCACGGCAAGGTGCTGCGACACGGCATCACCTTCGGCGGCCACCCCCTCAGCGCTGCGATCGCGCTCAAGAGCATCGAGATCTTCGAGCGTGACCAGGTGCTGGAGAACGTCCGCGCGCAGGCTCAGCCACTCCACGACCGGCTCAAGCATCTCCTCGACCTCCCGATCGTCGGCGACGTCCGAGGTGCGGGATTCTTCTGGGCCATGGAACTGGTCAAGGACGACCAGGGCACCCGCTTCGAGAAGCCCGAGCGCGATGAGCTGCTGCGCTCGTTCCTGCCGCGACGGCTGCGCGAGGCGGGGCTCATCGCGCGGTGCGACGACCGCGGAGACTCCGTCCTGCAGATCGCCCCGCCGCTCATCAGCGACGCGGCCCTGCTCGACGACATCGTGAGCGGGCTCAGCGACGTCCTGCGTGATGCCGGCAAGCACATGCACCTGGGCTGAGCGTCACGGCCCGAAGGCTCGCGACCGGGTCGGACCCGCCGCGGCGCCGTTGCGCAGCATCGGCAGGATCCGCGGCTTGACCAGCTCTGACAGCACAATGACGCTGGTCGACCGCGCGACCGAACCTGCCTGGCTGAGGTGCAGCAACGTGTTCTTGAGGTCCTCGTGCGATGTCGCCGCGATCTTGCACACCACGTCGGCACTGCCGCTGGTGATGTAGGCCTCCAGCACATTGGGCAACGAGTGCAGCTCGTCCGTCACGGCGTCGAGCGAACCCTGCACGATCTCGAGTGTCACGAAGGCGAGCACCGGGTGGCCAGCCGCAACCAGGTCGATGTCCGGCCCGTACCCCGTGATGACTCCTGCGTGTTCGAGTTTGGCCAGCCTGGACTGGACCGTCGCCCGGGCGACCTTCACGATCCGGGAGAGTTCGAGGTCTCCGATTCGCGGATGTTCCTGCATGGCCTCGACGAGCGCGACATCCAGCTGATCCATGGCGACCACATCCAGTCAATCTGTCTAGTTTGTGATCCCCATAGTGACCCGAAGTGGACTCCCTGGCCAGAGCTGAATGGTCCGGTTGCCCATCAGCTCATGGGGGAGTGTCCTGGGTCACATGACAATCGATCTGACGGACGCCGAGCGACTCGCCGATCTCGACCTGGATCAGCTGCAGCAACTGGTCGGACTCATCGAGCACGACCCGACCACCGATCCGTTCCCCGTCACCGGGTGGGATGCCGTTGTCTGGGCGGTCGGCAATGCGACGCAGTCGGCGCACTTCTACATGTCGGCGTTCGGGATGGACCTCGTGGCGTACTCCGGTCCGGAGACCGGCAACCGCGACCACCGCGCGTATGTCCTACGCAGCGGTGCTGTGCAGTTTGTGCTCATGGGCGGTGTCGACCCCGACAGCCCGGTGTTCGACCATCACCGCGCCCACGGCGACGGCATCACCGACATCGCGCTCGAGGTACCCGACGTCGACGTGTGCATCGATCACGCTCGCGCCGAGGGCGCCACGATTCTTGAAGAGCCGCACGACGTCACCGACGAACACGGAACGGTCCGTATGGCGGCCATCGCGGCGTACGGCGACACCCGGCACACCCTGGTCGACCGCAGCGGATACGACGGCCCGTACCTGCCCGGCTACGTCGCGCGGTCGTCGACACTGCAACGCGGAGCCGATGCACCCCGGCGGATCTTCCAGGCGCTCGACCACGTGGTGGGCAATGTCGAGATCGGTCACATGGATGAGTGGGTCGACTTCTACAACCGGATCATGGGCTTCACCAACATGGCCGAGTTCGTCGGCGACGACATCGCCACGGAGTACTCGGCGCTGATGAGCAAGGTGGTGGCCAGCGGCAACCACCGGGTCAAGTTCCCGCTCAATGAACCCGCGGTCGGCAAGAAGAAGTCCCAGATCGACGAGTACCTCGAGTTCTACGGCGGCCCCGGTGCGCAGCACCTCGCACTCGCGACCGCCGACATCCTCGACTCCGTCGACCGCCTGCGGGCCGCCGGCATCGAGTTCCTGGCGACGCCCGACTCCTACTACACCGACGCCGCGCTGAGGGAGCGCATCGGCCAGGTGCGGGTCCCGATCGAGGAGCTGCAGCGACGCGGCATCCTGGTCGACCGCGACGAGGACGGCTACCTGCTGCAGATCTTCACCAAGCCGATCGGGGATCGGCCCACGGTGTTCTTCGAGCTCATCGAACGGCACGGCTCGTTGGGCTTCGGCAAGGGCAATTTCAAGGCGTTGTTCGAGGCCATCGAGCGCGAGCAGGCCCTGCGCGGAAACTTCTGACGATGCCTCACTATCGCCGCGCCGGGAGCATCCCGCCCAAGCGCCACACCCAGCATCGATCACCCACGGGTGCCCTGTTCCGCGAGGAACTCATGGGGGAGGAGGGCTTCTCGTCCGACTCGTCGTTGCTGTATCACCACGGCGTCCCATCGGCGATCGTCGACGCCAGAGGGTGGGATCTGCCGGATCTCGCCACAACCCCGAACCAGCCCCTCCTGGCCAGGCATCTGAAGCTCCACCACCTGTTCGGCGACTCCGCCCGCGACCTCGTGACGGGCCGACGGCTGGTGCTGGGCAATGCCGACGTCCGCATCTCGTACGTGCTGGGTGCCGAGGTGTCCCCGCTGTACCGCAATGCGACCGGCGACGAGTGCGTGTTCATCGAGGCCGGTACCGGCGTCCTCGAGACAGTGTTCGGCCACTTGCCGTTCGGCCCGGGCGACTACCTGGTGGTGCCCCGGGCGATGACACACCGTTGGGTGCCGGCAGGCGATGTCCGTGCGTACTGCATCGAGGCCAACAGCCACCTCGGTCCTCCCAAGCGGTACCTGTCGCGGTACGGCCAGTTGCTGGAGCACGCGCCCTACTGCGAACGGGACATCCGGGGCCCCGGGGAGCCCGAGGTGCGGGACGAGACCGATGTCGAAGTCCTCATCAAGCACCGTGGGTCCGGCACCGGGGGGCTGAGCGGCACGGTCCACGTCGTCCCGCGGCACCCGTTCGATGTCGTGGGGTGGGACGGATGCCTGTATCCGTACGCGTTCAACGTCGCCGACTTCGAGCCGATCACCGGGCGGGTCCATCAGCCTCCGCCGGTGCATCAGGTGTTCGAGGGGCAGAATTTCGTGATCTGCAACTTCGTGCCGCGCAAGGTCGACTACCACCCGCTGGCGATCCCAGTGCCGTACTACCACTCGAATGTCGACTCCGATGAGGTCATGTTCTACGTCGACGGAGACTATGAGGCCCGCAAGGGCTCCGGCATCGGCAAGGGATCGGTGTCGCTGCATCCCGGCGGTCACGCCCACGGCCCGCAGCCGTCGGCGATCGAGGCGAGCCTGGGCGCGGAGTCGTTCGACGAGCTCGCCGTCATGGTCGACACCTTCCGGCCGCTGGAACTCGGCGAAGGTGGCGTGGCGTGCGACGACGGTCGTTACGCATGGTCGTGGAGCCGATGACCACCGACTTCGGGCGAGCGACGCTTCCTTACTGCTCGTTCATCCCGGTGGGGGAGAAGCACGCTCGCGTCGGCGTGGGTATCGGCACGGACGTGCTCGACCTGACCGCCGCAGCAGCCGCCATCGTCCCCGACCGGGCAGCGTTGTTCGCTGACGGCGCGCTCGATCCGCTCCTGGGCGCCGGGCGAGCGGTCTGGGACGAAGTGCGTACGGCATTGCTGGCGGCCGGCGATACGCCGACTGCTGCACGTCATCTGGTGCCGGCCGGCGACGTCGAGCTGGTGCTGCCGTTCACGGTCGCCGACTACGTCGACTTCTATGCGTCCGAACACCATGCCACGAATGTCGGACGTATCCTGCGGCCCGACGCTGAACCGCTGGTACCCGCGTGGAAGCACCTTCCGATCGGCTACCACGGCAGAGCCGGGACGGTGGTGGTCTCGGGTGACGACGTCAGACGGCCGTCGGGGCAGACCGGCGAGGGCCGGTTCGGGCCGACGGCCAAGCTCGACCTCGAGGCGGAGATCGGGTTCGTGGTGGGCACCCCGTCGCAGCGAGGGGAGCCTGTCGGCGTGGACGACATCGAGCAGCATGTGTTCGGCGTCTGCGTTGTCAACGACTGGTCGGCACGAGACGTCCAGACCTGGGAGTACGTGCCGCTCGGGCCCTTTCTGGGCAAATCGTTCGCCACGTCGATCTCTCCGTGGGTCGTGCCGCTCGCCGCACTCGACGATGCCCGCACAGGCCCGCCGGAGCAGACGCCCGTGCCGATGGACTACCTGCGGGCCGACAAGCCGTGGACGCTGGACCTCGAGCTGGCCATCACGATCAACGGTGCGGTGGTGTCGCGGCCGCCCTACGCGACGACGTACTGGACTCCCGCGCAGATGCTCGCCCACCTGACGGTCAACGGCGCGGGCCTGCGCACGGGAGACCTGTTCGCCTCCGGCACGATCAGCGGGCCGGACATCAACCAGGTGGGCTCCTTGCTCGAGCTGCATCACGACACCGCGTATCTGAACAACGGCGACATTGTCACGATCTCGGCGGTCGCCCAGCTGGCGGATGGCCGGCGTCTCGAGCTGGGTGCGGTTACCGCCACCGTCACGGACTAAGGAGGGAACATCATGGATCCGACCTACTGGGCTCGGCGCGACCTCATCGCGGCACTTGCCGATCGCTGGTCGATCGGCGAGGCCGTTCCTGCTGTGGACTACACCGCCGCCGAGGACGATGTGTGGCGCCTGGTGTGCGCTGATCTGCTCGGCAAGCACCGGACATGTGCGTGCCGCGAGTTCTTGGACGGCAAGGAGGCCTTGCAGCTCCCCGCAGATCACGTCCCGCAGTTCGACGACGTGTCCGACGCTCTGGGACCGCTGACCGGGTTCAGGTACCGACCGGCCGCCGGGCTCGTGCCGCTGCGGGAGTTCTACGGTGCCCTCGACGAGAAGGCGTTCTGGGCCACGCAGTACGTCCGCCATCCGTCCGTGCCGCTGTACACCCCCGAACCGGACGTGCTGCACGAAGTAATCGGCCACGGCAACACGCTGGCCGACCCGCGGTACACGGCGCTGTACGAGGCTGCCGGATCGGCCGCGCGCCGTGTCGAGACAACCGAGGCGCTGGAGTTCATCAGTCGGGTCTTCTGGTTCACGCTGGAGTTCGGGGTCGTGCACGAGGAAGACGGGCTCAAGGCCTACGGCGCTGGCATCCTGTCGAGTTCGGGGGAGATCGAGGGATTCCGCGGCATGACGATCCGTCCGCTCGACGTGACCGCGATGGGCACGCAGGACTATGACATCTCCCGCTATCAGGGGGTGCTGTTCGCGGCGCGCTCGTTCACGCAGGTCCACGACGAGGTCGGCGGGTTCTGGGCGAGCTGCGACGACGAATCCATCGCTCGCCGATTGGCTGTCGGGAGCTAGGGTACGCACGTCCCATGAGTGACTACGAGAGCGAACAGATCGAGGCAATCCAGGCCGTTGTCGACCGAGTGTCGTCGTACCAGGACGGTGCACCCGAGAGCACCGTCGAGCAAGAGCTTCGCAAGGGCTTCGACGAGATCGCGGTCGAGGTGGAGCCAGCCGATCTGGCCAACTTGGTCGACGCCATCGAGGAGGACGCCGGCGAGGTGTCAGCTGCCGAGATCCTCGGCTGAGACGATATCCGCGGGGGTTCGGGGACGATCAGCCGAGATGATCTCCGGCGGAAGGCCCCATTCGTCCCTGCCCAGGCGTGAGATCGGACGCAGGCGGCTGGTGACGGGATGACCGTCGAACAGAGCGTCGTCGTCTACGGTCATGGCCACGACGTTGCCGATCACCAGCACGGAGTCGCCCAGCTCGACGGTCGAGTGCAGCGTGCACTCCAGCGACGCGGGTGACGAGGCGACCCGTGGCGGGGAGACCAAAGCACTGGGCTCCATCGTGATGCCCAGAGCAAGTGCCTCGTCGTCGTGCGGTTCGAACCCCGCCCCGCTGTCGTTGATGAGTTCGAGATTCGCCTGATTCGCGAGATTGACCACGAACTCTCGGGTCGCGAGGACGTTAGCCAGGGTGTCCTTGCGGCCCACTGACGTCCAGGAGATCATCGGCGGACGGGCGCAGGCGACGTTGAAGAACGAGTGCGGGGCCAGGTTGCCGACGCCGTCCGCGGACAGGGTCGAGATCCACGCGATGGGCCGCGGCAACACCAGCGCCGTGAGCAGGGGGTAGGGGGTGACGGACGGGTCGTCGGTCCGAAAGACGGTTCGCATGGCTCCCATCCTCGCTCGGTGTTGCTCGGACCGGCAACGGGGTACGCAGGCTTCGTGGGCGACGACTTGACGGGTTCGGAGAAGGACGAGGTGGCGGGACGCCGCAGTGCCCGCGGTGAGCACCGCCTGCCTCCGGCGCTGGCTGTCGTCACGGCCGCCCTGACGTATGCGCTGCTTCCCAGCGATCTGCTCCTGGCGCCGCGCTTTGTCATCCCTGCGCTGGAAGTGGCATTGCTGGCGTTCCTGATCGCGACCAACCCACGCAGGATGACGCGACAGACACGATGGTCGCGCCGGGCGTCGGTGACGCAGGCTGCGGTCGTGATCATCACGAACATGGTCGCGCTGGGAATGCTGGTCCACGCACTGACCGAAGCGTCCACGCCAGGTGGCCCCTTGCTGGTGGCAGCGATGCAGGTCTGGGTGACCAATGTGATCGGCTTCGCCCTGCTCTACTGGGAACTCGACCGAGGCGGACCCGTGGCTCGCTGGGCGGTGCCACGCTCGCGAATGCAGGCTGCCGACTGGCGCTTCTCCCAGGACGAGAACCACGATGCGGTCACTGAGGTCGCAACCTCGGCCAGCTCGACATCGGGATGGATGCCGACGCTTGTGGACTACCTCTACATCTCGCTCACGAATTCGAGCGCGTTCAGCCCCACGGACACGATGCCGCTGTCGACACGCGCCAAGGTGTTGATGGGCATTCAGGCCACAGCCGCTCTGCTGACCTCGTTGCTGGTGATCGCGCGGGCCGTCGGCTCGCTCACCGGGTAAGACTCTCGGGCGTGACGACAGAATTGTCATGGGGGAGGAGCAGTATGGTTCCCGCCCCTCCTCACGAAGGACCCCCATGCCCAATACCCCCGACCCGAAGCGCTGGTTGGCTCTCGGAGT
>Ga0075364_10000737_pt1 | contig 17155 bp, 14 predicted proteins | sample EndMetdeltDD1764_FD_71517 | JGI IMG/M metagenome (GOLD analysis project Ga0075364, IMG submission 71517) | Populus endosphere microbial communities from Tennessee, USA - Endosphere MetaG P. deltoides DD176-4 | ecosystem: Host-associated > Plants > Roots > Endosphere | place: USA: Tennessee...
GCCGACGAGCAGCTCCAACGCGGCTGTGGTTACGACCACAATTTTGTGCTGCGCGGACCTGCCGGCACGCTTCGCGCCGTCGCGCGATTGCGGGATCCGTCGAGCGGCCGCGTCCTCGAAATCTCGACGACCGAGCCCGGCATCCAGGTTTACAGCGGCAATTTCCTTGCCGGCTCCCTGGTCGGGCCGAGCCGGCGCTGCTATCGCCAAGGCGACGGGATTTGTCTGGAAACACAACATTTTCCCGACTCGCCAAACCAGCCCCATTTTCCTTCAACGGTGCTCCGGCCGGGGCAGACGTTCCGATCCACTACGGTCTGGCGTTTCTGCACGGACATCGGGCCTGCCCATTCCTGAGCGGGGATTGAGGCGCGTCTAAGCGCCGACCTTGAACGGAATCGCCCCGCTGCATTGCATGCTGCGAGCCCCGGAAACCAAGTTTTATCGTTGAAAGACAACGCGCTATTTTAGGAGACGTCATTCGGTCACGTCGCGGCAGAGTCGCTGTGGCACGGCAGTGGTACGGAACGGCGCGCGCTGTCGCTGTTTGCCACACAGGCTCCACCGACCGAACTAGCTCGTCGCGAATAACGGTCTCGAGCGACGTTGGCCGCTTCGTACCTTTGCTCGATGGAGTCGCAGGGTGCGCTGTGCGTTGCGGTGTCCGCCTGGCGCAATGAGGTAGCCCGTCCCGTCAGACCGCTGAAGCTATCCAGCTGAACCAAGACGCTGTGTGGTTCGCCGATCATGGTCTGTGCACGACGACGTCGAACGCGCAGCGCACATAGAGCAAATACAGCACAATGACTTAGCCGGCCGGCGCCGTGCGCGGCCACCGTCGCCCACGGCCGTCTAAGCCCGTGGCGTTCCAACCTCCCCCCTCAAGGGGGAGGCGAGGCGGCGGCTCTTGCGCGGGCGGCGCCACAAACTCCCGCCTCCCCCTATGCCGAAGGCATGCCTTCGGCATGACGAGGGGGGAGGGCCAAACGCCAACGACTTAGGCGGGCCAGCGCCAACGCTTCGGCAAACGCGACAGCCCGACTAAGCCGTATGGCGTTTGGGGTGGGGGTGACGAACCGCGACTGCCTGCAGGCGTCTTCCGCGCGGCAACGCATGCGCCCGCGACCTGCCCAAACAGGCGAGAGGCGCCGCCGGACGAAAAACCGTCGGCGTCCGTCTTTGCCCCGATGCCGCCCGTCAATGTGGGCCGGCGCAGGTGACGCATGCGTTCTTCGCATTGCTGACGGACACAATGGGTTCCTACCTGCAGCGCCGGGGGCACCACCATTCCTCAGGAGGCCCACCATGGGCAATCTGTTCACATCGGCTGCCGCATTGGCATTGATTATGTTGGCATTTCTTGTGCTGGTCGTGAGCCTGCGCATCGCCACCCAGTATGAGCGCGCCGTGGTCTTCCGGCTCGGTAGGTACAGCCGCACGGCGGGGCCCGGCCTCTACTTCCTGCTGCCGTTCATCGAGTGGCAGCACACCATCGACCTGCGCACCAAGACCACCTCGGTGGAGGCACAGGAGACCATCACGCGCGACAACGTTCCGATCAAGATCAACGCCGTGATCTGGCAGCGCGTGGTCGATCCCCAGCGCGCGGTGATCGAGGTTGCCAACGTCGACAACGCGGTAGTCCAGGTGGCCTTGACCACGCTGCGCAGCATGATCGGCCAGCACACGCTGGACGATGTGCTGAAGGAGCAGGACACCATCGCGCACGAGATCGAGACCAACACCGACAAGGCCACCGAGCCTTGGGGCGTCAAGGTCGAGCGCGTGCAGATGAAGAACGTGGAGATCCCGGAAAGCATGCAGCGGGCCATGGCGCAGGAGGCCGAAGCGCTGCGCGAGAAACGGGCGCGGCAGATCAAGGCCGAAGCCGAGCTTGATGCCGCAACGCTGCTGCGGCAGGCGGCGGAGACCATCATGCAAAGTCCGGCAGGCCTGGAGCTGCGGCGGATGCAGATGATCACGGAGGTCGGCGCCGAGCAGAACACCATGACCATCGTGATGATGCCGAGCGAGTTCGTATCCATGGCGCGCGGCATCGGCCAGGCCTTCTCCGCGAAGGCGGGTGGCAACGCCTGAAACCCACGCAGCGTTGGCGTGCAATCCCGGTGTTGTGCAGACGCCGATGACGGCCGCCTGGCCGGATGCGGTGAAGGCGAAAGCGATCGAACTCACTCCGCTCGGGCGGCTGGCGCAGCCGGACGATATAGCGAGCGTTGCCTAATCAAAGTGGCCAAGCATGAGGTGGCGATAAGAAAGAAAGCCCTGATGGCATGGGAAAAACCCAAACAACCTCTAGCGTATATCGTCCGAAATACCGCACAAGGCGGCCTCGTTCACGTGTTGCCCGACGGCGGCGGCGCTCACCCGGAAGACGCTGGGGGGCACTCCGACCCGTGCCGCAAAGCTTCGACTCAAATGAGCGGCGTCCACGAAACCGAGTTCGGCCGCGACCGATGCCGTCGACAGATCCGTCTTCCTCAGCATCCACATTGCGCGCCTGAGCCTGATCCCCATGTAGCTCTCGCGCGGGCTGGCTCCAAGATGCGTCTGGAACAGTCGCTCGAGCTGTCGCGCGCTCATCCCCAGGCGGGCGGCGATCGTCGCAATCGACACGGGATCGCTCAGATTCTGCTCCATCAGCAACAGCGCGCGCGCCACGCGGTTGTCGCCTGGGTCGAGCGTGGGTATTGGCGCCGGTTGGGCGCTCGTTTCGGATCGCAGTCGGCCGATCTGCATAATGTGCAGGGCTTTCTGCGCCCGAGCGGTCCCTAGGTGGTCGCCGACCAGCCGCGCCGCGAGGTCGGCCACGCCCACTCCGCCCGAACAGGTGATCCGGTCCTGATCTATCACATACAGTTGGTCCGCCACCGGAACGAGATGCGGAAATTCTTCGACGAAGTCGCGGTAGTGAAACCAGCTGACGCAGCACTTGCGGTCCTGCATCAGACCGAGGCGACAGAGAACGAAGCTGCCGGTACACAGGCCGATCAACCTCGCTCCGGCTTCGGCAGAATGCCGCAGATATCTGGTGATCTCCTTCGAGATGGGAGGCGCATCTTGCAGCAGACCGCCCACCACTACGATATAGTCGAGTGCCGATGCGTCGACGAGATCCGACGTCGGCTCGAGCAGAACGCCGCAGCTGGATGCGATCGGTCGGCGGTGCGGGCTCATGATGTGCCACTGGCAGTCGATCGGTCGGCTCTTGTCGCCTTCGTCGGCAGACAATCGCAGGACATCGACCAGCGTGGCGAAGGCGGTCAGGGTGAAGTTGTGCGTGAGCAGAATGCCGACACGCAGTCTGACGCGTGCGGCCCGCGCGTTGCGGATCGCGGATCGCGGTCTCGATCCGGCGGCGGAGCTGGTCATGAGTCCTCTTGGCGATGACGGCAATATACAACGGCCGACGCCGACAAACCCGCAATTGCACGATCGGCGCAACAATCAACGACAAGTAATGTCGCAAATCAACAAGTCATGTGGCGCATTCCTACTATGCGCGAGGGCAAGCTAGGGCTGATCCTGAAAGAAACAGGAGCGATCCTCCGATGTCGCGATACTCCATCCTCGGTCTCGCCAACCACGCCGTCCGCAAGCACCCTGGCTGGCGCGAGCAATGGCGCTCGCCCGAGCCTAAGCCGTTCTATGACATCGTCATCGTGGGCGGCGGCGGGCACGGCCTCGGCACCGCCTATTACCTCGCCAAGGAACATGGCCTGCGTAGTATCGCAGTGGTCGAGAAGGGCTGGATCGGCGGGGGCAACACCGGCCGCAATACCACGATCATCCGCTCGAACTATCTGTTCGAGGAGAGCGCTGCGATCTACGACCATGCGCTCAAGCTGTGGGAAGGGCTGAGCCGCGGGCTGAACTACAACGTGATGTTCTCCCCGCGTGGCGTCATGATGCTGGCCCACACCGTGCACGACGTGCAGGTCCTGAAGCGCCACCTGCATGCCAATCGGGTATGCAGCGTCGACAGCGAATGGCTGGCGCCCGAGGAAGCCAAGGCATTCTGCCCGCCACTCGATATCGCACCGCATGCCCGCTATCCCGTTCTCGGCGCGACCCTGCAGCGGCGTGGCGGCACCGCCCGTCACGATGCTGTGGCCTGGGGTTATGCCCGCGCCGCCGACCGCCTGGGCGTCGACATCATCCAGAATTGCGAGGTCATGGGAATCCAACGCGGACCCGACGGACGGGTAACCGGCCTGGAAACCACCAAGGGTCGCATTGGTGTCGGCAAGATCGGCGTCGTCGCTGCCGGCAACACCAGCACGATCATGGCCATGGCGGGGATTCGCATGCCGCTGGAGAGCTATCCGCTGCAGGCCCTCGTGTCGGAGCCAGTAAAGCCGGTGCTTCCGTGCGTCGTCATGTCGAACACGGTGCACGCCTACATTTCCCAGTCCGACAAGGGCGAACTCGTCATCGGCGCGAGCACGGATCAATATGTCTCCTACAGCCAGAGCGGCAGCCTGCATGTGTTGCAACAGGCGCTGCAGGCCATTTGCGAGCTGTTTCCCACCTTCACGCGCATGCGCATGCTGCGCTCCTGGGGCGGCATCGTCGACGTGACGCCTGACCGTTCGCCGATCATCGGCAAGACACCTGTCCCCGGCCTTTTTGTGAATTGCGGATGGGGCACAGGCGGCTTCAAGGCGACGCCTGGCTCCGCCCAGACGTTCGCTTGGACGATCGCCAAGGGCGAGCCGCACCCGATCGTCGCCCCCTTCACAATGGATCGCTTCCGCACCGGTCGGCTGGTGGACGAGGCGGCGGCCGCGGCTGTGGCCCACTGAGGAGGTGAGATGCTTCTGATCCAATGCCCCTATTGCGGCGCCCGCCCGGAGGTCGAGTTTCGCTTTGGCGGCGAGGCGCATATTGCCCGGCCGCTCGATCCTTCGCGGCTCGACGACGCGCAATGGGCCGAGTTCCTCTACATTCGCTCCAACCCGAAAGGCATCCACTACGAGCGCTGGCGCCATGTGCATGGCTGCGGCCGCTTCTTCAACGCCATGCGACACAGCCTGTCGGACGAGTTCCTCGCCACCTACGAGGTCGGCGCCGACAAGCCTGCGGTGCCCGTCAAGCCGGAGGGCGCACCGTGAGCCAGCCCTTCAGGCTCGCAACAGGCGGGCGGATTGAGCGGGGCGCGCCGCTCTCTTTTCAATTGGATGGTGCTGCCTACGCGGGCTATCGCGGCGATACTCTGGCCTCCGCCCTGCTTGCCAACGGTGTCCACCTTGTCGGTCGCTCCTTCAAATATCACCGGCCGCGCGGCATCATGAGCGCCGGTCCCGAGGAGCCGAATGCGCTGGTCAGCATCGACCGAGGCGGTGGCCGCTACGATCCCAACACGCGGGCAACGGAGGTTGCGCTCTTCGACAGCCTCAGCGCGGCCACGCAGAACCGCTGGCCGTCACTTCGCTTCGATGTGGGTGCGGTAGCCGGCCTGTTTGCGCCGCTGATCCCGGCCGGCTTCTACTACAAGACCTTCATGTGGCCGGGCTGGGCCTGGCACAAGCTGTATGAGCCTGCCATCCGGGCGATGGCCGGGCTGGGTCGCGCCCCCAGGGAACGCGACCCCGACCGCTACGCCACCCGTTATGCCCATTGCGACGTGCTCGTCGTTGGCGCCGGTCCAGCGGGCCTGGCTGCAGCGATGGCGGCATCCGAAGCCGGCGCCAGGGTCATCCTGTGCGACGAACAGGAGGAACTCGGCGGCTCGCTGCTGTCGCGACCCGACCTGCAGCTCGAAGGTAAGCCGGCCTGGTCCTGGCTCGCCGATGCCGCCGGCGCGTTGACGGCCCGTGCCAACGTCCGCGTTCTGCCGCGCACCACGGCCTTCGCCTACCAGGTGCAGAATTTCGTCGGCTTGCTGGAGCGCGTTGCCGACCACGCATCTGAGGCTCGCGCAAACCAGCCGCGCCAGCGGCTGTGGCAGGTGCGTGCCCGCCAGGTCGTCCTCGCAACGGGAGCAATCGAGCGGCCGATCGTTTTCCCGGGCAACGACAGGCCGGGGATCATGCTGGCCGGTGCTGTGCAGGCCTATGTGAACCGCTACGCCGTGTTGCCGGGCCGCCGCGCGGTCGTCGTCGCCGGTCACGACGAGGGCTATCGCGCCGCTCTGGATTTCGCGCAGGCCGGGGGAGAGGTCGCCGCGATCGTCGATCTGCGATCGGCTTCCCCTCCCCAATACCTCTCCACGTTGGTGCAGAGCAGAGGGATCGAAGTCCTCCCAGGAAATGCCGTGACGGCAAGCCGTGGCCGCACGCGCGTCACCTCTGTCGCGGTTGGCAATCCACAGTCGGATCGTGCCCGCGATCGACTGATCGCCTGCGACCTCGTCATGATGGCGGGCGGCTTCACGCCCTCGGTACATCTCTTCTCGCAGTCGCGCGGCAAGCTGCGCTGGGACGAGGTGATTGGCGCCTTCGTTCCCGGCCAGGCCGTGCAGGCGCAGAGATGCGTCGGCGCATGCGCGGGCAACTTCTTGGTCGAAGCCTGCCTCGAGCATGGTTTCGCGGCGGGTCGGGATGCTGCGCGCGACGTGACTACGCGCCCGGCGATTTCGCCAAAGTCGCAGACCGCAGAGCCCCACGGCGGTGGTGCAGTCCCGGACTCGCGCCAAGCACCCGAGGTGGACGGGCCAATGGCGTTCGTCGATTTCCAGAACGACGTCACCACCAAGGACATCCGGCTGGCCGTCCGCGAGGGCTTGCAGTCGATCGAGCACGTGAAGCGCTACACCACCCTCGGCATGGCAACTGACCAGGGCAAGACATCCAACCTCAACGGCCTCGCGGTCGCGGCCAGGGCGCTCGGCAAGAGCGTCCCACAAGTGGGCCTCACCACGTTCCGGTCGCCCTACACGCCGGTCGCATTCGGGGCCATGGTGGGTCAGCATCGCGAGGCGCTGTTCGATGCCGTCCGGTGCACGCCAACGCACGGCTGGGCGCTGGAGCATGGGGCTGTCTTCGAGGACGTAGGTGCTTGGAAGCGCGCGCGCCATTTCCCCCGCCCGCACGAGGACATGCACGCGGCCGTCAACCGTGAGTGCCGGCAGACCCGCGCGGCCGTCGGCATGTTCGACGCCTCCACGCTCGGCAAGATCGAGGTGGTGGGGCCCGATGCCGCCGAATTTCTCAACCGCATGTACATCAACCCGTGGAGCAAGCTCCCGGTGGGCCGATGCCGCTACGCCGTCATGCTGCGGGAGGACGGCTTCATCCTGGATGACGGCGTCGTCGGCCGGCTCGCGGAGGATCGCTTTCACGTCACCACGACCACCGGCGGGGCGGCGCGCGTGCATCACCTCATGGAGGACTACCTGCAAACCGAGTTCGGCGACCTCAGCGTCTGGCTCACGTCGATCACCGAGCAGTGGGCCGTGATTGCCGTCAACGGGCCGAACGCGCGCGCCGTGCTGCAGCCCCTGATCGACGATCTGGACATCTCGCGCGAGGCGTTCCCGCACATGAGCTTGCGCGAAGGCAGCATTTGCGGCGTGCCGATGCGCCTCTTTCGGGTCAGCTTCACCGGCGAGCTTGGCTTCGAGGTCAACGTGCCCTCTGACCACGGCCGCTTTGTCTGGGAGCGCATCCACGCCTCGGGGCAGCGCTTCGGCATCGTCGCCTACGGCACCGAGAGTATGCATGTGCTCCGCGCCGAGAAGGGCTACATCATCGTCGGCCAGGAGACGGACGGCACCGTCACGCCGGCCGATGCAGGGCTCGAATGGGCAATCGGCAAGGGCAAGCACGACTTCGTCGGCAAGCGCTCGTTGTCTCGCCCGGACATGCTGGCGCCGGACCGCAAGCAACTCGTCGGGCTGCGCACGATGGACCGCAAGACCGTGCTCGATGACGGTGCCGCGCTGGTCGAGCCCGGTGCTGCGGGCGCCTCCCGCAAGATGCTGGGCCACGTGACGTCATCCTACTGGAGCGAGACGCTCGGCGAGCCGATCGCTCTAGCCCTTGTCGCCAATGGCAGAAGGCGGGAGGGGGCATCTCTGATCGTGCCGATGCCGGACGGCGACATCGCGGTCGAGATCACCTCGCCGGTTTTCTACGATGCCCGAGGAGAGCGGCTCGATGCCTGAAGCAGCAGTCGGCCCGCCGCGCGACCTTCCGCTTGCGGGACGAAGATTGATCACACCCGACAACCGCCTGACCATCGTGCCAGCGCCTGCTGCAAGTCGCTATGTGCTGCGCTGCCGGCCGGCCGATGCCTTGCTAGTCGGCAATGCCCTTGGCATCGGGCTTCCTATCCAGGCCTGTCGCAGCCATATGAGCGGTTCGAAAGCCGCGCTCTGGCTCGGCCCCGATGAGTGGCTGCTCATTGCCGATCCTGCACACGCCTGGGCGCGCGTCGAGGGCGTCGTTATCTCCCTCGTCGACGTGAGCCATAAGAGTGTCGCCATCGAGCTAAAGGGCATGGGCCCGGAGGATGTGCTGACGAGTGATTGCCCCCTCGACCTGCACGAGGCGAAGTTTGGCCCCGGCACCTGCGTGCGCACTGTCTTCGGCAAGTGCGAGGTCGTTCTCTGGCGAAGAGTTCCCGACGCCTTCTGGCTCGATGTGCCTCGCTCCCATGCGGACTACGCTTGGCGCCTGCTGGAGGCCGCATGTTCCGACGCCGCCGATCTCTGGAAGACGCCCAACCGAGCGCCGTAGTCATCACGCGCGGCGGTCACGAGGATCGCTCGCGCGCAATCTCCCAGCTGGTCCGGGGTAGGTCGTTTGGCGGACGTCACCACTGCACCGCCGCTATGTAAGCCCCCTTTTTGCCATGCATCAGGTGGGAGTCTGCGTGCCTGCGCACGTGTCTCGCTGCGCACGCTTTGTGCAATGGCAACGCCATCGATAGCTTCACAGTGACAATTTCACTGATAGTTGCGAACTGCGGGTTCTGTCGCCGCGCTCACCGGTTGGGCATCTCCTGCCCAGCGATGATGCTTGACAATAATGCTATATAGCATTCATGCTATTGCTACATATGGCAGGAGTGGCAATGCAAACTTTGCAACTAGCCGTCGCGAGTGACCCGACCATCGAGGACCGCTCCATGCCACACCAGCATCCGATCGATTCGAGCACGGCAAGCAGTGTCGCACCTTTGCTGTCTGTTGATGGGGTCACCTTGCAGTACAAGACCCGCGATCACCTCGTGACAGCCACCCACCGCGTCCATTTCCAAGTGTATCCCGCCGATCGCTTCGTGCTGCTCGGACCGTCAGGTTGCGGAAAATCCAGCCTATTGAAAAGCGTGGCCGGCTTCCTGAAACCCCGCGAAGGGCACATCAAGTTGAATGGTCGCACCATCGGCGCCTCCGGTCCCGATCGCATGATGGTGTTCCAGGACTTCGATCAGCTTCTGCCGTGGAAGACGGTCCTGCAGAACGTGATGTTTCCGATGCAGGTCAACCGCAGCTTTCCGCGCAGGGAGATCAAGGACAGGGCGCGAGCGGCGATCGCCAAGGTCAACCTGACGAAGTTCGCGGGCGCATATCCGCACATGCTTTCTGGGGGCATGAAGCAACGGACCGCCATTGCGCGCGCGATGGCGATGGAGCCCGACATCCTGCTGATGGATGAGCCCTTTGCAGCACTCGATGCGCTTACCCGACGCAAGATGCAGGAAGAGCTGCTGCAGCTCTGGGACGATATCCGCTTCACCGTCCTGTTCGTCACCCATTCCATCGAGGAAGCGATCATCGTGGGTTCGCGCATCCTCGTGCTCTCGCCGCATCCGGGTCGCGTCAAGGCGGAGCTGAACGCTCACGAGTTCGGCCACGACGATCAAGGCGGCGCGGAGTTCATGGCGCTGAGCAGGCGCATTCACGACATGCTTTTTGCGGAGGACCGGCATTGAGCAGCTCGCGGCAAATGTCAAACGGTCCTACCATCGCGGCAGCAACCCGCCGTAGAATTCCGCCGATCCGTCCGGAGTTTGAAAACGGTCCGTTGAGTGCCGATACTGCGGCGGTCATCCCGCACCCGCTCACCGTCTGGGAGCGACTGTCGAATATCGACGGGGTTCGCCGGGCGGCCATCCTCGTCGTCTTTATCGCCGCCTGGGAGGCCTATGCCACCTGGGTCAACAACCCGCTGATGTTCCCGAGCGTCACCGACACCCTCAAGGCGCTGGTGGATGCCACCCTGCGCGGACCGCTGCTGGATCGCATCTGGGCATCGCTCAAGGTGCTCGTCGTCGGCTACACCATCGGCATTCTGCTCGCCGCGGCCTTCACAGCGCTAGCCGTCTCCGTGCGCATCGGCACAGATATCCTCGCCACCTTGACGGCGATGTTCAATCCGCTGCCCGCCATCGCTCTCCTGCCGTTAGCCCTGCAGTGGTTCGGACTCGGTACGCCAAGCCTGGTGTTCGTGATCGTTCACTCCGTTCTCTGGCCGGTCGCGCTCAACACGCATAGCGGCTTTCTCTCCGTCTCCGAGACGCAGCGGCTGGCAGGACAGAACTATGGTCTGCGCGGACTGCGCTACGTTGGCTTGATCCTGATTCCCGCGGCGTTCCCCTCGATCCTCACCGGCCTGAAAATTGGCTGGGCATTCGCCTGGCGGACGCTCATCGCGGCCGAGCTCGTGTTCGGTGTCTCTTCTCGCACCGGCGGGCTTGGGTGGTTCATCTTCGAAAAGCGCAACCAGCTCGAGACCGACTACGTGTTTGCCGGACTAGCCTGCGTCATCCTCATTGGCCTCATCGTGGAAAGTTTGATCTTCCGCTTGGTCGAGGCGCACACCGTCCGCAAGTGGGGCATGCAACGCGCTTGATACGACGCTCGCCAGTACAGCTCATAGCCTAAGGAGAACACATGCGCATCCGCTTGCTCGGCACTGGAACGCCAACGCCTTCCCTCAGACGAATGTGCTCGAGCCATCTCGTCGAGCTGGGCGACAACGTGATGCTCTTCGACCACGGCTTCGGGGGACACCATCGATTGCTGGAGGCGGGAATCCCCGCAACACGCGTGACGCACATGTTCTTCACGCACCTGCACTACGACCATTGCGGCGACTACGCGCGGCTCGTTCTGACGCGATGGGACCAGGGCGCCGGGCAGATCCCGGACCTGAAGGTCTACGGTCCGCCGCCGCTCAAGGAGATGACCGCGCGGTTGTTCGGACCGCAAGGAGCTTTCGATCCCGACCTCGTGGCGCGCACTCAGCACGGAGCGAGCACCAGCATCTACGAAGCCCGCGGCGGCAAGCTTCCGCGCATCCGCCCCGCCCCTGTGGTCACCGAGTTGCACCCCGGTGATGTGGTGAGCGAGGGCGAATGGCGCCTGCAGACCGCCATGGTCAGCCACTTCCAGCCCTATCTGCTGTCCTACGGATTCCGCCTCGAGACGCCACAGGGTTCCTTCGTCTACTCCGGCGACAGCGGGCCGGTTGCCAGCATGTACGACCTGGCGCGCGACTGCGATGTGCTTTTGCACATGTGTCACTACATGACCGGAACGGACTTCAACGAGGCGTTCGCCGGCTCGTGCATGGGGCACAAAGAGCTAGCGCAGGTCGCGCAGGAAGCTCGCGTCCGCAACCTCGTTCTCACGCACATCACAGAGCAGTTCGATATGCCAGGCATGCGCGAGCGCATCATCACCGAGATGGCGGCGATCTACAAAGGCAACCTGTTCTTTGGCGAGGACCTGATGGTGATCCCGATCAAAGGTCCCGGCCCGAGCAAGCTTCTCTAAGCCAGAAACATAAGACGGCGAGGCGTCATGGCACCCCCATCAATTTTGTCCTTCCGGTCGGCCGCCTGCCTGGCACTGACCTTCACGCTTGCGGCCCTGCCGCTCGGTCACGCGAGGGCCGAGGAGGTGCGTGTCGCCAGCGGCTTCGGCCTCAGTTACCTGCCCATGTACATGGCCGTCGAAAAGAAGCTGATCGAGAAGCACGTGGCAGCTGCCGGCATTGCAGACGCGAAAGTTACCTACCAGCATCTTGTCAGCGGCCCGGCAATGACCGACGCGCTGATCTCGGGAAATACCGACATCGCGATGGCCGGCGTCAGCGTGATGCTCAATCTCTGGGACAAGACGGTGGGCCGTGCCGAGATCAAGGGCATGATGGCAATCTGCGACTCGCCCATCTACTTCAACACCATCGAGCCGCGCATAAGATCGATCCGGGATTTCACCGAGACTGATCGCATCGCCATGGCGGCGGGGCGCGGCACCCAGCATGCCCTGGTCTTCGAGATGGCGACCGCCAAGGAGTTCGGCTGGGAGCAGCGGCAGAAGTTCGATAGCCTAGCCGTCTCCATGTCGCATGCCGACGGCGTGGCCGCTCTGCTCACGGGTGGTGCCGTCATCAAGACGCACGTGACCACCGTGCCATTTATTCAGATGGAACTCGCGCACCCCGGCGTCAGGACCATCCTGAGCTCCTATGACGTGGCCGGCGGCCGCCACACACTCATCGCGGCCTACGCCTCCGACAAGTGGCGACGTGAGAAACCCAAGCTCTATCAAGCGACGTTTGCGGCTTTGTCCGAGGCCATGGCCATGATCAGCGCCGACAAGCGCGCGGCGGCGGAATTATTCCTGCGGGCGGAGCCCTCGAAGCAGACGGTCGACGATATCCTCAAGATGCTGCGGGACGAGAACATGATGTTCTACTCGCCGACCCCGCGCAAAGTCATGGTCTGGGCCGATTACATGGCCAAGGCCGGCTACATGAAGAACAAGATTGCGTCCTGGAAGGACGCTTTCTTCGATAACGTGCACGACCTGCCCGGCGATTGAGTTTTGAGCGCGACCCGCAAGAAACCGCGTCACGCTGCCTCGGTCATCACGCTGCCGGCAGGTCGTCGGCCGGCAGGTAGGGGAGGCCCAGGCTCCCGGCGACGGCGGCATTGGTGATCCGGCCTCGATAGACGTTGAGGCCTGCGCGCAAGCGCGCATCGGCCGCCACGGCGGCCATCCCTCTTTCGGCGAGTGCGAGGCCGAAAGGCAGCGTGGCATGGTTGAGCGCATGGCTGGCAGTCAACGGCACCGCAGCTGGCATGTTCGCAACGCAGTAGTGCACGATCCCGTCCACGATGAACGTGGGGGCATCATACGTGGTAGCTCGGGACGTCTCGAAGCAGCCTCCCTGGTCGATGGCCACGTCCACCATCACGGCCGCCGGTCGCATGAGCCCGAGCATGGCGCGCGTAACCAGTTTGGGTGCGCTCGCTCCGGGCACCAGGACGGCGCCGATCACGACGTCGGTCTCGGCAATCTCCTGCTCGACGGCCGCCATGCTCGAAAAGCGCGTGCGCACGCGCCCCTGACACAGCTCATCGATCTGTCTCAGCCTGGGCAGCGACCTATCGAGAACGGTCACGTCCGCCCCGAGGCCTATCGCCATACGCGCTGCGTTGAAGCCGACAACTCCACCTCCGATGATCAGCACCTTGGCGGGCAGGACGCCGGGAACGCCGCCGAGCAGCAAGCCTCGTCCGCCGGCATGGCGGCGAAGCCCGAGCGCCGCAGCCTCGATCGCCAGTCGGCCCGCGACCTCGCTCATGGGTGCCAGAAGGGGGAGCGTACCGTCGGGTTCGGCCACGGTCTCGTAGGCGATGGCGCTGCAGCCGGACGCCATCAGGCCGTTCGACTGGTCAGGATCCGGCGCGAGATGCAGGTAGGCAAAGAGGATCTGATCCCTCCGCAGGAGCGGCCATTCACTGGGCTGGGGCTCCTTCACCTTCACGATCATATCCGCCTGAGCGTAGATTTCTGGCGCAGTCGCGACGATCGCCGCGCCGGCACTTTGATAGGCATCGTCGCTCGCGCGCAGGCCATCGCCCGCCCCGCCCTCCACCAGCACCGAGTGTCCACGCGCCGTAAACTCGCGCACCGCGTCCGGCGTCAGTCCCACGCGATACTCCTGCGCCTTGATTTCCTTGGGCACTCCGATACGCATAGCGGCCTCCGTGCGAGCATTGCCTGGAAGCTAGCAGGGCGGAATGTTCGTTTCCCCGCAAAGGTTCGTGTGGAACAGCGCCATTTCGCAGGAATCAAGCTCGGGCTAGGCCAATTGTCGAGGGAATGCAGCGCCGATGGCCCTCGATAGAATCGATCTGGCGATTCTTGCGCGGCTCGCGCGCAACGCGCGCATCTCCCATGTTGAGCTGTCGCAGGAGGTGGGCCTTTCGACGACCGCCTGTGCCCGCCGCATAAAGGCGCTGGAGGAAAACAGGATCGTGACCGGATATGGCACGACCTTCAATCTCGAGGCGCTGGACCTTGGCACGACGGTGATCGTGCGCATTTCCCTAGACAGCCAGAGCAAAGAGGCGTTGCAGGCGTTCGAGACGGCGATCGCGGATTGTCCCTCCGTAGTCCGGTGCATGCTGCTGTCGGGCAGCGACGACTATCTCGTCATCGTCGCGGTCAGCGGCATCAGGGACTTCGAGAGCGTACACGAGTTGCAGCTTTCGCGATTGCCCGGAGTGGCCCGCATGCAATCGAGCTTCGCGCTGAGAGAGGTCGTGAGCCGTGTGCTGCCCCCCGCGTTGTTTCGCGGCCCAGAACGGGCGCCAACAATCGCCCGTAGATAAGCTTGACGATTTGGCACCTGACGGATATCGCCTCCCGCCCGCCTGATTAGCAAGCGTCCTACCCTTCGGGCTCCCGTGCAGGCATACTGTGCCGGCCAACGAAGCAGTCGCCCATCAGGGTAATGAGATGACATTGGTGCGGATAGCGAAGAAGTCGACCGTGACGCTCGGTGGTGCTGTGAAGGCACCGTCCGCGCGCGAATTCTGGGGCCGATATGCCCAGAAACGGAGGAAAGCACTTCCCAAATATGCCCAGCTTCGCGATTGCATCCTCGCCAGCATAAGGGACGGCTTTTGGCGGCGTGGGGACCGCCTTCCGGCCGAGCAGGAGTTGGCCTTCGTAACCAAGTTCAGCCTTGGAACGGTGCAGAAGGCCTATCGCGACCTGGTCCAGGAAGGCACCGTCGAGCGCCGACAGGGGCGCGCCGGCAGCTTCGTCAGCCGCGAACCGAAGTCCGTCGACACGGTGTGGCACTTCCTGTTCAGCGACGATCGTCACGAGCAATTCTTTTCGGTCTATCCGAAGATCGATCGCATCCATAGACATCACGAGCGCGGTTCGTGGAACCTGCATCTTCATTGGGTCGACAGCGAGGTCGTGCAGATCGACCGCATCGTCGATATTGGCCATGAGTTCACGGTTTTCAGCCAGTTCATCATCGATGCGCGCACCTACGACCAATCGCGCAAGGGGCAAAGCAAGCCGATCGAAGGGCTCAATCTGCGACGGGAGCTCAATCTCAACGTCGGTGCGATGACGTATGATCTACGCGTCGAGGAGATCCCGCGCGAGATCGGCAAGAAGATCGGCGTACCTCCAAAGACGATCGGGCTGGTGATCGAGGTGCGCATGTCGGCCAACCCCATGCAGCAAGGTTATTTCCAGCGGATTTTCGTGCCGCGCTCGAACTTCTGGCTGCGCATCGCCAGCCAGGTTCGGATGGGCACGAACACACTATAGTCTTTTGAAGAATGCTATAGTTGATTTATCGGCCACGATAGGCCATATTTTCTACTGGCTTGCAACGCAGCTTGTGATCCTCGCCGCTGGAATGAAGGCCAATGTCTCACACACAGACGCTTGCTCGATTTGTCCGCGGCCTGTGCTTCGAGGACCTGCCTCCCCAGGTGGTTGACAGCGCCAAGCGGCACCTGCTCGATGTCGTCGGGGTCGGGCTGCTCGGCGCGCAGCAACTCATGCCGCAAAACGCGCTCCGCGGTATCGTCGTCATGCCGGGATCGGGGGGACGAGTTCAGGTCTGGGGCAGCGACAGGACCCTGGCCGCACCCTACGCGGCCATGGCCAATGGCATGGCCTGCCACGTGCTGGATTTCGACGATACGCATACGCTCGGCATCGTGCATGGCAGCGCCATTCTGGCCCCGCTGCTGCTGGCGCTGGGCGAGGACCACGATCTCTCGGGCTCGCAATTGTTGACGGCGTTCGTGGCAGGTTGGGAAGTGGCGGCGCGTGTGGGTGCGGCAGCGCGCGGCACCATCCAGCAGCGCGGCTACCATACGACGGCGATAGCTGGCATCTTCGGCGCCGCCGCGGCGGCCGGCAAAGTGCTCGGTCATTCCGAAGAGCAACTCGTGCATGCCATGGGGCTCGCCGGCAGCCAGGCGGCCGGCATCAACGAGTATCAGATCAACGGCTCGTCATCGAAGATCCTGCACACCGGATGGGCCGCGTACTCCGGCATCGTGGCCGCGTATCTGGCAGGCGCCGGCATGACCGGCCCGCTCACGGTATTCGAAGGCGCAGCGGGCATCCTGGCAACGCACGGCGACAGGCAACGATCCGAACCCTCGGAGCTCGTTAAAGATCTCGGCAGCGTCTGGGAAATCACAAGAGTATCCATCAAGCCATATCCCTGCTGCCACTTCCTGCATGGGTTCATCGATTGCGCGCTGCAGCTCAGGCGGCACGGCGTGAGCGTGTCGGACATCGAAGAGATCGAGGCGGTGGTCCCTGAGGTCGAGGTTCCCTTTATTTGCGAGCCTGCGGCCCTGCGGGAGCGTCCGGTAACGGCCTACATCGCCAAGTTCAGCCTGCCCCTGACGGTGTCCGCAGCGCTGATCGACGGTACGATCGGCCATGAGACCTTCACGGATGCGTACCTTGCCCGCACCGACGTGCGCGAGCTTTCCAGTCGCGTCAAATACCGCGTGGCCGCGCCGGGGGAGACGACGTTCCCCAAGTATTACCCGGGCTGGCTTCGCATGCGCGTTCGCGACGGACGGCTGCTTGAGCAAAAGCTCGACATAAATTGGGGCGCGCCCGAGAACCCCATGTCTCGCGATGCCGTCGAAAGGAAGTTTCGAGACAACGCTCGCGGCATTCTGTCTTCGCGGGCTATCGAAGGCCTACTGGACGCTGTCGCGTCGCTCGATCACGCGAATTCCGGCTCTCTGGGCAAGCTCCTTGGTCGCGCAGGAGCGGAGCGGAAAACAGCCTGAGGATCACGGAACGGGCGGCATCGTCATCCTTGCGACTGTCGCGCAAAAATCGGACTTCAGGCTGCCCGAGCGAACGCTTCCTGCAGCGCAATCTTCATCC
>Ga0075364_10000738_pt1 | contig 17151 bp, 16 predicted proteins | sample EndMetdeltDD1764_FD_71517 | JGI IMG/M metagenome (GOLD analysis project Ga0075364, IMG submission 71517) | Populus endosphere microbial communities from Tennessee, USA - Endosphere MetaG P. deltoides DD176-4 | ecosystem: Host-associated > Plants > Roots > Endosphere | place: USA: Tennessee...
GGGTAATCGCGCGCACCGAACAGGGCGCTGCCGATGCGGATCTCGGTGGCCCCCTCCTCGATGGCCAGTCCGAAATCGCCGCTCATGCCCATGGACAACCGGGTGGCGTCCTGTGCAACCAGGCCTGCGGCGATCGACTGGTCGCGAATATCGCGCAGCCGGGCGAAGCAGGCCCGCACCACCTGCGGGTCGTCCGATTGGGTGGCCACCGTCATGAAGCCCCTGATCCGGATCGTGGGATAGGCGGCCATGCCTTGCAGGAAGGCCACCACGTCCTCTGACGCCAGGCCATGCTTGGAGGGTTCGACAGCGGTCTTGACCTGCACCAGCGCGTCCAGGGTGCGCCCCTCGGACTGCAGACGCCGGTCGAGCGCTTCGGCCAGGGCCAGCCGGTCCAGCGTCTGCAACTCGGCCGCATAGCGCGCGACATCACGCGCTTTGTTGGTCTGCACATGGCCGATGATGACCCAGCGCGGGGCGGTGTCGCCCATGATCTGCGCTTTATCGCGCACCTCCTGCAGGCGGTTTTCGCCGAACCGGGTCAGGCCCAGTGCCTGGGCCTGACGGATGTCATCGACCGAAAAGGTCTTGCTGACAGGCAGCAGCTCGACGCTGGACGCGTTGCGCCCGGCCCGCAGGCAAGCCTGGGCCATCGCGCCGCGCAAGGCAGCCAGACGATCGGTCATGGTGTTCACTTCAGTCATGGACATTCTGCAGTTAAAACGGTCGTAGACCTGAAGTGTAGGACGGTCGTAGAATCGACGCTCGTTCCCCTTGCCTCCGAAGGTTTCGCTGCATGTCCAGCTCGCCCGCTCCCGCGCAGGTCTCCTACACCTTCGCCCCACCCTACGCCCACCCGCCGACCTCGTCGATTCGTGCCCTGATGCCTTACGCCATGCGTGCGGGGACGGTCTCCATGGCAGGTGGCTACCCGGCGCGCGAGCTGTTCGATCTGGATGGCCTGCGCGAGGCAGATGCCGCGGTGTGTGCCCGTCTGGGGGACGTGCTGCAGTATTCCGATATCGAAGGCCAGAAGAGCCTGCGGCATGCACTGGCCACCTTATCGGCCGAGCGCGGCATCGCCTGCGACCCCGATCGCGAGCTGGCCGTAACGGGCGGGTCGCAACAGGCCCTGAGCCTGATTGCGCGGGTGATGCTGGGCGCCGGTGACACGGCAATTGTAGAAAGTGCAGCCTATACGAATACTTTCAATGCCCTGCGATATACCGGCGCTACCATCCGTACCGTGCCTTCAGGCCCGCATGGCATGGATCTGGACGCCCTGGCGGCACTGGTACCGTTGGTCAAGCCCAAAATGGTCTGTGTGGTGGCATCGTTCTCCAACCCGTGCGGGGCGACGATGACCGCGCAGCAGCGACGCCGATTGATCGATCTGGCGATCGAACATCAGTTTTTGCTGGTGGAAGACGATCCCTACGGTGAATTGCGTTTCGAGGGCGAGCACGTGCCGCCAATTGCGGCCCTTGCCGACGAGCGCGGGCGTGCGTGGATGGCGTATGTCTCGAGCCTGTCGAAAACCGTGGCGCCAGGCTTGCGCCTGGGCTGGATGATCGTGCCGGCCGAGATCCGCAGGCGCTGCATGGCGGCGAAGGCATCTGATGATATGGCCTCGCCTGCCTGGATTCAGGAAATCGCCGCCAGCTATCTTGCCCAGGGCCACTATGCCCGGCATGTGCCGCGCATCGTGGCCGCGTATGGGCTGCGCTGCGCTGCGCTGGTGAGTTCCCTGACCAGCGAGCTGGGATCGGACCTGGCATTCGAGCGCCCGCAGGGCGGCATGTTTCTCTGGGGTCGACTCACGGGCGAGATCGACGCCAGGCGCCTGCTGCCCTATGCCATCGAGCATGAAGTCGTATACGTGCCCGGCCACGTGTTCTACGCCGACGCGGGCGATGCCGATGCGCACGCGATGCGCCTGTCGTTTGCCACCATGAATGAAGAGAAGATTCGCCTGGGCGCGGCTCGTCTCAAAAACGCCCTGGCGGCCTGCGCCGCGGGTGCCCCCTGCAGTATTGTTCTGCCCTGACGGAGCCACGCACGATGGAAGAGAATGCGAGTCATCAACTGTCGATGACGATCCTGATGACCCCCGACATGTCCAATTTCGCGGGCAATGTGCACGGCGGCACCATCCTCAAGTATCTTGACCAGGTGGCGTATGCCTGTGCGAGCCGCTATGCCGGCCAATATGTCGTCACGCTGTCTGTTGACCAGGTCGTGTTCAGGGAAGCGATACAGGTCGGCGAACTGGTGACGTTTCTGGCGTCGGTCAACTTCACCGGCAGAACGTCCATGGAGATCGGCATCAAGGTGATCACCGAAGACATCCGCCAGAAACTGGTGCGACATACCAATAGCTGTTACTTCACCATGGTGGCGGTCGATGCCAACGGCAAGCCTACCCCCGTGCCCCCGCTTGCGCCGCACACCAGCGAAGAGCGGCAGCGCTATACAGCGGCCGAACAACGCCGTGCCTTGCGCCAGCAAATGGAGAAAAAGCACGCAGAGATCAAGCGCAGCGCCCACGCATCACCGATAGCGAGCTGATGCCAACAAAAAGGCCGGTTCCACTGGAACCGGCCTTCCTGGAAAAACCTTGGGTGCCGCCAGATCAACGCCGCGACGTCATCGCAGCCTGACCAGCATGCACCTCACCCAATCAACGGCGGGTGATCGCGGCAAAGATGTAGCCAATGGCACCGGCCACCAGCAAGGCACCCAGCGGGTTGCGCTCGACAGCCTTGGTCACTTCGCAACCTGCACCCTTGATCTGGTCGATCGCTTCGCCGTACAGATTTTGCAATCCGCCTTCGGCTTGACGAGCGTGGCCGCGCGCTTCGGTCGACGTATCGCCCGTCGCTTCGCCATACGCTTGCTCAGCTTTGCCGGCGAGATTCTTGACAGTGCCTTCAACGCGGTTCAGATCAACCATAACGTGCTCCTTGTTCATTTACCGGAAAGATATCCTGGTGACCTCTCAGCAGATATCGTGCCACATCCAGGCCTACTTGCGGCGCGGTGGCAGTCGTTCGCCGGTGAATCCGCGCTCGCGCGCCCAGACCACGGCTGCGCTGCGACGGTTGACACGGATCTTCTCATACAGCGTGGCAGTGTGATTGCGTACTGTGTTCTTGGCGATACCCAGGGCGGTGGCAATTTCGGTGTCGGACATCCCCTGGCAGATCGCGCCCAGCACATCGCGTTCGCGCGGCGTCAAATCCGCCAGCGCGGCGTCCGAGGCCGAGTTGTCGCCGGATCGTCGCAAATAGGCCAACTTTTCGATGATGGTGCGACTGAACCACGACGTGTCCTGCATCACTGCGTCGATCGCTGAAATCAATTCGGTTTCGTTGCGTTTGCGTTCGGTGACATCCTGGACCACCATCAACGCACACTCGCGCTCGCCTATGCGCACGCGCTGGGCAGACACCACACATTGCAGCATGTCGCCATCGCCCGTGGTGATCAGGGTGTCGACGTCGCGCACCCGGTCGCCAAGATCCAGTGCGGCGTCCAGGGCTTTCAAGCCGGCCGGCTGCTTCCACAGCCTGAGTGACGAAATCGTCTGCCCCTTCCACTGCTCAGCTTTATAGCGCGTGACCGTCATGAAGGCCTCGTTGGCATTGACGATTCTGCCCGAATCGCGCTCGGCCACGAGCATGGGCACAGGGGCCATCTGGAAGGCTTTGGAAAACAGCTCTTCGCTTGCCCTCAACGCCGATTCGACCTGGCGCCTGGGATCCAGATCCACGAAGGTGAACAGCATGCAGGTCTCGTCGGCAACCTCCAGCGGCTGCCCCGCCACGAGCACCTGCTTGACCTGGCCATCGCCCCGGCGAATCTGGGTTTCGGTCTGTCCGATGCTCTCGCAGTTATCCAGGCAGCCTTGCGTCATCTTGCGCAGATCGGGATCCAGAAACATATCCGTCTCGCGAATCGATCGCCCCAGCAGGGCGTTGCGCGAATAATGCGCCATGGCGAGAAAGCCGTCGTTCACTTTGATGAATCGCTGGTCAGACAGTCGGCAGATCAGCGATGGCGCGGGGTTGCTGGAAAACGTGCGTTCAAAGCGCTCTTCCGCTTCATGCTGACGCGTGATGTCCTCGTGAATGATGGCATAGCCTTCAACGTTATCCCTGGTGCCCAGCGTAAGGGCATGAACACTGTGCACGCCTATGGGATCAGCGTCGCCGTGCGAGAACAGCTGCATCACCGAGCGCTCGACTTTTTTGCCGGCCAGTGCCTGCTCCATCGGATACCCGGCCTTGAGCACTTTTTGTCCGCCTGCATACCTCAGGGTGAATCGCTGCCGGTATGACTTGACGTCATCGCCAAGCTCGCCAACGGACCTGATCTCGTGCAGTCGCAGAGCAGCGGCATTGGCCCACGTCACAGTGCCGTGGGTATCCATCAGGATGATGCCTTCGGTGGTGCCGCCCACGATCTGCTGAAGTGCCCGCGCACTTCCAGCGATCGGTTCAGTCATGTTTCACTCCACTTGCTCTTGATCTCGAGAATGCGTGGAAGCGAACGGTCGAGCACATCGACCAGAGCAGGATCGAAATGCAGACCGCTCTGCGACCGGATGTGCGCAAGCGCCTCCTCGACCGGCCATGCATGCTTGTAGGGCCGACGCGAGGTAAGCGCGTCGAAGACATCGGCCACCGCCACGATCCGTGCAGCGATCGGAATCTGTTCTCCCGACAAGCCCTTCGGATAACCGCTACCATCCCACTTTTCATGGTGGCACAGCGCTATTTCGCGTGCCATGTGGAGCATCGAGTTGGTGTGTTCGCCGATGATTTCCGCGCCTATCATCGGGTGCTTGCGCATCGTTTCCCACTCTTCAGCATTTAGTGGGCCTGGCTTGCCCAATATGTGATCGGGAATGCCGATCTTGCCGATGTCATGCATGGGCGATGCGTTGAGCAGGTCGTCGGCCACCGCCTCGCTCAGGCCATAGCCGATCGCCAGCGTGTAGGCATACAGGCTCATGCGAATGACGTGCTGGCCGGTGTCGTTGTCGCGATACTCGGCGGCACGCGCCAGGCGCTGAACGATTTGCAATCGCGTGGCCTTCAATTCCTCCACCCGCACCAGCGAGAGATGCGTACGTACTCGAGCCTTGACGGTCTGCGGGCTGACCGGCTTGTTGATGAAGTCCACGCCACCGGCGCTGAACGCGGCGACCTCGTCGTGCGTACCATTGAGCGCGGTGACGAACAGCACCGGTATGGCTGCCGTCTGCGGGTCGGCCTTCAGGCGCCGGCAGGCTTCGTAGCCGGTCATCCCGGGCATCATCACATCCATCAGGATGAGATTGGGATGATGCTGGCGCGCATGGTCCAGTGCTTCCTGCCCGGTGCGTGCGAACGCCACCTGATAATCATCCTGGAGAATCTGGCGTAGCAACTGGAGATTGGCGGTCTCGTCATCCACGATGAGGACGGACGTAGCGGTGGAGGACATCAGCGTTGCTCCGGGTGAGCGCAAGTGTCAAGATAACGCAGAACCGCTGCCAAATGCCCATAGGCACGATTCAGATTCAAATCGTCAATGGCCAGCGTCAGCTCGGACATGCCCGGCACGTGTTCGGGCACCAATAATCTGAAGTCGCACCATGCACGTTCGTCGAGCGTGGCGCGCGATAGCGGCTCCATCAGGCGCAATCCAGCCTGCTCGATCTGGTCGAACGCAAGCTCGCCCCATTTCGGAGCGGGAGCCGTCTGACCGTCGCGCACGAACTGGGCAACCGCGCCGCCGGCATCGAGCATGGCCTGCTCGACCGAGCCGATCAGGATCTGCGCCCCCGCATACTGGCCAGGCTGAAGATTGGCGCGCTCGAGCACATCGAGCCGTTGCGCCAGCCGGTCCAGGCCCAGATTGGCCGCCGCACCACGCACCTTGTGGGCCAGGCTGGCGATTTCTGCAAACTCGCCTTTGGCCAGATAGCCGCCCAGGATGGCCCCTGTGTTGGCATAGCTTTCCACGAAGCTCGTCATGGCAAGCACGTAAGCCTCACGCTTGCCCCCCCAGCGCGCCAGGCCGGTCACCGCATCGAGATTGGGAATGTCGTTGTGCCCGGCGTCGATGCGTCCTGCGGTCCAGGCGCCTCCCGGCGAGCCTGTCAGCCTATTGATTTCGGCATCGAGCGCATCGATGTCCACCGGCTTGCACACGAAGCCGTCCATGCCCGCAGCCAGCGCCGCAGCCCGATCATCGGGCAGCACGGCGGCGGTCAGTGCCACGATAGGCGTGTGGCGCCCCACGGCAGCCTCATGGGCACGAATTTCCCGGGTCGCCGCTAGGCCACTCACGCCTAACATGTGGATATCCATCAGGATGATGTCCCAGCCACCCTGCATGCCTGCCGTAATGGCCGCCTGGCCGTCCTCGACAAGCACCACCTGATGCCCTTTCTGCACCAGCAGCAATTGCATCATCTCGAGATTCTGCTTCACATCGTCAGCGATGAGCACGCGCAGCGAACGCCTGGCACTCACCTTGGCACCGGGGCCAGCGGTGGCGGCCTGTGGCGACGTTTCCAACGGCAATACGACATGAAATCGACTGCCTGCACCGACCTCGCTTTCCACCCAGATCCTGCCCTGCATCAACGACACCAATTGCTTGCTGATGGTGGTGCCCAACCCGGTGCCACCGAAGCGGCGACTCATGGACGCATCAGCCTGCGTGAAGGGCTCGAAAATGGCCTGCAGGCGGTCGGGCGCAATGCCGATGCCGGTATCACGCACCACGAACATGATGCCGTCAGGCACCTTGGACACCTCCAGATCGACGCGGCCCACCTGAGTGAATTTCACCGCGTTGCCCAGGAGATTGGTCAGCACCTGGCCGATGCGGAAACGGTCTCCCCGCACGTGTCCGGGCACGTTTTCGGCAACCGTGACGTCCAGGGTGAGCCCCTTGGCCAGCGCGCCCGGCCCCATCGTTTCACGCAAGGCGTGCACCAGTTGACGCAGATCGAAGTCCAGCATTTCGAGATCCACCGCACCGCGGTCTAGTTTGGCGGAATCGAGCACATCGTTGAGCACGTGCAGCAGCGAGTCCCCTGCGCCGCGTATGGTCTCGAGATAGCGTCGGTCGTCGCCCGCCGGACGGTTGTTGAGCATGACGTCGGTGAAGCCGAGGATGGCGTTCAATGGCGTGCGAATCTCGTGGCTCATGTTGGCCAGGAAGTCCGAGCGGGCCTGCGCCGCGCGCTCGGCGGCCTCCTTGGCCAAGCGGAACTGCCCTTCCATCTCGTGGCGCTCGGTAATGTCCAGGATCACGCCATCGATCCACTTCACCCGGCCGCTGCCATCGCGCACGCTGCTGCCGTTGCTCCACACCCAGCGCTGGCTGCCGTCGCGATGCAGCAGACGGTACTGCATGTGAAAGTCGCGGTCGGAAGCGAGGGCCTGTGCGATGGCAGTACGCACCAGGTTGCGGTCATCGGGATGAATGTGCTCGGCCATCAGACGCTTGGGCGGCTGGCCAAGGAAGTCGGAGGCGGGATAGCCCGTGAAGCGTTCCACCGCGTTGCTGATGAATAGCGTCGAGCGGGGTTCGGCCGCCAGCGAACGAAAACAGATGCCCGGGATATTGCGCACCAGCGAGCGCAACTGCTGCTCGCTCACGCGCATCGCCATCTCCATTTCGACCCGATCGGAGATGTCGGTCACGAAGCCGACGAAGACGTCCTGATCGGGCAAATGGGCATGACCGATGGCCAGACGTATGGGCATGGTGGCGCCATCCTTGCGCAGCCCCTGCAACTCGCGCCCGCGCCCGATGATCTTTCCCTCGCCGGTGCGCAGGTAGTTGGCCAGGAACCCGTCGTGACTGGCCCGTATCGAGTAATCCATGAGCTCGGTCACATTCCTGCCCACGATTTCGGCGCGGCGCCAGCCAAAGATGCGCTCGGCCGATGCATTGAATTCCACGATGTGGCCTTTGGCATCGATGATGACCACGCCATCGGCGGCGGTGTCCATCAGCGCCTTCATGCGGGTCTGGCTATCGTCCAGGCGCTGCTGGGTGACGCGATTGCGCAGGTAACCGCGCAGGGTGAAGCCCAGGCCGATCAACAGCATGACAGCAGCCCCGACCGCCAGACCCAACAGGGAAGGTTCGGGATAACTGTCCAGAAAATCCGGGAGGCTACTGGGGCTCATTCGACATCCATGCAGGATCGGAAAAGTGTAACACCAGACACATTGACAAATCTGCGGCCTTTCGCGGTTTGTGTGCTTCCTTCACCTATCCAAAACCCTATGTTCCACACAATCCGATTGCCAGACAAAAATGGCTGGCGCTATTGTGTGCCACACAAAAAAGCGGGTTCACGCTTTTATCCTCAGGAGACAGACATGCAGACCTCTACCGTTCGAGTAGTGCGCGCCATGGCAGCATCAGTTTTTTTCGTCAGTGCGTCCAGCGCATGGGCACAGGACCTCGTGATCGGCGGACTGTTTCCGCAAAGCGGCAACAATGCCGAGTACGGACAGATCTTCAGTTCCGGCGCCAACCTCGCCGTCGAACACATCAATGCCGACAAGAAACTCAAGGGCACGCTCTCCATTGTCTATGAGGACAGCCAGGCCCTGCCCATGCAGGGTGTGATCGGCGTGAACAAGCTGATCAACGTGAACAAGACCCCCTTCGTGCTGACCGGTTTCACCGGCGTGTCCAAGGCCATCGCACCGATTGCGGCCCGCACCAAGACGGTGGTCGTCAACGGCGGCGGCGTCGGACCCGACCTTGCCGATCTGGGTGAATACTTCTGGAACACGATCCCCCTGATCAACCTGGAAGTGCGCACGCTGGCGCCCTATATGGTCAAGGAGCGCAATCTCAAACGTTTTGCCCTGGTGTATGTGGACGATGCGCTGGGCCAGGCCGTACGCAAGGAACTGGGCGAGGCGTTAAAGAGCAGCGGCGGCGAACTGATCGACTCGTTCTCGGTGCCGGTGACCGCACAGCAATTTGCCGGCATCGCAGCGCGCGTGCGCGACACCAAGCCTGACGCGGTCTATATCGCCTCCTACGGCGGCCAGCAGGCGCAGATCGCCAAGCAGTTGCGCGATAACGGCGTGACTCAACCGCTGGCCAGCTATTCGGCATTCACCATCGCCTCGGTGCTGGCACTGCCCGAGGCCGACGGCGCGTTCTACACCAGCCAGCAAGTGAACTGGGACAAGGGCGACGCCATCACCAAGCGCGTGCTGGCCGACTACAAGGAAAAGTACAACAAGGCGCCCAGCCCCTATGTCCTGAACTACTACAACGCGGTGTATGCATTCGGCGAACTGGCGGCCCAACTGCAAAAAGAAGGCAAGCCGGTCACAGGCGAAAACCTGCTCGCGCAGCGCCGCAAGTCGCCGAACTTCGAGTTCGTGGGGGCCACGGTGAAGTTCGCCGATGACGGCACCGTCAGCGCGCCCATCCAGGTGAACCAGATCGAGAAAGGCGCAGGCAAGATGGTCTACGCCGCACCGGCTGCCGCTGCACCCGCCGCTGCACCCGCCGCTGCGCCCGCCGCTAAATAACAAGAAGGCGAGTTGATGCTTTACGCCCAGCTTTTCGTCAATGGGCTGCAGACCGGCGCGCTCTACGCGCTGATCGCAGCCGGTTTTTCGCTCATTTTCGGCATGACGCGTGTCTTTCACGCGGCGCACGGTGCCACGTTCACGCTGGCCGGATTCATGTTCTATGAAATCCACACCGTCCTGCAGTGGGGGTGGCTTGCCGCCACGCTGGGGGCACTGGTGGTGGCGGCCATTTTCGGCGTGCTGGTCGACCGCTGGATCTACAACGTCATCCGGCGTCACGAAGGGTCGTTCTTCACCCTTTTCGTCGCCTCGTTCGGCCTGGCAATCGTGGTGCAGAACGTGGTGGCCATCGTTTTCGGTCGCGGACTGGTCACGGTATCGACGCCATTGAGCCGCAGCGTCGAGTGGTTGCCCGGGCTGTATGTGGCCCCCATCACCGGCATTGTTCTCGTCTGCGCCCTGCTGTGCTTTCTGGCGCTTCAGTGGTTGCTGACCCGCACCGACGTGGGCATTGCCCTGCGCGCCCTGGGCGAAAACGCCGACCTGATCCAGGTCTATGGCCTGACGCCCAGGCGCCTGTCGCAATATGCATTTCTGATCGGTTCGGTGCTGGTGGTGCCCGCTGCCATTCTGACCGCGTCGACCTCGGGTCTGAACTCGGCCATGGGGCATCACATCATGCTGATCAGCATTGCAGCGACGATCGTCGGTGGCGTGGGCAGTCTGCGCGGTGCGGCCGTTGCGGGCATGTTGCTGGGCATGGCGGAAAACCTCTCGCTGGCCTGGATCGATCCGCAATGGAGCGAGGCCGTCACCTTCGTGGTGCTGTTCCTGTTCATTCTGTTCCGCCCCGGTGGCGTATACGGCAAAGCCGTGGTGTCCTGACAGGAGCGAGAAAAATCATGGCATCTTATTTGATGAATATTCTGGTGCTGTTCTCGATCAACGCAATTCTTGCGATGACGCTGAACTTCATCATGGGCTATGCCGGCATTTTTTCGCTGGCACATGCGATCTTCTTCGGCGTGGGCGCCTATACGGCCTCCTATGTCGCCATTCACTACACCGATTCGCTGCTGATCTGCATGACCGCTGCCATTGGCCTGTCAGCGGTGCTGTCCATGGCGCTGGCATTGCCCGCACTGCGTGTGCGTGGCGAGTATTTCGTGGCGGCCTCACTGGGCCTGCAGGTCATCGGTGTCACTATCTTTTCCGAATGGCACAGCGTGACCGGGGGGCTGTCGGGCATGGTGGGCATACCGCCGCCCACCCTATTCGGTTTCACCTTTACGGATCAGGCTCACTTCGCCCTGCTGTCGGTGACGGCCATGCTGGCCATTCTGGGGGTTGTCGCGCTGCTGGTGCGCGGCAGTTTCGGACGAAGCCTGATGGCCATACGGGACAGCGAATCCGCCACCCAGGCCTATGGCAAGAATGTGCAGGCGGTCAAGACCCTGTCGGTGGCGGTTTCCGCCGGACTGGCTTCGGTCGGCGGCACCATCTATGCGTTTTACATGAGCTTTGTGAACGTCGAGGGCTTCATGCTGGATGCGTCCATTTTGCTGATGGCCATGGTCATTATCGGCGGCACCGGCACGCTGCTGGGCCCCATCGTGGGCGCGGCGCTACTGATGGCATTGCCAGCCGCCCTGACCTACCTGCCTTTCCTGCCCTCTGAAGAGCTCGGAACCGTGCAGCAGATGATCTACGGTGCCGCGATGGTGTTGCTGATGATGTTCCGCCCCGGCGGCCTGGTGGGCAAGCGCAAGGGGAAAACGGTATGACGGCGCAAGTAGGCAAGACCTTGCTCGAGATCCGGCAACTGAACAAACGTTTTGGCGGCCTGCAGGCCATCGACGATGTCACGCTGAACCTCAAAAGCGGCATCATCACCACCCTGGTCGGCCCCAACGGTGCGGGCAAGACGACGCTGTTCAACATGATTACCGGACACATTGCGCCCACCAGCGGCGATGTGCTGTGGCTGGGCAAATCGATCCGCGGCGATGCACCCTGGAAGATTGCGCGCATGGGTATCGCACGCACGTTTCAGGACCTGCGTCTGTTCGGGCACATGACGGTCGAGGAGAACGTGCGCACGGTCATCGAGCGCGGCACCTGGCTGTGGCAGGCCGGTTCGGCCGCGCGCGATGCGCGTGTGCAGGCGGTGCTCAAGCAAACCGGGCTGACCGAAAAGCGGCACGAGCGTGCGGTCGACCTGGCCTACGCCGAACGCAAGTTCCTGAGCATGGCGCGCATCCTGGCATCCGATGCCACGCTATGGCTGCTGGACGAACCGGCATCGGGTCTGGACCCACGCTCCTTCGAGCGCTTCGTGGCACTGCTGCGGGAAGTCGCTGCCTCCGGCGTGACCATCTGCATCATCGAACACAACCTGGATATCGTCACCCAGCTTTCGGACCGTGTCGTGTTTCTGGACCAGGGCAAGTTGCTGGCAGAAGGCACCGCGCAGGAGGTGCTGTCCAATCCGCATCTGGCCTCGATCTATTTTGGAGAACGCGCATGACGTCGTCGCCCTTTCTGCAAGCGCGCGGGATCTCGGCAGGCTATGGCGGTCGCCCCGTGCTGTCCGGCATCGACCTCCAGTTGCATCACAATGAAGTGCTGTGTCTGATCGGCCACAACGGCGCAGGCAAATCCACTTTGATCAAGACGCTGTTCGGGCTGCTGTCACCCGAGAGCGGGCAGGTTCTGCTCGAAGGTCAGGTGCAGGAAAAACTCAGTCCGAAGATCATGAACGCCGCAGGCATCGCCTGCGTGCCCGAAGGCCGGGGCGTGTTTCCCGGGCTGACCGTCGCTGAAATCATGCGCCTGGGTTTCTGGGCCAACGGCATTGCTCGCGGCGAGCAGGCGGCACGGGTCGATTGGGTCATGTCAGTGCTGCCAGCCATCAAGAAGTTCTACCACCAACGCGCGGGCACGCTGTCGGGCGGCCAGCAGCAGATGGTGTCGCTGGGACGCGCCCTGCTCGGCCAGCCCCGGGGGCTGCTGCTGGACGAACCTTCTATCGGCCTGGCACCGAAGCTGTTCCAGGACTTGATGGGGCCGATTCGCCAGCTGCAGCAGGAACGCAAGATGTCGATTCTGATCGTCGAGCAGAATGTGCGTGAAGCACTGAAGGTATCGGACCGCGTCATCGTCATGAAATCCGGTGCCCTGATTAAAGAAGGGCCGCCCGCTGATTTTGCGGATAATGCGGCACTGATGGAGTTGTACTGATGCATAGCCCTCACCCGGACAGTCCCGTTGTCGCCGCGTCCAGCGCATCGCGGGCGCACCTGGACAGCATCTATGCCGCACATGTGCGCACGAAGCCCGATGCCTGCGCGCTGATCGATCCGCAAGGCGTGTCGATGACCTACGCAGACCTGGAGCATCGCGTACAGGCCGCCACGACGTGGCTGGCCGATCACGGCGTGAAGCGCGGTGACCGCGTGGCGGTGTGGCTGATCAATCAGCCCGAGTGGCTGGTGCTTTTCTTTGCACTGGCGCGGCTGGGCGCCACGCTGGTGGCCGTCAACACGCGCTTCCGGTCGCACGAACTGCAATACATTCTTTCGCGCTCGCAAGCCAGCATGCTGATCATGCAACCGGGATTTCGCAAGCTCGACTTCCCCGAGATCGTCGCGGGGGTCGATCCTGACGAACTGCCTGAGTTGCGCGTGGTCGTCGTGCTGGCATCGGATGCTGACGCGACGCCCCCCTCCGCCCAGCCATCGACGCGCATCCTGAACCGACCGGTGCTGGCCTATGCGCCGGGGGCCGCGCATGCCGCAACACCCGGCGCGGTCGGCGCCGACGCGTGCGCGGCCGTGGTACCCAGCGAGGCACGCGCGGATCTTCCCGTCGTCCTGTTCACGACGTCGGGCACCACCAAGGGGCCCAAACTGGTGGTCCACACGCAGCGCACGATCTCGGGTCATAGCCACAACGTCAAACGCGCATTCGGCATGGGCCAGCCCGGCGACACCCTGCTGGCCGCCCTGCCGTTTTGCGGCGTGTTCGGCCTGAACAGCGTGCTGGGCGCGCTTGCTGCGGGCCAGCCCATCGTCATGCTGGACGTGTTCAACGCCGACGACGCCATCGAAGCCCTGCTCGGCCATGGCAGCACGCACTTGTTCGCCACTGATGAAATGCTGCGTCGAATCGCCGAGCGCTGGCCCGAAGGCAAGCGCGCCTCGCTCAAACTGGTTGGCTTCGCCGCCTTCAGCCCGGGTGCGGAAGACCTTGCCCAGATCATGGCGGAAAAGGGTTTCCCGCTGGCCGGCGTCTACGGCTCCAGCGAGGTCATGGCCCTGTTTTCCTATCAGTTGCCCACGTTGGCCCTGAACGAAAGAACCCTGGGTGGCGGCACCCCCGCCTCGCCGGACGCGATCGTGCGTATTCGCAACCCGGAAACGGGCGCTCTGTGCGCGCCGGATGAGGCGGGGGAAATCGAAATCGCGTCGCCCACCAACTTTGTGGGTTATCTGAACAATCCCGAGGCCACCGCACAAGCGATCCTGCCTGACGGATTCTTCAGGACAGGCGACCTGGGCTACCTGCGTCGCGACGGCAGCTTCGTCTATCTGTCACGCATGGGCGACGCCATGCGACTGGGCGGGTTCCTGGTGAATCCGACGGAAATCGAATATGCCATCACCCTTTTCGACGGGGTGCAGGATGCACAGGTCGTGGCCGTCGAGATGGAAGGCCGGCTGCGCCCGGTGGCCTTCGTGCTGGCCGACGACCGTGCCCCGGGCGCACAGGCGATGATCGATTCGCTGACGCAGACCCTTGCACCGTTCAAGGTGCCCGCCCGAATCTGGGTCGTCGACGAGTTTCCCACCACGGCAAGCGCGAACGGCTTGAAGTTTCAACGCGTGAAGCTGCGCGATATGGCCATGCTCAAGCTCGCCGACGAGGCCGCCTGATACGGATTGTCCATGGAGGCAGCCTGAACGAATTGTCCATCGATACGGCGGCGGCGCGCCGACATGCGCGCCGCCGTCGATTTTTCCCAAGAGGGGCGCACCGATGAGTTCTTTGTATTTTGATGACTTCGTGATTGGCCAGGTGTTCGAAAGCAGCGGGCGCACCATTACCGAAGCCGACCTGACGATTTTTTCGATGGTGTCGGGCGACTGGAACCCGATTCATGCCGACGCACAGTATGCCGCCGGTACCCGATTCAAACAGCGGCTGGTGCACGGCACGCTGGGCATTGCCCTGGCGACGGGCATGATGCACGAAATGGGCATCTTTCATAAGTCGGTGGTGGCCATGCTGTCACTGAAAGAATGGGCGTTCAAGAAGCCCATCTTCATCGGCGACACCTTGCACCTGACGCTGGAAGTGACCGCCAAGCATCCGGGCGAAAGCACGCGGGTGGGATCGATCGATCGCCGTATGCGCCTGATCAATCAACACGGTGACATCGTGCAGGAAGGATCGAGCGACGTCCTGGTGCTCAAGCAGGCACCTGCCTGAAGCCGCAGGGGCCAGGCCGTTATTCGTTGCGCCCGTCGTCGTGCTTGCCGCCTTCGCGCTGCCGGTAGACCGCCGCACGCATCAGCAGCATGGCCGTGACGGGCGAAGTCAGAAACAGCAACATGATGATCAGCACCTCGTGCAGAATCGGGCGCGACTGCGTCCAGCTGAACACCATGATGGAGGCGATCAGCACGCAGCCCACCCCCATGGTGTTGCCCATGGTTGGCGCGTGAATGCGCTGGTAGAAGGACGACAGGCGAATCAGGCCCAGCGAACCCGTGAGCGCCAGCACGCCGGCCATCACCAGCAGCACCGCAGCCGGCAGCGCAATCCAGAAGGGAAGATCGTATTCAGTCATGGCTCGATCACCTCACCGCGCAGCAGAAACTTCGACAGCGCGGCCGAACCAACGAAACCGAACAGGGCGATCAGCAGCGCAATATCAAAATACAGCATGGTATTGAACAGGATGCCCGCCACCAGAATCGTGAGCATGCCATTGATGTAGAGCGCGTCCAGCGCAAGCACCCTGTCCTGTGCCGTCGGTCCGCGCCACAGGCGAACCATGCAAAGCACCATGCCAAGCACGAAGCAGCCCATCGCGAAATAGGCGGCGACGATGAGAATGGTCGTCATTCGAATATCTCCATCAAATGGCGTTCATAACGATTCTTGACCAGATCGACCCATTCGGCCTCGTCTTTTAAATCCAGCACATGCAGATGCAGCATGTCGCCTGCCTCATTGAGCTGAACCCAGACCGACCCCGGGGTGTAGGTCAAAATGCATGCCAGCATGGCCAGGCCATGTGGATCACGCATATCCAGTGGAATATCCATGAATCCCGACACCATTTTCTGGTTCGGCACCCAGATGATGCGCCCCACGGCGATATTCGATCGGATGATATCGCGCGTCACCACCCCCATCAGCCTCAGGGCCACCATCAGGCGCTTGGGTTGCGCATGCAAAGGACGCAGCGACTTGGCCGCCCAGACCAGCGCAAAGGCCAGGAACACACCCAACACGATCTGTCCGGCCGACGCACTGCTATTGAGCAGCACCCAGGCAACTACCAGGAAAAACGGCATCAGAAGTTTGCGCATCCAGCTCATGGCGTTCCTCCGATTTCACGCACGGGCCGGGCAGACATCACCGCGTCGATATAGGTTGCAGGTCGATCAAGCGCCAGCGCGGCAGCATCCAGATAATCGATGACCGAGCCCGCGCATGCGGCCAGGCCCACGCACAGTAGTACCAGTGCCGACACCGGACCGGCTTCGGCCACACGCAGGCGGGGGGTGGTTCTTTCGCCCGAGCCCCAGAACACCCGCACACCCGTGCGCGAGAGCGCAATCACACCAGCCATGCCCGAGAGCAGCACGGCGGCCACCAGCAGCCACGCGTCGATCGACGGTGTGGGCCCGGAAGCGGCGTCCACCGCTGCCGACAGCAGCGCGAACTTGGCGACGAAACTCGATAGCGGCGGCAGGCCGGTCACCAGCAGGACGCACGACACGAATGCCAGCCCGAGAAACGCCATGGCAGCCGGAATCGCCACGCCGACGACGTCGTCGGAACGATTTGCCGTCGTGGGGTCATCCAGATCGAACGCATCGAAACTGATCGCCAGCACGTTCGCCCCGAAGCTGCGTGTGCGCTCGATCATTTCGGCCAGCATGAAAAATGCACCGGTCGCCAGGACGGAACTGATCAGATAGAACAGGGCCGGACCTGTCAGGGCGACGCCGGGCATCCCCAAGGCCGTGAGCAAGGTGCCCGAGGACACGATGACGCAATACCCCACCACCTTTTCCAGTTTCTGGGCACTGAGCAGCCCGATGGCACCAAAAAACAAGGTGGCCAGCCCGATCATGAACATCCAGTCCAGACCGAAGGCCGCTGGCGCGCCACTGGGCAGCAACAGCGATCCCAGGCGAACCAGCGCATAGATGCCCACCTTGGTCATGATGGAAAACACGGCCGCCACAGGCGCGGCCGCGTTGCCATAGCCGTCGGTCAACCAGAAGTTCAGCGGCCAGGCACCCGCCTTGATCACGAACGCCACGCTGAGAATGGCGGC
>Ga0075364_10000739_pt1 | contig 17119 bp, 15 predicted proteins | sample EndMetdeltDD1764_FD_71517 | JGI IMG/M metagenome (GOLD analysis project Ga0075364, IMG submission 71517) | Populus endosphere microbial communities from Tennessee, USA - Endosphere MetaG P. deltoides DD176-4 | ecosystem: Host-associated > Plants > Roots > Endosphere | place: USA: Tennessee...
GTCCGGCTGCATCTCGATGCTTCCCGACCTGCCGCCGGACCTCAAGGAAGCGGTCGATCTCGGCATCACGCTTTATGCTGGCGAGGCCGAGGGCCGCATGGCCGAGCTGCTGCGCGATGTCGATAGCGGGCAGCTCAAGCCGATCTACAACTACATGAACGACCTGCCCGAGATGGCCGCCGCCACCTACCCGATGCTGCCCGAGCGCATCGTCGAGCGAGTCGCCGGAAAATACGCCAGCTTTGATGCCGGCCGCGGCTGCCCGTTCCAGTGCTCGTTCTGCACCATCATCAACGTGCAGGGCCGCAAGTCGCGCTACCGCACGCCAGACGACGTCGAGGCGATCATCCGTGGCAATGCCGCGCAGGGCGTGAAGCGCTTCTTCATCACCGACGACAATTTCGCCCGCAACCGCAACTGGGAGCCGATCCTCGACCGCATCATCGAACTGCGCGAGCGCGATCACATCGAGATCAAGCTGCTGATCCAGGTGGACACGATGTGCCACCGCATCCCGCGCTTCATCGAGAAGGTGGCGCGTGCGGGTTGCAACACCGTCTATATCGGGCTCGAAAATATCAATCCGGAATCCCTGATGGGCGCCAACAAGCGCCAGAACAAGATCTGGGAATACCGCGCGATGCTGCAGGCCTGGCGCAAGGCCAAGGTGATGATCTGGGCCGGCTACATCCTCGGCTTCCCGACCGACACGCCGGAATCGATCCGGCGCGACATCGAGATCGTCAAGCGCGAGCTCCCGATCGACATCATGGAATTCATGTGCCTGACGCCGCTGCCCGGCTCGGAGGACCATAAGGTCCTCTACATGAAGGGCGTGCCGATGGACCCCGACATGAACAAATACGATGTCGAGCACGTCTGCACCGCGCACCCGCGCATGTCGAAGGAAGAGTGGGAACAGGCCTATCACGACGCCTGGGCGAGCTTTTACTCCGACGAGCATGTCGAGACAGTGCTCAAGCGCGCCTACGTCAATGGCCTGAGCATGAGCAAGGTCAACAATGCGCTCACCGTGTTCGGCGGCTCGTCGCGCATCGAGGACGTGCACCCGATGCAGTTCGGCCTGGTGCGCCGCAAGGTGCGCACACAGCGCCGCCACGGCATGCCGATCGTCAACCCGCTGATCTTCTATCCGTGGCGCACCTACGATTTCCTCAAAGGCGCGGCGGAATGGGGTTCGCTCGCGTTGCGCCATCGCCGCATGCGCAAGCGCATCCAGCACGATCCGCGCTCGGCCGACTACATCGACGAGTCGCTGAGGGCAACGACGACCGGCTCGAACCAGCCGGACGAGTTCATGGAAGTCTACGCCGACAAAATCCCGCACACGCATGGCGCGCCGGTGCGGCAGGCCGCAAAGGGCCACGAGGCGGCGGCTTGATACCGCCATAAAGTCCGGCGATTACGGCGCAATGACGCTCAAGCATGTGATCGCCTGTGTCCTCGCGCTTGCCGCCATCCCGGCGCTGGCCCAGCCCGACGACCGCACGACCTGCGAGCGCGCGTCCGGCCAGGCCGCGATTGCGGCCTGCACCCGCGCCATCGCATCCGGCATGTTCGCCGGGCTGGAGCTTGCCAAGCTCCACACCAATCGCGGCGTGGAGCTAAAGCAGAAGGGCGACCTCGACGCCGCGCTGAAGGACTACGACGCGGCGCTGACACTCAATCCCAACGACTTCTTCGCCTTCAACAACCGCGCCAATGTCCGCCGCGACAAGGGCGACATTCCGGGTGCCATCTCGGACTATACCGAGGCCGTGCGGCTCGAACCCGCCTATGCGGCGGCTTACGTCAATCGCGGCCTCGTACAGGAGCGCGCGGGCGATCTTGAGAGCGCCCGCGCCAGCTTCAATGCGGCACTCGCCGCACCCGCGCAGAAATTCCGCAACAGCCCGGGCGCACACCAGATCGCGCGCGAGCGGTTGCAGGCGCTGGCGAGCAAGTAGGCCGCCCTACTCCAGCCCGAGCATCAGCCGCATGTTCTGCACGGCCGCGCCCGACGCACCCTTGCCGAGATTGTCGAGCCGCGCGACCAGCACGGCTTGCCCGTGCTTGGCGCTTGAAAACACGTAGAGCTCGAGCATGTTGGTGTCGTTGAGCGCCTCCGGCTCGATTTTGCCGGTCTTGGCGACCGGATTGTCGAGCGGCAGCACGCTGACGTACGAGCTGCCGGCGTAGCGCTTGGCGATCGCCGCGTGCAGGTCCGCGCCGCTGGGCTTGCCCGGCAGCGTGTCGAGATGCAGCGGCACCGACACCAGCATGCCCTGCCGGAAGTCGGCGACCGACGGCACGAAGATCGGCCGCCTTGTCAGCTTCGAATACACCTGCGTCTCGGGGAGATGCTTGTGCTCGAAGCCAAGGCCATAGAGTTCGAACGCCGGCGCGGTCTCGGCCTCGTAGGCGGCGATCATCGACTTGCCGCCGCCCGAGTAGCCGCTGACCGCATTGATCGTCACCGGATAGTCGGCGGGCATCAGGCCCGCATCGACCAGCGGCCGGATGAGCGCAATCGAGCCGGTCGGATAGCAGCCGGGGTTCGCGACCTTCTGCGCCGCCTTGATCAGACCGGCCTGTTCAGGTGTCAGCTCCGGAAAGCCATAGGCCCAGCCCGGCGCGACCCGGTGCGCCGTGGAAGCATCAAGCACCTTCGGGCCAGACGCGCCCATGCTGTCGACCAGCGCCACGGTCTCCTTCGCGGCATCGTCGGGGAGGCAGAGGACCACGAGGTCAACCTCCGCCATCAGCGTCTTCTTCGCCGCAACGTCCTTGCGCAGCTCCGGCGCGATGCTCTTCACGGCGATATCGCCGAGCGCATCGAGCCGCTCGCGGATGCCGAGCCCGGTCGTGCCGGATTCGCCGTCAACGAAGACGGTGGGCGTTTTGGTGGCCTTGGGCGAAGCCTTCGGCGCTTTGGTGTCAGCAAGGGTCATGGCGGTCTCCTTCGCGGATTCTAGCGGATTTGGTTTCACTGTGCAGCGGGTTCAAGCGCGGGCGCCGGCGACTTGGACGTCGGGAACCCGTAGTCGAGGTGCGGCCGCAGCGCGACCATGCGCGCGGCAATCGCCTTCGCGCCGTGGTCGAACTGCTTGTTCAGCTTCTTGGCGATGGCGACGTGGTCGGCGTCCTGCTTGTGCTGGTTGAGCTTGAAGTTGCCCTCGACCGTCTCGACCGTCATCTCGATGGTGACGATTGCCTTCGACAACATCTCCAGCCGCCTCTCGGACACCTTGTCCATCGTCCAGACCGGTTTTGGCGCGAGCCCGGCCTCGAACTGATTGCTCAGCCGCTCGGTATGGCCAAGCGTGTGCGACGCCGGGATGACGCTGACCGGCCCCGAAAGCTGCACGGTCTCGTACAGCCAGGTCGGCACTTGTTCCGCGCTCACGTACCAGTCAGGCGACACGTAGGCGTCGTAGCCCATGACGGACACCATCCAGGTTCCGCCTTTCTCGGCGATGCCGGCGAGTTCATTCGCCCGCGCGACGTGGAATTCGAGCTTCGGCACCTGGCCGTTGGCCTCGATCAGGCGGAACGGCAGCGGCGAGGCCACGGGGCGCCCGCCCTCGGACGCAATCACGAGGCCGAAGCCGCGCGCGCCCGCGAACGCCAGCGCGGTCGCATGGTGCACTTGGAAAGCGGGATGGACGTACATGGAAGTCTCCGTTGGATCAGCGCCACCGGAGACAGGACTTGCGGGTTTTTCAGGGGTGCCGCGGAGTCTGCTCCGGCGGCATTGGGCTGGTGTCGTTTAGACGCGAACAGCCGTTACCGCCGTGTCGATACGGCGGCGGCGGGCCAAAAAGATGGTCGCGATCTGCGTCATGGCGGCGGCGTATAACGTTAGGTTCCAGAATAGTCAAGAATTCCCCGCTCACGGGATCGCGAGCGGGGTACAGGGTAGTCGCGGCAGCGCCGCGATCGGTTCAAGCCAAAATCAGTAGCTCACGATCTCGATCCAGTTGGGCGTCTTGCCCATCGGATACTGCTTGAGCTTCTCGAGCACGCCCGTCGCGGCATTGATCTTGTAGCTCGTCATGCTGTCCGACTTCTCGCCGACCGCGAACAGGTAGTTGCCGGTCGGATCGACCTGGATCATGCGCGGCTGCTCCTCGGTCTTCACCGTGCCGACCGGGGTCAGCATGCCGCTCGCCGCGTCTACCTTGAAGCCCGAGATGGTCGAGGACGTGCGCTCGGTGGCGTAGAGGTACTTGCCGTTCGGGGTCAGTTGCAACTCGGCCGCCCAGGGCTTCACCTGCACGCCCGGCGGCATCACGCTCACGCGCTGCACTTCCTTGCCGAGCGTTCCCGCCTTGGCGTCGTAGGCGAGCACATAGAGCGTCGCATCGAGTTCGTTCAGCAGGTAGACGAACTTCTCGTTGCCCGAGAAGCGGAAGTGGCGCGGGCCCGCCTTCTCGGTGATCTTGGCGCCGGCCGGCGTGTTTGGCGAAAGCGTGCCGCTCGCCGCATCGAACTTGAACTGGTTGACGACGTCGCCGCCGAGGCTCGGCACCAGCACGTGCGTGTTCGACTTGTCGGTCAGGATCGCGTGTGCGTTCGGCGGCGTCGTGAGCACCTGCTTGGGCGCCTGCACCACGCCGTCCGCGCCGATCGGGTTCACCGTCACCTTGTGGCCCGGATACGACGCGCTGAGCAGCCATTTTCCGGTCTTGTCGGTCGCGATGTACGGCATCGAGTCCGCGAGCGGCCCGTTGCCGAGGTGCTTGAGCTTGCCGCTCTTGTTGTCGATCGCAAACGCCGCCACCACCTGCGGCTCGCCGCGCGTGCCGGCATAGAGGATCTTTTTGTTCGGGCTCAGCGCCATCGGAATCGAGCCGCCGGCCTTCGTGATGCCCGGGATCTTGGTCTTCTCGAGCTCCTTGAGCTCACCGGTCTTCGGATCGAGCGAGAGCACGATGACCTCGCTGGTGCCGGCGCTACCGACATACATGTAGGTCGCGGCGCTCGCCGACATCGTCATAGCTCCCAAAAGCGTGCCCGCAACCGCGGCCAGAGTGCGCATTCCGTCCTCCCAGAACTGATATATTAGTTTGCAGACTTGACCCTATCTGCCCACCATATGCAAGGGCAAGAACACGACCGGGACACGAAAAAGGCCGCCGAACGGCGGCCCTCTCCTCACCCGGCACGGCGAAACGGCTATCCGTCGACCGTGAGGCCGATGCGTTTCACGACATCGCCCCACTTGGCCGACTCTGCCTGCAGCAGCGCGGCCGCCTCCGCGGGTGTCGAGACCTTCGGATCGAGCCCGATGGTGACGAACTGCTTTGCGGCATCCGGCTTGCGCAGCACCGCATTGAGGTTGGTGTTGATCTTCGCCACGACCTCGGCCGGCATGTTCGCCGGACCGTAGAGCGCAAACCACGTCTCGACGATGTAGTCCGGCAAACCCGTTTCGGCCGCGCTCGGCACATTCGGCAGCAGCGGCGTGCGCTGCCGCGACGGCACGACGAGCGCGCGCAGCCGGTTGTCGGCAATGTATTGCGCCGACGTGCTCACCGTGTCGACCATCACCTGCAGGCGCCCGCCGAGCACATCGGTCAACGCCGGCCCGTTGCCGGTGTACGGCACGTGCAGCATTTCGATGCCGGCCATGTTCTTCAAAAGCTCGCCGCCCAGATGAAGGATCACGCCGATCGCGGAGCCATACGCCAGCTTGGTCGGGTTCGCCTTGGCATAGGCAATCAATTCGGAGAGCGTGTTCACCGGCAGGCTCGGGTTCACCGACACGACCAGCGGGCCGGTGCCGATCAGGCCGAGCGAGGTGAAGTCCTTCAGTCCGTCATAGGGCGGCTGCTTGCGCAAATGCGGGTTCACCGCATGGGTCGAAACCCCGCCGAGCATCATGGTGTAGCCGTCGGGCGCGGATTTTGCCGTGAACGTCGTGCCGATGTTGGCGCCCGCGCCGGGACGGTTCTCGACGATGATCGGCTGGCCCATGCCCTCGCGCATCTGCTCGGCGATGAAGCGCGCCACCACGTCGGTGCTGCCGCCCGCCGCATAGGGCACGACCAGCTTGATCGGTCGATTCGGATAGTCGCCTTGCGCGCGTGCGATGCGCGGCGCCGCGAGCACGCCGAGCACGCCGAGAGCCGTCCGCCGGGTCAGTGCCATGCTTCCCTCCCCTTCGTTTTGTTTCAGCTCGTCCGCAGTGCGCGCGGCGTGATCTTGCGGCCCTGCAACTGTCCCGCGCTTTCGGGCTGGAGCAAGCCGAAGCCGCCCGCGATCGACCACCATAGATGATCCGCGCGATGCACGATCAGGCATTCGAGGCTGCGTTCCATCAGGTCGCCCTCGTAGGAGTGCCCGAGCGCGATGTGCGCGATCTCCTCCGGCAAGCCCGCCGCGATGCACAGATGTGCGCCATAAACCGGATGTCGCAGCGCAGGAAACCCGCCCTGCGACTTGTCCGCGCCCCAGCGGCGCAGGTTCTCCGGCTCGAACTCCCACGCCTTGCCGATGTCGTGCAGCAATGCGCCCGCCAGCACGATATCGCGGCTCACCACCGCTTCCGGGTATTCGGCCGCAAAGTCGTCCGCGATGTGCACCGCGATGCGCGCGACGCTGCGCAGGTGCACCGCCTGACTGCCGCGCTTGAGCGCGAACACGCCCGGTGTCGCCTCGCCCGGAATGTCCGTGATGCGCGCGAAGCTCGTCTCGGCGAGCGCCATCGCCCAGGCGTCGATGCACTTGCGGCGCAGTTCCTCGTCGCGCACATCGGCAAGCTCGGGCAAATCCTCCAGCACGCTCGCGCGCAACGCGTCGTCGATGGGGCGCACGCGGCGCCGGTCGAGATAGTGCATGGACGTCCCTGCCCTGATTTGCGGCTTACGTTGCACGAGCAGCGCTCATGTATTCAAATGCCGATTTGGCCAGAGTTCATGCCTTGAGATTATGAATGAGCATCAGTGTCCGCGAGATGGAAGTGTTTCGCCGCGTCATGGACGGCGGGTCGGTGACGGCGGCCGCGAGCGCGCTGCGCATCTCGCAGCCCGCGGTCAGCCGCATCCTGCAGCAGGCCGAAGCACGGCTCGGGTTTCCGCTGTTCGTGCGCGAGAAGAAGCGCCTGCTGCCGACCGCGGAGGCGCACGCGCTGTTCGTCGAAAGCACCAACGTATTCTCGGCGATCGAAATCGCGCAGCGTCTCGCCGTCGAGCTGCGCGCCGGCCACGCCGGCATTATCACCATCGCGGCCATTCCGGGCTTCGCGAACTCCATCGTGCCGGAGGTGGTGCATCGCTTCCGCGCCGGACGCCCGGACGTCTCGGTCGTGCTGCAACATCTCAACGCGCTCGAAGTGATCGCCCGCGTGGCGCAGGGCCGCGCCAACCTCGGCCTTGCGATTGGCCCTGTTGGCAACAAGGGTATCGAGACCACCACACTATGCGAAGCCGAGCTCGGCTGCGTGCTGCCTCCCGGTCATCCGCTCACTGCCAAGCGCGAGTTGCGCGCGGCCGACTTCGAGGGCATCCCGCTGATCTGCCCGAGCCCGCAATTGCCGGTCGGCGCCGCGATCGTCACAGCGTTCGCCGAGGCGAACGTGCGGCTGCGCATCGACATCGAGGCCTCGATGTCCACCATCGCCTGCGCGCTCGTGCGCGCCGGCGCAGGCGTCGCGATCCTCGACGGCTTCGGACTGCTCAGCGCAGGCGCTCAGGACCTCGTGACTCGCCCGTTCCGCCCGCGCGTGTCGAGCGTTGCGCGGCTGTTGCGGCCCACGCTGCGGCCGGTCTCCCGGCTGGAGCAGGAGTTCATCGCGATCCTGCGGCAGGTGATCGCCGAGAGCGGGTTCAGGAGCCCCGGCACGACGCGCAGCCGTTCAAAACGCAAACGGCCGGCCTCGCGGCCGGCCGCCCGGTAGTCCTTTCAGTCGATCAGATCGACGGATTCCACAGCACCATGGTCTCGCGATAGCCGGTGCCGGCCTTCTCGACGTAGGCGTGCGAGGGGAACGGATAGTGGAAGCCCTGCACCATCATCTTCTCGGCGCTCAGCATGTCGTAGACCTTGCGGCGCGTCGCCTCCGCCATCGCCGGGTCCTGATCGTACATCGCGTGCCAGCCTGGATTGCGCACGAACAGGAACGGCACGTGCGTCACGTCCGCCTGTACGTATACGCTGCTGCTGCCGGACGAGATGATGTGCGAGGTGTGACCGGGCGAGTGGCCGGCGGTGCCGACCGCCTTGATGCCTGGGATCACGTCCTTGTCCCACTCGTAAGTGCGCACGCGCTTCATCACTTCGGGATTGAACACGCGACGCGCATTGGTGAACAGCCCCTCGATGCGACCCTTCGGCGCGCGGCCGCGCTCTTCGTCACTCATCCAGAAATTATGTTCGACCGCCGGCACCAGGATTTCAGCGTTCGGGAACGCGAGCGTGTTGTCGGCCTTGAGCAGTCCGTTGATGTGGTCGCCGTGGTAGTGCGAGATGATGACCGCATCGAAGTTCTTCGGGTCGAGGCCCGCGGCTGCGAGGTTGTTCTGCAACTGGCCGATCGCGCCCTTGCTCTGGTTGAAGCCCGCTTCGCCGACGCCGGTGTCGATCAGCACCAGCTTGGAGCCCGTGTTCACGACGATCGGATTGTACGGGTTATAGAACGCGTTCTCGTCGACGCGCACGGCCGCGAGGCCCGCTTTCAATTCCTCCGGCTTCACGTTCGAGACGAAGTTATCCGGCAGCTTGAAGCGGTTGACGCCGTCACTGATGACCGTCACCTCGATGTCGCCGACCTTGTAGCGATAGAAGCTGTTCGCCTGCTTGCCGGCCGGCGGCGCGGCGGCCTGCGCCGGGAACGAGAATCCGGTCGGCGCGAACGCGGCAGCCGCGCTGCCAAGCAACACTGCACGGCGTGAAAACTCGGTCATGTGGTCCTCCCTGGACGTCTCTTCACAAAATTGCCCATTGCGTTTGCCTTATCCGCCCCCACGAACAAACAAAACCGAAAGATCATCTCGCATGTTCGCGTGGTTACGAATTCTTCTCGCGCTCGTTCTCGCCGCTTCGCCTTGTCTCGCCGCGAGTCCGCTCGACAACCGTCCGGCGTTCTCGCTCGGCGACCAGCCGCCCGAGCGGATCGCCGAGTGCCCGGAGCTGCGCGCCATGGCGGAGGGTCTGGAGCCGCACGAGTATCGCATCGACCTCGCGCTGAACGGCATCCTCACACTGGTGCGCGGCGACGGCGCGCTCTGGTATCTCGTGATGTGCCGCGACCTGCGGGTCATGTGTGTCACCTACCAGTCGAACGACATGAAGGTCGGCGACCGGGTCATCTTCCGTGGCGCCTACAAGCGCCTCGACGAGAACCACGCCGTGCTCGACCCCTGCCTCGCGACAAGGCCCGAGAACTAGATCACCGGCTGCCACGCCACCGGCACCAGGCGATAGCGCGGGCCGTCCTTTTCCACGTAGCCCATCGACGGGAACGGGAAGTGGAAGCCCACCACCAGCGCCTTCTCGGCCGAGACCATGTCGTAGAACTTCTTGCGCGTCTCGACCGCCTTCGGCGCGTCGATGTCGAACGCCACGTGCCAGTCTGGATTGCGCAGGAACAGCTCAGGGATATTCGTCACGTCTGACTGAATGAACACCTTGGAATTGCCCGACGCGACCGCGAAGGCCGTATGCCCTGGCGTGTGGCCACTGGCGTCGATCGCGGTGACGCCCGGCAGCACCTCCTGCCCCCACTCGTACTTGGTCACCTTGTTGTCCATGCCGCCGAGCACGCGCTTGGCGTTGGCAAAGTAGCCCTTCATCATGTCGTTGTTGGCTTTGCCGGCATTCTCCTCGCTCATCCAGAACGCCCAGTCCTGCGCCGGCACCTTGATCTCGGCGTTCGGGAACACGAGCGAGCCGTCGGCCGCCTTGATGCCGTTGGCGTGATCCGGATGCAGATGCGACAGCACCACGATGTCGACCGCCTTCGGATCGATCCCCGCAGCCTGCATGTTCGCCACCAGATGGCCGACGCGCGGGTTCGTGCCGCCCGGTCCGAGGCCGGTGTCGAACAGCGCGACCTTCGAACCCGTATTCACGACTTGCGGATTGAACGGCACCGTCACCATGCCCTTCGGCATGTAGGCAGCCTCGGCCGCCGCAAGCGCCTGATCCTTGCTGACATTGCGCACGAACGTGTCCGGCATCGGAAACGTATTCGCGCCGTCGTTCAGCGACGTGCATTCGTATGAGCCGACTTTGTAGCGATAGAACGCCGGCGCCTGCTTGCCGGCCACGGGCACCGCCGCGCGCGCGACCTCAGGCCATCCGAGCGACAGCGCGGCACCAGCCGCAGCCGTGCCACCGAGCAACCCGCGGCGTGAGATGTTCGTCATGGTGTCTCCCCTCTATTGCTCTCTACGGAGCATTCACATCGCCGCGATGCTACTCGCGTTCGCCAAAAAGCAGAAGGCCGCCCGCAGGCGGCCTTCCGTCACGCAAGTGTTTTCGCCGTTTGAAAGTCCTAGAGCATGGTCCCGAAAAGTGGGTACCGGTTTTCGGACACGATCATGCTCAAACAAGAAGTCAGAACGACGGCTGCCACTGCGCCGGATGGAAGTCGTAACCGTTGCCCTGCTTGCTGATGTAGCCGGTCGACGGGAACGGCAGGTGGTAGGCGGCGATCTGGATCTTGTCGGCCGCCGCCATGTCGAGCAGTTTCTTGCGCGACGCGGCCGCGAGCGGCGCATCCATGTCGGCCCACAGCGCCCATTCCGGATTGCGCACAAGCACCTGATGGTTGACGGTATCCGACGTCACCAGCAGCTTGCCGTTGCCCGACGACACGAGGAACGCCGTGTGGCCCGGGCTGTGGCCCGGCGCCGCGACGGCCGTGATGCCACCAACCAGTTCCTTGCCGTATTCGAACTGCTTCACATCCTTGGCGATCGGATCGAACACGCGCTTCACGTTGGCGAAGCCCGGCTTGAAAGCATCCACGACCTTTGCCTGGTTGCCGGCGTCGTTCCAGAACTGCCACTCAGCCGCGTTCACCATGATCTCGGCGTTCGGGAAGTTCGCCGTGCCGGCCTTCGCGCGCAGACCGGAGATGTGATCGCCATGGAAATGGCTGATCAGCACGGTGTCGATGGCTTTCGGATCGATGCCGGCCGCCGTCATGTTGGTCAGGAGACTGCCGACGGTCGGCGGGCCGTTGTCGCCGAAGCCGGTGTCGAGCAGCACCAGATTCTTGCCGGTGTTCACGACCAGAATGTTGAACTGGTTGATGACGTGGTCGGTCGGCAGGAACACATCGCCGAGCGCCTTCTGGATGTCGGGCAGCGGCTTGTTCACTGCCATGCTCTGCGGGTTGGGGTTGCGCGCCGTGCCTTCGTTCAGCGCCGTCACTTCGAACTCGCCGACCTTGTAGCGATAGACGCCCGGCACCTGCTTGCCGGCCGCGGGAGCCGCGGCGCGGGACGGCGTGAACGGAAGGACGGCGCTGGCACCGGCGACAGCGGTCGCGGCCAGCAGATTGCGGCGTGTCAGTTGAATCATGATGTTCTCCCTTGGCATCGGCGTTGGCGCCAATTGCGATTGCGGTCGGGCCTGGGGCCGGCCGGCGGCGGGACCATAACCCGCCGGACCGCACGCGCATGGTCACGTGTGCTTGAAGCACAGTGACTCTGTTGCCGCACCGCGATGACAACGCGACGACCGCCGTCGGCACGCTGCGTGATCGTGCGCTTGCTGCAAATGGTTCTTAGTTTCAGGAGACGCCGGGCTCAGATCCTGATCAATACAGATGCAAGGGAAGCGGCACGCCATCCGGGCCAACCAGAAGGCTCCAGGTCTCTCCGGCAGCGACCTCGAATTCCCGGTTCTGCGGCGCGCCGCCTCCCAGGCTGAGTGTGACCTTGTACTTGCCCGGCAACAGATCGAGCTTCTGATTGTCCGGCAGCTTGTGGACTTCGTCGGCGTAGATCGCCGCGCTATCGCCGGCGCGCGCCACCAACTTGATTGTCTGCGCGTTGACAGTGACCACGGCTGCTTCGTCCCTCACGTTGGCGAGCATCAGCTTGGCCTGCCCCGGGTTTGGCTGGATGCCGTCCCTCGCGGCAGCGGGCCTGCGCAACGAAAGGTCGGCGATCGTCCTGTCGTCCTGACGGGTCAGCCGGAGCAGCGCCGGTCCACTGGGCGTCGTGAACGCGATCACGGCCCGGTCCGAGGCCACGACCGCGCCGTCGTTCTCCGTCCAGCCGCGCTTGCGCAGCTCACCTCGATAGAAGTCGAGCGTGGCCGTCAGATCGCGCGGCGTCTCGACGTGGAGCGACGTGATAGGCAACGATCTCTTCGCCGTCCTGACGAACCATGGCTTGGGCAGCGGCAGACCGGTGATGGCATCGTCGCTCGCGGCCTGAGCGGACGCGCCCGAGGCGCAGAGACGCTTGGCGATGGCATTCTCATCGCAAAGGGCAACGGCCCACGCCGTCGTCTCGACAGACTCCGGCTTGAAGACCGGACGCGCGTCCGTCGCGGTGGTGCGCATTGAGTCGGACAGTGTGGCGAATATCGGGTTCGATTGGCCGACGGTTTTCGTTGACCATCTCAAGGTGCAACTGACCATCGTCGAAAAGCCGGTCTCGCAAAGGCCGTGACGATCAAGGCTGCGCAAGAGCGTTGTCGCGAGCGTCATTGCGCCTGCGACGGCCATCACGGCGGTCAAGCCACCGGCGAGCAAAACATATTTCGTACGACGCTTCACCGCCGGACTCCCATGACGTGAGAGCCCTGGATTCAGCGCTCGACCCAAGCTTAGTCGCACGGGTGCGACAAAATGTTCATCGCGCGTCGGGGCCCACGCGCACCGCTCTATTTGCGGATCGGCACGCCCTTGGTGGTGAAGCGCTGCGTCTTGGCCCCGCCATTGCGGACCGGACGCCGGGTGCTGGCGGCTTTACCGGTGCCGGGTGGCTGGTAGAGCGGCACGAGCTGGTCGGAACGCGACCCGATCAGATCGGCGCGGCCCATCTGTTTCAGCGCCTCGCGCAGCACCGGCCAGTTATCGGGATCGTGATAGCGCAGGAAGGCCTTGTGCAACCGGCGCTGCTTCAGGCCCTTGATCGCCTCGACCTTCTCGCTCGCCCCGCGGCGCACGCCACGCAGCGGGTTGATGCCGGTGTGATACATCGCCGTCGCGGTCGCCATCGGCGAGGGCAGGAAGGTCTGCACTTGATCCGCGCGATAACGGTTCTTCTTGAGCCAGAGCGCGAGGTGCATCATGTCCTCGTCGGTCGTGCCCGGATGCGCCGCGATGAAATACGGGATCAGGTAATATTTCTTGCCGGCCTTCTGCGCGGCGGCATCGAACATCTGCTTGAAGCGGTTGTACGTGCCGATGCCCGGTTTCATCATCTTGTCGAGCGGGCCGCGCTCGGTGTGCTCCGGCGCGATCTTGAGATAGCCGCCGACGTGATGGGTGACGAGCTCCTCGATATATTTCGGGCTCTTCACCGCAAGATCGTAGCGCACACCGGACGCGACGTGCACTTTCTTGATGCCCTTGGTCTCGCGCACCTTGCGATAGAGCCGGATCAGATCGTCATGCGAGGTGTTCAGGTTCGGGCAGATGTCCGGGAACACGCAGGACGGCAGCCGGCACGCCTTCTCGATGTTCGGATCCTTGCACGCCATCCGGTACATGTTGGCGGTCGGCCCGCCGATATCGGAGATCGTGCCGGTGAAGCCCGGCGTCTTGTCGCGGATGCGCTCGATCTCCTGCAAAATCGAGCGCTCCGAGCGGTTCTGGATGATGCGGCCCTCGTGCTCGGTGATCGAGCAGAAGGTGCAGCCGCCGAAGCAGCCGCGCATGATCGTCACCGAGAACTTGATCATGTCCCACGCGGGGATCTTGGCATCGCCATAAGACGGATGCGGCGCGCGGGCGTAAGGCAGATCGTAGACCGCGTCCATTTCGTCCGAGGTCAGCGGGATCGGCGGCGGGTTGAGCCACAGATCGCGGTCGCCGTGGCGCTGCACCAGCGCGCGCGCATTGCCAGGGTTGGCCTCGCGATGCAGCACGCGCGAGGCGCGCGCATAGGCTTCCTTGTCCTGCTCGACCTGGTCGCACGACGGCAGCCGGATCACGGTGTCGCCGGGCTGGAGGCGTGCGCCCTCGTCGGCGGAGTCGAGATCGTCGGCGTGCAGTTCGGTGTAGTGCTCAGGGACCCGGCGGAACAGCGCCACGCCGCGGATGTCATTCAGGTCGCGCGGCGCCTCGCCGGCGGCGAGCCGGTGCGCCACCTCGACGACGGCACGCTCGGCATTGCCGTAGAGCAGCAGGTCCGCCTTGGCGTCCGCGAGCACCGAGCGGCGCACCTTCTCGGACCAGTGGTCGTAGTGCGCGATGCGGCGCAGCGACGCCTCGATGCCGCCGAGCACGATCGGCACGTCCTTGAACGCCTCGCGGCAGCGCTGGGCATAGACCAGGGTACAGCGGTCCGGCCGTCGGCCGCCCTCGCCGTTCGGCGTGTAGGCGTCGTCGTGGCGCAGCCTGCGGTCCGCCGTGTAGCGGTTGACCATCGAGTCCATGTTGCCGCCGGTGACGCCAAAGAACACGCGCGGCTTGCCGAGCGCCTTGAAGGGCTCGGCCGACTGCCAGTCCGGCTGCGATATGATGCCGACCCGGAACCCCTGGGCTTCGAGCAGCCGGCCGATGATCGCCATGCCGAAGCTCGGATGGTCGACGTAGGCATCCCCCGTCACCAGCACGATGTCGCAGGCATCCCAGCCGAGCGCCGTCATCTCGGCGCGGCTCATGGGCAGGAACGGGGCCGCCTTGCCGGAATGCGCCCGGTCACGCGACCGGGACATCAGGGGCTTTGCGGCCACAGCGAGGGTGTTCATGGCGCCCACGCATAGGACTCGGGGAGCGCAAATTCAACCGGTGTGGCCCAGGTAACGGACTATGAGATCGAAATAATCTCAAGCTCTTGATCGGATGTGCCGGCGAAATCGCCGACAGCCTTGCCGGTCAGCATCCTTGCCACCGGAGAGGCGAACGAAATGGAGCCGGTCTTCGGGTCTGCTTCGTCTTCGCCCACGATCCGATATTTCGAGACGCGCCCGTCGCCGCGCCGGAAGGTCACAGTGCTGCCAAAGCCGACGGTTTCGTTGGTTGCCGCAGTGCCGACGACCTGGGCCGTCCGAACCCGCTCGGCAAAATAGCGCATGTCCCGCAGCGGGGCCGCCGCTTGCCGCCGCCGCTCGTTGATGTCCTCGATCTTCTGCGCTGTTTCATAGGCCTCGCGAGCTTGCTGGAGCTGCAATTCCAGAGCCTTCAATCCCGCCTCGGTCACGAGGTTCGGATGAGGCGAAACCGGGCGGTCGGGCAGCAGGGTTTCCGACGCGGTCTCGGCACTGTCTTCCTTGGTGAAGGCAACGCTCACTCAGAGTCCTTTCTGGTCAGATGCGACAGCCTGTTCATGACGCCCGCTCATGTTTGCTCCCGCGCCTCACTTCCAGACGTACGTCAGCGCCTTCGCGATCACGTCGCCGAGCAGGATGAGCGAAGCCGCCCACACGAACGCCGATGTGAAGTTCGCGATCTGGAACCGCCAGAACGGCATCTCGAAGATGCCGGCGACCAGCGGCACGGACGCGCGCAGCGGCCCCGAGAAGCGGCCGATGAAGATACCGAGCGCACCGTACTTCTTGATGAACTCTTCGCCCTTGGGAATCATCTGCGGGTACTTCGAGAGCGGCCAGATGTGCTGCACGGTATGTTCGAGCTTCTTGCCGATCCAGTAGGACAGCCAGTCGCCGAGCGCCGCCCCGATCGAGCCCGCGATCCAGATCGGCCAGAAGTTCAGCCCCCCCGCCTGCACCACGGTGCCGATCAGCACCAGCGCGCCCCAGGCCGGAACCAGCAGCGAGATGAAGGCAAGCGACTCCGCGAACGCCAGCGCGAACACGATCGGCGCGGCCCAGACCTGGTGAGCCTTGATGAAGTCCACCAGCGGCTGAATGTGCTCTTCGAACATTTACTGATAAGCCTTTGTGAAAACGTATATTTTGTGGACTTGTAAAGTCGCTTGCCCGCATCCGGGGTCACGCTTATGTCCGACCCGTGGCATAGTCGGTTCAACCGATTCGGTTCCCCAAACACGCTTGAGACCCGCAGAATGGCCAAAACCGCCAAGAAAACAAAGCCGTCCGGTGACGACCTGTTCGCCGACAGCCCGGCCGCGAGCGCGCGCCGCCTTGCCGCCAAGGCGGCAAAGCCCAAGGCCGTCCCGGCCGGCGAATACACCGCCGCCGACATCGAGGTGCTGGAGGGTCTGGAGCCGGTGCGCCGCCGCCCCGGCATGTACATCGGCGGCACGGATGAAAAGGCGCTGCATCACCTCTTCGCCGAAGTCATCGACAACGCGATGGACGAGGCGCTCGCCGGCCACGCCGACTGGATCGAGGTCGAGCTTGAGGCCGACGGCTTCCTGTCGGTGACCGACAACGGCCGCGGCATCCCGGTCGACCCGCACCCGAAATTCCCGAAGAAGTCCGCGCTCGAAGTGATCATGACCACGCTGCACGCGGGCGGCAAATTCGACTCCAAGGTCTACGAGACCTCGGGCGGCCTGCACGGCGTCGGCGTCTCGGTGGCGAACGCCCTCTCCGACCGGCTCGAAGTGGAAGTCTGGCGCGGCCAGGAGCATTTCCGGCAGGTGTTCGAGCGCGGCACGCCCAAGAGCAAGCTCGAGAAGCTCGGCAGGGTGCCGAACAAGCGCGGCACCAAGGTGCGCTTCCGCCCCGATCCGCAGATCTTCGGCGCGAAAACCTCGTCGTTCAAACCCGCGCGCATCTTCAAGATGGCGCGCTCCAAAGCCTATCTGTTCGGCGGCGTGAAGATCCACTGGACCTGCGCCAAGGAACTGCTGCAGGGCGAGGACATTCCGGCCGAGGCGACGTTCCACTTCGAGCGCGGCCTCACCGACTACCTCACCGCCGCGCTGCACGGCACCACGCTGGTGCATCCCGACATCTTCTCCGGCAAGGTCGGCAAGACCGGCGGCCACGGCGGCGTCGAGTGGGCGGTCGCCTGGGTGGCGGACGCGGACGGCTTCGTGTCCTCCTACTGCAACACGAT